>Ga0172376_10009393_pt1 | contig 10063 bp, 13 predicted proteins | sample Lak35m_FD_121114 | JGI IMG/M metagenome (GOLD analysis project Ga0172376, IMG submission 121114) | Freshwater microbial communities from Kabuno Bay, South-Kivu, Congo - kab_092012_35m | ecosystem: Environmental > Aquatic > Freshwater > Lake | place: Democratic Republic of the Congo: South-Kivu... | reverse complement strand
TAGTTGATTATCATAACAATACAAATGACTTAAATTTCGCTGTATACTTAGAAATATAAATGTAATTTTATTACTATTACAATCAAGAATTTCTAGACTTCGAGGAAGACCACGAATTATTTCAATCTGATTTTCAGAACAATTTAACACCCTAAGATCTTTAGGAAACTTCCAACTCAATTTAGTTAAACCACAACCAACACAATAGAGTTCCCTAATATTGTCATATTCATCTTGTGGAATTGATTCAAGTGAACTAAAGGATTGAAAATTCGCTTTTCTTCCGTCAAAAAAGACAACAGTAATCATCTAAAACACTAGATGACTTGAATCAAGAAATGAGTGATCGAGTAAATACCATTTAAATTATTAATTATAATAATTCAATTTTTTAATTATACCATTTGATAAATTGACTATTAATAATATGTTTTACCTAATATAAAAAATACATAATAATAAAAAAATACCAAATAAATTAATATATAAATTTTTTTAAATATTTATATTGTGTAATTAATTTTGTTTCATCCACAGTAAGTTCAATGAGTGAATCCGGAATTTCAGGTAATACACATAAATCAGTATTATAAGCAGATATTTCTAATATTGAATTTGGTAATTTAGGAAGTTTTTTTAATGGATTAAAACAACACCATAATACAATTAATGAATCTGGTAATTCAGGTAAATATTCTAATTTATTATTTTCACATATTAAAGTTCTAATATTAGTTGGAAGTTTGGGTAATTTAATAAGATTATTATCAGAACAATCAATATAATATATTTTATTATAATTTTCAATTTCATCAAATGAATTATATATACGTTCATCATAATCATTTATAATGTTATAATGTGAAAGCAAACTAAAACTCAGTAAATTAACAAAATCTAATATTATATTATTATAATATCGAACGGTTATAACCATGTTAATTTTAAATATTTACAATATAAAAGGCAATCTGAATTCAATTTTATATTAAATATTCTATATCTAGAATGGAATGTAAAAATATAATTATCTACATAATTAATAAATTAATATGTTTTACTTCATTCAAAAATATCTAACATTACAATTTTTAATATTATTAATATTATTTACATTATTTACATTATTTACATTTGGAACATTCATATTCAAATATAATTTTATTAAAACATCATATTTAAAATTAATATATTTTAATTTATTGGTTATGTCTCTAATTGTATATTTAGGAGGATTATTTATTACATATGTATATCCAAAACAAATAATTGTATCAATTGATAATTATAAATATTTAATTGATAATAAACATTCTAGATTATTTGATATTATATGTCATCAAATACCACATCTATTAATATTGATTATAACACTTTATTTAATTTATAATCAATATTTATCAGAATCAGATTTTATGTTGAATAAACTATTAATTACATTATTATGGATTGTATCATATTTGTTATTTATCAATCCATTTTACATTTATTTTAATCTAGAATAATAAAATTGAATATAATACAAGTAAAATAAAAGATATAAAAAATATACAAAAAAATATATAAAAAATGAATATTCATACATTTTTATTACCAGCTTCATTAACAATTGGGAATATATATTTAATTTATAAAATTGAATATAATAAAGGAACCAGAAGGGTTTTTTTCAGACCAGATGTAAATGGTATTGAGAAATTTCATTTAAAATCATATATAAATTTTGTATTAAGTCCATTAAATTTTACAAAACCAAATATTATGTTATGGTTTTGGAAATATAAAAATCTAGACTTAAATATACCATTATATAATTTATCATTTATTACATTATACTATTTATTGTATACATATTATTGAACATTAGGATGATTAACAGTGTTTTCATCTATTGTTGTTTCTTGAATTATTTTAGCATAATTATCTCCAATTGTAAGGGATGGTGCGTGATTTGATTCAGGTATTTCTACTCCATTGACTAATAAATAGTCGTTATTATCAGATTGACAACTTCCGCCTTGTTGTTTATGTTTACGTTTTTTAATTTTAGTTTTTCTAGATTTAGATTTTTTAGATTTAATTTTTCTAGATAAATTTTTAATTTTATATGTTGATACAAATTCATACCCATTTCCAGCATTTATAAGTGTGTTAATTTTATTCGACGATTTCATTTATTTATTTAGATAGATATTTTAGATTTGTGGAATAAAATAATTTTCAAAAATAACAAGCATTTTTAAATAATCACAATTATCAAGATAAACATCTAAATCTTCCAAAAATTTATTTTTAGCATTTTCTAAATTAAATATACGTTCGATATTACTATATTGAAATGTTGTGTTTGGTAAATGTAATGCTAAATACCTATATAAGTTTTTTAACCCTTGTAATTTAAGATTATCAAACGCTTGATAATATGGATTTAAATTAATATTTTCATTATTTAATATAATTATTTTATTAAACTTATTTCCCCAAACATTATTTGGTAATTGTGTTTGAATATTTTTAAATTCATAACCTCGTTTTACCATTCTTTCTTCAAAAGATTTTGAATCAGGTAATATGCGATTATTACATATGTTTTGTTTTTTTCCTCTTGTATTTATAGATTCCATCTAAATAGTTTATTCTAGATACAATAATTTAACATTTGATAAAGAAAATAAAATTTATAAAAACAAAATCAGAAAATAAAATTTATAAAAACAAAAATCAACCTCTAGATTTAGATTTTTTCAAGTTCATCTTCTGATGATTCACTTGCGAAATTAATATCTTCAATTGGTATTAAACCCTTCTGTGATAATTTATGTTTTTTATTAATTTCTGTTAATTCAATAAGTGAAACCTTTTTGATAATGGTTTTGATTGAATTATCATCAATTATGTAATTCTGTATTTTATAATCACTAGTTTTATAATATTTTTTCCTTTTAGTTAATTGATTCGGAAAACTTGAAAAATGATCAACTATATCTATTACTAAATGTTGTCTCATCCTATCTTCCGGTTTTTTCCTTAGAATACGTCCAACCGATTGTTCAACATCAGCTCTTGGAGAAGCTAAAATTACAGAATCCAGTTCTGGACAATCAAATCCCTCACTCACCATAGAATAAGTTCCCAATATTACTCTCTTCTTTTCTGAAATATCTAAATCTTTTTGTTTCATACCTCCCACATATATACCACATATTGGTTTAGATATTTCCTTTAATGTATCATCATTGTCTCCCATTTCTTCTAATTTATTTTCTAGATATGTTAAATGTTCTCTACGATCACTTAAAACTAATACTTTTCTATCATCTAAAAGCAATTCTTTAATTTGTTCTAAAATTACTTTATTACGACGATTACATGAACATATATTATTAACCATTCCAGCACGATTTGGCGTTCCATTAAACATTGCTAATTCTTGAGAATACTCCGGATTATCATTATAATAATGAAATAAATTAACTAATACTGTTTTATCTGGTTCTGATTGTTGTCGAAATACAAAATCACCTAAAAAATATTGAAACACATATCCTAATTGGTCTTTCCGGTCTGGAGTTGCGGATAATCCTAAAGTGTATGGAATTCCACCAGTTTTTATTAATGCTTTTGAAAAGACTTCAGCACCTAAATGATGACATTCATCAAAAATAACTAATCCGAAATTTTGAAAAATAATTGGTGTATAATCTTTTTGTGAGAGACTTTGTAACATACATAAAACTACATCTTTTTGAAATACATCGCATACAGTTCCTTGAATTAAACCAATCCTTACATTTGGTAAAAATGTTTCCATCCTCTCTTTCCATTGATTCAGTAAAAATTCTTTATGAACAACAACTAAGGTTTTCTTTTTTACTTCTGAAATAATTTTTATTGCCATTACAGTTTTTCCTTTACCACATCCAACTGAAATTAGCCCACCCCGTATTGTATCTTTTGTTTCCAACCATTTATTAACTATATTATCTTGATATGGTCGTAATTTACCAAGAAATTTATTATTAATATCCTGTCCAAGGTCATTTTTAATTTTATCATTTGTTGGATTACCAAACTTTTTAAATCCATAATACTTTGGAACATATATTTTATTTTCATTCTCCGCATAAATTGGAAATTCTCTAACATCACTGACAAAATCACCTTGTAAAATTGGTTTTGCCGTTAATTCTTTCTTAATTTGAATTAATTCATCTTCTGTTAAGACTTTTTTTAATATCGAATATCCTTGACGACTTATTCCAGTCCCTTTACTTATCTTTTTTAAATCCATATTTTTTCCTTTTTGTTTGATTGATTTATGTATTTGATTGATTTGTGTATTTAATTGATTTATGTATTTATGTTATACTATAATTTATTTTAACAATATTTTAAATAATCAATATTCTAACTTCAATTTTGTTTTATTTTTTTTGTTTTTATAATATAAAACCAATATTGAAAAAATGAGTTTATCCAAATCATTATCCCGTGTTGACAATACATTAACCGACAATTTTAAAAACAAAAACTTTGTAAATGGTTTTCGCATTGCGTGTGGTATTTGTTTCTTCCTTCTTCTTCAAGCTAAACCAAACAATTTACAATTCGTTAATAATTTATTCTTTAGATTAGCTTATTTATGTTTAGTTGCCTATGTAATGATGATTGATACCATGTCTTCAGTTGTTCTTGCTGGTATATTTGTCGTTGCTGTTTATGTTGCTAATAATAAAAATACTTTAGCTATGGATTTAACAGGAAACGATTTAATTATTCCATCCAATCAATCAAATTCATCCACAAGCACACCATTTATGAAAAAATTATTAGAACCTAGTTTTGATGATAATAGTCATCCTGCTTATCAAACTTTAACTGAAAATATTGAAACTGGATTTACAACTAGTAGTCAATTTAAAGACGCACAAGATAATCGTATCCCTGATGTTGCTCAAGAAACTAGTGTTAAAACATTCGTTAAACAATTTGGTGTTCAAGGATTAGATTATCCACGTGGTTTTGATGATGAAGATTATCGGGGATTTCCTTTACAATAATACCTATATTTCAGGTCAATTATATTAATAGGAAAATTGATTTATAAATAAAATACTTATAAATTATTAATTATAATTATAATTTTTACATAAAAAATGATGTATGAAACAACTCCTAACCCTACTTTCATACCAAAAGAATCATCTGTTGTCAAACTTAATCAACAAGTTGATGAAGTTAAGCTTATTATGTTAGATAATATTGATAAAACTATTAAACGTGGTGAAAATATTGATGATTTGGATAATAAAGCTAGAGAATTATCTGAACATGCTTCATTATTCGGAAAATATAGTCGTGATCTTAATCGTAAAATGTGGTGTAAAAATATGAAATTTTGTATTATACTTATTATCGTGATACTAATCATTCTATTTTTAATCATTGTTCCAATTGCTGTTTCATATCGACATAATCATTAATAGAAAACCTTTAACACGGATATACAAATATTATTTATGTCTAAAAATACTTATTAAAATTGATTTTAGATTTTTAATTGAATTTTTTTTATAAGACATTTTACAAAAATACGAATTGATGTAAAATATAATTCATTTGAATACATTAATAATTATGATTCACTCGTGTGTATTTGATGTACATTTAATAAATTAAAAAACTTACATGTGCTAATAATAAATTAAGTGTATTACCTGAACTTCCAGATTCACTTGAAGAACTTTTGTGTGAAGATAATAATTTATTTGTAATTTTTTATATTCTAGACATAATTTTATAAAAAAATTATTTTTGGAATATATTATATCATCAAAAAATTGAATTCTAATAATTCATTAATCATTCATTAATAATTCATTAATCATTCTTTTATTTAGAAAATTAGAAAATGCTAATATATATTACCTATCAAAACGATAATTTAACTTCATTGGAAGAACTTCCTCGTACATTAGTAAATATTAAATCATTTAGTCAAATTACTAATTATGATGAAGTTATAATTATTGATTGTAATAACATGGGTTTAACTTTATTAGAAAAACTTCCAAAAGGACTTCTAGAACTTACATGTGATAATAATCAATTAAGTGTATTACCAGAACTTCCTAATTCACTCAAAGAACTTAATTGTCAAGAAAATCAATTAACAGAATTACCAGAACTTCCCAATTCACTTCAAGAACTTTGTTGTGGGAATAATCAATTAAGTGTGTTGCCAAAACTTTCTAATTCACTTCAATTACTTTATTGTGAAAATAATCAATTAAGTGTATTACCAGACCTTCCTAAATCACTTAAAATACTTTATTGTTATTGGAATCAATTAAGTGTATTACCAGAACTTCCTAATTCACTCAAAGAACTTAATTGTCAAGATAATCAATTAACATCATTACCAGAACTTCCCAATTCACTTAAACAACTTTATTGTATGAATAATCAATTAAGCGTATTACCTGAACTTCCTAATTCACTTCAAGAACTTAGGTGTGAAAATAATAAATTCATCAAAAAAACAATACATGGATATTTAACTAAAATGATTTATTTGTAAAATTTCCTCTAGAATGGTACCTAAATAAAAAATATTTCAAGAATGTCATCTACATTTAATTATGATTTATAATATGATTTATAATATGATTTATAATATGATTTATATATTAATTACTTTTTAGAAAATGGATTATTTTGTGTGATATGTTGGTTTGAAAAATTGAATTTAGATTTTCTTTTGTTAATCAATTATTAATTAATCAATTATTAATCCATCTGAATGGATTTACAATCTAAATATTGGTTCGATCCTAAATTAGAGATACACTATTGTCAATTTATTAAATATAAATATATTGATTGTGATGATGAATTATATTGTCAAAATCTTAGAGACATTCCTAATTATGATTTTGTTTATTCTTTACATATCATTTCAATTGGAACACTTATTTTAACACACTTCCCTGAAAATCTGAAAGAATTTATTGTAAATGGTAATAAAATAAACAAACTTGCAAATCTTCCAAAATCACTTGAAAAATTAAATTGTAGTACAAATAATCTAATCAGACTTCCAGAACTTCCACCAAATCTAAAATCACTTGAGTGTGATCATAATCAATTAAAAATATTACCAATATTACCAAATTCTCTTATTGAATTTAGTTGTGAAAATAATCAAATTCGATTACTACCAGAACTACCGGATTCTCTTATTGTATTTTCATGTTGTAATAACAAATTAAAATTTTTACCAAAATTTCCCAAAACATTAATTCGATTCGCTTGTACAAATAATCAATTAACTAAATTACCTCACCTTCCAGATGGAATCGACATGATTATGTGTGATATGAATAACTTACTTAGATTACCAAATCTTCCAAATAAACTTAAAATACTTAGTTGTAGTAATAATCAATTAACTTTATTACCAGATTTACCAATTTCTCTTGAAGATTTGTTTTGTCAAAATAATAAATTTATCGAAAAAATAAAAATAAATTATAAAATATTCTATCTATAATTTTTTTATCAGGAATCATGTAATATACGATAATTCGAATAACTAACTTCTAGATAATAATCTGATGGTTGTTTATATTTTTCACCATCTTCATTTTTTCTCCATTCATCTAATCTACAAACTAAAACCCATCCATCATTCTTCACAGCCCCATTTGAAGAACAATATGTAAATAAATTTTTAATCGCATTTCTTGATACTGTGTTATTTTGACAAAGACGATTTACAGTATCAATTGCCCATTTATGTTGATTATGTTCATATTCGAAATCTTTCTTTACCTTTCTCCATTCCCGCTGTTTTAATAAATATTTATATTTTCTATATTGTTGAACTCTTGAACGATGTTTTCCAGACATAATTTATGAATTAACGTTTATTACTAACTTTTGAAACTATTTATTAATTATATTGATATTATTTAATTTAATAGATTTATACAAATCAATTTTTATATTATATATCCTAAGTAGATAAATGTATAATCTAAAAAATTGAATCATATTAAAATTATGTATTAATTATATTATTAATTAAAATAATGGAAACTATTGAAAATCAAGAGATTGAAAACCAAGACATAAATGATATTGTTGGAATGATGAATAATGTTATACTTACAGATACAACCCTACATAAAAATAATCAAATCGAAAATATTGTTAATGCGATGACTGATATGATAAGTGATATGACTCTAGATGAAAATTATGAAAAATATACCGATACTTCATTTAGTAAATTAAATTTTGAAAATTGCTATTTACCTTCAACGATATTTACATCTGTTTGTTTTGATGATTGTAATTTTGGTATGTCAAAATCTGGAGAAATTATAGCAAATAATTGTTCTTTATTTAAAATAAATTATAATTTTATTACAATACCCAAAATTACATTTACATCATCTTATTTACAAGATTGTTCATTTGATGGATTTGATGGAACTATTATTATAAATTCATCTGTTATTGAAGGAGGAATGATAGACGGTCAATATGCTAAGACTAATTTTAATTCTTCTGTTTTTAATATTTTTACATTTGGAAGATTATTATATAATTTAACACTTACAAATTGTGAATTTACAGATTGTGATTTTAATTTTTCATATCTAGAAAGCCCACTATTTATTAATTGTAAATTTAAAGATTGTTCTTTTGATAGTATATCATGTGAAGATGGATATTTTGATATGTGTGTTTTTATTGAATGTGTTTTTAATAATTCAATTTGGATAAATTCAATCTTTTCTAATTGTTATTTCGATACATGCGAAGATTTAGTTCCAATAATGCGTTCTAAACTAATTGGAACTAAATCAAGTAATGGTATCCTAGAATTAACTTGATAAAATTTATCTTTTTTTATTTTGCGTAAAAAAATGATTTAAGATTAACTCGTAAAAATTATAAAATAAAAGTAGAACCTTAAAATTAAATAAATGTCCCAAGAACAAAATTCTTCACAACAACAACAACAACAATCAAAAGGTAGTTATCCCTCTAATGAAACATATGAACGTGCTTTTAAAATTTCAATTCGAGACAATAAACCGATTCATAGTTATTTTTATATTCCATCACTAAAAGGAAAAGTATCAATTAAATATGATGGAGAAGATAAAATCATATGGGTTGATGAAGATGAACATTCATCACCAATACTTAACGCTTATAAATCAGGTAATGAATTAATTATGGTAACTGAAAATACCATTTATATTATATCATCCAAAACACAAGTTATTAAAGAATAAAATAATAGTATTTATAAAATTATAATTTATATTTCCGATCTGCGGTTATTATATTAATCTCTGGTCGAAATATATTACTTACACCTTTTTGTCCATCACATTTATTATTACCAATATTTGGTTGTAATTGTCCTTCATTAAAAGTGGTTAATGGTTGTTCTAAATTAAATTCACTACTATTTGTATGAAGCATATCTAAATTTTGATCAAGTCTAGAATAAATCATGTTTGTTGTTTGATCACCATTAATTGATGAAAAATTATGTTGTTCCAATCCATTTCCCATAATCATACCTTGAGTTGGATCGCTATATCCATTATTCATCATCGAAAAATTATGTCCCCCATAATTATCATTGTTCATTCCTTGATTATCATTGTTCATTCCTTGATTATCATTGTTCATTCCCTGATTATAATAACTACCATACATATTCATTCCATGTTCAATTAATGGAGCTAATTTTTCAGATAATTTAGTTAAATTAACAGTTGTATTTACTGTTGATTCTGATGTTGATGAGGGCATTAAAATTCCTTCATCTGTTAATCCATCATGAACTTTCTTAAGTCCATCTAATAAAGATAATTTAACTGTTGGAGCTGGTGTTGATTGAAATGGTGTATTTGTTATTGGTGTTGGTTCTATTGTTCCCGAATTTAACATTGTTGGTGGTTCAGTTTCCATTGGTTGATTAGTTGGTTGATTAGTTGGTTCTCCTGTGGGTTGATTAGTTGGTTGATTAGTTGGT
>Ga0172376_10009392_pt1 | contig 10064 bp, 8 predicted proteins | sample Lak35m_FD_121114 | JGI IMG/M metagenome (GOLD analysis project Ga0172376, IMG submission 121114) | Freshwater microbial communities from Kabuno Bay, South-Kivu, Congo - kab_092012_35m | ecosystem: Environmental > Aquatic > Freshwater > Lake | place: Democratic Republic of the Congo: South-Kivu... | reverse complement strand
GCGGAGCGGTTCGAGGAGGCCGCCGCGGTGCGCGATCGACTCGACGCGGCGGTCCGTGCCGTCGCCCGCTTCCAGCGCCTGACCGGGATCGCCCGCCACGCGGAGCTGGTCGCCGCCCGTCGCGAGCGGGACGGCCGGTGGGCGGTCCACGTCGTCCGGCACGGCCGGCTCGCGGCAGCCGGCGTCATCCCGGCCGGAGCCCACGCCGGGACCTGGGTCCAGGGGTTGCGCGCGAGCGCCGAGACCGTGGTGCCGGGAGTCGGTCCGCTCGCCAACGCGACCGCGGAGGAGACCGCGGTCATCGCGCGGTGGCTGGAGTCCGAGGGCGTCCGACTCGTCCACGTCGACGGGTCCTGGAGCTCCCCCGCCGCCGGCGCCGGTCGCCACCTCGCGACCACCCGTCCGGCCGCCTCGGTCGATCCGCGAGCCGCCCTCGTGCCCTTCGACGAGCGGCGCGGCCTCGCCCCCGTCCACCAGCCCGCGCGCTGAGCGGCCGGCGACCAGGCGCGCGGCTAGGTTGGGCCCATGATCACCGCCATCGTGTTCGTCAAGGCCGACGTCGCACGGATCCCCGAGGTCGCCGAGGCGATCGCCGACATCGACGGCGTCAGCGAGGTCTACTCCGTCACCGGCCAGATCGACCTCATCGCCCTCGTCCGGGTCCGCGACCACGACGACGTCGCCCGCGTGGTCGCCGACCGCCTCAACAAGGTCGACGGCATCACCTCGACCGAGACCCACATCGCCTACCGCGCCTACTCACGGCACGACCTGGAGTCCGCGTTCTCCCTCGGACTGGAGTGACGCACCCCGATTCGGCGCAGGTCGGTGCGCGGCCTGCCGACGGGGAGGGCGTACCCGTCGGGGGAGGGACCCGCCCATGCCTGCTCGCGCCGCTCGCCGCGCGCTCGTCGCCGCGTCCGCGGCACTCCTCGTGGTCGTCGGCCTCCTCGGGAGCGTGCCCGCGTCGGCCGCGCTCACCGCACCGGCCGGCCTGACCCCGGACCGCTCGATCCTCCAGACCCACCCGGTGCTGACGTGGCGGGCGGTGCCGGGTGCGACGACGTACGAGGTGCAGGTCGGCACGGACCCCCAGCTGGCCTCGCGCCTCTGGTCCACGACCACCGCCGCGACCCGCGTCTCGCCGCCGGTGCACGTCCCGACCGGGCAGGTCTGGTGGCGCGTCCGCGCTCGTGGGTCGGCCGGCACCAGCCCGTGGACGACGGTCGGCTTCGAGCGCGCCGACGTCCCCGGTCCCGTGCCGGTGGGCGACAGCGCAGTGCGCACCTTCCGCCCGCCCGCTGACCCCGCCCGCCTCTCGTGGGGTGTCGTCGGCGGCGCGACGCAGTACACCCTCCAGGTCAGCACCGACCCGGAGTTCGTCGACCCCGCGCGCATCACGACCTACACGACGCGCTCGACCTCCTACGTCCTCCCCGCCCCGCAGCTGGCGACCACCTACCACTGGCGCGTGCGGGCCGATCTCGACCGTCGCGTCGTCACCGCCTGGTCCCCGGTGCGCAGCTACCGCATGGCCGCACTGGAGCGTCCGGTCCTCATCGGGCCCGGCGACCTCACCGCCGACGCACCGAGCGACCCCGACGCGGTCACCGACGTGGTGCTCGACTGGGAGCCGGTGCCGGGCGCGCGGGCGTACGACGTCCAGGTGAGCACCGACCGCAACTTCGCCGCGGCGACCCGCGAGGTCGACGCCACCGGCGTCCGCGGCACGCGCTACTCCCCCGCCGTCACGCTGCGCAACGACCAGTACTGGTGGCGGGTCCGTCCCGTCGACACCTTCGGCAACGTCGTCGACTGGGACGCGGTCGACGTGTGGACCTTCCGCCGCCACTGGCCCGACCAACCGCGCCTCGAGCACCCCGCCGACGGCGCGGTCGTCGGGGACCCCTTCTTCTTCCAGTGGACGCCCGTGCGGCACGCGAGCGAGTACGTCGTCGAGATGAGCCTCAACCGCAGCTTCGAACCGGTGCAGAACGTCCGGCGCTGCCTGACCACCCACACGACCTTCGCCCCGACACGTTGGCGGTCCAATCTCGAGGAGTGTTGGCCTCAGGCCGGCGGCACGTACTTCTGGCGCGTGTACGCCGTCGACCAGCCGCGGGCGGGGACGCTGAGCCAGCACCCCTTGTCCGGTGCCATCACCGACCGGATCTCGGCGGAGGTGCGCAGCTTCACCTACGAGCCCGAGCGGGCCACCCCGCTCGCACCCGCACCGGGCGAGACGCTCGAGGTCCCCGTGCTGCGGTGGACGCCCGTGGCCGGCGCCGCCCGCTACCGGGTGACGATCGCCCCCGTGGGCGGCGGGTCGGCGACCACGATCACCACCTCCGCGCTGGCGACGGTGCCGCGGGCGCGGCTGTCCCCCGGCACCTACCGCTGGCAGGTCCAGACCGTGGGCGAGGACGACCGCGTCGGGACGGGTCTGCTCGCGGGCAGCCAACCGACGTTCACGGTCGCCCCAGCAGCCGCGGCGACCGGCACGACCCCCGAGCCGCTCGCGACGGACGAGCCCGCCACCACCCGCTTCCCGCTCCTGCAGTGGACACCGGTGGCCGAGGCCGACCGGTACCGCGTCCAGATCCGCCGCCAGGGCACCTCGACCTACACCGCGCTGACCGGGACCCCGTTCGGCTACCCCGCCGGCTCCGACGACGGCACCACCTGGATCGCGCCGGGCAGCTACGAGTGGCGGGTCGAGGCACTCAGGGGCACCACCCACCTCGCGGACAGCGTGTCCCTGGGCTCCTTCACGATCCTGCCGCCCGACCCCGCGGCCGACCACCGGGTCGCGGTCACCGGTCTCGCGACCGGGGTCGCCGACACCCGGTGCGAGCGCCGCCTCGACGGACCGGTCGACCAACGGATCTGCGGCGACCTGCCCGACACCCCCGTCCTGCGGTGGGACGAGCAGCCCGAGGCCGGGTTCTACAAGGTCTACCTCTCCCGCGACCGCGAGCTGACCGCGATCCTCAAGGACTACCCGGTCACCGTGCACCAGTCGATGTACGTCCCGACCGACCTGCTGCCCGACAGCCAGGCCGGGTCGGCGTACTTCTGGCACGTCCAGCCCTGCACGTCCGGCGGCCAGTGCGCGCCGCTCCGCCACGCCGAGCACGCCTTCAACAAGCGCTCCTACCCCGTCGCGCCGACGGAGGGCGGCGTGCCGGTGGACGGCCTGACCGCGGGGTCCGCCGGGCCGGCGATCGCGGACGACGTCACGTTGAGCTGGACCGACTACCTCGAGACGGTCACACCGCTCACCGACCACCTGACCGGCGTGCCCGGACGCACCGAGGCGCGGCAGTACCGCGTCCAGGTGTCGACCGACCCGAACTTCCAGAGCACGCTCGAGACCGCGGTGGTCGACCAGACCACCTACACCTCCCCCGGCCGCACCTACCCCGAGGGACCGGTCTACTGGCGCGTGCAGGCGATCGACGGCTCCCGCAACGACCTGGCATGGAGCGCGCCCTGGACCTTCACCAAGCGGTCCCCCGTGCCGGTGCCGCTCGCGCTCGACACCGGCGTCCTCGCGAGCACGGGGGCACTCGACTGGTCGCCCCTGGCCTTCGCCGCGTCGTACGACGTCGAGGTCTACCGCGCCGACGACGTCATCGGTCTGCCGGCCAACCGCGTGTACGCCGGCACGTCGCGCCAAGCAGCGGTCTCGCTCCCCGCACCGCTGCCGACCGGCACCACCTACCGCTGGCGGGTGCGCCGCGTCGACGCCGACGGGCGCAAGGGCGAGTGGAGTCCGCTCACGGCGACCGCCGCCGCCTTCCGCTCGGCCGGGGCGGCGCCCACGCTGCTGGCTCCCGGTGGGGGCGGCCGGCTCCCGTCCGTCGGTGCGGCGTTCGCCTGGTCCCCGGTCACCGGGGCGTCCGCCTACCGCTTCGTTCTGGAGTCGACCGGTTCGCGGTCCACCGAGACGGCCGTCACGGTCGGCACGACGTGGGTCCCGACCCGCGCCATCACCCACGGAACCCAGCGGTGGCGGGTGTCGGCCCTCGACGCGGCCGGCAACACGCTCGGCTCCGCACCCTGGCGGTCCTTCGCGGTGGACGCCGCCGGTCCGGTCGCCACCCTGACCGCACCGGGCAAGCGGGTGCGAGCACGGACGACGATGAAGGTCCGGTTCGACGAGCCGGTGCGTGGAGTCTCCGCCTCCACCGTCGTGCTGACCGCGACCGGCCGCCGGGCGCCGCTTCGGGCGAAGGTGAGCCTGGACCGCACCCGGCGGACCGTGACGGTCCGCCCGCGCGCCGCGCTGCGGCCCGGCGTCACCTACACGCTGACGGTGCGGGCGGGCATCCGCGACGACGCCGGCAACCCCGCACGCGAGACGCGGTGGCGGATCCGCCGGTCGTGACCCGAGGAGACGCCCGACCGACCTCGTCAGGCCGCGGGCGGCCGGCCGGGGCGTCCGCGAGGTCGGCGGTCAGCGGGTCGACGCGGTGACCCAGCGCTCGAGCACCTGGCGGGCGGCGCCCGAGTCGAGCGCGTCGGTGGCGCGAGCCATGCCCGCCGCGATCCGCTCGCCCAGGGTGCCCGCGCCGGCGTCGTAGACGGCGAGCGCGGCGCCGGCGTTGAGCACGACCGCGTCGCGCACCATGCCCGGCGCGCCGGCCAGCAGGTCGCGCACGACACCGGCGTTGTACGCCGCGTCCTGCCCGCGCAGTCCCTCCGGAGTCCCGACGGGCACGCCGAGCTCGCGCGGGTCCAGCACGTGGTGCGTGATCTCGCCGCCCCGCACCTCCCACACCTGGGAGGTGGTCGTGGTGGTCAGCTCGTCGAGCCCGTCGTCGCCCCGGAAGACCCAGGCATCCACGCCTCGTCGGGCGAACACCCCCGCCATCACGGGCGCCATCGCGAGGTCGGCGCACCCGATCGCCTGCGCGGCCGGTCGCGCGGGGTTGGCCAGCGGTCCGAGGAAGTTGAAGGTCGTCGCGACGCCGAGCTCGCGGCGCGGGACGGCCGTGTGGCGCATCCCGGGGTGGAAGGCCGCCGCGAAGCAGAAGGTGATGCCGACCTCGCCGGCGAGCTCCGCCACCCGCTCGACCGGGAGGTCCAGGCGGATGCCGAGCTCCTCGAGGACGTCCGCGGTGCCGGCCTTCGACGACGCGGAGCGGTTGCCGTGCTTGACGACGGTGGCGCCCGCGCCGGCCGCCACGATCGCGGCCATCGTGGAGATGTTGACCGACATCGACCGATCCCCGCCGGTGCCGACGACGTCGAGGGCCCGACCGGGGACCTCGATGAGGCGGGCGTGCTCGAACATGGAGGCGACGAGGCCCTCGACCTCGGCGACGGTCTCGCCCTTGGCGCGCAGCGCGACGGCGAAGCCGGCGATCTGGGCCGGCGTCGCCTCGCCGGCGACGATCTCCTGCATCGCCCAGGCGGTCTCGGCGCCACTCAGGTCGCGCCGCTGCACCAACGCGGTGATCAGGTCGGCCCAGGACCGGGCCTGCCCCTCGCTCACGGCAGTCTCATCGGGTGGGTCGTCCCGGCGATCAGGAGGTCGACGCCGGCACGCGCGACCGCATCAGCTCGACGACCGTCTCGGCGAGCTGGATGGGGTCGATCGGGTGCAGCACGACGGCCTCCGCTCGCGACCAGGTCGCGAGCCACGCGTCCTGCGGCCGACCGGCGAGCACGACGATCGGCGGGCAGGCGTAGATCTCGTCCTTCATCTGCTTCGCGATGCCCATGCCACCGACGGGCGTCGCCTCGCCGTCGAGGATCGCCAGGTCGAGGTGGCCCGCGTCGAACTGCTGGACGACGACCGGCTCGGTCGCGACCTCGACGTACTCGAAGGCGGGCAGGTCCGGGTGGGGGCGCTTGCCGAGCCCGAGGATCACCTGCTGCCGGACGGTGCTGTCGTCGCTGTAGACGAGCACCTTCAGCGGACGGTCGGGCGTACGTGCGGTCGAGGTCACGCGGGGATCGTACCGGTCACGCGCTCCCCGCCGGCGTGCGCCCGTGGGACCATCGGCGCATGTCGCTGCCCCCCGACATCCACGCGCCGGTGGTGGTCCGCGTCACCTCCACCCTGGACGCGACGCCTGCCGCCGTATGGGCGCGCGTCACGACCCCGGCAGGGATCCGGGACGAGCTCGCCCCCTGGGTGGGCATGTCGATGCCCCCGGGCCTGAAGGGCCGCACGATCGCGGAGGCCGACGACCTGGTGGGACGACCCCTCGGCCGGGCGTGGCTCCTCCTGCTCCGGGTCCTGCCCGTCGACTACGACGACATGACCCTGGTCGATGTCGACCCCGGGCGCAGCTTCCACGAGCGGTCCTCGATGCTGACGCTTCGCTCGTGGGAGCACCTGCGCTCGCTCGAGCCGGACGGCGACGGCACCCGGCTGACCGACGAGCTCCGCGCCACCCTGCGTCGACCGCTGGCCGCGGTGCCCGGCGCGCACGGCGTCGTCCGCGCGCTCGTCACGGCGCTCTTCGGCCACCGGCACCGGCGTCTGGTCCGCCGCTTCGGCGGCCGCACGGCGGTGTGACGGACGCGTCGGACCTCACCCGGGTCCAAACCCGGGGGTCGGGGTGCCGCGTGACAGCCGACCAGACATAATGGCGCTCGTGGCGACTGCAACTGCGATTCCGGCGTCCCGTCTGCACGGGCAGCACGACCGGCCCTCCATGGTCAGCGTGGGGACCATCGTCTGGCTCTCCTCCGAGCTGATGTTCTTCGCGGCGCTGTTCGCCGCCTACTTCACGATCCGCAGCGTGAGCCCCGAGCTGTGGGCCCAGGAGACCGCGCTGCTCAACATCCCCTTCGCGACGGCCAACACCACGATCCTGGTGCTGTCGTCGGTGACGTGCCAGTTCGGCGTGTTCGCCGCCGAGCGCGGCCAGGTCGGCCGCACCGGAGCCTGGTGGCAGATGAAGGGCTGGGGCCTGCGTGAGTGGTTCATCCTCACGTACGTGATGGGCGCCATCTTCATCGGCGGCCAGGCCTTCGAGTACGCCGAGCTCGTCCACGAGGGCATGACCATCGCCTCGAACGCGTACGGCTCGATGTTCTACCTCACCACCGGCTTCCACGGCATCCACGTCGTCGGCGGTCTGATCGCGTTCCTCTTCGTCTTGGGCCGCACCTACATCGCCCGCAGATTCACCCACGAGCAAGCCGTCAGCGCCATCGTCGTGTCGTACTACTGGCACTTCGTGGACGTCGTGTGGATCGGGCTGTTCGCCACGATCTACCTCATCCGGTGACCCGACCGGACTGATCTGACCCGCAGCACCGAGAGCCAGGACAAGGAAGAAGCCCCGTGCGACGTCTCACCCCGCGCCCTCGCGGAGTCCTCCAGCGCGCCACCCGCCGCCTCTCCGCGCACCGCCGCAGCCGGTTCGCCGGCCTCGTCGTGGTGCTCCTCGGCCTGGCCGTGACGGGCGGCGCGACCGCGCTGGTCGCCGGGACCGCCGGCGCCTCGGACCAGATCACCGACGACGCCGCCCTGATCGCCGAGGGCCGCCAGCTGTTCCTCGTCGGCTGCTCGTCGTGCCACGGCCTCAACGCCGAGGGCATCCCGACGCAGAACGGCAACCAGTACGGCCCGCCGCTGGTCGGCGTCGGCGCCGCGTCGGTCGACTTCCAGGTCGGCACCGGCCGCATGCCGATGGCCGCGCCGAGCGTGCAGGCCCCGCGCAAGGACGTCGTCTACACCGAGGACGAGATCCGGGCGATGGCCGCCTACGTGGCCAGCCTCGGCCCCGGCCCGGCCATCCCGGACGAGCGCTACACCGACGTCACCGACGCGACGAGCGAGCAGGTCGCCCGCGGTGGCGAGTTCTTCCGCACCAACTGCACCGCGTGCCACAACTTCCAGGGCGCCGGCGGTGCTCTCCCCGGCGGCAAGTACGCCCCGTCCCTCGCGGGTGTCGAGGGCAAGTACCTCTACGAGGCGATGCTGATCGGTCCCCAGCAGATGCCGGTCTTCTCCGACGACGTGCTCACGCCCGAGGACAAGCGCGACATCATCGCCTTCCTCAAGTACCTCGAGGAGTCCCCGCAGACCAGCGTCGGCGGTTACGGCATGGGTGGCCTGGGTCCGGTCAGCGACGGCATGTTCGCGTGGATCGGCGGCATCGGCATCCTCGTCGGGTTCGCCATCTGGATCGCGTCGCACTCGACCCGTTCGAAGAAGGGCAAGGCAGCAGCGTGAGCAACCCGACGACCCCTGCCGTCCCCGGCAACGACGACGCGGCGCCGTACGACCCGCACTCCCCCGTCCCGGCGGAGCCGATCGACAATCCGGGCCTGCCGGCCCACCAGCCCCGTCCGACCGACGTCGACCCCCAGGCCGAGAAGCGCGCCGAGCGTCAGGTCGCCGGGATGTTCCTCGGCTCGGTGCTGTTCGCGGTGCTGTTCGTCGTCGCGTACTTCAGCTTCGACATCGGCGAAGAGCCGGACATGGTGCTCGGCATCGGCGCCTCCAACCTGTTCCTCGGCCTGTTCATGGGCCTCTCCCTGCTGGGCATCGGCGTCGGCGCCATCCAGTGGTCGCGCAAGCTCATGAGCGACGTCGAGATCGTCGAGATGCGCCACCCCGCCGCGTCGTCCGAGGAGGACCGCGCCGAGGCTCTGGACGCCCTCCAGCAGGGTGTGGAGGACTCCGGCATCGCTCGTCGCCCGCTCATCCGCAACACGCTGCTCGGTGCGCTCGCGATCTTCCCCGTCCCGCTCGTCGTCCTGCTGCGCGACCTCGGTCCGCTGCCCGGCACCGCGCTGGAGGAGACGGTCTGGACCGAGGGCATGCGGGTCGTCAACGACATCTCCGGCACCCCGATCCGCCCCAGCGACGTCGAGATCGGTCAGCTCGTCAACGCCGCCCCGGCGATCTTCTTCGAGCGCGACGCCGAGGGCGAGCGGGTGATGAGCGAGCACGAGGTGCTCATCGCGAAGACCAAGGCGGCGGTCATCCTCGTCCGGATGGCCCCGGCCGAGATCACCCCCGCCGCGGGCCGCGAGAACTGGGGCATCGACGGCATCCTGTGCTACTCCAAGATCTGCACCCACGTCGGCTGCCCGATCGCGCTGTGGGAGCAGCAGACGCACCACCTGCTGTGCCCCTGCCACCAGTCGACGTTCGACCTGGCCGACAACGGCCGCGTCATCTTCGGGCCGGCCGCCCGCGCCGTCCCGCAGTTGCCCCTGGCGGTAGACTCAGAGGGCTACCTCATCGCGACTCAGGACTTCGACGAACCCGTCGGACCGAGCTACTGGGAGCGTGGCTGACCCATGAGCACCACCACCGCTGGCGCCGAGACCAACGGCACCACCCCCGCGTCCTCCGGCAAGGGCAGCCCGCTGGCGGGTCCCGCGCGCTGGGCCGACGAGCGCCTCGGCCTCGGCGGCGCGACCAAGAAGCAGCTGCGCAAGGTCTTCCCCGACCACTGGTCCTTCATGCTGGGCGAGATCGCGCTGTGGAGCTTCGTCGTCCTGCTGCTGACCGGCGTCTTCCTCACCTTCTGGTTCCGTCCGAGCATGGCGGAGGTCGTCTACGACGGCTCCTACGACGCCCTGCGCGGCCTGCACATGTCCGAGGCGTACGCCTCGACGCTGCACATCTCCTTCGACGTCCGTGGCGGACTGCTCATGCGGCAGATGCACCACTGGGCGGCGCACCTGTTCATCGGCGCGATGTTCGTCCACATGATGCGCGTCTTCCTCACCGGTGCGTTCCGCAAGCCGCGTGAGTTGAACTGGATCATCGGCGGCCTGCTGCTGGTCCTCGGCATCCTCGAGGGCTTCGCCGGCTACTCCCTCCCCGACGACCTGCTCTCGGGCACCGGGCTGCGGATCGCAGACGGCCTGGTCAAGGCGACCCCGGTGGTCGGCACGTACATGTCGTTCTTCATGTTCGGCGGCGAGTTCCCGGGCGAGGACATCATCTCCCGGCTCTACATCGCCCACGTGCTGCTGATCCCCGGCATCATCTTGGCGCTCATCGCCGCCCACATGCTCCTGCTGGTCTTCCACAAGCACACGCAGTGGCCTGGCCCCGGCCGGACCAACGACAACGTCGT
>Ga0172376_10009391_pt1 | contig 10065 bp, 8 predicted proteins | sample Lak35m_FD_121114 | JGI IMG/M metagenome (GOLD analysis project Ga0172376, IMG submission 121114) | Freshwater microbial communities from Kabuno Bay, South-Kivu, Congo - kab_092012_35m | ecosystem: Environmental > Aquatic > Freshwater > Lake | place: Democratic Republic of the Congo: South-Kivu... | reverse complement strand
CTTAACTGCAGGGTTTGTTGCATTCCATCCAGCTTGGAAATATGCCTCAGCAATACTGTCAAAATCAGCCGCCGTTGGGCTCTGGCCTGCGGCCTCGACGGCCTTTAATTCTCCTTCGCGATACTGGGCAGACTTGGCAAAGTTCTCAAACTTAACGGCAAGGTCTGTTGCATTCCATCCAGACGCATAGTAAGAACCTGCTCTCGCGCCTAATTGATAACCCGAGTTATGGATTAGAAAGGAAAATATTATAGGAAATAGAAGGCTTTGAGGGTTTGAGTTGATAAGCTATGAGAGTAGAGACCAGATGAATAATCATATTGAAAGGAGATCGATGCCTTGTATGCTCAAGTTGAAGTTTGTTTTTTAGGTAATCGAAAACCGTTTCAATTAAGGAACGCTTGCGTAAGAGGACTTTTTCATTCCAATCCATGAGCATGTGTTTCATGGTTTTTTTGATCCCTGTCACCATCTTTAGTCCTCTTCGATACAGCCTTAAGAAAAGCTCTTTAGAAATATATCCCTTATCACCAAACAACAAACCTGTAAGACCTTGAGTCATTTGAGGAATAACTTTACGATCATCGACGTTACCTCCCGTCAGTTTTACTCTCATCAGAGAACCTTGAGGATTGATAATCACGTGAAGTTTGAATCCAAAAAACCATCCCTTTGTTGTCTTGCCTCGGGAGGCAAGATCTTTAAAGACCTTATTTCTATATATTCTTTTGGGGTGGCAAACAGCTAATGAAGTTGAATCAACATAAGCCACTCCTTTTCCAGGAGAAAACAAACAAAAGAGTAGAAATACCAAAAGATGCAAAACTCTTGGCATGAGCATCACAAAACGTTCATAGCAGGGCATTCTGGGAAATTCTGCTTGGTAAAGTTGTAAGTAGGATTTGTAAAAATATTTGAAGTTACGACAAGGAGAATCTTGGAACATCAATAAAATGGTCATAATTTCACTATCTGTTAGCCCAGGAACTCTGGTGGGAAGTCGTTTGTTTTGCGAGGATTGATGCACTTTGACTTCTTCTGCCACGTCTTTTGCAAAATCATCAACAAAACAGAATAATTCTGTGATATCCTTCTTCATGGGTTGGTTCCTTCTTATTGCTTTTTCCAACTTAAGTGTAGCCAACTTATTAAAATAATTTAACTAAAATCTAATCCATAACTCGGTTAAATAATTTTAGTCAAAATTAATTTTTTAAAATATAAGGGTTTCTTATATAAATTTTCTTGAAAAAATGTATTTTTCTGAATTCATAATTTAAAAAAGGATAATCTATAATGAGTAAAAAATTATTAAATGTTATCATTAGCCTATTTTCTACATTTTGTCTAACCATCCAATCTGCTCAAACAATGGAACAAAACTTAAATGACTTTTCAAAGTTGCATGAGAAGGGTATTACAGGTAAAGGTACAAAAGTATGTGTCATTGAGAAGGGATGTTGTACAGACCACCCTGCATTTCAAGAGGTCAACGATCAACTTAAATTTATTGATGTTGGCCATACATCAAAGCCGATTGATGGATTTCAAGATTGTTCTCGCCGTCGCTATCCTGAAGCCAATGATAAGGATAGTGTTATTCTAACTGGCAAAAATGACTTGAGAACTGAGCATGGAACGCACGTAGGCGCCCTGATTGTTTCAAAACCACAGAAATATGAGGGGTCACCATTCTTTCCAGGTGGTGCTGCTCCTGATGCTCTTATGATCCTTATTGCTACAAGTAACGTTCGTTTACATGAGTGTTGGCAAAAACCAGGTTTTACACACTTTGGAACGGCGTTATATAGTTTTAAAGATGCGGATGATAGAGAATCAGATACCTCAAAACTTAAAAAAGATTTTTATTTTAATCCTCTGCGTTCATCTTCCTATTATGAAGAAAGAATGGATGAGAGCCTCATAGACGCATTTGATCAAGCATTTGGATCAGGCGCTAAGGTCCTTAATTTTTCAATGGAGTTAGTGAGTATTGTCGATCCATTTAATGAATATCGTATTCCAGAGGTACTCTTACAAAAAATTACCAATCGTTTGGTGAACAATGATCAAATCTTAATTTTGTCAGCTAACAACCAATTCCATGATCTTAGTGAATATAAAGAACAAGTATATTTCCAGCAATTTTCTAATATTTCCGATATTGCTTCCCGCATGCTCATTGTTGTAAATGTTTATAATGATGAATCAGGTAACACAGTTAAGCTATGTCCCTTTAGTAACTGGCCCGGAAAACTTCTCAAGGATTATACTGTCAGCGCGTTTGGCACAGATGTTGTGTCTGGATGGTCAAAAGTAGGAGAGGTTTTTTCTGCTAAAAGTGGAACTTCTCAAGCAGCTCCAAAGGTATCTGGGTTCTGCTTGCTTATTGAACAATTTCATAAAGATAAAGGCAAATTAATAACCGCTTCGGAAATTGTTGATTTTGTCAAACGGACAGCCAAGCCCATAGGGGATTCGGAGAAATTTGGAAAAGGGCTGATTGATCCAGATGCGTTGTTGTGTCATACCAATTCGCAATGACATAACCTGTTGATGTTTAGTGATATTTATTTGTATTGGGTTAATCCATAACTCGGGTTGATAGATTGTTGCCGTAGATTCTAGATCGATAATTCTCTCCCATGTCTCAGCAAAATCCCCTGAAAGTGATAAGCCAGGCGTTGCTTTTAAAGATAATAATTCCGCATCCATCACCCTCATGAGTGAGCCATTTAATGTTTTAAAAAGAGGGGTGTTTTTTAAGGCTGCTAGCTCAAAAGGAGAGATATCGAAGGCAAACTGACTACAATGAAAATAAAGAGCCGCCTCATTCTGCCCCTCATTGTTCCTTAAAAGATTTAATTGGGTTGCTATGGTAGATAATTCAAATATACAGTTTTGTTTTTTTCGTTTCAAAACCTTTTCAAGGTCATCAGAAAATGGCGCTTGAAAAAGGTTAAAACCTTGACGACTCTGCTGATCAAGCTGCAACAGCTTCACATACTTCACCGGAATAAAAGTTTTAGAAAACAAAGAGTTTTTCTCTAAAAATTGAAAACAAAGCTTTTCAAACCAGATTTGGTCGATGCTATTTGTCATATCTATCTTGAGGTTATGGTAGAAGCCAAGAATCGTTTGCAGGCGCGTGTTAAGAATATAGACCACACTTGGCTTAAGAGACAGGTTATCCCGCCACGGATAGTGATGCTCATCTTTATTAGCCTCACTGTATCTCTGCATGATAAAAGAATGAAATGTTTTGCAAGAAGCCATAAAAGCCAATAAGGCATTTTGGTCTTTTCTAAGGTCAAAAAACTCTAATAAATAGCTTATTGTGTCATTAAGCAATCCTTTAAAATAACATTCCTTTTCTTTATCGAAAACTTCTACTTGCGAAGCTAGTCGCTTCATTCCGCCTTCCCTACTTTCTTCCTCTATAGCCAACGCACTGCTTTGCCAACAAAAACTTAAGGTACCCAGTAATAATATGGCCTTACTCAATTTATAATTCTTCCTCATAGAATTCTTACTTTCAAATAGAAACGGGGCGTTTCTCTAAACATTTTTTTATCATAAAAATTTTTCATATTTAATGATGATAGACTTCTTATATTTTTTGTTACCTATTTAACCTGAATTCGATATAAAGATACTAGGATCTTTAAAAAATACATTGAGAATCAATAAGTTATGTCATTGCGAGAAGCTGCGCCATAGCTTTAGCGAAGGCGAGCGACGAAGCAATCCAGGAGCTACAAGACAGATCCTATTTGTAACCCCTGGATCGCCACACGCTTCGCGTTTGCGATGACGTAACTTTAATTAACTTTTTTACTTCTTATATCGAATTAAGGTTTTTTATATATATCACTAATAAAAACGCCAAAAATAGACAATAGGAAACTTATAAAATAGGAATAAGAATGGTAATGCAGCATTCCTTAACACAAATGCTTCAAATCAAATCTCACTTGAATGTTTCTTCATGAGGATAGACACCCCAAATGCAGCGGCGTTTAATCCATCCACGATGGCCCTGAACTTCTAGGCGGCACCAATCATTACGGCACTCAAGCAGTTTTCCAAGAACGCCTGGGTCCAGGTGGGCCAGAATATTAGAATTTTCTTCGGGGGCTTTATAAAGCTTGCGTTGCTTTTGCTGGATAACGGCCGTTCGCTTCCCACACAAAAGACTTTTATGGACCCATCCTTGGGTTCCTTGCCAATCCCGCACCTGACGCCACGTATCAAATTCCGCGACAATTTCTACTGGCAGGCCAGGGCGCACGAATGTCCATTCCGTCGGGTAGTTATTCCCTGGACCCACGTGTAAATTCACTGTTTTGGCGCGAAGGGATGCAAAACGCGGCACAGATAAAGCCGAAGATGAAGGGGCCGCCAAGGCTTCTCCTACCCTCATTAATAATAATAGGCAAATTAAATGATTCTTCATGCTGATCAAATACCCGTTGAGCCAAATCGGTTAGCACCTCGGCCCGTATTATTATCCAATTCTTGCCGTTCATCCCAAGCAATCGAGGTCACAGGCGCAATCACGATCTGGGCAAACCGCATGCCGCGCGTGATGGTAAAGGGTTCTGAGCCATGGTTAATCAAAATCCCAATAAGCTCACCCCGGTAATCCGCATCAATCGTACCTGGAGAATTGAGGATAGCTATACCATGCTTCAAGGCAAGGCCTGAACGTGACCGAATTTGCCCTTCATATCCGGGAGGAAGCGCAATGGCAACGCCGCTGGGAATGGCTTTGCGTTCATGAGGGGCCAGGATTACATCCTCCCCGATGGCTGCATAAAGGTCTAAACCCGCACTCAACGCCGTCCCATAAGACGGTAATGGCAAACCCGCCCCATGCGGAAAGCGTGTTAACCCAACTTTCAATTCCATTTTTAAAGACCCTTTTTTACGCCCGTATGAATGCACGATATACCCCTGCACAAATTTTGCCAACTGACAGATGTAAACCCAGCCGATTTTATCATATCGGCTAACGTTTCTTGATCAGGAAACTGGCGGATGCTTTCCACAAGATACTGATAGGCCGCTCGATCATTGGCAACATAGCCTCCTAAAGTCGGCAACAGGTGAAAAGAATAGAATTCATATATTTTCTCTAAAGGAGGAAATGTAACGTGGCTAAATTCCAAACACACAAATTTCCCATTAGGCTTCAGAACTCGATAGGCCTCAACCAAAGCTTGATCTATATGGGTCACATTCCGAAGACCATAGGCAATGGTATACAAATCCACAGAGTTGGCCGGCAAGGGAAGGCTTTCTGCATTTCCACAAACCCACTCAATGCCGTGCCCTTCGTTAGGCACTAGCCCTTGGTTAATCCCGCGGTCCCGCCCAACTTCCACCATAGCGGGAGTTAAATCACAAACGGTTATTTGAATATTCAAGTGAGGATAGGTCTTTGCCAAGCGAAAAGCAATATCTCCTGTCCCCCCTGCAACATCTAATATACGGGCATTTTGGACCAAATTGAGGTCCCAAACCAAATAATCCTTCCATAGGCGATGAATACCCATGCTCATTAGATCATTCATAAGGTCATACTTCTGAGCTACCCGATGAAAAACATCTTTTACGCGCCTGGTTTTTTCAGAGTCAGACACGGCCTCAAAGCCAAAATACGTTTGGTTAGCCATCATGAGATCCCATTTTACATATGCTTTTCTGTCAAATTAAAACCATCTTTTATAAAAACTGGAAAGATCACCCGCTTACAGGTTTCTTGAAATAATTGATTCTTGTCAATGTATTTCTTAAGCTACTTATACTGCTTCTTTCCGCTTCATAAACGTTAAGCTCATGCCGTTAAGGAATTTTGAATTAAATCTTCATATTGGTTGTTAAGTGTATACTTGCGGTTCTTGAAACTAGAATCTGATATCTTTAGGAAACCCTCTAGAACCCACTTTTGGCACAAGTGCCTTGCTTGCCGATCACTACACTGAAAGAATAGGCCAACATCCTTAGCAGTGATGTCCTTTGACGCCATAAATAACTTTAACGCTTGGCGTTGTTGCGGGCTTAAGTTGCGCAGAACCAGTGAGTGATCTATGTTCTTTTCTTGCTGCATAGTGCGTGCGTGGGTACATACCTTGTCAAAGGATTCAGCCATTCCGCACACAAAATATTCCAGAAATCCTGTTAAATCAGCAGCACTTCTCCCCCCTGTATAATAGTCCTCGTCAGTCCCAACCGTGAGTACATCATAATATCCTTGGAGGTTCTTGGCATAATACTCCTCCAAAGAGTAGATGCCTTTGAGGTCATAACCATACTTATGAAGGATGAGTGTTGTTAATAAACGGGCCGTTCTTCCATTCCCATCGTAATAAGGATGGATTGTAACGAATTGATAATGAGCTAACCCTGCAATGAAAGGTATCGGGAGATCTTCTTTAAGAGCTTGTGTCATCCACTCTACAAGCTCCGTCATCAATATGGGAACCTCTTGAGCTTTTGGTGGGATATATACGGCCAATCTCCCTTTTCTAATAACATTCTGTGCATCTCTATAGGGAGTTGGCCCCTGTTTACCGAAAAACGAAATGCCGTACAAGATTTTGATGTCTTGCTCTTGAATGGGCGTATTCTTTCCCGCTAGGGCTTCAGCATATTCCAGTGCTCTATAATAATTGCGCACTTCTAATTCATCTTTTTGTCGATTTGGAAAATGCCCCCCTCCTTGAATAATTTCCTGGACTTCTGGGGCGGTGAGGCGGTTCCCTTCAATAGCTGTTGAGTGATGAGTAGAAGCCAATCGAGCAGATTCACGAAGGGCGGTCAGCAAAGCTGCTGTTATGGGTAGGTCAATAATATCGTGGCTTGCTATCTCGATTCGAGAGATTGCTTTAAGAATTTTAGGCGTAATTGTATACTGTGGGTTAAAAACCATACTATAATATACGAAAATTGCCGTTATATGTCAATTAAATAGCCATTAAAAGTAAATTCTTGTATGCCGTAGATTCCTGACAGGAGATGCTAACATAAAAATAGGATACTGGCTAAGGTTCTTCCTAAAAACCGCCATATCATTGGCAAATCATAAACCGGTGAATACCCATACTCATCAAATCATTCCTGAGGATAATTCTGAGCCACGCGACGGAAAACATCCTTTACACGCCTGGTTTTCTCCGTTCCAGAAACAGTTTCAAAGCCAAAATGCGTTTGGTCAGCCATTATGAGATCCCATTTTACACATGTTTTTCTGTCAAATTAAAACCACCTTTTATAAAAACTTGAAAGATCATCCTCTTTTAAAAAGGTTTGAAAATAAACAACGCTGAAGGGCAATTGATGGATTTGGTTTTTTGATTATCTCAAATTTCTCATTTAAATTTAGAAAAAAACATTGAAAAAAGATATTGACTAAACAATTTTTTTATTTTATATATTAGAGAATCTTCTCACATACATATGCTACAAAATAATAATTTCTTACGGTAGTGTTAATGTGTTAAAAACTAAAAAATCAATTTAAGTATTGAAATGTGGTAAAGGCATTCCTACGTATATATTAGGTTTTAGTTTTCTTTGAGGGGAAGTTTGTTTTAGATGGAGTTTATTATTATGAAAAGCAAAAAAATACTTATAAGCTTGTTTACAGCTGGAATTTTGTCCTCCACTGCATTTGCTAAAACTGATCAAAAGAATCAACAAATTGATTCTTATTCATATGTTTTACAAAATATCCAACAAGTGCATAAAGATTTTCTCGGCATTTCTATCGCCGATAATAATTCTTATCAAGGTTCCTTGAAAAGATTGACGCCAGAATTTTTAGGACAAAAACAATTTGCATTGTTGAGCTCATTACCTTTTTCAAATCCTATTTTTAACAGTAGCAATGGTGGCGGCGCACAACTGGCAGTTAAAAGCGTTAGCTTTGAGCGAAACACGATTTCTGAAATATTATCTGAAACGTCAAAGGAATTACCTGAATTGCCTCTACAGCTCGCGTCTTCTCCTAATTTAAGAGGCTTTTTAGTTCAAGCTCTTCGGAGCCTTCCATCTCAGGCCGGGTTACTTATGGATTCTGACGTAATAAATCATTCAGATCAAGGCAAAGGCAGAGATAAAGGAAGCCTTTTCTCTCAATCCGCTAACCTTCTTATGAAATTAACAACCAATTCTGATGAAGCTGCAATCCAGAAAATTGATAGCATCCAACCTCAATCAGTAGGATCGCATCCACAATTAGCAACTGATTTTGATGTAGAAGACCTTTTAAATCATACTGTGGGAGGTACCCAACCTCAATTAGTAGGGTCACTTCCCCAATTAACGATGAGTTCTGAGATAGAAGGCTTTTCAGAGCCAACTATAGAAATCACCCAACCTCAATCAGTAGGGTCACTTCCCCAATTAACGATGAATTCTGATATGGAAAGCTTTTCAGAGCCAGCTATAGAAGTTACCCAATCAGCGCCACGCCCACAATTGACAGTGCATTCTGACATAGAAAGCTTCTCAAGCCAGAGAGAAGAAAATGTCCCGCAAGCCACCACAATTAGGCGTGCTCCTCCTATGCCACCTTCCATGTTGTTAAAGTCTAATCCTAATCTTGGTGAATCAAAGACACGTGCAGGATTCAGTTTTGATGCTGTTCTTCAACAGCTTAAGGGACACATGAATGGAAGCGGTTTACGTTCCACAGACACAACTTTAAAAGGTAAGGACAAGGGGATGGAAATATCCCTTGGCCAAATGGGAACAATCTCTGGGAAAGAAGCACAAAAATTTGCTGACCGTTGGGCGAAACTAAGAGAAGCCGCAGAAGCAAATTCAAAGGAATCTGTTGCTGGAAAAGGGGATACGAAACCGCAGAAAGTTGAAACAGCCAAGCCTAAAGTTGTGCCACTTAGAAGGGCAGTTAGTGAAAAAGCATTAAGGTTGCAAAAGAAAGCAACAAATACAGCTTCATTAGGTAGTCTTGCAGATCAGCTACAGCAGGCTAAGTTAAATAAAGTTGCAGCTGATAAAGCTAATAACACAATCAATCCTTTTGTTAAAACTCCCGATCTTAATGGTGATTTAATTAGGGAATTAAAAAGATCTAAATCATTAAACCATATTGATGTTTTAGCTATAAGGCATGCTCCTCAAGAGGTAACTGTAACTATTGAGGACCTAGAGGCAAAATTAGCAAGTACTAAAGACCTGTTCTTTAGAAAACAAATTCAACGCCAGATAAATGACATGAAGGCAGAATTGTTGCCAAAAGTAGAAGATAAACCTGTTGTTATTGAGGCTACTTCAGCCCCTGTAACCTTGTTGTCCTTGCCTTTGGATAACAACAGTGGCCAAGATAAAAAGGATGAGCCTTCGGTATCCTTGCCTATCGTTGTTAAAGCGCCTCTTGTTCAAGAAGAGGCAAAAGTTATTCAGATAGGCGGGTTTTCTATCAACGTCACAATGCTTAATAAGTTTGCACAAGAAGATGATGCAGAAGACGATAATAGCGGCGACTGGGATGAGGAAGACAGTAAGCCTCTCGTAACAGAAAAGCTTATCGTGAATCAAGAACCAACCACTGCAGAGGAACTTGTTATTAAAACAGTTGCCCCTAAAGTTGGTAAACTGAACATTAAGGCAAGTACTGGAGGAGATTTGTTAGCACAGATTAGAGCGGCACGCGCTAAGATTGAAGCAGTTGAAACTGATGGAGCTAAAATTCAGGCTACCCTTGATTTAGAAAAGATTCGTGCCGATAAATTAAAGCAAGAAGCCCAAGAAAGAGAATTAGAAAAAAGACAAGCTGCAAAATTGCAAACCAATAAAAAGCCTGACGCAGATCTTGGTGATTTCTTAACAGGCGCCCTCACCAAACGACGCGAGGCCATGAACCAAGTCGAAGATGAGGATGATGAGTGGTAAGTCGTTTATTAACGTCTAAAAATAAAAAACCCCGCTACGAATAGCGGGGTTTTTTAATAATCTCATGTTAAAAAAGGTTTTAAGTTCCCTCCATTTTTGATAAGTATATGCTCTTCTCTCCCCCATTTATTCAGTAGTTTTAGG
>Ga0172376_10009390_pt1 | contig 10065 bp, 6 predicted proteins | sample Lak35m_FD_121114 | JGI IMG/M metagenome (GOLD analysis project Ga0172376, IMG submission 121114) | Freshwater microbial communities from Kabuno Bay, South-Kivu, Congo - kab_092012_35m | ecosystem: Environmental > Aquatic > Freshwater > Lake | place: Democratic Republic of the Congo: South-Kivu... | reverse complement strand
CCCATGTTTTCAATCCGCAAAACTTTAGTTTTTGTTAATACTAAATATCACTTTTTAGTTTCAATTATTAGCATTTTAGCATTAATAAATTATTTTGTAGGTTTTTTATTTTTTGATAATTCCTCAGAATTTATTTTATATTTTATAATCATAATTGGTGGGTTACCCCTGCTTTCTCAAATTTTTTTTAAACTCCTAAAACTTAATATTGGAGCTGATTTAATTGCATTTATCGCTTTAATTTTAGCAATTTATTTACAAGAAAATGTCACGGCAGTTTTAATTATTCTAATGATTTCTAGTGGTCAAGCTCTTGAAGAATATGCTAGTCATAAGGCTTGTTTTGTCTTGGAATCCTTAGAAAAACGCATTCCCAAACTCGCTCACTTGCAAATTGAAAATAACTATCACGATATTGCCATTTCCGACATTAAAATTAATGATAAAATCGCCATTTTTCCTCATGAAATTTGCCCAGTTGATGGCGAAATTATTCAAGGAAATGGTCATATGGATGAGTCATATTTAACGGGCGAGCCTTACAAAATATCCAAAACTATTGGCTCCAAAGTTTTATCTGGAGCAATTAATGGTGAGTCTTTATTCATAATTAGAGCAGAAAAAATTGCCAATGATTCCAGATTTGAGCAAATCATCAAAGTCATGAAAAAAGCTAATGAAGATAAGCCTAATTCCCGAAAAATTGCCGACAAAATTGGGGCAATTTTTGCTCCAATCACTTTAATTATTGCAGGTTTGTCATTTTATTTCACCTCAAATTTAACCAATTTCTTGGCAGTGTTAACTATTGCCACACCATGTCCGCTTTTAATTGCAGTGCCAATTGCCATAATTAGCGCTATTTCTATTTCAGCGCGTCAAGGTATTGTAATTAAAGATGCCAGAATCCTAGAGAAATTATCAGTTTGCACTACCGCAATATTTGATAAAACCGGAACTCTAACTTATGGCGAACCGAGTTTATCAGAAATAATTTGTTTGGATAAAAAATACAATTCTACTGACATCGTCCAAAAAACTGCCAGCCTTGAACGCTATTCACGACATCCATTGGCAATTGCAATTTTAAATTATGCCAAAAATCAAAATTTAATTTTGCAAGATGCTAAGAATATGAGCGAAAAACCCGGTTTTGGAATTATTGGCGAAATCAATGATGACGAAGTCATAATTACCAGCCGTAAAAGAATTCATGAATTTATGGCTCCAGACTACGAATTTCCTACTGATGATTATGGCATGGAATGTGTGGTAGTAGTTAATAAAAAAATTATTGGATTGCTTAGATTTTTTGACCTAGAACGCAAAGAAAGCCATTCTTTTGTTAATCATTTAATTCCGAATCATAATTTTAAAAAAATAATTTTATTATCGGGTGATAAATCTAGCGAGGTCGAAATTATAGCAAATCGGCTTGGCATTCAAAATTACTTTAGCTCAAAATCTCCTGAAGAAAAACTTGAGATTGTTCGCAAAGAAACCGCCAAAGCCAAAACGCTTTTTATGGGCGATGGCATCAATGACGCCCCCGCTTTAATGCTAGCTAGTGTTGGAATTGCTTTTGGCAATAATAATGATATTACCACAGAATCAGCTGGTGCAGTAATTTTAAAATCGGATTTGTTTAAAGTTGACGAACTTTTGCATATTAGCTCACTAACTCGAAAAATTATTTTGCAAAGCGCGGTTGGTGGAATGATTTTTAGTGTAATTGGCATGATGTTTGCAAGTGCAGGATATATATCGCCAGCCTATGGAGCAGTTTTACAACAAATTATCGATTTTGTGGCAATTATTAACGCCCTTAGATTAACTATTGCCAAAAATATTCATTCAGATTTAATCGAGGAAAATTTAACAAAATAGCTTAAAATTTCCACACTAAATTTAATCGCGATATATTTACCAAAGCTGAAGCATCGAGCTCTGTAGTATTTTGTGAACCATCAAAAATTTTATTGTTGCCATCAATCGAATTGTTAAAAATTGAGTGGTCAATCATGATTCGTAAATGCTCCATTACCGAAATATCCAAGCCAAAACCATAAACAAAAGTAGGCAATGAACCAATGGTTGTTAGTCTTCTAGAATTTTTAAACTCAGATATATAGTTAAATTCGCCAAAACTAATGCCTAATTTTATATAAGGAATAAAATTCTTAAAAACATTCACTCCAAATTTTCCAGAATAAAATGAAAAATTTGAAGTTTTAAACAGGGTTTTTTGGAGCTGAGACTCTTTGCCATCTTGAGTTTTTACGATGTTACCCAATCCATTATTTTTAATAGCAATTTCGCCAATTATAATCGACATTTCTTGTCCCAAAAACAAACCATTTGAAAATAATCTACCCTGCCCCATTATTATCGAAGGATTAACCGAGCCACCACTTACAGAGTGAGAAAATTTAGTAGCTGTCATGCTGTTTAGCGTTCGAGAAGATTCTTCGAGTTCCAAAGAAACATTGGAAATATTGGCTCCGACTCCAAAATACAGGCCATTAAAATTATTGTCATGAGTAAAATTTGCTTTATTTTGGTTATTAAGACCACAAAAATATGATTGGCGATTGGAATTATCATATACTCTATAGCCAATGCCTTTTCCATCTTGAAAATTTGCATATTTCTTGTTGTTATTTTTTAAATTTGAGCCTAGTTCTTGATTGTAAATATTTGCATAATTTTTTGATGATAAAGTGGTTTGGTCATAAAAATTATTATCATAATTTTCAAGACTAGAATTAGTGTAATTATGGTTATTTTTTGTTTGTAACTGATAATTTCCTACAGCCGAATTATATAGTTCGGTATTTTTATCGTGATATGAATCTGGTAACTGATTTTTGTTAAAATCATAGCCATTTTGGTCGCTAAATTTTAATCGATATTCATCACCATATCCATCATTAAAATCTTGAGCAAAAGAAGCTTTAATATTGATAATTTGAATTATGGTAAAAATTATTATAAAAAATTTCATAATTAAAATCGATATAATATTCCTATTTTGCCTGAATTTACTTTCATTTTCGCAATTAAAGTGTTTGTTGACGCGGTTGATAAAACAGAGCTTCCAGCCGAGCCAGATTTGGCCATTCTAAATTGACCATAAACTTTGGGGATCATCCAATAAGAATAATCCGCATATAAACGAAAATGATTGCTTAATAAATATTCGCCACCAATTGATAAACGGATTGGTGGAGGAATATTTTGCGATTCAACTTCGATGGAATAATCTTTATCGCTAGAAATATCATATGATGAAAATGAGCCAATTCCAGCATTAAAATAAGCCATTGCTCTATCAGTTAATAGATAACCAATTTTTGCATTAAAAATAACATAATTTGAAACGGTGAAATCAAATTTTTTTAAAGCAGATGAGGTTTTGGTGTTAGTATTGTCATATTCATCGATATTGATATTTAAAGAGGAAGACAAATTAGAAGTTCTAATTTCCAGATCGCTTCCCAAATATACTCGATCCACCAAAGTTCCACCTCCAAGATTTAAAACCAGTGAAGCCGAAGAACCTGATAAGTTAATGGGTTTATTAAGGTCGGCAACAATTGGATATTTTTCGGTAGAGCTTGAGGTAAAGCCAGTCGAGCTGTCAATATTAAGATCACCCGAAAATGAAGAGGCTTCACCGCCAACTCCGAAATATAAACCATTCCAGTTATCGATATAATCGGTAGAATCCCATTTCTTATCAACGAAAGGTTGGCAATTTAAAGATCTTCCTTCGGGGTCAACAATAGAAATTCCTGATTTTACCGCAGAAGTTGAAGAGCCAGAACCGCCCATTCCCGGAGCTCCACCCATACTTCCCATCGAGCCACCACCAAAGGCAAAAGCTCTATTAGAAAAAATAAAAAATATTAAAAAAACTATTTTAAAAATTTTCATTAATTATATTTTTCGGTTGGCAATTCGAAGTCGAAGCGCATTTAATTTAATAAAGCCTTGGGCATCGGTTTGGTCATAAACCGAATCTTCCTCGAAAGTGACATGAGCCATTGAATATAGGCTTTTTGCCGACTCTCTGCCCATAACCATAATATTGCCTTTATATAATTTTAAACGAACTTTACCCTCAACTCGTTCTTGGCTTTTATCAATTAAGGCTTGAAGCATTAATCGTTCTGGCGCAAACCAAAAACCATTATAAATTAAACTTGCATATCTTGGCATTAATTCATCCTTTAAATGCATAGCTTCGCGATCAAGCGTAATTGACTCCATAGCTCGATGTGCAACTAACAAAATAGAGCCACCCGGAGTTTCATAAACCCCGCGTGACTTCATGCCGACGAAACGATTTTCAACTAAATCGAGTCTACCGATTCCATTTTTTCCGCCAATTTCATTGAGCTTGGTTAAAATTTCAGCTGGCGACATTTTTTTGCCATCAATAGCGACAGCGTCACCTTTTATAAATTCAATTTCAATAAAACTCGGTTCATTTGGAGCATTTTCTGGGCTGGTGGTGCGTTGATAAACATATTCTGGAGCTGGTTGCGATGGGTCTTCCAGAACCTTGCCTTCACTTGAAGTGTGAAGTAAATTAGCATCAACTGAATATGGAGCTTCACCCCTCTTATCTTTGGCGACGGGAATTTGATTTTTTTCGGCATATTCAATTAATTTGGTGCGAGAATTTAAATCCCATAAACGCCAAGGTGCAATAATTTTAATATCGGGTTTGTTAGCATAATAACTAAGTTCAAAACGCACTTGATCATTACCCTTACCAGTGGCGCCATGAGCTACTGCATCGGCTCCGACTTGTTTGGCAATTTCAATTTGCCTTTTAGCAATTAAGGGTCTAGCAATTGAGGTTCCAAGCAAATAAACTCCTTCATATAAGGCGTTGGCACGAAACATCGGAAATACATAATTGGCAACAAATTCTTCACGCAAATCTTCGATGAAAATTTCTTTAACTCCAAGCATTTGGGCTTTTTTGCGAGCTGGCTCCAGCTCCTCTCCCTGCCCTAAATCTGCAGTAAAAGTTACTACTTCACAATTATAATTTTCTTGAAGCCACTTTAAAATAACCGAAGTATCAAGCCCGCCCGAATAAGCGAGAACTACTTTTTTAATTTTATCTTTCATAAGGTAATTGTTGTTAAAAATTTTTTTAAAATTAAATCAAAAAAAATTTAAAAAAACAAGTCTTTATCTTGAATTTTTGTAAGAAAATTTTCGGTATGGTGTGATTTTTTTTCAAATTGAGTAAAGGTAGTAATTAGGCTTAGCGGAGTATTAAAAACAATATTGTTGGCGATGTAGGATAAATGAAATATTTTTAAATCATCTTCTTGTAATGTTATTTCTTGATATGAATTAATATTGTTAACAATTTCAGATTCAACTTTTTTCGAAAAAATTGCTTCATTTTTTCGATAATTCATTTCATAGGATAAATTGTCACTATAAATTTCGAGAATTTTATTTAAATCATAACTCTCCAAATCAAGAACCAAGTCTTGAGAAAACAGCGATTTAGCAATAAATTTGGCGACATTAAAAATATACAAATCTAAATAACACATCACAATAAATTGCCTCTCCTGCAAAGTAAATTTTGAATTTTGCGATAATTCTTTGAATAAATTGGCATTTTTTATAATTTCTGAAGCCTTTGGTCTAGGCTTTCCAGTCAACATTTTCCACGCATAAAAAATATCCACCATTTGTAACGCCAAAATTTGATTGCGAATAAAATCTTGAAATGATTTGTTAGTTCGATAAATTTTTAAAAAAATTTTTTCATCATTTTTTTTAGCAAATTCTTCGAAAGCTTCAAGCAATCCAAGAAACATCAAAGCAAAGGTTCCGCTATGTGCCAAAGTTCTATCAAGAGTAATTGCTCGACTATTAAAAATATTAAAATCTTTGACATCTTTATAAAAAAAACTTTTGGCGATTGGCGCCACAATATTTTCTTGTTTTGAACCGCGAAATAAAGGTCTTGAACTTAAATTTGAGACTGCAACCCCAATATGATTAGCATTATAAAATAATTCATTAAAAAATTTATTACCAAAATATTTCTGTTGATAATTTTTGATGGTAATATCACTAAATTTTTTTCGTAGATTATTATTTTGATTTTTAAAACTACTCTTGTGAGGACATAATCCAGCAATTTCTAATGCGGAAATCAAATTACTTAAGGCAAAATTCTCAAGATTATTTTTGGCGATTTCTTCATTGCAAAAAATAATTTGCTGTTGCTGACCTTGAATTGTGGTAAAAATTGGGTCAAATTCTAAAAAATTTAGCTTCATATTTTTAGCCTCATTTATTCCTGCTAAAGCCACTCTATAAGCTAATTCGTCATGTCTTCCACCTCCCCTTTGAAGAGCATTTCCGCCTCCACTAAAAATATGTAATTTTAAATCAAGATTATAATTTTCTTTGGCAATTTTTTTAAGCATTAAAAGCTGTCCCGAAGCCCTATCTTGATAATAATCAACCGCAATTGACGAAACCCGAACCGTATCACTTTTTGCAATCATTGCGATAATTTTTTTACATAATGCCAAATGCTGTTGATAAACTTTGATGGATAATAATTTTTTTTGCACCTCAAAAATAGATTGTAAATCTTCATATGATTCAGACAGAGTCACGATATTGATGGGATTGCGCTGATTTTTAGTAACATATAACAGCAATAAAACCATTAAATTATCGCTAACATTTTTATGGTTAGAAATTATAAATTTTTCAAAAGATTTTTTATTTTTTGCGACTATTATCAATCTTTTGATTATTTTATTATTTTGAGAATTTTGCCCTATTTGATTACTAATTTTATCAAGCAATTTTTTATTCGACAAAATTTGGGTTAAAAAATCGATTTTTTGTTCTTCATTTTTAGATTCAAAATTCTCAAAATCATTATCTTTTAAAAGATTATTTACACAATTGCGAATATCGGCGCTGTCATGACGAATATCAATTTTAACCTTAAATTTTTTTAATCTTTTAACGCCAATTTCAAGGGTAGTAGCATTATTTTTTTCATTACCATCGGCGTCGCCACCATGGCTCCAACTCGCAATGTTACAAAAATTTCTTTTAACTTGAATTTTACCTCGATAAAAGGATTTTTCGATAATATTTTTAAAACCCCGCAATAATTTATTTTCGGCTTTTAAAATATTTTTTATCGCCAACTCACTTTCAATCATTTCTTCTTCGCAAGTCTTTTTTTTGCGTTCAATCTCGCATAAAATAATTTTTTTCAAAATATTATTTAATTTTTGAAAATTAAGTCCGATTTTGTCGGCAATTATTCTATCAAAATCATTGCCAATTTCGGTATATTTTAAGCTTAAAGGATTAGTTGGATGTTGACTTAAACTAATATTTACTTCAAAATTATTATCAAGGAAATTTTGCAAGATTTTTGCAGAAATTTTGTAGCGTTCACATCTTTTTAAAAGTTCAGCAAAATTAAATTTAAAGTTTTTAGAATTTTTTTTGTAAGCATCAACAATATCATTAGTTGCTGATTTTCTTCCCCTTCTTATAACATCTTGAAGTTTGGTATCAAGTTCAATTATTTTTAAAAATAAAGCTTTATTTTTTTGTATTTTTGTATAAAAATTTTCTAGATTTTGATTTTGAATTTTAAAATCATTGATTTTTTTAATTTTTTGTAACTCAAGAAACTTCGATTTAACGGCATTATCGATTTCTTGAACATCAAGCAAAGCATTATAAAATTCTAGCTTCAGAGCCTCTTGAATTTGAGTTGAGTAATAAAATTTTCTATGATCCAAATCAGTGAAATGCAATTTATTAAACTCAAAAACCATAAAATTCTAAAAAATATTTATAAACCTATAAAAGATAAAATTAAATGAGCAAAATGCAAATAAAAACAACGAATAATCGACATGAAATTGCAAAATATTGTAAATCCATACAATTTCGACATAATTTTAAGAATAAAAATTTAATTGATGATGTTTTTAAGGCTTTAAAAAAAGATTATCATTTATCTTTAGGTTTTGATGACCAAAAAAACCTGATTTACTCATGTTTTTGCCACATTCATTATGATTTTTTTGATAATAAAATATGTGAAATTATAGATTTTTTTATCGATAAAAATGCAGAAAATATCGAAAATATTAATCAAGTTTTTAACTGGATTGATAATTTGACAACTCAATATTTATGCCATAAAATTAAAGTTGAAAGCTTAACCAATGATCAACAAATCCATCGTATTTTTACAGCAAAAAAATTCATAATTGAAAAATATGTATTAACCAAACATCTATAAATATTTTAAATAAATGAGATTAAAAAAAAGAAGTTTTATAAATTATAAACTTCATAAATATTTTATTATTCCGATTCTGATTTTTCGCAAGTCCGTTATTGACACCATCAATCATGATGGCATCGAGCATGCTGGATATTTGGCTTTTTTAAGCATTTTATCTTTTTTTCCATCTTTAATTTTTATCATCGCAGTTATTGGTTTATTTGGCGAATCCAAAATTGGCACCGAATTTTTATCGCAATTAATTGCTACCATGCCACAAGAAATGTCAAAAGGCTTAGCTCCTCGCATCAACGAAATTATTTCTGGTCCAAGCGATGGCTACATCACCTTAGCTATCATTGGAGTAATTTGGACGGCGTCATCTTCGGTGGAAGGTTGTCGAACTATTTTAAACCGAGCCTACCGCGTAGCTTTTCCGCCACCTTATATTTTACGCAGAATAGTGAGTATTTTTGAATTCTTTACAATAATTTTTATTATAATTTCTGGCATCACTATTTTTGTGGTAGTGCCGATTATTCTCAAAACCATAGAGCAAAAATTTTCGATAATTTTGCATATAAATTATGATTTTTTCTATCTTCGTCAAATTGCACTATTTCTAATTCTCACAATATCAACTTCGGTTTTATATTATGCCCTTCCCAATGCCAAACAAAAAATTACTCAAACCTTACCGGGCTCAATATTGGCAGTGATATTATGGGTTTTTTTGGTTAATATTTTTTCGGTTTATCTAAATAATTTTGACCAAATGAATTTTGTTTATGGGTCAATTGCTGGTGTTATAATTTCCTTAATGTTTTTTTATTTGATTAGTTTAGCCTTTATTTTTGGAGCAGAATTTAATTATAATTTTCATCGTGCCTACAAGGTTTTTTTAAAGAAAAATAAGTAATATGATTTTACCAAATTGGCCCAATCCAAATAATTTTCACCACATCGATTTAGGGCTGGATAGAATTTTTGCCTTACTTGAAAGACTCGGCAATCCTCATTTAAAACTCCCAAAAACTATTCATATTGCTGGCACAAATGGCAAGGGTTCAACTCTGGCTTACTTAAAAGCAATTTATGAACATGCAGGTTTCAAAGTCCATCGCTACACCTCACCTCATCTCACTGAATTTAACGAGAGAATCGAAATTGCTGGTCAAAAAATTAGCGATGAGTTATTGCAAAAATATAGCAAGATATGTCAAAAAGCTTGCGAAACTTCTCCAAAAATTGATGCCACTTTTTTTGAAGGCACCACGGCGATGGCTTTTTTGGCATTTGCCGAACATGAAGCAGATATTTTGTTACTTGAAACTGGAATGGGTGGCGAATTTGATGCCACCAATGTTTTGCCTGCGGTTTTTCAATCAATAATTACGCCAATTTCGCTAGATCATCAAGAATTTCTCGGCTCCAAACTCCCCGAAATTGCTAGAGCTAAAGCAGGAATTATTAAAAAAAATTCACAAATTATTTGCAATAATTTTCAACCAGAAATTTTGCAAGTGATTAGAGATAAAGCCAAAGCTGAGAATGCTGAATTGATTTTGGTTAAGGATTTTTTTAGCAATAATTTTTTTGATTTTTCGCTAATTCAAAATCCGCTTTTTGGGTCACATCAAATGCAAAATTTACAAACCGCAATTTGTGCAGTAAAAAACCAAAATGAGTTTGATATTTCTAATAAAAATATTATCGAAGGAGTAGCCAAAACCAATTGGAACGCT
>Ga0172376_10009385_pt1 | contig 10068 bp, 9 predicted proteins | sample Lak35m_FD_121114 | JGI IMG/M metagenome (GOLD analysis project Ga0172376, IMG submission 121114) | Freshwater microbial communities from Kabuno Bay, South-Kivu, Congo - kab_092012_35m | ecosystem: Environmental > Aquatic > Freshwater > Lake | place: Democratic Republic of the Congo: South-Kivu... | reverse complement strand
CATTGCTTTTTTGTCACACAAAAGCTAAAAAGTATCTGATACAGTGAAAATATCACTTGATAAATTTCGCTGTCATGAAGTTACAGGTAAAAAGTTATTCAAATTTAATTAGTGAGCTTCAGTCAAGGTTAAATCTAACCCAGACCGAACTCGCTCAGAAAGTTGGCATATCCTATCCTTCGCTTAGTCGATGGCGCAATGGGCATCATCAACCATCACCGATGGCGATCGCATTATTAAAGCAAGTGGTTCTCGATTTGGGCGATCGGGGGACAGATTTACAAAAGTATTTCTAGGCTCTGGTTGTAGAGATTATTTTTTTGTGCGATCTCGTATCAAGTGATATTGGTTCTAGTGGAAATTTTTAAACTTTTGAATTTAATTTTTAGACTGCAAGTTTTTTGCAGGGTACGTCGAGTAACCTGTTTTTAGTAGATATCAGATGATATGTCCAGACACCTAGAACGCTTATTAGAGCTAGACCGACTGATTCGTTTGTCAGAACGTCACACTGCAAATACCCTTGCTGAAGCTTTAGAGGTAAGCGAACGTACTGTTCGGAATGATCTTGATTTTATGCGCGATCGCTACAATGCTCCGATTGAAAGCGATCGCCAGAAAGGTTACTACTACAGCGATCCTAATTGGCGGTTAGATGGCATCCCACTTACAAAAGGCGAGCTTTTTGCTTTGACGTTAGGGGCTAGGATGCTTCAATCCTATTCTGGCTCAGCCTATGAACCAGAGTTAAAGTCAGCGATTGAGCAGTTGAGTCGTCGCATTCCCGAACAAACTTGGGTCGATTTGCAAGGGCTAGCAGGCGATCGTGTAATGATTCGTGAAGGTGGTGAACTAAATCTCGATCCAGAAATTTGGCACAAGCTAGAAATTGCTTGCCAGCAAAAGCGTAGTATCCAAATGAGCTACTACACTGCTGGACGTAATGCCCATTCCGAGCGGCAATTCGATCCCTATGTTTTACATTTTTCGCGTTCTAATCCCTATGTGACAGGCTTTTGTCATTTGAGAAAAGAAGCCCGTTGGTTTCGGGTTGATCGGATTAAATCGATTGAAGTTCTCGATCTCACTTTTGAAATCGATCCTACTTTTGATGCAAAGGAACATTTTGCGATGGCTTTTCAGCATGAGGTAGGAGGGATTCCTACACAAATCTCAATTTGGTTTGATGCGGCAACCGCACCATTTATTCGGGAAAGGCGTTGGCATCCAACACAACAGCTTGACGAAAACTCTGATGGTTCTCTCATTTTGAACTTTGTTGCTAGAGGACTAAATGAGGTGAAGCGATGGGTTTTGTTTTATGGAAAGGGTGCTAAGGCTCTGGCTCCACCTGAATTAGTGGAAATGGTTAGAGAAGAGGTTACTTTGCTTTACCGTAATTATGGAGAAATATAGATGGTAGCTACTCAAACAGAAATAGACAATAAATTGGTAAGTCAGATTTATGTCGAGCTTAGCTTTAGCATTACAGGGCAGTCATTACCAGCCGATCATGGTTATGGATTGTATAGTGCGATCGCTCATCTAGCTCCTCAAGTTCATGAGCGAGAGGGTGTAAGTATTCTCACGATCGCAGGAATACCAGATCGACAAGGCAAGATTTTTTTGACGGAGCGATCGCATTTACGAATTAGATTGCCCTATGAATGTATGCCGATGGTCTATCACCTTGCGGGTAAACAGTTAAGTATCGGATCTCATTCGATAAGGTTGGGGATTCCTCAGATTTATATGTTGCGTCCTGCGGATCGTTTACGTGCTCGAATTGTGACAATCAAAAATCATCAAGAACCTGAGAGCTTTTTGGAGGCGGCTCGGTTGCAGTTAGAAGCCTTGGGCATTGTTGGAGATGCGATCGTACCTTTGGATGTTGAGGGTAAACCAGACCGTAAGACGATCAAGATTAAGACTTATTCTGTAGTGGGTTTTGGGCTTGAGGTTTCGGGTTTGAGTGAGGAGGACTCAGTTAAGTTACAAATTTTGGGCTTGGGTGGTAAGCACCGCATGGGTTGTGGTGTATTTGTTCCGATGAAGGAGATTTAAAAAATGGCAAACTTACCAGAGTACCTATTAGCGAAAAGTAAACGAGGCGATCGCGTTGTTACTTTGCAAGAGCATCTATCCGACACAGAAGAATCAGCAAGTCAAATCTTCCGTTTGGATGGACGTTGGGGACAAAATTGGTGTCGTTTTTTCAGACTGGCTAGTGAAGATGAACAGGAAAACTTTCTTTTAAATTTGCGGGTTGCGGCTTTATTCCATGACATCGGTAAGGCAAATGAAGAATTTTATAAAGCCGTAACAGGAAAATGCGATCAAACTTTTAGACACGAACATATCAGCGCTTTGATATTGCATTTATCTCAGGTACGCGCTTGGTTAAATCATCAACCTTTAGATGTTGAAGTTATTACAGCAGCCGTGTTATCGCACCATTTGAAAGCTGAGGAAAAAGGCGATCGGCAATGGGGCAGCCCTAATAAAGGAAGCCGTAATAAACCAGTTCAACTCTATCTTCTCCATGATGAGGTCAAAAACATTCTGCAAGAAATTGCTGTAATAGCCGATCTTACTGCTCCCCCAGAATTACCGTTTTCTACTTTTTCCCAAGATGCTATTTGGGGTAAAGCTTGGAAGGAAGGTATAACCACAGCAAAGAACTTCATGCGGGGCATAACTGATGAGAGAAGAAGTTTACTTATGGCTGTAAAGGCGGGGTTAATTATCTCTGATGCGGCGGCTTCTGGCTTGGTTAGAGAGAATAAAAATATTGATGAATGGATTGAAGACGTAGTGCATGGCGCGGCGATCGCTAGTCAAGACATCACCAATAGCATTCTCCAAAAGCGCTTTGATCAAATTTCTGCAAAAACTAACGAGACTTTTCAATTACACAATTTTCAGAAATTGGCTTCACAGCAAGGATCGCGAGTTTTGCTTTTAGCAGCTTGTGGGGCGGGTAAAACTCTTGCAGCTTGGAAATGGGCGGAGGAACAGGTTAAGCATTACAAGGTTGGGAAGGTGATTTTTCTTTATCCCACACGCGGCACGGCTACGGAAGGATTTAAAGATTATGTAAGTTGGGCTCCTGAGTCTGATGCTGCTTTGTTGACTGGTACAGCCAAGTACGAATTAGAGGCTATGGCAGATAATCCGCCTGACTCAATGAAAGAAAAGGACTTTACAACTGACGATCGCTTATTTTCTCTTGGCTTTTGGTCACGGCGATATTTTAGCGCGACGGTCGATCAATTTTTGGGATTCTTGGAGCATAGCTATGGTGGCATATGCCTTTTACCAGCTTTGGCTGACAGCGTTTTGATTATTGACGAAATTCATAGCTTCGACTTGAAGATGTTTGATAGCTTGCTCGCTTTTCTCAAGCATTTTGATATCCCAGTTCTATGTATGACAGCGACATTACCTCCATCGCGGCGAAAACAACTTATAGATTTAGGTTTACAGGTTTATCCAACAGAAAGCGATCGCGAAAGTCTGCAAGACCTTGAAATCAAAGAAAACCATCCACGTTACCAAATTCAACCTGTGACTGGTTTTGATGAAGCTTTTACAAAAGCTGTTGATGCCTACAGACAAGGTGAAAGAGTTTTATGGGTTGTCAATACAGTTGATCGCTGTTTAGTGATTTCCAAGAGACTAGCTGATGAACTGAATGTAGAAATTTTGACCTATCACAGTCGGTTTCGATTGTGTGATCGCCAAAAAGTTCATGCAGAAACGGTCAAGGCTTTTGCTTTTCAAAAGGATGGTGATCGCAAACCAGCGATCGCTGTAACTACACAGGTATGTGAAATGTCTCTCGATTTGGATGCTGATGTTTTGATTACTGAATATGCCCCAATATCTTCGCTAGTTCAGCGTTGCGGTCGTGCAAACCGTCATTTGGCAAGAGGTGACAACTTTAGGGCTACCTTGCATATTTACAAGCCGCCGAAAGATTTGCCTTACGATCGCAAAGAGTTAGGTACAGCCGAAAGTTTTATCAACGAGTTAGGCAGTGGTGATATTAGTCAAAAGCGCTTAGCCGAGGCTTTAGAAAAATTTGCTAATGAAGAAAGAAAGGCAGATGGACTCCCATCATTTTTTACTAGTGGGTATTTTGCCACGGCGGGAAGTTTTCGTGATACCGATGAATATTCTGTTCCTTGCATTCTCGATCGCGATATGGAAAAGGTTAAGGAGTGTATGGAATCTAGACCAAAGAAACCCTATGACGGATTCGTTATCAATGTCCCTCGCAAGGGAGTAAACCCACCCGATGAAAAACCGAGTTGGCTGCCGAAATATTTGGGTGTTGCTCAGTGGGAAGGTAATTATAATGTGCGATCGGGATTTTCTACTAAGAATTTAGAGGAGGTGGATCTTGGCTAAGAAAGTCTCTCAGCAAATATCTTTAATACCAGAGACTGATGTATTGACGCTTGATTATTCATTGGCGGAGTTACCATCATCGCAGCATCGCGCTGGTTTGGCAGGTCTAGTTTTGATGGTGCGTTGGCTTCATCGCTTTGATGCTTGGAAACAAGATGGTGCTGCGATTTGTGAGATCGAGGATTTAAGCGATCGCTCAGTCTCATTGCGTATTAATCAACTAGGCTTACAAGCTTTATTTAATCAGGTCTACGAGGCTAGTTGGGAAGAGCAAGAAAGGGCACAAGTTCTTAAAAATCGTAATAAGGAAGTAATTCCTTATTTGCGAGAAGAAGAGCGAGAGGAAGACAAAAACGGTAAATCCATCAAGAAAAAGGTCTACATCTATCAAGTGGTTGTCCCAAAAGGTGCATACATCGCTGATGCCGATCCTGAAGGCGATCGCGGTAAGTGGATTAAACTTTGGCGCGATATGCTTTGGAGAATTTTGCGAGGTGTACCAGCTACACGATCGCCCTATGAATCAAGAGCAAATGGCAAATATACCGATGATGCTGATAAAGTCTGGAAAGAGCTTTTAAAACCTGCCGAATTTACTGTCGATCTTCCTAGTACCTATTACATCGGAGCGCAAGCCAGTAATCCTGAAAATGTGCCATTCAAAGATCGGGCAAGGTATCAATTTCTTTTACATTTTTGGGTGTTTGCATCATCTATGTATGTGCCAGCCGTAATTAACAACGAAGGCAAGCGCGATTTTGTGGGCTATGCGATCGCCATTCCTGATATTGCCCAGTTAAAAATATTTTGCGATGAATTTCTCGGACTATTAAAGGAACGTGGAAATGAAGTTACTGGCTATTGTCCCCGTGATGCTGTGGTCGATCTTGCAGTAGAAGGGGCGCTAGATATGATGGCTAGATTACGTGATCGTGTTTCTAGATTAGAAACTAGCATTGGTGATTTAGTTATGGGTGTAGATGTTATCCATGTTGAGAAACAAGGAAACAATGTACGGATTCTCGGCTCGATCCGACTTGATCCGCCTGAACAAGAATGGATTGACAAGTATCGTGAAATCCGAGAAAGCCTATGGCACGCTACATTTCGCCGCCAAAGATTACTCAATCTGGTGAGTAATAAAAACTGGTATATAGGTTTTGATTCGCTCCTATGTACCATCCCCTATGAACTGACGATGGGAAATGATTATTTCTGTCATGATGTTCGCGAATCTTTTAAATGTGAGGTAGAAAATATGTCTGAAGAAACTGAACAAAGTCTCAATCCTGAAGTTGCCGAATATTCTTGTGAGAAGCTAGTTTTGCGATTGGTCAAGTCCTATGTAATGAACAAACTTGAAGGCAAATATCAACTCAAATGGAAAGAAGTTCAGGGAACACCGAAAGAAAGTGATTATCGCGAGAAAAAAGGCAAGATTGCCAAGTCTGCTTTTCTGGAAGTTCGCAGCCGTACTGAAAATTCTGATTTTATCAACTATTTTGCATCAACGATCTGTTCTGTATCTCAGCGCATGAATGAGGATAGTTTCGAGAAACTGACTCGCGATCTCTATGAAGATACAGACAAGGTACGTACCTTGACCATGCTTGCTTTGTCCGCTAACAGCTAATTTTCAATCACATTCTAATTACAAGAGAAAAACAATGACTAACAAGAATCTATTTGCAACCGTTCTCACCTATGCCGCCCCAAGTTCTAACTATCGTGGTGAAAGCGAAGAAAACCGCACGGTGTTGCAGAAAATCGTTAAGGACAAGAAGGAATACACGGTGATCAGCCCCGAGTCAATGCGTAATGCTTTGCGTGAGATGTTGATTAAAGCGGGGGTGCCATCTAACCGCAAACGATTACACGACCAAGATCAACTTGCGGTTGAATTTCAAGAATTTCCTAATGCAAGCAAGTTTGCTGATGATTTTTTGTTTGGCTTTATGGTTGCAGACCCTGATGCCATCAAAAGGAACAAAGGAATCCCGTCCAAACGCGATAGCATTTTGAGAATGAATATGGCTCTTGCTTTGAATCCCTATAAATTTGACGCAACGTTTCACCAATCCCCGCTAAATGCAGGTAATAGCACTTGGAAAAACTCATCAACTTCAGCGCTGCTGCTTCGTGAAATTTCTCACACCGCTTATCAGTATCCCTTTGCTCTTGCTTACAATGACTGTAAAGAAAAGCCTGATTGGGTGAAAGCTTTACTAAAAGCAATTAGCGAACTGTCAGACGTTGCTGGTGGTCATGCTCGCAGTTATTACGAAATGGCTCCTAAGAGCATTGTTGCAAGGCTTACCCCTTGCCTTGTCGCAGGATTCAATACTTACGGGTTTGATGAAAATGGTAACTTTCCTGAATTATCACGATTGAAACCTGATGATCTTCCTGCTAATGAATTTTGGATTGGTGGTGAGGTTGTCCGTAATATGAAAGCCGAAGATCGTAAACGGTATGAGGATGCTGGCGCAAAGTTGTATGAAAATCCGCAAAAGTTGTTAGCAGATCTAGCTAATAACTTTTTAGGATAGGAGAACGCAATGAATTGTATGTGGTTGCGCGTTCGTGCGCCTTTTGCTGCCTATCGTGGTTTTCAGGCTGGTGTTTATCGAACAACGATGCCGATTATGCCGCCTTCGGCAGCTCTAGGATTGGTGTTAAATCTAGCTGGGATTGAAATGAGAACGGGGTTAGACAAACCAACGACTCAGATTCGTTCTGATATTCCTCATTTACAGTTAGCGATCGGGGCTGTAGATGGCTCAAACAGTGAAGTATGTACGCTCTATCAACAGCTTCATAGCTATCCTGTTGGAGATTCTGGTAAAAAAACTTTGAAACCTTTGGCTAAAGGGGCGAAATTTTGGATTACACCTGTGCGAAGAGAGTTGTTGGTCGGACTGGACATAATTATAGGCATTCAGGAGTTTGAAGGTCTATTTGAGCGCATTCGTCAAGGTTTACGAGGTGAGTTAAATGCTCAACGTTATGGAATGCCCTTTGCTGGTGATAATAACTTTCTGTTCGATCGCATTGACATCATCGACAGTCCACCGCTAACTCATTGGTATGAAAAGATGGCAGTTGATTCAGCACCAAGAAAGAAATCGCAAAGGTTGACAGTCGGTATCGACCGTCTTGATAACAGTAAAACGACGAGCCATTTATTTGCTCCAACGAGCGAACCATCTGTCGAACCTCCAACTAATGCTTGGATCTGGACACCCAAAAAACCTAACTAGCTTGCGAAAACACCATTGATGCCTTTGGGCGCTCAACTAACTTCTTATCTTTGAGGTAATTAGATTATGTACGCGCCCGATATTGACATCGTAGAAAATATTTCATCAGATACTGCACAAGATACGATTCGTGTTTCTGCGCTCCATGCCCTAGCCTATTGTGAACGTTTGTTTTATCTTGAAGAAGTGGAAGAACTCTATACCCAAGATGCCGCAGTTTTTGCGGGGCGACGGCTCCATGCTGAACTTGAGAAACAAGAAGATGAGGACTGGGACGAACTTTTTTTAGAAAGTGCTGAACTGGGTTTGCGGGGTAAGGTGGATGCTCTGCGTACCCGCAATGGTCAGACAATCCCTTACGAACATAAACGTGGTAAAGCGGCACGAGATAAAAACAAACAACCTGAAGCATGGGAAAGCGATCGCTTGCAGATTCTCGCCTACGCTTATCTACTTGAGATGGCTTTAGGGATTTCTATTCAAGAAGGGCGGATTCGTTATCATGCAGACAATGTTTTAGTTCATGTGCCTCTTAATGATGAAGGTCGTAAACTTGTGCGGGAGGCGATCGCTAGATCGAAATATTTACGGGCTTCACCATGCCGTCCACCAGTTACCGATAATGAAAGGCTTTGTGGGCGATGCTCTCTTGCTCCTGTGTGCCTACCTGAAGAAGCTAGATTGGCACATGATCGCGAATGGCAACCCGTGAGACTTTTTCCTAAAGATGACGAACGAGAGGTGATTCATGTACTTGAGGCTGGTACAAGTGTTGGCAAGAAAGGCGAACAGATCAAAATTGTAAAACGAGATCGGTCCGATGAAATTGTTCCAGCCAAGCAAATAGGACAGTTGGTTTTACACAGCTTCTCGCAAATCTCGACCCAAGCTTTACATCTTTGTGTTGCCCAAGATATAGGAGTGCATTTTGTGTCAGGGGGTGGGCGCTATGTAGGCAGTTTCGATCCGCGTAATGGCAGCATTCAAAGACGTATTCGCCAATATGCAGCTTTGAGTAACCCTGATGAATGTCTGGATTTGGCAAAAAAACTTGTGATTTGTCGCGGCAAGGGACAACGCAAATTTTTGATGCGGGGTCAACGTGGAATGGAGCAAGTTCCAGAGGAGTTTGAAAAGGCGATTAAACAAATGCAAATTGTCCTAAAGCAAATTCCAGAGGTAAATTCTATTCCATCGCTTTTGGGCTTGGAAGGCAATTTAGCGGCTTTGTATTTTGGGGCTTTGCCAAAGCTTTTGGGTACTGATGTACCCACAGAAATGCAGTTTTGCGATCGCAATCGCCGTCCACCTAAAGACCGTTTTAATGCATTGTTGGGATTCGGGTATGCACTTTTATTAAAAGATGTCATGAGTGCAATTCTGTCAGTGGGTTTGGAGCCAGCCCTTGGGTTTTACCATCAGCCCAGAACACAAGCTCCTCCTCTATCGTTAGATTTAATTGAAATTTTTCGTGTGCCTTTGGTTGATATGCCCATCGTTGGCTCGATTAATCGTGGTCAATGGCATATTCAAGAAGATTTTGAGGTACGAGGAGGTCAAGTATGGCTTAGTGATTCGGGGCGGCATAAGTTTATCGATATCTATGAGAAGCGCAAACAAGAAAGCTGGAAACATCCTGTTTTGGGCTATTCACTAACCTATCGCCGCCTGATTGAGTTAGAGGTACGTCTGTTAGAGAAAGAATGGAATGGAGAGGAAGGTCTATTTGCTCAGTTGGTGTTGAGGTAATTTTATGGCTGAAACTAAGAATTGGTATTTAATCTGCTATGACATTCGTGATCCTAAGCGATGGCGTAAGGCTTATAAGCTTTTGCAGGGCTATGGCGATCGCGTACAGTTTTCAATCTTTCGATGTGCGTTAAATATGCGTGATCGCGAGAAGTTGAGGTGGGAGCTTGAGAAAATCTTGACGGCTGATGATAGTTTACTTTTGGCTGGGATGTGCGATCGCTGTGTGTCAAGGATGATTTCCTGCAATCGTGCTGAGTCTTGGATAACGACTTGCGATCATCATCGGATTTTTTAGCATGGATCGCTGTCTGTTTTTGGATTCTGCTTGTCCATCAGACTGCAATGCCTTATGTGTATTTGTTTCTAGATATCTTTGACGAACTGAGGTGCTTGTGTTGTTTATTTGTCTTACTAGGTATGAGTTTAAGGTTATCTTGCTTAGGGAAAGTTGTTACTTGGGAAGCAATTTATACTATTCTAATGAAGTGCTTGCAAGATTGGCTTCTGTTATAAACTCTACAAGGGTTTTGGCTGTCGCCAGATGTTGAATCTCTGATGCCGAAAGGCGTTGAGCACGTAAAGATGTCTAGATTATTTGCCGATTGCAGAAAGAGATGTTGAATCTCTGATGCCGAAAGGCGTT
>Ga0172376_10009383_pt1 | contig 10070 bp, 5 predicted proteins | sample Lak35m_FD_121114 | JGI IMG/M metagenome (GOLD analysis project Ga0172376, IMG submission 121114) | Freshwater microbial communities from Kabuno Bay, South-Kivu, Congo - kab_092012_35m | ecosystem: Environmental > Aquatic > Freshwater > Lake | place: Democratic Republic of the Congo: South-Kivu... | reverse complement strand
CGCCCTCAAGGCTGTCGCTGCCAAGGTCCGGGCCGGGCACGATGCCCTCGCGGCGCAGGCCCTCGGCGATCGCCTGTTCGACGGTCATCTGGCGGTGGCCGCTCTCATCGAGGATGAAGTCGAGCCGCGGCACGTGCCGCAGCGCGCTCTCGTCACGCACGACGTGGCGAAGGTGCGCCGCCGCGCTCCGCAGCGCACTGACCGCGAGCCGGCCGCGATCGGCGGGCGACACGCTCACGCGCACGAGGGCGCGCTGCTCATCGGGCGAGACCTCGACCGAGACGATCGAGACCAGGCCCTGGAAGCGCGGATCGGCCAGCCCTTCGGACAGCCGCTGCTGCAGCGCGCGGCGGATCACGCTCGCCCACTGCAGGAGGCGGATCGGCGTTTCGTCCTTGCCGGCGATGCCGGGGAGCGACGTGGCGGGTCGGCGGCGCTCAGTCATCGCTGCCTTCGCGCACGACGACCGACTTGTAGCACTCGAGCACGTCGCCGGGCTGGATGTCGTCGTAGCCGACGATCTTCATGCCGCACTCGTTGCCCGAACGCACTTCCTTGGCGTCGTCCTTGAACCGCTTGAGCTGCTCGAGCCGGCGATCCTTCTCGATGACGATGCCGCCGCGCGTGACACGGATCTGCGCGTTGCGCTCGACCGTGCCGTCGGTGACGTAGCAGCCCGCGATCGCGCCGACCTTGGAGATGCGGAAGACCTGGCGCACCTCGGCGTGACCGAGCACGTCGATGCGCACCGTCGGCTCGAGCATGCCCTTGAGCGCCTTCTCGATGTCCTCGCTGATGTGGTAGATGACGTCGTAGAGGCGGACGTCGATCTTCTTGGACTCGGCGAGGGCGCGCGCCTTGGCGTTGGTCGTGACGTTGAAGCCGACCACGATCGCGCCGGTCGTCTCGGCGAGCAGCATGTCGCTCTCGTTGATGCCGCCCACCGCGCAGTGCTTGACCACGACCTTGAGGTCGCCCACGCTGATCTTGGGCAGCATGGCCTTGAGGGTCTCGACGCTGCCCTGCACGTCGGCCTTGACCACGAGCGAGAGCTCCTTGGCCTTGTCCTTGCCGATGTGCTCGAGGATGTTGTCGAGGGTGACCTTGGGCGCGGCGAGCTCGCGCAGGCGCTCGGCCTGGCGGCGCTCGTTCGCGGCCTGCTCGGCTTCCTTGAGCGAATCGACGACGAAGAACTTGTCGCCGGCGTCGGGAAGTTCATCGAGACCGCTCACGGCGCACGGCGTTCCGGGCACCGCTTCGGTGATCCGCTGGCCACGGTCGTTGACGATGTCGCGGATGCGGCCCGACGCGCGGCCGATCACGATCGAGTCGCCCTTCTTCAGCACGCCTTCCTGGACGAGGATGCGCGCCACGGGGCCGCGGCCCTCTTCCATCTGCGCCTCGAGCACCGCGCCCTGCGCGTTGCCGGCCCAGTCGGCCTCGATGCCCTTCATGTCGGACACGAGCGCCAGCATGTCGAGCAGGTCCTGGATGCCGATGTCCTTGAGCGCGCTGGTCTTGACGACTTCGACGTCGCCGCCCCAGGGCACCGTGTTCAGGCCGTGCTCGGCGAGCTGGCCGTAGATGCGCTGGAAGGTCTTCTCGCTCGCTTCGGGCTTGTCGACCTTGTTGAGCGCGACGACGATCGGCACGCCGGCCGCCTTCGCGTGGTTGATGCTCTCGATGGTCTGCGGCATGACGCCGTCGACGGCATCCACCACGAGCACCACGATGTCGGTGATGCGCGCACCGCGCGAACGCATGGCGGTGAAGGCCTCGTGACCCGGGGTATCGATGAAGGTGAGCGTGCGATCACCATCGCCCGCCTTGACCGGCACCATGAAGGCACTGGTGGCCTGCGTGATGCCGCCCGCCTCGCCCGAGGCGACGTTGGCCTTGCGGATCCGGTCAAGCAGGCTGGTCTTGCCGTGGTCGACGTGGCCGAGGATCGTGATGACCGGTGAACGCGGCCGAGGGTCCTTGCGCTCGCGCTGGGCGAACTGGCTGGCGATCGCATCTTCGGCGGTCTGCTCGCTGACGACCTCGAGCACGATGTCGAACTCGAGCATGATCTCCTCGGCGCGCGAGGTCTCGATCACGCTGTTGATGGTGGCCATGGTGCCCGAGAGCAGGAGCTTCTTCAGGATGTCGGTGGCCTTCACGCCAGTCGCGGCGCTGAGCTCCTTGATCACGATCGGCTCGGCGATCTTGACGGGACCGCTGCTCTTCTGCGGCTGCATGCGGCCGCCGGGGCCCATGCGACCGCCGGGGCCGCCACGACCGGGCGCGGCCTTGTGGCTCTTGAAGAAGCCACCGGCGCGCGTGAGGCGGCCTTCTCGATCGATCAGGTCCTGTGCGCGCCACGGCTCAAACGGCGCATCACCGCCAGCCTTTGCGCTGCGGCCTGCACCATCGGCGCGACCACCCGGACGCTTGTCGTTGGGACCGGGGCGACGATCATCGCGGCCACGGGCAGGACCGCCTGGACCCGCCGGACCGCCTGGACGAACACCTGCGCCACCGAATCCGCCACCGGGGCGCGTGCCGAAGCGGCCTGGGCCGCCTGCACCCGGACCACCCATGCCCGGGCCCGTTCGCGGGCGCGGCGCAGCGATGCGCTCGGGCTCTTCCACGCGCACGACGCGCGGGCCGGAGAGCGCGGTCTTGGTCGGCTGCGACAGCATCTGCCCTGCGGGCTTGACGACGTCGGGGCGACGGGGAACGTTGGGCGTGGCACGCGGGCCCGTGTCGCTTGGGCGCCACGTTGGACGCGCGGGCGCGGGCGGCGTGGTGCCGGCGGGGCCAGAAGGCCCCGCGCCGGTTGAGCCGGGACCTGCCGAGGGCGGCGTGCCGCCGGTCGTGCCGGGTGCTGCAGGTGAGGTGCGCGCGGCAGGGCCGCTGGCACCAGTACGAACCACGCCGGAGGTCAGGCTGGAGGGGCGACCGACGGAGGCCGTACCAGCAGGCGCACTGGCAGCTGCGGGGGCAGACGGAGCTGCTGCAGCGGCCTTGGGTGCAACTGGGGCAACTGCAGCGGGAGTCGCAGCCGGCGAGGTCACGCTGCTCGCCGTTGGTGCCGCGGTTGCGGCCGGTGCAACTGCAGGCGCGGCTGCCGTGCCCTTGACCTTCGCTGCAGCCTTGGTCTCGACGACAGCGGGCTTGGGCTCGACCGATTCGGTTGCGGTCGGTGCCGGGGCATCGCCCGTCGCGTCGTCGCCCTTCTTCTTCTTGGTGGACTTCGCGGTCGTGGCGCGCTTCTTGGCCTCGACGACATCGACCTTCTCGGCGGTTTCGACGGCCGTGCCGCCGGCAGCGCCGGAGAACCACTCTCGAATGGTCAGCGACAGGCCAACCGACACCGTCGATGCAGCGCTCGAGACGCCCTCGATCTGCTCACGCTGGCACTTCTCGACGACGTCCTTGCTGGTGACGCCAAGTTCCTTGGCGAGTTGGCTGATCCTGATCTTGCTGCCCTTGGGAGTACTCAATCGGTGCTCTTTCTGTGGTGGTTCCGGTCAGTCGCTGCTGGTCTGGATGATGGTGCTGGATCGTGAAGGATGGATGAAGCGCTCAGCGCCCGAGGATGTCATCGGCCGCGGCTTCGCTGGCGGCATCGGGCGAAGCGGGCTGGCCGCCGCCGAGGATGCCGTCGACCACGTCGCCGCCCTCGGCAGCCATGCGCTCGGCTTCGGCCTGCTTGGCGGCTTCCTGCTCGGCGGCGACGACCTTGGCACGCTCGGTGCACGCATCGACGACCGCCACGGCGAGCTCGTCGCTCATGCCGGCTTCATTGACGAGGATCGCCTCGCCGACCTCTTCGACGTCGAAGACGCTGATGAGGCCCAGGACACCCATACGGTCGAGCATCTCGTCCGTGACGCCATCGACGCCGCGCACGGTCTCTTCCAGGATCTCGAGGCCACGCTGGAACTCAGGCGGCGTGAGGATGTCGACGTCCCAGCCGGTCAGGCGCGCCGCGAGGCGCACGTTCTGGCCGCGGCGGCCGATGGCCAGCGACAGCTGGTCGTCGCGCACGATGATCGTGGCGCGGCCGAGCTCGAAGCACAGGCTGACTTCCTCGACCTCGGCGGGCTTGAGCGAGTTCGAGATCAGGATCTGGCTGCTCTCGTTCCAGCGCACGATGTCGATCTTCTCGCCACCGAGCTCATCGACGATGTTGCGGATGCGGCTGCCGCGCACGCCGACGCACGCGCCGACGGCGTCGACCTTGCTGTCGATGCTCGCCACCGCGAGCTTGGTGCGGAAGCCCGGCTCGCGCGACATGGCCTTGATCTCGATGGTGCGCTCGGCGACCTCGGGCACTTCGGCCTCGAAGAGGCGGCGGATGAAGTCCTGGTGCGCGCGGCTCAGGACGATCTTGACCTGGTGGCCCGCATCGCGCACGTCGAGCAGGAGGCAGCGCACGCGGTCGCCGGGCTGGAACTGCTCGCCGGGGATCTGCTCGCTGCGCGGCATGAAGCCCTCGGCGCGGTCGATCTGCACGATGAGCGCGTTGCCCTCGTAGCGCTGCGCCACGCCGGTGACGAGTTCGCCCTGGCGCTTGCTGAACTGGTCGAGCAGGCTGCTGCGTTCGTCCTCGCGGAAGCGCTGGATCATGACCTGCTTGGCGGTCTGCGCGGGAATGCGGCCCAGGCGCGCGAGCGGGATGTTCTCGCGCTCGCCGGTCTCCAGGTCATTGCGCCAGAGCGTGATGGCGCCGGTGAGGCGATCCATCTCGCAACCGAACTCCTCGGGATCGAGCGAATTGAAGTGCTTGCGCGCGGCACTCACCATGGCCTGCTCCAGATCCTGGATCAGGAGGTCACGGTCGATGCTTCGTTCGCGGGCGATCGATTCGAGGATGCGGAGGGTCTCTTGGTTCATGGTCTGGTCCTTGGCGTGCTGGATTGACGGGTTGGAGGATTGGTGGAATGTCGCCGCGCAAAAACACATCGAGCCACGGCGGTTGCGGCAACCGCGTGGCTCGTCGCTCTGCGACCACCCGATGGTGGCTGCCTTGGCGCTAGGCGCCCCCTGCCTTCCCGCAAGCGGGGAGCAAGGCGCGACCGACGCCGGCCAACCGAGGATTGACGCGCAAGCGCGCCATCAGCGGTGGGCCGTCGAAGCGGAACCCGCCATCAGGCGGGCAAGCAGGCTGTCGATGGATCGAAGCATGCGCCGTTTCAACGAAGGGGTGCGAGAGACGAGTCCCGCACGGACGACCCGGCGGGAGGCGGGATTCTAGCGATTTTCCCGTGACAGCGGAAGAGGCAAACCTCGCTCGTGCTCAACCGTAGGATGGTCCCATGCACCGTCTTGGCCCTTGCGCAGCGATCCTGAGCGCCCTCCTCATGCTGGTCGGGGCGCCCCCCGCTGCCATCGCTCAGGTGCCTGGATTCGGCGGTTTTCCCGGTTCTGCCCCCCTCGGCGAGCCCCAGGACGCGGGCACTGGACTGAGCACGGACAAGGTCACGGTCCGGGCCGTCGCCTCGACCATGAGCCCTGCCGCCGGCGCCGACCTGGTGATCGCGGTCGAGCTCACGATCGCGCCGGGTTGGCACACCTGGCCCAACCAGCGAGCGCTCCCCGAAGGCACGGCCGAGTTCATCGGTGCCGTGAACACCACGATCGCGGTGACCAGCGGCGATCCTGCCAAGGCCACCGTGCACGAGGGCTTCACGCAGTGGCCCGATGTGCACACGGTCAAGGCCGATCTGGGTGATGGCGAGCAGTCCTACGCAGTCTTCGAGGGCCGCTCGGTCGTCTTCGTCCCCGTCACGATTGCACCCGGCGCAAGCGGCGCCGTCACGCTGACGGTGAAGGCCGGCTTCCAGAGTTGCGACGACGCCACGTGCCTTGCCCCCGCCGACGCGACGGAGACGATCTCGCTCGCGATCGGCGGCACCACGGCGGCTGCGGCGCCTGGTGATCTCTTCGCAGGCTTCGATCCCTCGGTCTTCGGGCGCATTCGTGGCGGCGAGCAGGCGCCGGTCTCGCTCGAGTTCAAGCTCACCGACTCGATCCGTTTCGAGATCGATCCGCGCGGCTCGGGGCTCGTGCTGCTGGCGCTGCTCGCTGCGCTCGGCGGCGTGCTGCTGAACTTCACGCCGTGCGTGCTGCCGGTGATCCCGCTCAAGATCATGAGCCTTTCGCGCGCGGCCGGCACCAAGGGCCGCATGCTGCAGCTGGGCGGAATCATGAGCGTGGGCGTCGTCTTCTTCTGGGTCGCGCTCGGCACGCTGTTTGCGCTCGCGAGCACCGGCATCAAGGCGCTCGAAGGTTTCGCGCAGCTCAACGCGCTCTTCCAGCTGCCGTGGTTCACGATCGCCGTCGGCGTCTTCATCTGCGTCATGGCGATCGGGATGGCGGGCTTCTTCACCGTCGGGCTGCCGAACTGGGTCTATTCCATCGAGACGAAGCAGGAATCGGCGGGCGGCAGCTTCGTGTTCGGCATCATGACCGCGGTGCTGAGCACACCCTGCACCGCGCCCTTGATGGGTGCGGCCGCCGGCTACGCGATCAAGATCCAGGATCCGGGCACGGTGATGCTCGTGTTCACGTCGATCGGCCTGGGCATGGCGTTGCCGTACCTCTTGCTCAGCATGAACCCGCGGCTGGTCGACCGCATGCCGCGCGGTGGCGCGGCGGGTGAACTGCTCAAGCAGTGCATGGGGCTGCTGCTCCTGGCCGCGGGCATCTACTTTGTGGGCAGTGGCGTGAATGGCTATCTCGAGGAGCCGAGCCACGCGTACTGGTGGCTCGTCTCGCTCGCGGGCATCGCAGCGGGCCTGTGGCTCGTGCGCGGCACGCTGAAGATCGCGAAGACCGGTCGCAACCGCACCGTGTTCGGCGGCGTGGGCCTGTTCATCGCGGGCGTGAGCGCGCTCATCGGCTGGTCGATGACTACGAGGCGATCGACTGGCAGACTTGGACGGCCGAGCGCGAGGCCGCGGCCCTCAAGGAGGGCAAGGTCGTGCTCGTCGACTTCACCGCGGACTGGTGCATCAACTGCAAGACGCTCGAGAAGACCGTGCTCGAGTCGCAGGCCGTGCTCGATGCGCTTGAGCAGCACGACGTGGTGCCGCTCAAGGTCGACCTGACCAGCGGCGTGCCCGCGCGCGGCGATCGGCTCAAGGCGGCGGGCGGCGCGACGATCCCGCTGCTCGTGATCGTGTCGCCCAAGGACGGCCCGATCTGGAAGAGCGAACTCTACACCCCGGGCGACGTCGTCGCCGCGATCGAACGCGCTGAGAAGTGAGGTGGGTCAGGGCAAGGTCGTGACCGAGGGCCGCTCAGCGCACGTCTGCGACGATGCGGCATCGCTCGCGCACGCCACTCGGCAGCTGACGCAGCGGATCGAGCCGGAAGGAGTCATCGACCTCGAGCGCCTTGCGAGCCGCATCGCGCGCGGCCGCCTCGTCCCCTGCCATGCCAAAGGCATCGATGAGACGCACCCACGAGGTCGTGTGACGAGGGTCGTTCTTGAGCACATCGCTACGCACGGCGATGACCTGATCCCAGCCCACCAGGCCGCGCTCGACCATGGCATCGATGATCGCCGCCGAGACCAAGGCCGAACGAAACGGGAACGCGTCACGGGCGGCACGCGCCGAGTCGAGCGCTTCGCCGAACCACACTCGGGCCCGCGCCGGATCGGGCTCCGCGAGCCCGGCCTGCAGGAACTGATCCGCCGACTTGAGCAGCAGTAGATGACGACGAAGCATCGGTTCGTCCTCGACGGCCGTGCGCAGTTGTTCACCCGCACGCGCACGCGCGGGTGATGTGAAGAGATTCTCGACGAGCGTCTCGGCGGCGGCGGCGACGGCACGTTCCTGGCGAACCGTTGCCAGCGCGGTTGCACCCTGCAGCGCAGCGATCATGGCCAGGCAGGCCGCACCCAACGCGATGGGCCAGCGCTGCACGGTGCCGCCAGATCCCGTCGATGAGGCCGGGGTTCCCGTCGGCACCACCGCCGTCGAACGGACCGTGTTGGCGATGGGAACAACGTGGCTGCCCATGGCAACGGCGCCGATCACACCGAGCACCCACGATGCACTGCCTGGTTGCCAAAGGGTCATCTCGATCATGGCGTGGGCGGCGAGCACCACCGCAAGCGCGGTCGTGACCGTGCGGAGCGCTCGGGCATCAAGGCTCGCCAAACCACCCACCATCGCTCGGGCAAGCACGGCCGCCAGCACGATCCCGATCGCAGGCAGCACGCGACCAGCGGGATCGGCCAGCGTGGCGATCACGCCGACGACCGACAGGCCAAGCAGCGACACCATCCATGCTTCGCGCGCATCAGCATGTTGGGGCGTCGCCGTCGGAGGTGATGTCTCGTGCTGCGCATCCGTCGCGCGGTCTGTGCCACATCCCCAGAGCATCACGACCCATGCAGCGGTCATCAGCACGCCGGCCAGACCCATGGCGGCAAGCCAATCGACCGGCGCCGAGTGCGCACTCGTCACTTCCTCGACCGCGAGCGCAGGGCGATGAGTGGTGTACGCAGCCTGGAAGGCATCAGGACCGCAGCCCCACGGCCAGGCATCGAGCATGACCTGCCATGCACCCACCCAGTACTGCGAACGGAAGAAGAGGCTTCGTTCACCCAGCGATTCGCCGAGCACACCGCGCGCCAGGACCGCGGCGACCGGGAGGATGAGCGCAGCGAGCACGGCCACGCGCGCATGCCATGACGATCGTCGCGACCACCACGCGGCCACGAGCCCGAGCGCGCACGCGGCGAGTGCGCCCTTCGATCCATTCACCACCACGATCACTGCGCTGGCAACAGCACACAACGCCAGCACTGCTGCGGAAGGCAGCGCGAGCGTCCGGCGCGCCTGCACGGCAAGCACCGCACACGCCACACCCACGGCACCCACGAGCCCCGCCATGATGTTGGAGAGCCCGAACCATCCCGTGGCCTCCAGCTGCATGAGTCGACGTTCGTAGGTCTGTGCCTGCGCCGACTCCGCGGTCCACCCTTGCGCCGCCAGGAACTCCTGTTTCGTCGCCGCGTACTGAGCCACGGTCGCAGGATGCTCCACCACGAGTTGCCACGCACCACGCGCCAGCCACAGTGCAGCCACCGAAAGGAAGACCGCCAGCGCGATGCGCTGCAGGCGCGCCGCCTGCGCGTGAGCGGAGCATGCCGCCAGCGCTCCCGCGCCCACGAACGCGCTCACCCAAGCACTGCCGCGCCAGAGGTTCTCGAAGTCCCCACGGAGGACGAGCCCGACATCCAACGCGGCCATGACGCCCGCGGTGATCGCAAGGCCGCCCTGCCACGCGACGGTACGGCTTCGCGCAAGGACCACAAGCAACCCCGCGGCCACGAGGCAGGTCAGCGCATCGATCGCCAGACTTCCCGCAGGACCGAGTCCGGCGAAGGGCACAACTGCATCGCGCGAGATCGCTGAAGGATCAAGGTCAAAGTGGACGAGCGGCGTCCACGCAACGACGGTGCGCGCAGCGAGCAAACCGGCGAGCGTGGACACAAGGCAGCCAGCCACCGCACCATGCTCCGCGTCTGATCGCTCAGGCAGTCGTCTGGATGTGGACGCCGCAGTCACAACGGGAAGATTAGGGTCAACAGACGCGTTGGCGATCGCCCATGGTGCACCACGGAATGTTCGGGACGGAGTTGATCGAGCAATCGCCCGCACGCCCCACTACCCTCTCCTCATGGCCGAGACCATCACCGCCATCACCGTCTACTGCGGCAGCGCCCTCGGTCGCGATCCGGCCTTCGAAGCCTGCGCGCGCAACGTCGGCAAGGAACTCGCGCGCCGCGGGCTCACGCTCGTCTACGGCGGCGGCGGCATCGGCCTGATGGGCACCGTCGCGCGATCGGCGAAGGGCGCCGGCGGCTCGGTCGTCGGCATCATCACCGAGCAGTTCCTGAAGCTCGAGCAGGGCTGGCAAGGCTGCGACGAGCTCATCGCCGTGCCCGGCATGCGCGAACGGAAGGCGCTGCTCGAATCGCGCGCGCAGGCCTTCCTCGTCCTGCCCGGCGGCTTCGGCACCTACGAGGAATTCTTCGAGACCTTCGTCGGCCTCATCATCGG
>Ga0172376_10009378_pt1 | contig 10074 bp, 10 predicted proteins | sample Lak35m_FD_121114 | JGI IMG/M metagenome (GOLD analysis project Ga0172376, IMG submission 121114) | Freshwater microbial communities from Kabuno Bay, South-Kivu, Congo - kab_092012_35m | ecosystem: Environmental > Aquatic > Freshwater > Lake | place: Democratic Republic of the Congo: South-Kivu... | reverse complement strand
CTCCCTTGGCTAACCCCATGAGGCCACAAGCCTATGCCCAAACCGCAATCCGGACACAGAGAAGTTATTAATCGACTATCCCTAAGTGGGCGTTAAACAAACTGCTTTTGGCTGACACGCTCTTGGCGTTTTAAATAAGTGACAAGATTCTTTGTCGACCTCTAATGCCCGGTGCTCTGGTTGAGTTCGCGTGGTGGTGCGCCGGATTAATGGAGTAGCGACGTCCTTGTAAATACAACGGAGGCTGCCATGCGTCACTGGAGTGTTCGTGGTGTCTTGCTGTTCTCGATTATGGTTCACTCGCAGATTTTCTCGTATATTGGCAGCGTCGGTGAGATCAAGGCAGAGGAGAACCAGCAGATTTCGAAACAAGAACTGACGGAGTTGCTTGAGCGATCAAATACGGATGATGCACGGGAGAACCGGGAGGTACTCAAGCATCCTGTCTTCCAGATGCCGCAGAATTACCAGCAGCTTCTTGCTGAGATCGCCAAGACGCCCGGAGCGTCGCGTAACGCGGCTATTGTTAGTCTTGCGCTTTTGCAATCGGAAAGGTGTGATCCTGCCGTCAGCAGAGATGCCGCCAGACATGTTTTACGAGAGTTCGCTGTGAAGCGGAGAGTCGTCGGCGATACCGAGGTATTGGTTATTGCAGCGGTCGAATTAATAGGAGAACGCGGAGATTCGAGCGATGCGGCAACGCTTGTGACCGTGTTAGGTGTCAAAGATGAGAAAAGAAAATATAGAATTAGTCAGGATTTTTGGATTTGCATCATTTTGGATGCGATCGGTAAGTGTGGAGCGGAGGATATTTCGGCCAAGTTAGAAAAGACAGTTGAAGAAATCGCGAAGGACATCTCTTCCGAGCGGTTGTGTAGAATGAAGTTCATTTCTCGCGGATTCGTGGCAAGTGCGCAGATTCGAGAGCGCGCGATGATGCGCCGATTGGGGGTTAAGTGTGAAAATCCAACTATAGCTCGCTGAATGAGCACGGTAAATGAGGAGAGTGAGTTTGTGAAGAAAAGACAGTAGCCGCACAGTGAAGTGCGACGTCGGGCGGGGGTATATGCGCAGATTAACGTAACGGTGAACAATGCATTTTGTAGTGCGAAGCGTCAGCGAGGGGGATTCGGCGGATTCACGTTTCAAAAGCAACATTTCTGGGGGTTGAAAGGGCATCGCAAGGTGGTTTGATAGTTAGTTCATCACAACGAACATCGAACCGGGAGCCTTGCGATGCCGAGCGGACATTTGACTGCGCAGGAACGGGAAGTCATCGGGCAGATGCGGTATGCGGGGCACGGGCTGGCGGCGATTGCGGAGAAGCTCGAGCGGAACAAGAGCACGATCTCGCGCGAACTGTCCCGCAACCGGTCAGCGGCAGGGCCATGATGCCGGCCACAGCGGCAGCGAAGTCGGTCGGCTTCATGCCTGTCGAGTCCGTTGCCCCGGGTTCCGTCGCAGACGGCGGCAGAGCCTTCTGAGCCTTCCCGGCCGTTCGCTTTCGAGCCGCTTCGGATATCTCTTCGGCTTCGGTCCGGGATGCGATTTCTGTCGGTCGAGTGTAAGCAGCAGTGTAAGCAGCCGGCCCCGCTTCAGAATCCAGCCGTTTTCGTGGCGATTCCTGAGCAGGCCCGCAGATTGTGGATCTGGGACGCCGGTTCAAGTCCGGTTAGCCACCCTGCAGACGGCTCGAAAGAAACACCCTCTTTCGAGACGTCTTTCTTTGTTGAGCCGGAAGCGGCAGACGACTGGCCTTGAGCGCACGACGGCTCTTTCGGATGCCGGCGGTTTCTCCGTCCTGGAGAATCGGGAGGTGGTCTGAATCAGCTCCCGGTCTGAAGAGCCTCCCGGCAGACTCGAAGCATGTTGCCGCCGAGGATTTTCTGGATGGCATCATCGGAGTAGCCGCGCTGGACCAGTCCGACGGTGAACAGCGGCCAGTTCGTCCAGGTCAGCGTGCGGGCGCGGGGGAAGTCGCCACCGAGTGCTCCGGGAGGCCAGAGGGCTTCAAACCGCGTTCGTCCGCGCGACCGGGGCGGAGCCTTGGTCACGGCCGGAACCGCATGCTGCGATTGATGCGAGATGTCCGTACCGATGCCGACGTGATCGACTCCGAATGTCTTGACGACGTAATCCACGTGATCGAGCAGCGCGGCGATATCGGCGGTTCGACCGAGGAAGCCGGGGATGCAGCAGATGCCGATCAATCCGCCGGTGTCGCAGATGGCCCGGATGACCTCGTCGGGTTTCGCGCGGATGTGATGCTGCAGCGCGGCACAGGTCGTGTGACTGGCCACCATCGGACTCTGCGAAACCTGAGCCGCCTCCAGACTGGTCCGCCAGCCGCTGTGAGCGACATCGACGATCACGCCGACGCGGTTCATCTCGGCAATCGCCGCACGGCCGAAGTCGCTCAGCCCGGCATTCGCCGTTTCCGCGCAGCCATCGCCCAGCATGTTCCGCCGGTTGTAGGTGACGTGCATCATGCGGATGCCGAGCTGAAAGAAGAGCCGCACGTAACCCAGTTCTTCCGGCACGGAGACCCAGCGTTGCGGCAGCGGAACGCCGTTGCCCGTCAGATAGAGACAGTGCCGGTCAGCCTTGCGGGCCGCGACGATATCGTCCGGATGAGCGGCCCGGCTGAGGACATCTCGGGCCATATCCGTCAGATATGTGAACCGGGCCAGTCGCTTCATGAGCCGCAACGGATCCTGTCCTTCTTCACCCGCGTTCTGAAAGATGCAGGTCACGCCGCCGCAGCGGAGCGCTTCCGCCAGCTCTTCCCGCTCGACCGCGACCGTCGCGGCGCGCGTCATCGACATGTCTTCCTGCATGTCCTGCAGTTCGGCTTCGGAAGCGCCTTGAGTCGCCGCAACGGCGAGCGCTTCGGAATCCACCGCCGCGCGCGGCGCGAAACCGTAGGTATCGAAGACCAGCGACGCGGCATGCAGTTCCAGCCCGTGCTGAAGCTGCGCCGCAGTCGGCTTGAGCACATCGAGCGCCGCATCGCGCGCTTCGATGATCCTTCGATGCCCGGTCACCAGCAGCGGATGCCGGTCCGCGGCGCTCACCGTCTTCGCGGTCTGAGTTTCGGAACTCTCTGCCGTGCCGCTGCGGGAACTCATCATGCCCGCTGTCACCGTCGCGCCCAGAATCTGCAGCGCCGATCGGCGGTCCAGATGCGACAGTCTGCATCCGGGCTGTGTTGATTCACTGGAGTCTGTCATGCGGAATCCTTCGAGCGATCCAGAATGAGAAGCCGCTCACTGCTATCCTGGATGAAACGCTCGAAGTTCACACTCACCAGACGCGCGATCGCATCCAGAGATCCGTTCCAGATCCAGCCCCGAGCATTAACGCAACAGGCTGAGATTACTGGTGATGGCGTGCGCTTGTCTGGCATTCTCGGCCTGATCCGCCAGTTCCACCGGGTCCACGATGCAGACGGCCGTCGCTGCGATCGCGAACCGCACATCTTCCGGGATCTTCTTGTCAGTCCAGAACGCCCGATCCGGCAGAAACTTCAAATAGGCGAGCAACTGACCGTCCTCAGTGAAGTCCACATACTTCACCGCAGAGAAGAACTGTTCCGACGCAGTGCGACTGTCTTCTCTGACGGCGATCTGGATCGTGCGCGTTCCAACCCGGAGCGTGCCCTCGGCCCGGAGGGCCTGCGACGTTCCGATGGCAATCACTGAAAAGTCTGCAAGCGGCTGATCCCGGATACTGACTTTACCCAGCACTGGACTCTCTTCCGGCAGTGGAATCCGGAGTCCTGCGACTTCGACAGACTTCCGCGATTTTCTGGGACCAGCTTCAATGACCGCCGTCTCTCCATCAGACCGCTGCAGTTCAAAAATGCGCTTCAGCGCCACCTCCTCGTGATTGATCAGATGAATTCCATCTTTCGGTTTCTGCACTGGCCGAACAGCGTGGCCAAGCGGTGACGATTGATACTGGCCGAACGAAAAGTGGTGCTTGTAAATACCGGCGGAAAGCTTCTCCACCGGCCACGGACCGGGGTCCGCCACAGGAACCTGCCGGAAGGCGTTCAACTGGGATTCTGAAGCGGCACAGCCTGTGAAAAAACACGCCAGCAGCATCAGCAGGACCGCATTCCGTTGCGACAGCATGACCATTACCTTCCTGGCAGTTTTCAGCAGTTTGCCTGCCTTGACAGCTGCGCCCGACATCCTTGCCGGGTCACTGTTTCCATCGGTTGCAGAGCAGCCCGGACTATGATCGGAATCATCTCTCAGTGGAAAGATGAACCGACTCCGACCCGTGCTGCTCAATGACCTGTTCTCTCCGTGTCTGCTTCAAAACTCTGCCGAGACCGCTCATGACCGCTCCGGTTCCCACTGGATTGCTCAACATCCACAAGCCCGCCGGGCTGACGTCGCGCGCGGTCGTGGATCGAATGGTCTGGCTGCTGCGGCGGATGACCGGACAGAAAAAGATCCGCGCGGGGCACTGCGGCACGCTCGACCCGCTGGCCACGGGCGTGCTGGTGGTCTGCCTCGGTCAGGCCACTCGTCTGGTATCGCTCGTGCAGGAGCAGCAAAAGACGTATCGCGGGCGGTTCATACTCGGACGCCGGACCGATACGGACGACATCACCGGGCAGGTTCTGTCCGAAGGCGATGCGTCCGCCGTCACGGTCGCTCAACTGGAAGCGCTGCTGCCGGAATTCACCGGTCGGATCGCTCAGCGTCCGCCGCTGTTCTCGGCCGTGCATGTCGAAGGTCAGCGGGCGTATGACCTCGCCCGGCGCGGCGAGGAAGTCGCACTGGCGGCGCGCGAAGTCGATGTCTTCCGGCTCGAACTGACCGGGTGGCAGACGCCGGAGTTTGAACTGCTCATCGAATGCGGATCGGGCACTTACGTCCGGTCGCTGGGCCGGGACATCGGCGAGCGGCTGGGATGCGGCGCCACCATGACCGCGCTGGTCCGCGAGGCGATCGGACCTTTCTGTCTGGCATCGGCCGTCCCGCTGGAAGAACTCACCACGGAGAACCTGCTTCAGCACCTGTGCCCCCCTGTGGAAGCCGTACGTCATTTACCAACTCGCGTCGCGACCGAACCGGAACTGCTCCGCATCCGCACCGGCCGGTCCATCGACGCTGATGAACGAACGAACGAGCCACGCTATGCCGTTCTGGATCCGTGCGGAGCACTCGTCGCTGTAGCGCACCGGACGGACGGTGAACTGCATCCGGAGATCGTCTTCGCGGATGCCACCGATGGCAGCACGCCGCCGGACAACTGATACGGGCCGCAGAAAATATCCGCGCGGTGCCGGGATCAGGTTCTCAGTCGCGGAGCGACTGAGCGACGTAGTCGTCTCGCTCCGCGAGACAAACCGGCCGACGCTATGCGCCGCGTCGTTGCGCATCCGCTCTTTCACATCACGAACCTTTCCGGTTCTGCGTGGCAGCGGTCAGACAGTTGTCTCTGTTGCCGACGGTCATTCAGATGTGACGCGTTCCAGTGCCTTGAGTCACGCCACTCTTCATCAGTCAGGATCTCCTTGATGAATTCCCGTCCGATCGCTGCGACCGCCCGCGTCCTGATTCTGCTGCTCGTGCTGAGTGCGACAGCGGTTGCTCAGAAGGCTCCCTACGACGTCTTTCCCGCCGCAGAGCCGCCGTATTACCGGGTGCGGTATGAGGCTTCGATGAAAGAGGGCGAGCTGATCTTCCCGGTCAACTACACCATCTGGATTCCAAAGGATGTGAAGACGCTGCGCGGAGTCGTCGTGCATCAGCATGGCTGCGGCGAAGGCTCCTGCCGATCGGGACTGACCGGAGCTTATGACCTGCACTGGCAGGCGCTCGCGAAGAGGCATGACTGCGCGCTGCTGGCACCTTCCTATGAGCAGCCGGAAGGCGCGGACTGTCAGATGTGGTGCGATCCGCGCAACGGCTCGGACAAGGCGTTCCAGAAGTGCCTCGTTGATCTGGGAGCGCAGTCCGGACATCCCGAGCTGGCGACCGTTCCGTGGGCCTTGTGGGGACACAGCGGAGGCGGGCACTGGTGCGGCGGCATGGTCCTGCTGCATCCCGAACGAGTGGCCGCGGCCTGGCTGCGTTCCGGCGTGCCGCTCCTGACACAGGATCCAAACCGGACGACGATCAAAGCGCACGCGCTGCCGGATGCGGCTCTGCAGGTTCCTGTGATGTGCAATCCCGGAACGAAAGAAGGCGTGACCGTGAAGGACGGTCGCTTCGCCGGTGTGTGGCCCGCAAATGAAGCGTTCTTCAACGCCGTGCGCGGCAAGGGCGGACTCATCGGTGTGGCCGTTGATCCGCTGTCCGCTCATGAATGCGGCAATCAGCGTTACTTCGCCATCCCGTGGCTTGATGCCTGTCTGACCCTGCGATTGCCCGCAGCCGGTGGCGAGTCGCTCCGCGCCCTGCCGACGGATAGCGCGTGGCTCGCGGCCCCAACCGGCTTTGATGCTGTCCCCGCCGCGAAGTTTGGTGGCGATCCGCTCAAGGCCGCCTGGCTGCCGAACGAAGCTGTCGCGCGCGGCTGGATGCAGTACGTCAAAGACACCGCCGTGACCGATACCACTCCACCGCCGACCCCGACCAGCGTGCGTCTCACCGGCCAGGGTCAGGAAGTCACCTGGGAGGCCGAAGCGGATCTCGAAAGCGGTCTGGCGGGCTTCATCATCGAACGGGACGGCCGGTTCCTCGCGAACGTCCCCGAGCAGGGAAAGAACCCGTTCGGCCGGCCGATCTTTCAGAACCTGCAGTACAGCGACACGCCCACGCAGCCGCTGGTCCCCATGCAGTTCCTCGACACGAAAGCCGAACCGGGCCGGAAGCACACCTACCGGGTCATCGCCGTCAACACGGTCGGTTTGAAGTCGAAGCCGAGTGCCGAGGCCGCTCCAGCTGATCCGCGCTGAGTTCAACCGGAGACTAAGTTCAACCTGGTTGCGACCGGTCACAACCGCGACTGCGAATGTGGTGCAGATGCGACTCTTTCTGTCGGAATACATCACGGGCGGAGCCTGGCCGGAACCGAACCTGGAGTCGTCGCTGGCGGCCGAGGGGCAGGGGATGCTGGCGGCTCTGGCGGAAGACTGCCTGCGGATACCGGCGGTTGAAGTTGTCACGACTCAGGATGCTCGAACCGGATCATGGTGTCTCAGGCATCCGCGGCTGACCGTTCACACCATCCAGTCTCCCGATCAGGAGCGAGCTGTTTTTGAAACGCTCTGTCAGCAGGCGGACCGCGTCATTGTCATCGCTCCAGAGTTTCACGGTCTGCTGGAGCAGCGCGTTCAAACCGCGGCCCGGTTCGCATCCGTCGTGAACTGCTCTCCCGAAGCGATCGCGCTGTGTGCCGACAAGCTGCAGTTGACGAAGCATCTGCACGACCCGCGCATTGCCTGCATTCCGACGGAGCCTTTCGATCCGCTGACACCGGACTGGCGCTACTCGTTTCCTCTGGTGATCAAGCCGCGGGATGGAGCCGGTTCCACCCTGACGTTCCTCGTTCGCGATGCCAGCGCGGCAGCGCAGGTGGTTGATGTCCTGAGGGCCGATCGCGGCGGCTTCGAGTTCATTCAGCAGCCGTTTGTTCCGGGACTGGCCGTGTCCGTCTCGGCCCTGGTCTCGTCTCAAGGAACTGCGCAGATCCTGCCGGCCGGCGAACAGTTGCTGTCGGATCAGGGCCGGTTTGAGTTTCTGGGAACAAGCCATCCGGGCCGGATCACCACAGCGATGCAGTTGTCCCTGGAGTCGCTGGTCCGACGCTGCATCGCCGCGATACCGGGACTGCGCGGCTGTGTCGGTTTCGATGTGGTGCTGATCCGCGATGACAACGCGATGCAGTCGGACGGAGTCTCGCCGGTGCTGTGTGAGATCAACCCGCGTTTGACAACGTCTTATCTCGCGCTGCGGCGGCGCTGTCGCGGCAATCTCGCGGCGGCGATGCTGGAACTGGAACACCAGCCGCTCACCTGGCACGACCAGCCGGTGATGTTCCGGGTGAGCGATCTGCCAATAGATGCCTGAGCGTTGACACTACCGCCGGCATTCGCGAGGCATTTCCACAAGCACGCAGCGCCAGCAAGTGCGCTCAGAATGAGTGCATCCAGAACAAGCGAGTACAGAACGCCGGATGCACTCGCTGGCGATTCGAGCCTGTCAACGTCTCAGTCATGAGCGCGAGAAGAAATGCGCGGACGGAACATTGATGCGGGCTTCTACGTCAGCAGATCGGCCAGCACGCGGCCATGCACATCGGTCAGACGCTGATCGCGGCCGCCGTGACGGAACGTGAGACTCTCGTGATCGATCCCCAGTTGATGCAGCAGCGTGGCATGGATGTCGTGAATATCAACCGGGTTCTCAACGACCGCGTTGCCGTAGTCATCGGTCCGGCCGTACGCGAAACCACCCTGGAAGCCGCCGCCGGCCATGAAGATCGAATAGCCATTGACGTGATGATCCCGCCCGCAGCTTTCAGTGACGCGCGGCGTGTGTGGCGTGCGTCCCATCTCACCGGCCCACAGCACGATGGTTTCATCGAGCAGTCCGCGCTGCCGCAGATCGACGATGAGTGCCGCGACCGACTGCTCGGTGACGCGTGCGTTCTTCTCGTGGTTCTGCTTGAGCAGTCCGTGCTGATCCCACGGCGAATTGTTGCCGTCGAAACTGGGACAGGTGATCTCGACAAAGCGCACTCCGGCTTCAATCAACCGCCGCGCCCGCAGAGCCTGCGAGGCATACAGCCGCTGGTGTTCGTCGCTGGAATCCATTCCATAAAGCTGCTGGATGTACTGCGGCTCGCGGGACAGATCGGCGATCTCCGGAACAGTGCGCTGCATCCGGAACGCGGTTTCGTAATTCGCGATGGTGGCTTCGAGCGTTCCCCCATCGGAGGCCTGCCGCGCGAAGTCGCGGTTCTGAGCGGCCAGCAGATCGAGCTTCCTCCGCTGCACCGTCAGGCTGTCCGACGGCACGATGTTGTCCACCGGAACTCCCGCCGGCCGCAGCATCGTGGCCTGATGCGACGCGGGCAGAAACGAACTGCCGAAGTTCTCCAGGCCGCCGTTCGGAACCCAGTCGTTGTTGAGCACCACATACGCCGGCAGATTGCGGTTCTCCGTCCCCAGGCCATACGACACCCACGCTCCCAGGCCCGGTGCCTGACCGATGATCCGGCCCGTGTGCAGCAGAAGATTCTGCTGACCGTGCAGCGGCAGTTCGCCCTTCATGGAACGCACGACGCAGAGGTGATCCGCGATCTGCGCGATGCGCGGAAACAGTTCGCTGATCGACAGACCGGACTCGCCGCGCGGCCGGAACGCCCACGGACTGCCCAGCCAGACTCGCCCGGCCGCCGACTGCGACAGCTTCGACACGGCCCCTTCGCCAATGGCCCGGCCTTCGTGCTGTTTGAGCAAAGGCTTCTCATCCAGCGTGTCCACATGACTGGGACCGCCGTCCATGAAACAGAAGACGATGTTCTTCGCGCGCGGCGAGTGATGAGCGCGCAACGATGTCGATGAACCGGCTGCACCGGCCAGTGACTGCTCACCGAGCATCCCGCACAGAGCCAGCCAGCCGAAGCCCGTCGATGACCGCTGCAGCAGTGCTCGGCGCGAAAGACTCGTTGCGATCATCGGAATACTCCGCACGGAATCGGACAGTTCATGGAAACGCTGCGACTGGTCCGGAAGGGCGAGGACACTGCCGATCCGGAACGACTACTGGCAATCAGATTCCAGTCGCGGAGAGCTTGTGAATCTATCCCGTAGGGTGTGACCAGCAGAGCGAAACTCGTTTGGTGTGCCGGCGCAGGCAGAGTATTGCGGTTCGTCAGCGATTGAATCGGGGGAAATCTCTCTGCGCCGGCACACCGCTGCGCCATCCGGCCTGCTGGTCACACCCTACGGCGTTCGTTTACTGACTCGGAGCGACTGGACTGTGTAGCTCGTGAGTGTCTCGAAAGTCAGTTAGGGGTGTGAATAACGAGGCTGGGATGTCAAAAGCTCCTCGAAGTTGAGGCGAAGATTCGTTCTGCGTGTTGCAAAGAGCCGCAAAACGGAGT
>Ga0172376_10009377_pt1 | contig 10075 bp, 6 predicted proteins | sample Lak35m_FD_121114 | JGI IMG/M metagenome (GOLD analysis project Ga0172376, IMG submission 121114) | Freshwater microbial communities from Kabuno Bay, South-Kivu, Congo - kab_092012_35m | ecosystem: Environmental > Aquatic > Freshwater > Lake | place: Democratic Republic of the Congo: South-Kivu... | reverse complement strand
TGTGTGGTGACCAGTTTCTCAATTCGCAGGTCTTTGCCCTTGAGATCAATACCGGCAACACCGGTGGTCGTGACGGGGCCTGCAAGGGTCGTCAGACCTGTCCCTGCTTCCTGCTTCAGGCCGATGGCAAGGACGCTTTGCAGGGTAACGTCGGTCGCAGACTGGATCGTGATCTGCCCGAGAGCGGTGTTCTGTCCGGCATTCGCGAGGAGCGTGACACTGCCAGTTCCCGCAGCGAAGGTCAGATTCTGGGAACCAGTGGATGTCCCATTGATCGGCCCGGTCAGCTGGATGTTCCCGCCGCCAGTACCGGTCGAGAGAGTCACGGATGCCGTCAGCGTCACTCTGCCTTCGATTGTGAGATCATCGCTGGATGTTCCGATACCGGCCGCAGTTGAGACGCTGTTTGCGGCAATGCTGACAACGCCGTCGGACTGGATATACCCTTCGGAAAGGATTGTCACTGTGCCCGTGTGTCGAGTGGCAACACCACCGTCGGTCTGAGTGATCACCATTTTCTCAATTCGCAGGTCTCTGCCCTGCAGATCAATACCGGCGGGACCTGTGGTTGTGACAGGGCCGGCAAGGGTTGTCAGGCCGGTCCCTGCTTCCTGCTTCAGGCCGCCGGCAATAACGCTTTGCAGAGTCACATCGGTCGCAGATTGAATAGTGAATTGGCCCAGAGCGACATTCTGTCCGGCAGCTGCAAGGAGTATGACATTGCCGGTGCCCGCCGCGAGCGTCAGGTTTTGCTGGCCGGGCTGGCTGCCCTGGATGGTGTTTCGAAAGCGAATGTCGCCAGCAGTTCCGCCCGTTGAGATGCTGACACTGGTTTCGAGTCTGACAGGTCCGTCAAAATCGACACCACCACCACTGCCGGGCGTTTGTCCGACGCCACCGACAGCCGTGAGATCGGAATTCAGCAGAATGTTGTTTCCACCGGTAGCCAGCAGGATATCTCCGGCGTCTCCGCCACGTCGTGAGCCAGCAAGATCCCGACCACCGGATGTGTTGATCGCAGCGACCGCGAGCGTTCCGTTTTGTGTGGTGATGGTGACATCCCCGCCAGCTCCACCGTTGTCTGCAGAGCTGTCTGCACCTGTTGTGATGATGCCGCCGAGAAACGAGGCTGTGCCGCTGGATTCGAGAGACACCGATACGGAACCACCAGAAGCTCCGGAGTCTGCTGCGGGGGATGTGTTGAGCTGTGAGCTGGTGGTTGAGAAAATCTCTGAGTCAGCCGTCAGATCAATGTGACCGCCGAATGTGCGGACGTTTGTGAAGAAACGAATTTTGTCACCATCGACAGTCAGGCTTCCGCCGCCAGTTTCCAGTTCCTGCTGCTCAAACGTCACTGTGTTGTCCAGAGCAGTGTCCTGCAGCTGGAGATCCGCCTGGAATGCCGGATCAAGTCCGCGGACGAAGATCTGCTTCACGCCGCTGGAATCGGTAATGGTGAGCGATCCGGTCGGGTTGCGAAAATCAGTGAGCTCGAATCCATCGCCGTCAATTCGGCTGATACCGTCAGTTGTACTGCCATTGTCGCTCAGCACGACATTCGGATCGTCTCCGGTCGGCAACTGGATTCGCAGATCTTCCGCTGTGCCCTTCAGACTGAGTGGTTCCAGTTCCTCAAAGCGAATGTTTCCGATTCCTGCGAGTTCCACACGACCTTTTTCCGGGCCTTCGTGCACCACAAGGACATCTGCGGTAGCCGGATTGTTGTCCTGATCAATCGCATAACCCTCGATGGTGAGCCTGTCATTATCAGCGTTGGAAGCGTCTTCGCCACCCACGAAGATGATATCTCCCGCGGGCACGGTGAGTCCGGAGACATTAATTGTGACATGGTCAGACTGATTTACACTTCCCTGAATGGGAAGGCTGTTGCTGGTTGTGGGATTGTTCAGAAAGAACTGTGCATCGAGCAGCAGTACTTTGTCACCAGTGAGCAGATCATACTGAGTATCTGAGATCCCGCCGTCGATCGACCAGGTTCCCTCGGTAATTTCCAGACGGACCGTCTCTACGCTGGAGCCGCTGCCGACATCCTGCTGACCACCGGCCGACACGGTGAGGTTCTCGCCTCCGACAATCTGCACTCCGGTGAGTGCAAGGCTGGCGTTAAAGACGCGACGGTCCTCAAGGCGCAGCATTTTGAGTCTGCGCAGTGCCGGGTTGGACGGTATTTTGCCGGGCTGAAGGATTCGCCTCAGCAGAGACTTTAATTGCGACAGGGTCATGCTGGCACCCGCACTGGCCGGCAGGAATATGGAAGGGAACGGCAGTTTCTGCCGCACGAGTCAAAGCAGAGGGCAAACGAGGAAACTCAGGTAATATAAGCATTGAGTCGATAGGAAAACACGGAAAACTGTGTCGTTTTTGCATCCTGGGCGCTTTGCACGGCACTATTCCGGCTGATCGCTCTCGGCAGTCGCCAAAATCCATCAAACTGCCGAATACCCGAAAATCCCTCTAATTGGCGCAGTCGATACAATGCGAAATTGACGATCCCCGCCGGCTCGTCCCGGCCGTGCCCGGCCACTCTTTGTTTTTCCTGCTGCCCGCGCAGCCCTGTTTGTTCCAGAGGCGACCGCATGTTCAGAACTCGCACTGGCTGTCTGCTTGGCCTCGGATTTCTTGCGCTGCTGCCGCTGACTTCTGCCGGCGGTCAGGATTCTGCTGCGGCTCCAGCGACTGAAAAGGTACCTGTCGCTGGACCAGCGATCGACCAATACATCCCACCGATCCGCTCGGTCACGCTCAGTCGAAATCTGCAGCGCCGAACACTCCCGGTCCCCGAGGGTGATTTTGTTGCTGACATGACGGCCGAATCTGTTCCGTCATGGTATCTCACGCCCCCATGGTACTCAGTCCGTCGCCCGAATCGGACGCTGTATCCTTTCAAGCATCGTCCGCTGTATTTCGAAGACGCCGCAGCTGAACGCTGCGGAGACTCTTGTGGCTGTCTGCAGCCCGGAGTCTCACTTGTCAAATTCTCCGCAGATTTTCTTTTGCTGCCCTGCAGAATGTGTCAGGACCACCCGAACAATTGCGTACCGGCGGGTCGGGACTGCCCCGTCGAAGCTGCCGTGCAGAAAAAAAAGCAGCCCGCCCCTTCGCGAGAGACGCGCCATTCCGAGATCCCGGCGCCGCCGTCCCCGTCCGTTCAGGCGGCAGTTCCCAAACAGCAGCCGGTCAAACCTGTTTCAAGTGAATCAACGAGGAAAACTCCCGGTCACGTACCCAAAATGGACGGACGCAGACTGACAGGACCAGTCTCAGTCACAAACAGCGAACAGCAGTCGTCGCAGCCAGCAGCAGGAATACCGTTGCCCGCCGTGAGCGACCTTGCTGAGCCTCCGGAATTCTCCAGACACCCGGCATCCGGTCGGGCTAAAAAGGCAAACTGAAGGTCAGCCCCGCCAGTCGGCGTATGCGGGACCAAACCGACGCCGGAGCTGCCTCAAGGAAGGCAGTTCCCGTGGCATAAAGTGGAGCTGTGGAAGAACCAATATTCATCGGTCTGACTGTCAGCGGATACCAGACACTTCCCGATTCCGGGGCACCGGTGGCGTCTGTGGGAATTCGCTGAGCCACCGTGAGCTCCGGTGGCACAGTCTGCAGTGCCGTGTCGCTGACAGCTTCGAGCAGCCCGGCCAGTGCATCGGAAGGCAGGGAGTCAAAACGCAGACTGGCATCCGCATTTGCCGACAGCAGCTCGACGTCGGTCTGCCGGACACATGCCAGTGCTCTCAGGTCAGAGTACTCGCCAACTGTGCACAGCTGAGTCTGAGGTTGCAGCCAGAAACAACGGCGCGTGCCATCCAGCACCTCAGAGCTTCGGAAGAGACTCTGTCGATTGGGATCACGAACCGATAGCTGCGGCACATTTCGAGCAGGAAAGACGATCCCTGCGCGCGGACTGCGGATGATCAGTTCTGACTGAGCCAGCTTCAGCAGTTGCAGTCGTCGTCGTGCAGACTCCAGCAGTTCCTCCGCTGCAGCAAGACTGCTGTCTCCCGAACCGGATTCCAGCTGCCGCAGTCGAATTCCCGCTGCGGCCGCCGTGCGACGTGCGATGTCGCCTTCGGCTTCCGCAATTTTCAGCTCGAGGTCTCCGTTTGTTAACCTCGCCAGCACATCGCCCGCCTTGACTCGAGAACCGGCCTGAATCAACCACTCCACCTGACCCGCACCCCTGACAAACACGGGCACTGCATTGCCCGGAATCAGCACAAACGGCGCTCGCAGCGGAATCGAAACAGGCACACACAACAGTGTGATGAGCAGTCCGATGGCGACTGCGAGTTTCAATCCGACACGGTGGCCGGATTGCGTTGCCCGGAGATGCGTCAGCAGCCCCTGCATTCTCGTAAATGCATTCAGCGAAAGTGCCGCAATTCCGGGGGCAATCACAGCCCAGCCGAGGCCCGATGGTTCCACGAAACGAAACACGACGGCCAGCAGGCTGGCAGTGATCGTCAGACGATAAATTGCCGCAGCAACCCCATAGAGGCCAATACAGATGCGAGCCACTCTGGATCGCTCAGACAGAAACATCGGTGGTTCCCCGAGAACAAGCCTGCGGAACAAACTGACCGCTTCCTCATTTCCCGCCTCTGCCAGATTGGGAACCCTGCCGAAATCACTTAAAAGATAATAACCGTCGTATCGCAGCAGCGGATTTCCGTTGACCAGCAGCGTGTTCAGCGAACAGAGAAGCATGACATTCAGGCAGAAATCGTGGAGCAGTCCGGGGTAGGTGCTGGTCCACAGCAGCGTACAGATGGCCGCCAGCACAAACTCCACCGCCATTCCAGCACCTGCCACCGCCATTCGTTTCCAACGCTCCGGCCAAAGCCACGAATCACTCACATCGCAGTAGGGGAATGGAATGAAAATTGTCAGCTGCACACCCAGTTCCCGACATTCACCCCCGAAATAACTGCACACAGCCGCGTGCCCCAGCTCATGCAGCCCCCGCACAAAGACCAGTGCGATCGTCATCAGTATCAGGTGGGACGGAGCCAGCAATCGTGCGAGACCAGGCAACTCACTCACAATGACTTCACGCTGAACGAACACCAGCACGACCGCCAGAAGCACCAGCAGCAGCGCGGCACAGAGAGCCGCTGGCTGAAGCAGGAAAGCCGTCACAGGACTCAGCAGTCGCAGCAGGCCGGACGGATCCACGCCGCGCCAGCGAAATGATACCAGTGACCACCACCTGTTGAGCAAAACAGCCACGCTGCTGCGGGCCGCCCGCGACCGCAAATTTCCCAATCGATTGCCCGGCACGTTCGCACACATCAGCCCTGAACGAACAGCGCCTGCCAGAAATCGACGCAATTCCGGCAGTGACCAGTCGAACTCAGGATGTGCTGCGGCCAATTCTGCAGAAAGCCTTTCAAGGGGCTTGCCATCTCCAGCCCGCTGCAACAGATTCAGTTCTGCTTCTGACACCTGGAAATAAGACAGCCGCAAAGGGTCCTTGAGCACCCACAGGCCATCACCGGCTGAGTGCAACTCAAGGTCACCCCGCAAACGCCAGCCCACTGCTTCCATAGCCATCCCCGCAAGCTGCCAACGCAGTTGTTTCAGTTCTCAAGGAGTACATTCAACAATACGTTTTCTCCGGGACGCAGACATAACTCCGGATTGGCAACCTCGGCCCGAATCCTGACCTGGCGATTCAGCGCATCCACTTCGGGACTGATGAAGATCAGCCGCCCCTCCAGCATCACCGGCGGAAATTCAGACTTCACCGCAGTGGGCTGCGAGCCGGGTGTCGTAGCCGATGTTAGTACCTGAGCATGGACCTTTAATCCAGGCTTCAGCGAACCAGCAACATCCGCAGCGGCAAATCCTTCGATATGCAGCGGATTGAGCTGCAGCACCCGAACGACGGCTTCACCCGCTTCACACCATTCTCCCGGCTGCTTGAGATGCTCTACAACGACACCGTCGAAGGGCGACGTCAAACGCCGACGATCCAGCCTCGCCTGAGCGATATCGAGCGTCGTCTGGAGATTCTCAAGTTGAAGCTGAGCATCCTCGCGGTCCGACCTCGACTCTTCCAGCTGTAATTCGAGCCTTTGCAGAGCTGCCCGCTGCTGTTGCACAAGCGATCGCGCGGCGCGGCTTCGAGTTGTCGCCATCGCTCCCGCCTGAACTGATGCCTCCTCACGAATCCGCGACTGATCCCATTCGTTCTGCAACGCAAACCACTCGGCAGCTGGAACACTCCGCTCTGACTGTTCCCGCGATACGCGTGCCCGTTCCAGTTTATCCGCAGCTAACTCCTGCAGTTTTCGAGCCAGTTGCACAGGGGATTGGTCCGCAGCCAGAAGCTCAGCAGCCTCAGCCTGCTCCCTGGCCTCTTCCAGCTGCTGACGGCCTTCTTCAACGGCCGCCTCCGCTATCTCGACCTTCCGCGAAGACGCGTGCTTCTGTCGCGCCGCACGCAACTCACGCTCGGCCAGCTCCACAGTGAGTGCGGCTTCACGATCGTCAAGAGCTGCAAGCAGCCCCCCCTGAGGTGCACGCACTCCCGGCTGCACATCGATCGATTTCAGCCCCCCCCGCTCCAGTGCCGGAACCCGTGCTTCGGCAGCCGCTCGGGCCAGCCCCTGAAACTGGAGTACTCGACGAACCTGCGCTGCAGCCACGTCCCCGGTGACCGCTGCTTCCGGCTTTTTGTCCTCAACCGGTTCCGGCACGCCACTCCCCAGAAGGGCAGTGCCCGGCAGCGCGAGTAATGCCAGCCAACGCAGACCTGATACCCTGATCATCGCTCCCACTCCTCCACCGCACTAGCGGCCACCTCGCTGCACAAACTCCAGAAACTTTCTAAGCAACACGTATCCAAGACTCTTCTGCCCGCAGGCAATCTCAGCCCGCACGCCTGCCCCAGGACGCTCCTGCACTCCTCCCAGAACCTCAGCTGCCAAATCGGCCCTGACACGCAGCATCAACTGCCCGGCATCATTAATCACCGCCGACTCGCTGATCCTGCTCAAACGCGTGATGTGCGACTTTTCAGGAGCACTTTCGGAAAAGAAAGAAACCTCGGGAGCTCCTTCCGAGGCCGCCGCTATCACGTGCCTCGCCTCTCGCTCCGGAACCTCCAGCTGCAACTCCCACGCCCCCTGCGGATTTGCCAGCTCCAGCAGCATCTGGCCGCGTTCCAGTGGCTTTCCTGCCATCCGCTCGGACATCTCATCCGCATAAATGCGGCCATCGAATTCAGCACGAACTTCAAGCGATGCCAGACGCCGCTCCAGCAACTGTCGCCGAAGTCGAAGTGATTCCATACCAGCTGACAACTCCGCCTGCTCCGCCGACAGCAATGCCACGTCCGCCGAACGCGCCGCCTTTAACTGTTCAATCGCTGCCAGTCGAGCGTCCGCAGCGGCTGCCTGCCCCAACACTGATTCCAGCTCAAGTGACAGTTCATCGCTCCGCAGCTGCACCAATAGCTGTCCCGCGCTCACCTGCTCTCCGTCTCGGACCGTCACCAAAGTGACTATGCCACTCTCCGCAGCGTGAATCTGCAGCCGCTGCGTTGGCAGCAGGCGACCAGAGGCCCCCACCCATAACTCCACTTTCACCAGCGTCAACAGGAGCGATGCTGCACTCACAGCAATCACCGCCCTCGTGAGCCGTTTTCGAAACATTGACGGGATGCCGAGACCTGCACCAGCAACGCCTCGGCTGCTCTGCAGATTCCGCAGCACTCCGCGAATTTGCCGCAGCAGTCGCAGCATCAGTTCACGATCAGGTCGCAGGCCGGGACCAAACTCCACCACCAGCGCACGCTCACTCTCCGACCACCCACCATCCACACTCAGCGGAAACAGCCACTGAACGCCACCGTCCGAAAACTCCGTCAGCCCTGTCCCGGACTGCAACTTCGCCTGCTCAGCCACCGCTCGACAGATCCGCAACACCGCCTCCGCCCGCTCATTCACTTCCTCGAGCCCCGTCGCTGACTCCATCCGCCAGGCTCCCACGTCCCGCCGACAGACGCAAACTCGGGAACATCCCAACACGGCCGGAATGTCAGCCGCCAGCACCGCCCCCAAACCGGATTCCGATGTCACTCCGTACAATCCCGGAAGCATCTGATCCAGACGCTCTGAACCGGCTCGATGCAGACGCAGAACCCCCAGCCTCGAACGACGAAACAAATCCGCCAGAATTTCCACCGCAGACTGGGCAAGCCCGTCCGGAATCTGCACTCCCTGCAACTCCAGCACCAGCATCAGTCCCGTCGCCGCCTCCGCGCTGATTGTCTGCCGCAACGACCTGCAGTCCTCAGAGCCTTCTACAAACAGCAGACTCGGGGAAGCTGCGGCAGCCTCGAGACGCTTTCGAGTCAACTCGTCCAGTGGCGACCGGGAATCACTGGTCCGGACATCAGTCCAGCCTGACCTCCCCACACACTCCAGCACCGATCCGTCTACAGTCCACAAGTCAGCTGATTCAAGCCCAAATCCCGTCACCAGTTCCCGTACCGTCAGTGCAGGAAGCGACTCGTCCGAGGCACCGGCAGGCTGCCGCCTTACCGCGCTCTCCAGAACCGACTGAAGCTGGTCCATCATGGACACCATTGCTCTCCCTTTCCGCCAATCGCCGGGACCGCCCGCACGGACTATATCGGCAGTTTCTGCCTGATAAATCCCGCCCCTTCCGCGAAACGACCAACACCAGCCCCCGAAAATCCCGATCGCAGTCAACGATTCTTTCGGAAAATTCGTTGCAATCGCAGGAAAGACAGAGCATACTCTTCGGGCACGATATTTGCAGCCCAAGGCCCCCGTTTTTTTATCAAGCTTTCTTCGTTATTCCCCGCCCCTTCATTGCGGGATATTAATGGCCGCTCACATCTGCACTGCCGCACAGATGTTGCAAACGAAAAAGGCGACAATTGGCATCCCCAAAGTGATTGGCAACGGAATGATTGGGGGCGAAGCAGTGGCTTTGCCACGTTTCACAGGACATTACCGTCGCTCATAAACAAATAGCGGTACATGCACGCAAAAGCCGGGCGAGCCTTACAGCCCGAAACTTTTTCCGACCCTTAAGACTGCTGCCGTTGTGCAGCAATTTGATTGTGCTGAAGTGGAGGGGTTAGCTGTCATTGCCTGACGAAGCCTGCAAACACGCCAGACAAAGAACAGGTCCCTCCACTTCAGCACAATACCAAACCGGCGTTGCACTCTGACCGCTTAAACTCGACCGCTCGTAAACGGCGCCGCGGAATTCGGAAAATTTTTTCTCCGCATCGAATGCCTGCACCAATTCGGCACACATCGTCCCGTTAAATCGCCACAAGAGTCGCATCGCAGGCCATCTTCGCCGCCGCTGCACAATGCGCTCCGCAAAGTTGCCAGGCGGTTACCTGCGACGCCCGCCAGGACCGCAGGGGACGAAACCTATGCTCACAGTGATGCTGAAAAAATGAGCAGTCGCGATGACAACGGTCGCAATGACGTCCGTCGCGTTGCTGCCCCCGCCACCCCCAGCCCCAAATCCACCACGTCCTGGTCAGCCGCGGAACCCGTTACCAAGGGACAGTCCCTCCCAGGAGTCTGCGTAAGCGACTGTATTCGCTGGGTTTACATCGAAGGAAATTGGCACGATGGCGTTGACTAACAGGTCTGCCCGCAACCTCTTTTGACGCTGTCTTTCGGGGTAGCCGAGTTCCAAAACGCGCACCCGGTCCGGTGCTAATTAAAAAACGAGGGATGGCGATGACAACGGTCGCAATGACATCCGGTGCGCGGCGGTCCCCGCCCCCCCCAGCCCCAAATCCACCACGTCCTGGTCAGCCGCGGAACCCGTTTTCCGGGGGACAGTCCCTTCCCGGAGCCTGCTTAAACCGTTGTCTCCTTTGGCTTTACATTGACGGCAATTGACACGATTGCGTTGACAATCAGGTCTGCCAGCAACCTCTTTTGACGCTGTCCTTCGGAGCAGTCGGGGTTCAATACGCTCGTCCGGTCCGGTGATAATGAAAAAACGAGTGATAGCGATGACAACGGTCGCAATGACGTCCGTCGCGATGCGG
>Ga0172376_10009376_pt1 | contig 10075 bp, 9 predicted proteins | sample Lak35m_FD_121114 | JGI IMG/M metagenome (GOLD analysis project Ga0172376, IMG submission 121114) | Freshwater microbial communities from Kabuno Bay, South-Kivu, Congo - kab_092012_35m | ecosystem: Environmental > Aquatic > Freshwater > Lake | place: Democratic Republic of the Congo: South-Kivu... | reverse complement strand
CATCAATCATACAGATAGAGGCCTTTATCATGAAGAACAGAAGTTTTAAACATATAGCCAAGTTGATTAAAAATAAAAGACTTGCTCACGCAAAGCGCTATTCACAAAGTGAATTGAGCACAATGCTTGGTTACAAAAATGGACAATTTATTAGTAACGTCGAGAGAGGCCTTTGTAATATTCCATTGAAAATGATTCCTCTCGTATGTGAAATTCTCACGATTAATCCAACAGATATAAAGGCCGCAATGTTGGCCGATTTCGAAGAAACGCTGAACAATTTTGTAGGCAAAGGCCAAAGCGGAGGCAGTGAAGCCAACCGGTCAAAAGTCGGTGAAGGCAAAGAAACTTCAGCTCATCCTCATTTGTCAGTGACCAAACAGTTTCTATAGGTAAATTTAAAAAATAGTCCGGCTAAAGTTTGCCCTTGTATTTGAGGTAATCATCCATCGTTCCAGTAGATTCCTCTTTATCTTCCCTATATTGATGATTTTTTTGACCAGGTAAAAGATGTGGGTCTTCTTCTGTGCCTTCGGCAGGTATTTCAATCTCCTGATAGGGGTCGAGATCATGGGTGAGTGAATAGTCTAGATCGTAATCCAGCTGATCAATTCTTTTATCCAGAAGAATTTTTTGTTCCTCGCTTAGATTGTCTTCAAATAGGCGCCAGTCTTCTAAGGTCCTATTAAAGTTGCCCTCTAAGCGTAAGCGTTCTCTTTCCTCAGCGCGGTAATAAAATTCAAAATATTTTTTACGTGCTTCTAAGTGCGTATCCCTTAATTTTTCATAGCGAGCATAAACTTCATCTTGCCCCATGCGTTCAATGGGTTGGCGTCCACCACCATTGGCCTGGTTTTGTTGGCCTCGGTTATCATGACGCCGATGGTGATGCCTTCGCTTATTAAATCTGGGTCGTTGATTGCCATTTCCCTGATTATTGCTAGACCTCTGCCCGCGATTATTATTGTTTTGGTTATTATTATTCATTGCTTGTACCTTTTTGTTGATCTTGGCCAAAAGTCTATATTCAGTCTAGCTAAATGGCCAAAAATTAGAGACAATCCTGGCAAAACTTAGATTGAAACTAAATTATAGAACACAAAGGAGCTTTTTATGGTTACCCCTAAGAGAAGAGTAAAGGTCGCAGTGACTGGCGCCGCTGGTCAAATTGGATATGCTTTATTATTTCGCATCGCTAGTGGTCAGATGTTTGGTCCCGAGACAGAAGTTGAATTGCAATTGCTTGAGCTAGAACAAGCGTTACCAGCTCTTAATGGCGTCGCCATGGAGCTTGATGACTGTGCTTTCCCATTGCTTAAAAATATCGTGTGCACCAGCGATCTAAACAAGGCCATGAAAGATGTGAATTGGTCAATTTTAGTAGGATCAGTTCCGCGAAAAGATGGCATGGAAAGAAGCGATTTACTCAGGATTAATGGCGGCATTTTTACTGCTCAAGGAAAGGCCATTGCCGCCAACGCCGCTAGTGATGTCCGTGTCTTTGTCGTTGGCAACCCTTGCAATACAAATTGTTTGATTGCCATGAATGCTGCGAAAAGTGTTCCCGCAGACCGTTTTTATGCCATGACCATGCTTGATGAAAATAGAGCTAAAACTCAATTGGCACAAAAGGCCGGGGCAGCAGTTAAGGATGTTAGCAACATGATCATTTGGGGCAATCACTCAGCGACTCAATACCCTGATTTTTATAACGCAAAGATTGGTGGGAAAAAGGTCACTGATTTGATTTCAGATCAAGACTGGTTGAAAACTACTTTTATAGAAACAGTTCAAAAACGAGGAGCTGCAATTATCAAGGCCAGAGGTTTATCAAGCGCAGCTTCTGCTGCCAATGCAGTAGTCGATGGCATTTATAAACTTACTCATGACACAGCTCCTGGGGACGCGTTTTCAATGTGTCTTTCTTCAAACGGAGAATACGGAGTGGATAAGGGATTAATTTTTTCATTTCCTTGTCGAGTTGAAGGTGGAAAAGTTAAGGTGCAAGAGGGTTGGACTCACAATGATTTTGGGAAGGACAAGTTTCAAAAAACTCTAGATGAGTTGCGCTCTGAGCGCGGAGCTGTGAAAGATTTGGGATTAATTTAAAAAGCAAAGGCCTGACTAGAAAGTCAGGCCTTTAACTTACTTTCAGGTTCCTGAAAGTATACCCAAAGAAAGTACCCGAAAAAAGTACCCAAGAAAGGAGCGAAAATTTCCCTCAGAGAGGGAAATCAGTAATTAATAGCGGCTACGATAAACAGCAGCAGGAGCTCGACGCTCTTTGGCCACTTGCCCATCTTGATTGGTTTCTTTTGTTTCAGTATTGGCAGTCGTTGTAGAAGTAGAAGAGCAACCAACACTAACAAAAGACATTAATACTAGGATGGAAACGACAACCAAATTCCCTTTTGATTGACCTTCCTTTTTCGTTGAAAGAACCTTGTTTAACTTCGTGTCATTAAAAAAAATTTTCATCTTGGCCTCCTTGCCTCGATTCTCTGTTTAATTATATTGCGAGAATCATGCCAACTCTAAAATCGGTAAATTTGACGGCCATATTGAAGAAATTATGTGGAATTCCCACTTGTTACAGGGAATAAAGGCAAAAAATACCCATTTTGAAGGGGCAAAAGGGAGCCAATTAAATCGCTCGGGGACAATCAGGCACCGCTTCCCAGGCCTTTTTAGTCACCACAATCTTTAAAAAAATAATATTAAGATTTGTCTCTTTCTTCGAGGTGTTTTTTTAAAATTTGAAAATATCGGGTTTGTTCTTCGATAGAAAGAGCATTGATGCCAACTACTTTTTTCTTTTTAAGACCTTTATTTTTTATTAGTTCATCAACTTTTCTAATTTTTCTGGCGACATGTTTGCTTAATGTAAAAAGCCATTGTGGAATTTGTTTATCGAGTTCCTTTGCAGGTATTCTCACTAGCATGGTATCTTCAAGTGCAAAGACTGTGGCCGATCTCGGGTAACGGTCAAAAAATGATATCTCTCCAAAATATTCCTTCGCTTCCAATTTTGCCACGGGATTTAATTGACTTCCCTTTGTGACACAAATTAGAAGTGAGCCCTTGTGAATAAAATAAAGGTCATGATCAATATCACCTTCGACGCTCAGGATATCATCTTTTTTAAGTGAAACCATCATGGGACCAGAAACTGTACTCATAATTTATTCCTCGTTCGGTGAGATTAAAAATTATAAATTAAAAATTTTTTTCAACTTCTCTTTTATCATTTGCATAGTAAGTTTTTGGTAAAAGTCTTGTGGATAATAATCGTTGAGAAAAGTTTCATCTCGACCATAGTGACCTAGAAGAATATTGGCATAATCAATAAGTGTTTGCCCGTACTCAGAGGAAAGGCGACGAATGAGCTCATTGAAGATGGGATGACCTCTCCATAGTTCACAATCGAATGCGGCAGATTTAATAAAATTTTCTTTGGCGAATGCCATTTGGCCAGATTGCATAGCTGATTTGGCATATAGGAAAGTCATGCGAGAGTGGCCAGGTAGATTTTGGACAATTGGGGTTAATAGGTTGAAGGCCGATTTAAAATCACCTGAATTAATCATTTCCTCTGCGCGCACTTCTTCCGACATTGTCGTCGGTGTAACCATGTCACTACAAACCTTTTTGGGGGAGACATCAAAATTTATGGGGGTGGTCAGTGAGATCAAGGTAACTTCGTGCTCTCTTAGGAGCCCATGTAGTTCTCTCAATTCTGATTCAAATATTTTGAAATGAAGTTTAAGAAAGTTTAGCTCATCTGCACCGGTAGAAAAGGAGGTTTCATTTCTTGCCTTAATTTCCTTATCAAGAGAAACCATATTAGTTTGGCGGTAAACAACTTTGCTACTCGGCGGAAAGGCCATGATGAGAGTCGAAAGTGTGGCATTATTAAAGGCCTTGAAGTTGAGCATAATCCTGGAAAAATCTTTGATATTAAATTTTTTCTCATAACCTTCTTCACTGGCACCTAAATAGATAACAGCTTTGGGCCATTTCTTAAGCATTTTTAATTTATTTAATGTGCGATGGAGCCCTTCATGTTCCTTGGCCCACACATAAGTTCTCAGTGGTTCTTTTAGGTTTTTTGATAATTCATTTATGATTTCAGGTAAAAACTTTCCTAAAGATAAACCAAGCCGATCACCAATAATTAAAATTTGGGCCTGCTCGGCCAGTAGCAGGTCAGATGGTTCATCAATATTAACAAGGTAAGGATAGGGAATTGTTTGGATGGGTGTATCTTTGACGGCCCAATAGCCGACCCCGGACACGGTGAGAAAAATAACCCCCATAACAATAAGGAACTTTTTCAAGATTAATCCCTCCCTGGATAAACCTACGAACCCGTCGAATTATTACACGAGGGCCTTAAGTCAAAGTTTCCAATAAGTTAGCAAGTAATAGGAACTACTTTATTGTAACTGTTTTTTCTGGTAAAGGAACACAATTAATGTCCTATGTCATAAAATGAGATCAAGGCATGGTAGCGAGAACCCATTATCCCGAGCTTTTGGCCCCAGCGGGAAGTTTAGAAAAGCTTAGAATTGCGACCCTTTATGGAGCAGACGCAGTCTATTTATCTGGGCAAAATTTTGGACTTAGACAGGCGGCCGATAATTTTTCATTAGAGGAATTGGAAGAGGGCATTGATTTTGCTCATAGGCATGGCACTAAAACTTATTTAACCCTCAATAGCTTTTTTCATAACCGTGATTTTAAGGGAATGGAATCCTTCCTTCAATTTTTAAAATTTCATAAGGCCGATGCTCTAATTATTTCTGATCTCGGAGCGCTCTCATTGGCCAAAAAAGTCGGTCTGCCGGTTCATTTATCAACCCAGGCATCCTGTCTCAATAGTGAGTCTGGTAAATTTTGGCACCGGGCGGGTGTGGAGCGACTCATTTTAGGACGTGAAGTTTCCATTGCTGAAGCGGGGGCCATTAAAAAAAGTACAGGGCTTGAAGTTGAATTATTTATCCATGGCTCAATGTGCATGTCCTATTCAGGCCATTGCGTAATTTCCAATTTCACATCGGGACGTGATTCCAATCGAGGTGGCTGCGCTCATAGTTGTCGCTTTGAATATAATCTAAAAGTTGAAGAGGAAATTGGAAGTAGGGAGCCTGACTCCCAATGCTCAAGTCAGTCCAATGCAGGTGAGCAGTTCCAAGGCCGTAGTTATTTTATGAGCTCTAAAGACTTAAATGGAATTGATCTATTACCTCAATTTATCGAGCATAAGATTGATTCACTTAAAATTGAAGGCCGCAATAAAGGGCCATTATATGCTGCAACGGTGACAAAAGTTTATCGTTATGCCATTGATCAAATGGCAAAAAATGGAAAATTATCTATTGAGGAATTGACTGTACTACAAAGTGAATTAGGTAAAATGTCTCATCGCGACTATACCCCTGCTTCCCTCGTCCAAAAGGCCGGCGAGGACAGCATTTACGATAAGCGTGAGAGTGAAGATAATCGATACCCATTTGCTGGCACTGTTTTGGCGATTATGGAAAATAAATCAGTGCTTCTGGAAGTTAAAACGGCAATAGAGGATGGGGATGTACTTGAAGTATTGCAAGAGGGGGGTAATTTTCTCACCCTCAATGTAAGGGAAATTTATAACATTTTAGGCGAGCGAATAAAAAGATCGCGGCCATCTTCTGTCATCCGTTTACCATTTGTAGATGGTCTAAAAATCGGTCAACTAGTGCGAAAAGTAAACCAGTCTGAAGCCAACCTAGGTTCTCTCTATGGTGAGAGAACCAATATGGGCCTGGATGCTCCTTTTAAAGGGGAGTCTGTCATATGAAATATTGCTGGGGACTATACCATTCAAAGCATGGGCAGGACTTAAAAAAATTTCTGAATGATCTTGATTCAGAGAGTACACATCGGCATGAAAATATTAATTTAATTGTTCACCCGCAAATCCTTTCTCGAAGGGGGCGATGGTCATTTTCTGAGTTTGAAAATTATATTTCCGAGCTGCTGGCCCATTTCTCAAATTCGAATTTTCAAATTAATGTAGAATTACAATTTGATATTTTGTTAACTGAATTTAACTTTCAAGAGAAATCAGCACTTTTGGAAGAGTGGCTTAATTTAAGGAAAAAAGAACACCGATTAGCGCATGGGACTTGGTCTGTTCGAATTGCTGACGTAGGCGCCTTAAATTATTTTTCAAAAAAAATGAGCTCAATGAGTGAACACGAAAGATTTGACCTAAAGTTTATAGCAAGTTCAGGTTTTAATAATTCAGATGCATTAGTAGGTCTGTGCACTGTTTTAAATGAACAAAATATTGTGTTAAAGGGAATCGTTTTAAGTACAGAGCTTCCTAAAGATGAAATTTCGGAGATCGCCTCTGTGCTAAAAACTCCTCTTGAGTTGCAAGTTTTTGGTCCCATTCCTTTATTTTATTCTGAACGAAAATTACTGTCGCCACTTGTAAAAAGAAACGCTCCGAGTGTTACACCATCGGAGGAGAACAATGACGCCAGCTTCATGGTTGCAAAAGGAGATGGTGAGGAAACTGGCCATAAAGGTTTCCAAGTAGAGGAGAATGTTAACGGAACCTTTTTATACCTTCCTAAGCAACTTTGTTTACTAGACTGTTTAGATTTAGTCGCTGATTCTGGAATTGAATATGCTCGGATTGATTTAGATCCACAATTAGGAACAGAGCAAATTGAGAGACTTGTACGTTTGGTTTATAAAAACAATTTAATAGATGGTTTTGAAAAATATAAAGAGCATTATCCGGCATCCTTAATAAAGGGTTTTTTCTTAGCTAACAAAACGGATACTCTGTTTAAAAAACTTAAAAACCAAAATTTAAATTGGTCTACTATCGTTGAACAAATGCAAACACAAAATATTCAAGTTAGATACTTGGGTGATGTTATTGATGCAGAAAAAGACAAAATGCTTGTTGTCCTTTTAAAAGGAAAGGGTAGCGTTCTTACTAACGATGATGAGATGGTTATTCGAACCCCTGAAGGAAAAGATAAGACACACAAGTTTCGATATCAGGAAAAAAATATTATTAAACCTGAAATGCATTCTAATGAAAACGTAAATGGTTTTCGCGTTTCCCGCGCAGGCACTGGCGATATCATTATTTTGCCATGGATTAGTGGTGTTCAAGTGGGGAGCGTTGTTTACAAAAAAATAGGGCCTTTACCTTAAGCCCTCCATTGGTAAAGGACAATTCAGAGACCTTTTTAATACCTTTAATGTTTTCAATTTGCTTGGTTATCTTAACTGACCAGTGAGAAGGGATAACTAGTGTTGCAAAATCCCAATGAAATTTATCTGACGAGTGCTGAAGAATTTGTAGTGGGCCGATATTGGCATCAATCCGTTCGCCATAGGGCGGATTGGAAATAAGTAAGGTAAATTCATTTTCTTTTTTACTCATCTCAAATTTCGATTTGTCTTGTAGTTTCTGGCAATAAAAGTGTGCATTAAATCTGGAAAAATTTGGCAACAATTTATAATTGTTTTGGGCAACTTCGACAGCTCCATTTAATTGATCAGCGTAGAAGAGGTTTTTCCACTCTATTTTATAATTACTTTCCCAGTGAAGTGATTCGAGTGCTGGTTTGGTACTATAAATATTTATTAAGTCCTGCGGAAAAAAATATTGGTAGGAGAAAGGTCGTGTTAGGGGCGTTGACATCAATATGGTTTCTAATAGGAAGACTCCGCTTCCACCCATCGGATCAACCAAATTCAGTGGGATACCTTTTTCGATATTGAGATTACCTAATTGAAGGTAATTTTTCATATTAGAAAGAGAAAAATGAAGGATGGCCGATGCTAAATTGTTTCGGATCGGTGCTTCCAGGGTTTTTTGTCCAAAACCACGTTTGTAGAGAGGCTCACCTGTTGTATCAATAGCTAGCTGGCATTCATCATCTTCGAAATGAATAAATAGGGTTGGCGGACTCTTTACATTCGTCCCCATGTTTATGGTTTTTTTGGTAGGCGGGAAGGCCTTTAAGTTTTTTTCCAAGGCCTTTAAAACTGTTTCTTCGATTTTTGTAGTATTTATAAGCCTAGAACGGCGCGAAGATATTTTTAGGGGTGGTATGGCACCTCGAAAATATTTTTCCAACCTTATGTTTGATATTTTTTTGAATAATTTTGGAAAATCTCGACATCGAAATTTTTCGAGCCTGAGTAGGATCCTCGTAGGTGTTTTTAAAAAATGATTTAGAGTAAGCCCAAATTCAAGGTCCGTGAAAATAGTAATACCACCCTTTTGTAGGGATATTTTATTGTCGATTGGGTCTGTAGAATTTGGATATGTTAGTTCAAATAAGAATTTAATTTCCTTGGCAGTGATTTCTTCAAGCCCAGGTTGAATTATGATAAAAAATTCTTTGCTTTCTTTTTCCATGACATCATTGTAATAGGCTTATATTTGAGTAATTACAACTATTTTATGCTCCTGGTTGAAGGAAAACATTGTGAGAGATGCAAATGAATTACTAAAAAGTGGACGGGGTGGTTTAATCTTAATTCCAACTCCACTTGGACCATTTTCAACACTTGACCCACGTTCTTTTTCCATTCTTCAAGTGGCCTGTGAAATGATGCCTAACCAAGCTGGTATACTTATAGAAACACCCAAAGAAGGTCGTGCAAACTGGGTACGCTTCGGGCTACCGAGAGAAAAAATTCCCGACTTACTCAGTTACAATGAACAAACTGCAGTGGAATTAAATTTAAAAATTATTGAAGAAATGAGGAATGGAAAGATTTATTGTCTACTCAGCGATGGAGGACTGCCTGCGTTTATGGATCCAGGGACAGAATTGGTTGATCTTTGTCACCAACAAAAGATACCTGTGAGCCTGGCCAATTTTGATAATTCAGTGTTGGCCGCTTTGGCCATATCCGGGCTTAAGACAGAAAGTTTTTGTTTCCATGGTCGCTTGCCTAGAGAAACAAAAGAAAGGGAAACTGCCTTAACAGAATTATGCCAAAGGAAGGAAACCTTAGTTATTTTAGATGCACCCTATCGCTTGCCAAAATTAATAGAATTATTGCAACAAATTGATTTGAAGCATGGAAAGGATAGAAGAAGTAATCCTATTATTTTTGCCGTGTTTAATTTGCAACATCCTAGTGGCCAATACCTAAAACTTCCCCTGCATCAAATTAATCCCAATCAGGCCCCCTGGAATGAAAAATTGGAATCCATTCTCGTTATTTCTTGGGCCGGTTAGGAAAATAAGAAATGGCAGTAATTACAATAAGATAAGACCTTAAAAAAGGGTATGACTAGGTGCTCATTGTATGTTAAAAAGCGCCACAACTTATTAAAAAGAAAGACATAATATTTTACTGAACTAGGACTTTTCAATAGTGATAAGCGTTGAAATGTTCGATGGAAATAGGCCATGGCAGAAATTAACCCAGATTCCATAAAGCCAAGCGATGAAAATTCCAAGGAAAGGAAGCATCACCATTTGGAAATGGCCGACCAGGCGCAAACTCCTGGCCATCAAAGGTTGCCCCGTTTCCTGCAGCATTGTACCTATGAACCTCTTTTTTCGGCCCACCCCGAACGCTGGACTACTGCCAATAAAAATTCATTAAAAGCCAATATGAAATTTTTGGGTAAAAATTTAAATTATCCAATTTGGATTTCAAGTATGACTGGTGGGGTTGGAGCGGCAAAACACATCAATCAAAATTTGGCGATGATGGCACGCGAATTTGGCTTTGGAATGGGACTGGGCAGTTGCCGACCCTTGTTGCGTGATGACTTTTATTTTTCCGATTTTAACCTCAGGCCAATAATAGGGAATGATGTTCCCTTTTTTGCAAACATTGGAATGGCCCAGGTAGAGCAATTCTATTTACAAAAAGATTATTCCCCACTTTTAACTTTGGTTGATCGTTTAAAGGTTGATGGACTTATTATTCATGTGAATCCGTTGCAGGAATATTTTCAACCGGAAGGGGATCGCCTTTTGTGCCCACCGCTTGAAGTTCTAAGTGATTTTATTAATAAGTTTTCAATGCCCTTAAT
>Ga0172376_10009375_pt1 | contig 10076 bp, 7 predicted proteins | sample Lak35m_FD_121114 | JGI IMG/M metagenome (GOLD analysis project Ga0172376, IMG submission 121114) | Freshwater microbial communities from Kabuno Bay, South-Kivu, Congo - kab_092012_35m | ecosystem: Environmental > Aquatic > Freshwater > Lake | place: Democratic Republic of the Congo: South-Kivu... | reverse complement strand
CTAAGCTTATATGTGTAACTTACTTCTGTGTTTGTACAATCACTAAAGGTTCGTCACCACCTTTGTCTTCAGCCTTTTTCTGCCAAGCCGCCGCTTTACGTGGCTTTTTAGGGGCATCTTCTATCACAGGAGCCGCAGCAGCTTTTTCAGCTTTAGTTTCAACCAATTGAAGGCCGCTAGCAGCTAAATCCACAGGCTTGGCTTTGGCTGCTGGTTTACGAGCAGGTTTGGCTTTTTTCTCTGGTTTAGCTTCCGCTTTTTCAGCTTCAGGTTTTGCTGCAACTTCAGCGACAGGTTTTTCAGTCGCTGCTGACTTTTCTGGCTTAGCTTCTGCTGAAGGTGCTTTAGGTGCAGGCTTGTTCACTGATTCAGCTTTTGCTGGGGCTTCAGCTTTTACTTCAGCCACAACAGGAGCTTCAGTAGCAAGTTGCTCATTTTCTACAAATGGACGGTCACCTGCTGGGCGATCCTGACGTGGACCACGGTCACGGCGGTTGTTGCGACCGCGGCGATTGTTACGTGATTCACGTTGCTCATTTGATCTTTCCTCATTTTGAGGCGCTTCTAAAGCTGGTGATGGTTGAGGTCTTTCACGCTCTACACGCTCTTGCTGACGTTGGTCATGTTGGCGTGGTTGATTGTTGTTGCGATCACCAAACTCGCGGTCTTGACGATTGCGGTTACGGTTGCGATTGCGGTTACGGTTGCGATCGCGACCACCTCGTTGCTCACGCTTCTCTTGTTTTGGTGCTTCTTTTTTGAATAAGCCACCGAGCAATTGTTTAACGCGGTCAACCAATGAAACGCCTTTTTCAACGCTGATTGGCGCAGGTGCTGTTGGTGTGATGCCACGAACAGCAGCCACTTGTTTTGTGGCCTGTGCTTGAGGCGCTAATTGATGCACCTCATCTTCGGTTGGCATTTCTACCATTTGGTAGCTACGTGGGCCATCTTCAGTACTGTCGTCAGTTTTAATGCGGTTAATGGTGTAGTTGGGCGTTTCCAAATGGATATTTGGAATCAATACAACTTCAACCCCTGTACGTTGCTCAATCTTATGGATATCAGCACGTTTTTCGTTTAGCAAGAATGTTGCAGCTTCAACAGGAAGTTGCACTTGAATAATCTTGCTATTTTCCTTCATGGCTTCTTCTTGCGTGATGCGAAGGATGTGCAAGGCTGTTGATTCAATGCCACGGATATGGCCAATGCCATGGCAACGTGGGCAAGGAATATGGTTGCCTTCACCTAAACTTGGACGCAAGCGTTGGCGAGAAAGCTCTAGTAAGCCAAAGCGTGAAATCTTGCCTGTTTGAACGCGCGCGCGGTCGTAGTGCAATGCCTCACGTAAGCGATTCTCTACCTCACGTTGATTGCGTTGGCTCTCCATATCGATAAAGTCGATCACTACCAAGCCTCCCAAGTCGCGCAAGCGCAACTGGCGTGCCACTTCTTCAGCAGCTTCTAAGTTGGTATTGAAAGCCGTGTTCTCGATATCGCTACCCTTAGTTGAGCGGCCTGAGTTGACGTCCACAGAAACCAAGGCTTCTGTGTGGTCAATTACGATGGCTCCACCTGAAGGCAAACGCACCTCGCGTGAGAATGCAGTTTCGATTTGATGCTCAATTTGGAAGCGTGAGAATAAAGGAATCTCGTCTTGGTATAACTTTACGCGTGCCACATGACCTGGCATCACGTGGTTCATAAACTGAACCGCTTGTTCGTGAATGTCAGGCGTATCAATCAAGATTTCGCCAATGTCGGGCTGGAAGTAATCGCGGATGGCGCGAATAACTAGGCTACCTTCTTGATAAATCAAGAATGGCGCATTTTGAATGGTAGATGCGCCTTCAACCGCGTTCCAAAGTTGGAGCAGGTAGTTCAAGTCCCATTGCAATTCTTCTAGGCTGCGGCCAATACCGGCGGTACGCGCGATGATACTCATGCCATTAGGCACTTCAAGTTGCGCCATGGTGTCGCGGAGTTCGTTGCGGTCTTCACCTTCAATGCGGCGTGAAACGCCACCACCGCGGGGGTTGTTAGGCATTAGTACTAAATAACGACCAGCAAGTGAGATGAAAGTGGTGAGTGCAGCTCCTTTGTTGCCACGCTCGTCTTTATCTACTTGAACGATGAGTTCTTGACCTTCTTTAAGAACGTCTTGAATGCGGGCTTTGCCGCCATCAGCATCGCCTTGGAAGTAGCTGCGTGCCACTTCTTTGAATGGCAAGAAGCCATGACGGTCAGTGCCGTAATTAACGAAAGCGGCTTCTAGAGAAGGTTCGATGCGGGTAATGACCCCCTTGTAGATATTACTTTTGCGCTGTTCTTTGCCAGCAGATTCAATGTCCAAATCGATTAGTTTTTGGCCATCAACAATTGCAACGCGTAGTTCTTCAGACTGCGTTGCGTTAAATAACATACGTTTCATTGTGTTTGCTCCTGCGATCAGAGCAATCTAACAGATGGTACCGTGCAATGGTTGGGGGATAGCTGAAGGCTGAGAATTTTAGCGGAGGGCCAATCTAAATTGGCAAATGGCTTATTTGTCACCACGTTAGCAGCTTAGAGGCTGCCAGAAAATTTGCTAGGCTAAGTTACACACAGATTTCGGTTGGATGCGGTTATTCGCTCCATTTGTGCATGCCTGGCTATCTAAGCCAGCTTATGCGTATATCTGATCTGTTTTATCAGATTGAATTTGCTAACGAAATAAATCGTATTTGTGTGTGTTTCAGCGTTCTTGCTTTTATTCTGTCTATTAAATTAGATTCGGTTTAGTCGACAAATCGGCTAAAATTCAAAGTTCTCGCTAATCCGGGCCACGCCATTGCTCATACTCTTGAGTATCGGCAGTTCATCCGCAGCGGCTTGATCGCAATAATTTTTAGTACATGAATCGCTACTTCGTTTTATTTGGCGAGCGAAATTAACCAAGGTATTTTTATATCTAAATTCATTCATTGAAGAAGCGCTTAGCGCATTTGCTTCAAGAGTTACGTAGTATAGGTGAGATGACGAATTTAAGCAAAATAAGTAATGAAATTAGTGAATCAAGCGCTTCAATGATTGAAATTGATGAGGCGAGTGAAGGGCAGCGCATTGATAATTTCCTTGCAAAAGTACTGAAGGGCGTTCCTAAAAGTCATCTTTATCGTATTTTGCGGAGCGGCGAAGTGCGTGTGAACAAAAAGCGCATTGATGCCACTTATAAACTGCTGAATGGCGATTTGGTGCGCATCCCGCCGATCAGAACCTCTGCTAGCCAGCAAGACAATTCACCTCATAAGCCTGTGACGGCACGCTTAGAGAAGTCGATTATTTTTGAAGATGACGCCATGTTGGTGTTAGATAAGCCTGCTGGTATGGCGGTTCATGGTGGAAGCGGAGTAAGTAAAGGCGTGATTGAGCAGTTGCGTCTAGAGCGGCCACAAGCAAAGTTTTTGGAATTGGTTCATCGATTAGACCGCGAAACTTCTGGCGTGTTAATGGTGGGCAAAAAAAGGAGTGCTTTGGTTGCACTGCATGAGGCAATGCGCCGCAACCAGATGGATAAGCGTTACTTGATGTTAGTAAAAGGTCATTGGACGGAAAAAAAGAAAAAAGTCGTGCTGACCTTGCAAAAATATCTGCTTGAAAATGGTGAGCGCCGCGTGAGCGTAGTCACTGGCAAGCTAAATCCTCGCGCTGAAGATGATGGTCAAACTTCAGAGACAATCTTTCATCTTAAAGCACATTATGGCGATTTTTCTTTGCTCGAGGCGCAGCTTATTACGGGTCGCACCCACCAGTTGCGCGTGCAGCTTGCACATTTGGGGTTTCCCATCGTAGGGGATGATAAATACGGTGATTTTGCTTTAAACAAGGCTTTGCAGAAGCAGGGCTTGAAGCGCATGTTTTTGCATTCGGCAGAAACCGTGATTCGCCATCCGCTTAAAGATGAAAAACTTAAATTGGTGGCACCTCTGCCGTCAGAATTGCAGAAGTTTTTAGATAAATTAGGTTCAACTTCAATAAGTTAAATTAGCGTTAGAAAATAAGTCGAAGATGGAAAATAAGTACGATTTAATTATTTTTGATTGGGATGGCACTTTAGCCAACTCAACACAATTAATTGTGGATGCTATATGCCAAGGTAGTGTAGACGTAGGATTGCCTGTGCCTAGTCAAGAAGCTGCGAGTGGCATTATTGGTTTGGGTTTTAGAGAGGCTTGCTACGCTTTGTTTGGGCAAATTCCAGATGATGTATTGGCGCATATTACTGCGCGCTACACCTATTATTATGGTGAGGGTGAAAACGATATCCCTCTATTTAAAGGCGCTGCAGAAGCGGTCGGCCATTTGGTCGAAAAAGGCGTGGCATTGGGTGTTGCTACGGGTAAAGGTCGAGCAGGTCTGAATCGTGCTTTAGATAGAAGTGGCATCAAACATCACTTTGTGGCAACGCGCTGTGTGGATGAGTGTCATTCAAAACCGCATCCGCAAATGATAATGGAGTTGATGGATGAGGTGGCTGCAACGCCTGAGCGCACCTTAATGGTGGGCGATACGAGTTTTGATTTGCAGATGGCTCAGAATGCCAACGTGGCTAGCTTGGGTGTTACTTTTGGTGCACATCCCTTAGAGAGATTGTTGCCACACGCGCCAATCGCTCATTTTGATGCATTTGATCAACTGAGCCATTGGCTAAAAACAAACGTTTAAGACAAGTGTTTCAAGCATGGTAAAGCGCTGGATTTGTAAAAGTGAAGATTTGTTGAGTGAAGGCAAAGGCTTTCGTTTTGCAGTGCCTGAAATTGATGAGCATGTGACAGGTTTTTTGGTGAGATTTGCTGGCAAACCTTATGCTTATGTCAATCAGTGTGCACATATCCCAGTTGAACTGGATTGGAATGAAGGTGATTTTTTTAATCCAACGCATGAATATTTAATTTGTGCCACGCACGGCGCACACTATGAACCTCATACGGGCTTGTGTGTCCTAGGTCCTTGTATTGGAAAACGTTTGCGCCCAATTGCGGTCTATGAGCAAAATGGTAGTATCGAAATTGATGTGAATTTTATTTAAAAAGAGAAGCTTATGTCTGAAGATTTAAAACCAAAAAGAACCAATTGGGAGCGTGAGCTGCTAGAAAAGGTTGCGTTTGCCTCGATTAAAGAGCAAAGACGAAATCGCTTTTGGAGTGTCCTTTTTAAAACGCTGACCTTTATTTATCTATTTATGTTGTTGTTTTACATGCTGGATTGGATTGGCAGCGGAAGTGGTCATAGTTCAGAAGACCACACAGCACTAATCGACATTCAAGGTGAAATTGGTGTGGGTGCCGATGTCACTGCAGATTCAGTGATTGCCAGCCTGCATGATGCTTATGATAACAAGCACACCAAAGGCATTATCTTACGTATCAACAGCCCGGGCGGTAGCCCTGTGCAAGCGGGCATCATTAACGATGAAATCCGTCGTGAGCGCAAATTGCATCCCAATATTCCTGTGTATGCGGTCGTTGAAGATATTTGTGCTTCAGGGGGCTACTACATTGCCGTGGCAGCAGACAAGATTTATGTGGATAAGGCCAGCATTATTGGCTCTATTGGCGTGTTGATGGATGGCTTTGGCTTTACGGGCATTATGAGTAAAGTAGGTATTGAGCGTCGTTTAATGACGGCAGGTGAAAATAAAGCCATGTTGGATCCGTTTTCCCCAGTTAACCCAAAACATAAAGTTTTGGCACAGGGGATGCTTAATGAAGTGCATCAGCAATTTATTGGTGTGGTGCGTGAAGGTCGCGGAAATCGCTTAAAAGAAACGCCTGAAACCTTTAGTGGTTTATTCTGGAGTGGTGAGGCAGGCATCAAAATGGGTTTGGCGGACGCACTTGGCAGCTCTGATTACGTCGCGCGTGAAGTCATTAAGCAAGAAAACATTGTCGACTTCACTACACATGAAGGATTAGCCGATCGCGTCGCCAAAAAATTTGGTGCTTCGCTTTCTAGCAGTTTGTTTAAAAGCTTTAGCTTGCGATAAGTTGGCATTTGGACAATAAAAAAGGCGCTTTAAGCGCCTTTTTTATTATGCTCGTTAAGCTTTACGAGATACGCCACCTAATAAAGCAGCGATTTCACGTTTAGGTGTATTAGCTTTTGCAATTGGTTTCGCTGCTTGGTTGGTAGGCTTTGTCGCTGGGGCTGTGCCATTTGGCTCGTAAGGTTTATCAAACCAAGGGTCGGAACTCGCTTTCCTATGGCTTGGTTTGGCGTAGCTATTGTTATTATTGGCATAGCTATTTCTACTGGCTTTTTCTTTAGGGATTTCTCGTTTAATCAGCTTTTCGATCTCAGCCAAGTATTTTTCTTCGTCAGGTGCGACCAGCGAAATTGCTTCACCTAAAGCGCCTGCTCGGCCTGTACGACCAATGCGATGTACGTAATCTTCAGGCGTGCTAGGGATTTCGTAATTAATGACCATCGGTAATTGGTCAATATCCAAGCCTCGGGCGGCGACATCGGTTGCCACAAGCGCGGCAACTTTGCCTTGCTTAAAGGCTTCTAATGCTTGAATACGTTCTGCTTGGCTTTTGTCGCCATGAATCGCATCGGCCACAATGCCTTCGCGGCTGAGTTGTCTTGCCAAGCGACTGGCTGTGAGTTTGGTTTTAGTAAATACGATGACTTGTTTTGCGCTGTTTTCACTAAGCAGCTTGGTCAATAGGGTATGTTTGCTATCTTGATCGACCAAATAAACTTTTTGCGTCACATTTTCATTAGTGGCATTGCTACGTGCAACTTCTACTAAAAGTGGATTGCTCAAAAATGCTTCGGAAAGTTTTTTGATTTCATCTGAGAAGGTGGCAGAAAACATCAAGTTTTGACGTTGCTTAGGCAAAAGCGCCAAGATGCGCTTTAAGTCAGGCATAAAACCCATATCCAACATGCGGTCAGCCTCATCCAGCACTAACATTTGTACTTGATTCAGTTGCAAAGTCCGTTGTTCAACATGGTCAAGCAGGCGACCTGGCGTTGCTACTAGGATTTCCACGCCTTTCATGAGAGCAGGCGTTTGTGTCTTGATATCTACACCACCGTAAACCACTAAAGAGCGCAGGTGTGTGTGTTTTGCGTAAACCTGAATGCTTTCTTGTACCTGAATCGCAAGTTCGCGCGTTGGCACCAAAATTAATGCCCGAATCGGATGTTTTGCGGGTGATGCGCTGTTGTTGGACTGCGGTAATAGTCTTTGCAGCATCGGTAATGCAAAAGCAGCAGTTTTGCCTGTGCCCGTTTGGGCGCCAGCCATTAAATCGCGGCCTTCAAGGGCAACTGGAATGGCTTGTGCCTGAATGGGCGTCGGCGTTTTGTAACCAAACTCTTCTAACGCCTTGAGTAGCTCAGGCGCTAGATTAAGAGAGGCAAAGCTGATGTTTTCTGTACTCACGATGTGACTGGGCCTAGTTAAGCGTAGTTACGTGAACGGCGTTGACCAGCGTCTTCACGCTGACGTCCTTCATGATGGCGACTGTCGCGTTGACGATTTTGACCGCCAAACTTACTGCCGCGTTCATCGTTTGTACGAGGTTGACGGTTGCCGTTTCTATTGCCATCGGCAAATTGACCACGTTGATGACGGTTGCCTTCTCGCTGACCATCTTGACTGCGGGTCTTAAAGCCATTGTTGAAACCAGTGCCTTTTTCAGTTACTGCTGAATCTTTACCATGGAAACGATGTTCTTGGCCAAAGCTACGGTCGCCAAAACCACGGTCATTAGATGAACGTTCGCGACTAAAGTGTTCTGGGCGGTCACCACGCTGGCCACGGTCATTGTGGTTGCGTTCGCCGTAAGGGCGTTTGTTGCCATTGCTACGGCCGCCTGGACGACCACCACGTGGCCCATCGTTACGAGGCGCTGCACGTTTTGGTTCTAAACCAGCAATTACTGATGGCTCTAGGCGTTGACCAGTAAACTGTTCAATTTTACGTACTTGGTATCTGTCTGCGTTTGATGCAAAAGAAATCGCAATGCCTGTGTTTCCAGCACGGCCAGTACGGCCGATACGGTGGACATAATCTTCAGCTTGCTTAGGCAAGTCGTAATTGATGACGTGTGAAATACCTGCCACGTCAATGCCACGTGCTGCCACGTCAGTGGCCACAAGTACTTTCACGTCACCATGACGTAATTTAGTGAGGGTGCGATTACGTGCACCTTGCGTCATGTCGCCATGTAAAGCGGCTGTTCTGTGGCCTGCGGCATATAAGTCATCCGCCAACACATCAGCATGACGCTTGGTTGAAGTGAAGATAATCGCTTGGTTCACTTCTGGGTCAATCAACAAATGCTCAAGCAATTTGTTTTTATGACCCATGTCGTCTACATAGTGCAAGCGTTGCTCAATGTTTTCGTGTTTTTGCGTTTGTGCGGCGATTTCAATACGTTTTGGATTTTTCAAGATCTGTTGCGCAACGCGCACGATGCTTTGCTCAAACGTTGCTGAGAAAAGGAGATTTTGGCGCTCTGCAGGCAAGGCAGCACAAATGTGCTCGATGTCTGGCATAAAGCCCATATCTAACATGCGGTCAGCTTCATCCAGCACCAACATTTGCAAGCGTGACATATCGATACGACCACGTTCCATATGATCAATCAAACGACCTGGCGTTGCCACCAAGATGTCGATTGGCTGTGAAAGTAGCTTGTTTTGTAGTGGGTAAGGCATGCCACCCACAATGCTTACTGTACGAGCGCGAATGAATTTGCCGTATTTGCGAGCTGCATCATTCACCTGTGCGGCCAATTCACGAGTTGGTACCAATACCAAAATGCGTGGACCACGGCTCTTTACAGGATGAGGTGTCGCCAATAAGTTTAAAGCTGGAAGCGTAAAGGCGGCTGTTTTGCCTGTGCCTGTTTGCGCAGAAGCCATCAAGTCATGGCCAGCCATCACTTCAGGAATCGCTTGAGCCTGGATTGGTGTCGCTTGTGTGTAGCCTGATTCTTGAATCGCTCGAAGAATCGAAGGATGTAAATTTAACTTGTCAAAGTTTGTTGTGTTGTCTGTCGACATAATGTTCCCTTAAATAACAATCTAAAAAGGGCGCGAGCGGACACTGTATTTAAACAGCGCAATACACTAAATGTCACAACAGATTGAATCATGAGTTTAGTATGTTTTTAACTGGCGCACTGGCATAGCCACTAACCAGAATTACATACAAGAAAGCCACAAAATTTCGACGGGCTTTGAAGGGCTAGGGCGATGATATTTCTTGGGTAAGCGTTCATTAAACCTTCATTAATGTTTGGTTTAATGCCCTTACCGAAGCGCGCAGTATATAGATTGCTACAGCGATGTCAAAGCTTATATTGTTAATAGACTGTAAAAGCAGGTTATTTATACAAGGCTTTATATTGGGACTGTGTTAAAATCGCGCCCTTTTAATCTAACGGCATTTTGAACAGCCACGGAATCTTATGTCTAGAAATCTACGCAATATCGCGATTATCGCGCACGTTGACCACGGTAAAACAACCTTGGTGGATAAACTGTTACAACAAGCTGGTACGTTCGCAGCTCACCAAGCGGTGAACGAGCGTGTGATGGACTCCGGTGATATTGAAAAAGAGCGTGGTATTACCATTCTTGCCAAAAATACAGCGGTGAACTTTGAAGGTACTCACATCAATATCGTGGATACCCCAGGTCACGCCGACTTTGGTGGCGAGGTGGAGCGTGTATTGGGTATGGTGGACGGCGTCGTGTTGTTGGTGGATGCGGTTGAAGGACCGATGCCACAAACGCGTTTTGTGACCAAAAAAGCGTTGGCGCTTGGCTTAAAGCCTATTGTGGTGATTAACAAGGTTGACCGTCCAGGCTCACGCACGGATTGGGTGATTAATCAAACATTTGATTTGTTCGCTAACTTGGGCGCTACTGATGAGCAATTAGATTTTCCAGTAGTTTATGCCTCTGCATTGAATGGTTTTGCCACACTAGACATGAGCAAGCCATCAGACACGATGCGTCCTTTATTTGAAACAATCTTGAGCCATGTGCACCCGCCAAAAGGCGATAGCAATGCG
>Ga0172376_10009374_pt1 | contig 10079 bp, 10 predicted proteins | sample Lak35m_FD_121114 | JGI IMG/M metagenome (GOLD analysis project Ga0172376, IMG submission 121114) | Freshwater microbial communities from Kabuno Bay, South-Kivu, Congo - kab_092012_35m | ecosystem: Environmental > Aquatic > Freshwater > Lake | place: Democratic Republic of the Congo: South-Kivu... | reverse complement strand
TCAGCTAATAACTCTATTGTTTGAGGAAATAAGAAAAACAACCTTAAATAAATAAATTATCTAAAAAATTAACTAATAATTAATCTATAATTGCTATTTTCTCTTGTAGAATTTTTTACAAGACCAAACCCGATGTTAAATATCAAGAAATCTATTACTAAAGGGCTTCCTAATTTTTATCCCTGTCTGCGTATTGAATAGCTTCTTTGATTCTCAGGGCACTTATTATCACTTCTATATGTGCTAAAGATTTAACTTCTATGTCAAATATCAACTCGAAATAGTTACTGTTACGGCTTAGGATTTTAAAATTAGTTATATTACCTCCATTTTTGGCAATTTCTCCGGCTAAAATAGCCAGGCTTTCTGGCTCATTTAATAACAAAACTTTTATTCTAGAAATGAAAGGAATATTTGATTTATTGTTATCCCAGGTAAGATCAAGGATTCTTTCTGGCATGCTGGCAAAATTGTTTAGCATTTCGCAGTCAGATGTGTGAATCGTGATACCACTGCCTGTATGTACTATACCTACTATTTTGTCCCCCGGAAGAGGGTGACAGCATTTTGCATAATGCATTGCCATACCTGGTATGAGGCCTTTAATAGGTATTACATTTTCATCTTCTACCTTAGAGGAAGGTTTTTTTGTAAATTTTAATAAGGAGAGAGTTGAACTTAATCTGCTTTTTTTAGGAGTAGCTAGCTTTATTACTTCTTCCCTGGTAATTGTACCTTCACCAAGTGCGAAAAATAATTCGTCAGGGGTTTTGCTAGAGAACTTGCAAGCTGCTTCTATAGCTTTGGTTTCGTCTTCTATTTTATTAGCTTTTAGGGCTTTATAGATAATTGTTTTACCAAGCTTTATGTGCTGCCCTCTTAATTGTTGTTGGATAACTTTTTGAATTTCTCCTCTTGCTTTACCTGTAACAACAAATTTTTCCCATGAAAGGGAAACTGTTGGATGCTTTGAAGTGATTATTTCCACCTGGTCGCCATTAACAAGTTGGGTTTTAAGAGGTACTATTTTGCCATTTACTTTTGCACCTACGCATCTATTTCCTATATCAGAGTGTACCATATAAGCAAAATCAACTGTAGTAGCTCCTTTTGGTAAAGCTATGAGTTGACCTTTAGGAGTAAAGCAGAATACTTGATCATAATACATTGCCAATTTAGTATTTTGGAGGAATGTTTCTGGATCGTTATTTTGTTCTAAAATTGAAAGCAATTCTCTAATCCATACATATTGCTTAGTGTCTAAACTATCATTATGGCCTTGTTTGTAACGCCAATGAGCTGCTACCCCAAGCTCTGCTATATCATGCATTTTATGTGTTCTAATTTGGATTTCTACCTTTTGAAGTAATGGACCGATAACTACTGTATGTAGAGATTGATATCCATTATTTTTGGGAGTGCTAATAAAATCTTGAAAAGTATCCGGAACCATTTTGTAGGTTGTATGGATTATACCAAGAGCTCTATAACAATTTTCAACATTATCTACTATTATCCTAAAAGCTATTATATCTGATAACTGCTCTATGCTAATATTTTTTTGCTTCATTTTCATCCAAGTAGAATAAGGAGTTTTCCTTCTACCGGAAACTTCTGCTTTTAAGCCTTGGTCTTCTAGAGTTTTTTGCAGCTCATCGATAATTTGGGGAATAAGCTTATCTTGCCCAGATTCAATAGATTTAAACCGCTGAACTATTGAGTCTCTAATATCTGGGTTTAATATTCCAAAACAAATATCTTGCAATTCTGTCTTTATTTGTTGCATTCCTATTCTTTCTGCTAGTGGTGCATATATTTCAAGGGTTTCTAGAGCTATACGTTTCTTTTTTTCTGGATTATTAATGAAATTTATAGTCCGCATATTGTGAAGACGATCCGCAAGTTTAATAAGTAAAACTCTTATATCATCACTTAGTGTTATTAGCAGTTTTCGAAAATTCTCAGCTTGACGGACATTATCTTCGTGGAATTTTATTTTTGTAAGTTTAGTAACGCCATCAACTAATTTTGCTACGTCCTTACCAAAATCTTTGTCAATTTCTTCGAGTGTTAAGTCTGTATCTTCAATAGTGTCATGTAATATAGCGGTAACAATAGAATCTGTATCCAGCCGCATTTCTGCAATTATTTCAGCCACTTCCAGAGGGTGAGAATAGTAAGGGACACCTGATGCTCTTTGTTGGATTCCATGGTATTTTACAGCAAATTCTACGGCTTTTTTTATCTTTGCTTCATCTATTACTATATTGTACAATTTGTACTGTTCTATTATCTTTTGATAATCTAAATGCACTTAATTATAACTTAAAATTTGTTTTTTAATATTTGATAGTATTGAGATTTAAAATATAATTTATAAAAAGCAAGAATACACTATTTTTTTTTGAGTGCTATTAAATAAAACTCACTGGATGTTTTTCGACTTGAATTTGGCTTAAAATGTTTAACCGTTGTAAAATTTTGTTTTACCTTAGCAAGTAAATCACTTTCTGCCCCACCCCTAAAAATTTTAGCGATAAAATGTCCTCCCGGTTTGAGTACAGTTATGGCAAACTCAAAAGCATTTTCACACAGATCAATTATTCGTAAGTGATCTGTAGCACTATGCCCAGTAGTATTAGCTGCCATATCGCTTAATACTACATCGGCAAGATGATTATTCAAATTGTTTACTATTAAGTCCTTTGTATCCTCAGAAAAGAAATCTTTTTGCAAGGTAACTACCCCAACTATCGGTTCTATAGGTAGTAGGTCTATAGCAATTAGCGTATTTGAGGCGTTTTTGTTATTGGATTGGATAATTTTAGCGGCTACTTGACTCCATCCTCCAGGTGCTGCGCCAAGATCTACAACATTCATTCCTGGGGTTAGTACTCTGAATTTTTTATTTATTTCAAGGAGCTTGTAAGCGGCCCTTGATCTGTAACCGTCTAATTTTGATTTCGTTACATAAGGATCATTAAGCTGACGCATAAGCCAGAGAGTTGAAGATTTTTTTCTTCCTTTTGCGGTTTTAACTTTTGTGAATTTACCCCGATAGCCAGTAGATGCAGACGTAAGAGGGTTATTCTTATCTTGACTGTGCATAATTATGTAAAATAGAATTTACAAATCCAATTTCATTTTCATCTAGCATCTCATTTGCTATATCAGTATATTCGTTAATAATAACTTTTTTAGGAGTTTCCGGAAAATAGGTAAGTTCGCAGATCCCGACCCTTAAAACCGCATGGAGAAGCATCGGTAAATTAGCCATAGTCCATGATTTAGTGAGAAATTGAGATATTGCTTTATCAATTTCTAATAAATTATCGTGAGTGTATTTAACCAATTCGTCCAAATAGCTATAGCTTGGTTTAAGTTTCAGCTTGCTCTTTTGATCAATATCGTGATCGCTTTTAAAATTTATATCTTTATAAAATTCTTTTATTTTAAGCGCCACGGAATTTATATCAGGAGTGTTTTTGGAACTGGCAAATTGATATAAAGTCTGAATAGCTGCTATTCGAGCAATTGATTTAGTACTTATTTGTTGATTCATATATTTTTTATATTATGAGCTAGGTTTGTATATCTAAACCTTTAAGATCTCTTCTTCTTTAGCCTTTATATGTTGATCAATTTTATTTGTAAAATCATCAGTTAGTTTCTGAATTTCCTCTCCGATATTATGGTGATCATCTTTTGATATAGTACCGTCTTTTTCCATTTTTTTCAGATGTTCCATCCCGTCTCTTCTGATGTTTCTTATAGCAACTTTAGTATTTTCGCCATATTTATGGGCAATTTTTACCAGTTCTTGTCTTCTCTCCTGGCTTAGGATAGGTAAGCTCATTCGGATGATTTGCCCATCAGAACTAGGGTTGAGACCAAGATTTGCATCAGCAATAGCTTTTTCAACAGTTTTCACCATAGATTTATCCCATACCTGTACGGATATGGTCTTAGCATCTGGAGTTGACACCGTACCAACTTGAGATATAGGCATTTTACTCCCATAGACCTCCACCACAACCGGATCAAGTAAATTAGCTGAAGACCTTCCTGTTCTAAGGCCTGATAATTCTTTTTCGAGAATAATAATTGCCTTATTCATTTTTTCAGTTAAATCATTTTTTAGTGCCTGATCCATGCTGCCTCCTTATTAAATTTCTTAAAACTTAATTTCCCTTTATAATAGTAAACTCTCCTTTATCCTGGAGTACCCGTGCAAAATTACCTGATTCCTTTATAGAAAAAACTTTTATAGGTAAATTGTTTTCTCGTGCTACGGCAATCGCAGCCATATCCATTACTTTTAAATTATCCCTTAAAGCGTCTGTATAGGTAAGTTCTGCAAATTTTTTTGCGTTTTTATTCCTTTTAGGATCAGAATCATAAACTCCGTCAACATTTGTACCTTTAAACAGAAGATCACAATTCATTTCTATAGCCCTGACTACAGCTGCGCTATCAGTTGTAAAAAAAGGATTCCCAATGCCTGCCGCAAAAATTACTACTCTTCCTTTTTGCATATGCCTTATTGCTCTTCTTCTGATGAATGGTTCACAAATAGTTGTCATTGGAATTGCAGATTGAACCCTTGTATATATGCCAGTTTTTTCCATAGTATTCTGTAAAGCCAAAGCATTAATAACCGTAGCTAGCATTCCCATATAATCAGCAGCTGCTCTTTCCATTCCAAGTACAGATGCATCAATTCCACGGTAAATGTTGCCGCCTCCTACTACTACGCATACCTGTACGCCCAGATTAACCACCTCTTTTATATCCTCTGCTATAGTTTGCAGAGTTTCAAAATCATGTCCAAAACCTTTACTTCCCATAAGAGCTTCACCAGAAATCTTAAAGAGGACTCTTTTGCAGTTTATGGACATAAATTTTTTTACTACAATGATACAAAATTAATAAAAATAAATCAGTTATGGCTTGAATTTGCTTAGCTTTCGGGTTAGATGTAATTAAATTTTTATTGGTTCATGCTAAAGCAAGTATTATTTTTGTCAAGTGTAAGAAAATAGCAATAAATAAAAATCGGAATTATTTAAAAAAACTTTAGTTTTAAATAGCCATAATATATCATGTAACAAGTTACAAAACAGGTTTTTATTGGGTGGTAAAATGCCGAAATTAGTTATTGATGGCAAAGAAATCGAGATAGAAGAGGGCTTGACCGTTATGCAAGCTTGTGAAGCTGCTGGTGTTGAGATACCGCATTTCTGCTTTCACGAGCGTTTAAAAATTGCCGGCAATTGCCGTATGTGCCTAGTTGATATTGAAAAATCTCCTAAACCTGTTGCCTCTTGCGCTATGCCGGCAAGTGATGGCATGGTAGTGAGTACTAATAACGCAAGAGTAATAAAGGCTCGGGAAGGGGTAATGGAGTTTTTGCTCATCAACCATCCTTTAGATTGCCCAATTTGTGATCAAGGCGGGGAATGTGATTTGCAGGATCAAGCTTTTAAATATGGTAAAGGGAGAAGCAGATATTTTGAAAATAAACGTTCAGTGAAAGATAAAAATCTGGGTCCGTTAGTTAAGACCCATATGACGCGCTGTATACATTGTACCCGCTGTATAAGGTTTTGTACTGATGTTGCAGGTGTGCCAGAAATGGGCACAATCGGTAGGGGCGAGCATATGGAAATTGTCAGTTATCTGGAAAGAACCCTTACCTCTGAGTTATCCGGTAATATAATAGATTTATGTCCTGTAGGGGCTTTAAACTCTAAACCTTATGCCTTTACTGCTCGCAGCTGGGAACTGCAAGGAACTGAGTCAATAGACGTTATGGATGCGGTTGGTTCGAATATCCGTGTTGATTCAAGAGGTCTTGAGGTAATGCGGATTTTACCCAAACTTAATGAAGATATAAATGAAGAATGGCTTTCTGATAAAGCAAGGTTTTCCTATGATGGTCTAAAAAATCAAAGACTGGATAGACCTTATGTCAAAAAAGCCGGGAGATTCCAAGAGGTAAGCTGGGAAAGCGCACTTTCTTCAATTGCCGACAAATTCAAATCCACACAAGATGAATCTGCTATTGCTGCTATTGCAGGCTTTACTGTACCTTGTGAGACTATGTTTTTGATGAAAAAATTGCTGTCTAAACTTGGCTCTGACCTGTGTGATGCTAATCAACTCGGTTACAAATTTGATTTATCGGCGCGAGGTAATTACTTATTTAATACTACTATTTCCGGTATAGAAAAAGCTGATGTTTGTCTCCTTGTAGGGGCTAATCCAAGGCAAGTAGCTCCTGTTTTAAATGCGAGAATTGGTAAAATGGTTAGAGCAGGAAATCTGATTGTTGGTAGAATTGGAGAAGCGGATAATCAAACATATAAAATTAGGGAACTGGGTAGAGATGTTAATATCTTGCAAGATTTAATGACAATTAGCTTTGATAGCACAGAAAGTCAGAATGAATCCACATCAGCATTTGCCAAACTTTTAGAGAAAGCAGCGAATCCTATGGTTATTGTTGGTGATGGGGTAATAGTGCGCTCAGATGCTCATGCGATACTATCTCTCTTGCATAAAATTATTCAAAAATACAAAATTGTTCGAGAGAATTGGAATGGATTTAATATTTTGCATAACCATGCTTCCATGGTAGGGGCACTTGACCTTGGTTTTGTTTATGGTAATTCAGGTACTGGAACTGAAGAAATTCTAAAAAAGACCCAAAATGGCGAAATCAAAATCCTCTATTTGCTTGGCGCAGATGAGATTGATATGAGCCAAATAGGGGAAGATACTTTTGTTATTTATCAGGGACATCACGGTGATGCCGGAGCTAATAGAGCGGACGTTATTTTGCCTGAGGCTGCTTATACTGAGCAAGATGGAATTTATGTCAATATGGAAGGTAGACCCCAGTTTGCTCGAGGAGCGGTATCTCCTCCAGGTTCTGCTAAAGCCGGAATTGAGATTGTCAATATGGTTGCAAGGGCGCTCGATTTTGATATTAAAGCAGATGAGCTATCTTTAATTCGTAAGAGGATGGCTCACGAATATGATACATTTAATCATATGGATGAAATTGTGGCTAATGATTTTCTACCCTTTAAGTCTAGTATAAAACTAAATAAGCAACCTTTAGAAAAAGTAGCTATGAATTATTATATGACAGATCCAATTAGCCGAGCTTCTGTTACGATGGCAAAATGTACAAAGGCGATAAATGAGATGAAGACAACGGAAGAACTTAAACAAGCTATTGAGGGAGCGGCATAAAATGATAGATTTATTCTATGAATATGTTGTTCCGTTAATTTTTATTGCTCTTAAAATTATTTTAATAGTACTCCCTTTGCTGTTATCAGTGGCTTATTTAACTTATGCCGAACGCCGCGTGATAGGGCTTATGCAAATGCGCCGTGGGCCCAATAGAGTTGGGCCGTTTGGGCTTTTGCAACCAATTGCCGATGCAGTAAAACTTATATTTAAGGAAACAATTGTGCCAACACCGGCAAGTAAAATAGTGTTTATGATTGCGCCGATGATTACTTTTATTTTAAGCCTAGTCGGTTGGGCTGTAATTCCTTTTTCTGAAGGGTGGGTGTTGTCTGATATGAATGTCGGAGTGCTATATATTCTGGCTGTATCTTCACTTGGGGTTTATGGTATTATTATGGCCGGTTGGGCAAGTAATTCTCAATATGCGTTTTTAGGAGCCATTAGATCTTCAGCGCAAATGATATCTTATGAAGTTTCTATGGGCCTCGTGATCGTTACAGTCCTGCTTGTAACAGGAAGCTTAAATTTGAGTGAAATAGTTGAATATCAAAGGGAAATGCCATTTTGGATTCATCTGCTCCTTGCTCCTATGGCAGTTGTATTTTTCATTTCTGTTTTAGCAGAAACTAATCGACTGCCTTTTGATTTACCAGAAGCTGAATCTGAACTTGTGGCAGGTTATAATGTTGAGTATTCATCGATGAGTTTTGCTTTGTTTTTCCTTGGGGAATATGCAAATATGATATTAGTCAGTGCGATGACAGTGACGTTCTTCATGGGAGGATACCTACCACCTTTTGGTATAAGTTTTCTATACTTGGTACCAGGGTTTATTTGGTTTATTCTAAAAATTTGTTTTTTGCTGTTTGTATTCTTGTGGATCAGAGCTACTTTGCCACGATATAGATATGATCAACTTATGTACCTTGGGTGGAAAGTGTTTTTACCGCTAACCTTGTTTTGGGTAGTGCTGGTAGCTTCTCTGCTTTTGATAACAGGCAATTTGCCATAATTATTTAGAACTGAGCTATGATAAAATATATTAAATCCTTTGTGTTATATGATATCTTGTGTGGAATGTTCTTAACCTTAAAATATTTTTTTAAGTCAAAGGTTACGATTGATTATCCATATGAAAAAAGTCCTATTAGCCCGAGATTTAAGGGTGAGCATGCTCTAAGACGTTATGAAAATGGCGAGGAGCGTTGTATTGCGTGTAAATTATGTGAGGCAATATGTCCTGCTCAAGCTATTTTAATTGAATCTGAGGCTAGGGAAGACGGGAGTCGTCGTACTACTAGGTATGATATTGATATGACAAAATGTATTTATTGCGGTATGTGTCAGGAAGCATGTCCGGTAGATGCAATTGTTGAAGGGCCGAATTTTGAGTTCGCTACCGAAACTCACGAGGAGTTACTGTATAACAAAGAAAGGTTGCTACGTAACGGAGAAATTTGGGAGCAGGAGCTTGCAAGAAAATTAAAGGATGATTATCCATACAGGTAATATAATTTATGGTGATATTTTTCTATTTTTTTGCCTTTTTGTTAGTATTTGGTAGTGTTATGGTAATAACTAGTCGTAATCCTGTATACGCTGTTTTATGGCTAATTTTTACTTTCTGTAATGCTTCCGGAATTATGGTTCTTATGGGAGCTGAGTTTTTAGCAATGATGCTGATAATCATTTATGTTGGAGCTGTTGCGGTATTATTTCTGTTTGTAGTAATGATGCTCAATGTGAAAATTGCTGAATTCAAGGGAATCATAGGCACTGAAATCGGAATTGCCACTATGATAGCATTCTTTCTATTCGTTGACCTGACTGTTGTTGTTCTGATTGGCACTAAAGTTATTATACCGGTAAATAATTTACAATTTACACTCAATCCTGATATTGGCAATGCTTATGCAATTGGCAGGGTTTTATATACTGACTTTATTTTACCCTTCCAAACTGCTGGGTTAATACTATTTACGGCAATGATTGCGAGCATTTCTCTAACTCTTCGTCTGAGAGCCGGAGTTAAAAGGCAAAAACCTGCTAATCAGTTGAACAAAAATAAAGAAAATAGCTTATTTTTTGCAAAAAATACCGGAAAATCTGGATTAGAAAATTTGAATTATGACGATTAGTAATATTTCTCTAGAACATTATTTAATTCTAGCGGCTCTTATTTTTTCAATAGGGGTAACTGGATTATTTATGAATCGCAAAAGTGTTATCACGATTTTAATGGCAATTGAATTAATGCTGCTTGCGGTAAATATAAATTTTGTGGCATTTTCGGTATATTTGCAGGATCTAGTAGGGCAAGTATTTAGTATAATAATTTTATCGATTGCGGCAGCAGAAATTTCTATAGGTCTTGCGATTTTAGTGTTATATTTCCGTAACCGTGGCTCAATTGAGATCGAGGATATTAACCAGATGAAAGGATAGGGAGGTAAAGTTATGTTACTTGTTACCAAATTAATTATCTTTTTGCCTTTAATTTCTGGTATATTTAATGGTATTTTTTGTAAAAAATTAAGCAATAATCAGGCAAGCTTTGTAGCATCTGCCCTTATTATTATTTCTGCAGTTTGCGCTTCTTATGTTTTCGTAGGGGCTGGAATTAATAAAGAAACTATCCATATAATTATTACAAGATGGATAAATATTGGGTCAGTTTCTGTAAGCTGGGCTATTTATGTTGATCAGCTTACTGCTATAATTTTTATACTGGTGACCTTTGTTTCCGCTGTAGTTCATCTATATTCACTAGGTTATATGAAAGATGATAAGAACTTACCGAAATTTCTGTCATATTT
>Ga0172376_10009372_pt1 | contig 10080 bp, 7 predicted proteins | sample Lak35m_FD_121114 | JGI IMG/M metagenome (GOLD analysis project Ga0172376, IMG submission 121114) | Freshwater microbial communities from Kabuno Bay, South-Kivu, Congo - kab_092012_35m | ecosystem: Environmental > Aquatic > Freshwater > Lake | place: Democratic Republic of the Congo: South-Kivu... | reverse complement strand
GGCCAGTCCGGACGCCCCCGAGGGCCTGGCCTTCACCCTGCCGGTGGCCAACCTCGGGCCCGACGGTGGATTCGCCGGCACGCCGATGTTCACCTTCGATCCCCATTCCGGGCCGGGCGGCATCGTGTTCCTGGGCCGGGACTTCCCGGAGGGATACCGGGGCACGTTCCTGCTGACCCGCTTCGGCAACTTCATCCGCTCGCCCAAGGAGAACTCGGGCTTCGATGTGCTGCGGGCCACCCTCCGTCGCAACGCCGAGGGGCGCTACGAGGGACACTTCCACACCGTGCTCTCCGGCCTTGGCCGACCCATCGACATCCACCAGGGCGCCCCGGGCCGACTCTACATCGCCGAGTACTCGCGCTCGACCCACAGCGGCGAATCGTACGGGCCCTCGGGCCGGATCCTCGAGCTGTCGGTCATGGGCCGGTGAGGCGCCGGGGCTGGGCTCCGGCGGCCCTCAGCCGGCGGCGCTGGACTCGACGTCGATGGCCGGCAGTCGGCGGCGCTGGTACCAGGCCATGCCGACGAGATCGAAGATCCCGCGGCCCAGCCGGTTCCAGACCCCGTACTTCGACACGCCCGCCGTGCGCGGGCGGTGCTTCACCGGGACCTCCAGCACCCGGCTGCCGTTGCCCGCGACGAGGATCGGCAGGAACCGGTGCAGCCCATTGAAGGGGAAGACCCCGGCGAGGCTGCTGCGCTTGAAGGCCCGGAGGGCGCAGCCCGTGTCGGCGAAGTCGTGGCCGAGGCTCCAGGAGCGCACGCTCCGGGCGATGCGGGAGGATGCCTTGCGCACGAAGGAATCCTGTCGGGCCACCCGGTGGCCGCAGACGAAGTCGGCCTCTCCGAGCATTCCGAGCATCCGCGGCAGTTCCGAGGGGTCGTTCTGCAGGTCGCCGTCGAGGGTGCAGAGCAGGGGAGCCTGGGTGTGCGAGAGGCCCGTCCAGATGGCTGCGCTCTGGCCGGCATTCCGCCGGTGGCGCAGGCCGACCACCCTCGGGTCGGCCGCCTGCCGGGCCCGGATCGCCTCCCAGGTGCCGTCGGTCGATGCGTCGTCCACCAGCACCAGCTGCCAGGGCCGGCGTTCCGCCTGGAAGACGCTCGCGATCTCGGCCACGAGCGGCGCGATGTTGGCCTCTTCGTTGTAGACAGGAACCACGATGGCGATCTGGGCGACCACGGCCCGGAGCCTAGGCCCTTGGCCGGCCCGGGACCAGCCGGCGTTTGTCGGTCGGGGGGGTGCCGATGCGCCCCGTGGGCCCCCCGGGTGGGGTGCATGTCCCGGAACCCACGGTGACCCGACACCCCTCTCCGGCAACCCGCAGTCCGGCCCGATTCGACGGGGGAGGCTTGCCTGGTTGGTTGGGCCGCCGCGGGTTGGTCTCCCGGCCGGGATCGGCTAGGCTTCGGCCCATGCCCGAGTCGCCCGAGGTCGAGGCCTTCGCCCGGTGGTTGAAGCCGCAGGTCTTGCGGCGTCGCATCACTTCGGTCGAGGTGCCCAAGCCCCGGTTGGTCCGACCCCTCCGGCCCGCCGCCTTCGCCGGGGCGCTGCAGGGATGCCGCATCGTCGGTCTGCGTCGGTGCGGCAAGTGCCTGCTCTGGGACCTCGAGCATCCCGGAGGGCGGCCGGACCTGCTGGTCTCCCACCTCGGGATGACCGGGGTGTGGCAGGTGCTTGCCGAAGGGCAGCCGCTGCCGCGGCATGCGGCGGTCGTGTTGGGCCTCGGGGGCCGCACGGTGGTCATGGAGGACCCGCGGCAGTTCGGCCACCTGAGGTTGGGCTCCGATTCGATGCCGCGCCTGGGACCCGATCCCCTCGCCCCGGAGTTCACCACGGAAGAGCTCTCCGTGGTGCTGTCGAGCTGCCGGCGGCCGGTGAAGGTGTGCCTGATGGATCCGGCCCGGTTGGCCGGCGTGGGCAACCTGTATGCCAGCGAGGCCTTCTTCGTGGCCGGGATCGACCCGTCGACCCCGGCGGACGCCGTGGCCCCGGAGGCCGTTGTCCGGCTGCACCGGGCCCTTCGCGACGTGCTGGCCACGGCCGTGGAGCGCAATCTCCGGGCACTTCGGTCCGACCGCCCGATGCTCTACCAGCAGGGCGGCGCCTCCGGGTCGCCGGAGCAGGGCGGGTTGTGGGTCTACGACCGCGCGGGACATCCCTGCCACCGGTGCGGGGCGCCGATCGAGCGCCTGGTCCAGGCGGGGCGATCGACCTACCGTTGTCCCCGTTGCCAGGCCCGTTGAAGTGGGGCTCATGAGCCCCGGCCTGCCGGAGCGGCGGCGGCCGGGATTGTCAGGAGGTGCCCCGCCGGTGCTCAATGGGCGCCCATGCCAGACCATCAGGCGCCCGGAAGTCCTTCCACCGCTCCCGTAGCATCCGCAGGCGTGCGGTGTCGCCGGTTCCAGCCCGGCTGGGCGTGGCTGCCGTTGTCGCTGCTGCTGGTCGGGGCGGCCTGCGGATGCGCCGGCGGATCGGCGGCGTCGGCCAGGAAACCGGGGCCAGGGGTGTCGAAGACCCTTCCGCCCCAGTGGCTCCGCACCGAGCTGTACCTGGCGGCCGTGGACGCCGACGACTGGGAGGCGTTCGTCGCCGAGCGCGTCACCCCGAGGTTCCCGGGCGGGTTCACCGTGTTCGATGCCCGGGGCCAATGGCAGCCCCCTCAGGGCGAGATCCGCCGCCTGGCCACCAAGGTGCTGGTCATCCTGCATCCGCCGACCCCCGAGGCCGAGCAGGCCATCGAGGCCATCCGCCGGGAGTATTGCAGCGCCTTCTCCCAGCAGTCCGTCCTTCGCGCCACCTCGCCCGCGCTGGTGTCGTTCTGAACCTCCCCCCCTCACATCCCCGTTTCGCCCCGTGGCGCTTCCCGCATTCCGCATGACGCCTCCGCCCCTCGTGCTCGCCTCGGCCTCCCCCCGTCGGGTCGAGCTGCTCCGGACCCTGGTGCCGGGCTTCCAGGTTGTGCCCAGCGACGCGGCCGAACTCCATGACGCCGGGCCCGGCCTGCGGCCGCTCTGCGAGGAGAACGCCCGACTCAAGGCCGCGGCGGTGGCTCAGGATCATCCGGAGTCCCTCGTGATCGGGGCCGACACGCTGGTGTGGATCGATGGCCGCCCGCTCGGCAAGCCCGCCGATCGACCGGAGGCCGAGGCCATGCTGCGCCGCCTCTCCGGACGGGAGCACGAGGTGGTGACGGGCGTCTGCCTGATCCATGGGGCCACGGGCCGGTGCGAGGCGTTCTCGGACCTCACCCGCGTGCGGTTCCGGACGTTGGACCCGACGGTGATCGACCGATACCTCGCGGCCGTCCACACCCTCGACAAGGCCGGAGGCTACGCCCTGCAGCAGCACGGTGACTGGCTGGTGGAGTCGGTGACCGGGTCCCGGACCAACGTCATCGGCCTGCCGGTGGAGGCGCTGCGGGAGGCGCTGGATCGATGGGGGGTTCCGATGTCGCCACCGGCGGCCGGTCGCGGCGGCGGGCCCGGAGGCTGACGACCACGGCCCAGACGAGCAGCGCCCCGTTGAAGATCACCATGCGCTGCACCACCCGCGCCAGCCCCTCCGCCGGGGTGCCCGCCAGCAGGGACTCCCGGAACCCCCACAGGCTGGCGGCGTAGGCGACGGCGAGCAGGGCCGCCCCGGGCACGAAGCGGAAGTCCCCATGGGCCATGCGGTCGCTGAAGAGCACGTTGGCCAGGGTGAAGGCGAGCATGCCCCAGGCGAACCACGGCACCAGCGGGGCCGACAGGTCGACGGGAATGCCCGGCAGGAGGATCCGCACCGGCAGCCAGGGCAGCAGGGTGCAGCCGAGTGCGGCCAACCCGCCGAGGATGCAGGTCGCCCCCAGCGTCCAGCCGAAGGCCTGGCGCCCGTCGCCGCCCGAGGCTCCCCGGGCCACCTTGGGGAACATCACCAGCGCCAGCGGCACGGTGAACTGGCTCAGCGCGAAGCCCACCTGCGACTCCGGCGAATACCGTGCACCGACCTCCGGCTGCCAGGCCGCCGGGACGGCGTCCTGCAGGAACAGGTTGTCCACCTGGGCCATGGCCTGGAGTGCGGCCGCCCCGAGGAAGAAGGCCCAGAATCCTCCCTTGGGCTCCTCCCAGGTACCGGCCGGCGCCTCCGGCATCGCGGTCGGCGCGGTCGGCGCGGCCGGGGCCGCCGTGCCCGCCGGGCGCAGGGCCCGGTATCCGGCGGCCATGGCCACCAGCGTACCCACGAGCGCCCCGCCCATGGCCCCGGTGGCGCCGCCCCCGACCCACGACAGGAGGGCCACCACGGCGGCGAATCGTCCCAACCCGTCGGCGATGGCCATGGCGCCCAGACCCGCGAAGTCCTGCCGACCCTGGAGCACGCCCCGTTGCAGCGCCCCCAGGAGCGACGCCAGGATCAATGCCCAGGTGATCCACAGAGGCCCGACCGAGCCCAGGTTCCACCGCGCGGCGAGGCCGGGTCCCGCCGGGATCAGCGCCACGCCGGCCACGACCATCGCCAGCAGGATGGTCCGTGCGGATCGGATGAGTTCTTTTCCGGCCCCCTCGATGGCCGCCGGGGTCAGTGCCGTGGCGGTCCGCCGGGCTGTGAGGGTCCAAAGCGCCCCCTGGGCCGCGCCCACGACGTAGAAGACCGCCAGCAGGGACTTGAACTGGAAGTACACCTGCGCCCCGCCGAGCTTGGACACCGCGCCATGCACGAGGGCCATGCCGATGCCGCCCCCGAGCGTGGCGGCGATCATCCAGAGACCTTGGCGGACGAACCGGGATTTGGACTCGTTCATGGACGGCGTCGGGACCGGGGGGCCGAAGAGGCGGGACGGGCGGAGTCCTCGGAGGGGCGCGTGGAAGCGCCGGGAGCCTTGGCCTGGGTGGGGCGATTGCCGTGGTCTGCACCCCCGCGGCGCAGGCGCCCGAGGACCTCGACCACATCCTGCGGCAGCGGGGCCTCGAAGGCCACCCGCTGCCCGGTGCGCGGGTGGAGGAAGGCCAGGCGGTGGGCATGGAGCATCTGCCGGGGTGCCTTCCACCGGTGCTCGAGGGCGAAGCGGGCGTTGGCCCGCTCTCCGTAGACCTCGTCGCCGAGCAGCGGGAACCCGAGGTGGGCCAGGTGGACGCGGATCTGGTGGGTGCGCCCGGTGTGCAGCCGGCACTCGACCCGCGAGGCGTCGCCGAGGGCCTCGAGGCAGTGGTATTCGGTCCACGCCTCGCGCCCGTCGCCGGGGGGCGCGACCGCCATCTTCTTGCGCTGGATGGGGTGACGGTCGATCGGGGCCCGGATGTCCCCGTGCGCCGGCTGGACCCGTCCGATCGCCAGCGCCAGGTAGGTCTTCTCCACGGTGCGCGCGGCGAACTGCGCCGAGAGATGGGTGTGGGCCGCGTCGTTCTTGGCCACCACGAGGCAGCCGCTGGTTCCGAGATCCAGCCGGTGCACGATGCCCGGGCGCTCGACCCCGCCGATGCCGCTCAGGCGACCCTGGCAGTGATGCAGCAGCGCGTGGACCAGCGTGCCCGTGGCGTGCCCGGCGGCCGGATGGACGACCAGCTCGGCCGGCTTGTCCACCACCAGCAGGTCGTCGTCCTCGTGGAGGAGGGACAGCGGGATGTCCTCGGGCAGCACCTCGCAGGCGACGGGTTCGGGCCATCGGACCTCGATGCGGTCGCCGACCCGTGGCGGGTCGGTCGCCTTCGGCACCCGGCCGTTGACCGTCACGGCTCCCGCGGCGATCAACTGCTGGAACCGTCCACGCGAGGTCTCCGGGCACCGGTCCGCCAGGTAGCGGTCCAACCGGACGCCGGGGCGGCTTTCGGTGACCTCGATGTCGATGGGCTCGGGCATGCGGGCGTGCCGGTCCGGGGCCGGCGTGGGCCCCGCGGATCCGGACGCATCGGCAGGAGGCTATCGGGCGCGCCGGCCGAAGGCGACCGCCAATGCGCGGTCCATGACCCTCCGGCGGAGTCCATGGATCCGGGGCCGGGGGAGGTTTTCGCGCACCGGAGGTTCGCCGCTTGCCGCGACCTCCGGCCGATCCCTAGATTGGGAGGCGTGGCGACCAAGGAGCGGACAGAAGAAACCAGCCGGGACCGGATCTGGGTCGACAGCCAGGGTCTGCTGCTGATCCTCGTGGCCGTCGTGCTCGCGGCGGCGCTGATCTCCTACGATCGCCTCGACGTCCCGGCCAACACGACCGATCCCAATGTCGCGATCCGCAACTGGATGGGCCACTTCGGCGCCCGTCTGGTGTTCGAGCTGCAGCTCATCCTCGGCTTCGGCATCTGGGTCCTGCCCGTGCTGTTCCTCGGGTTCGGCTGCGCCTCCTTCGTGCCCTCGCTGGCCTACCTGCGCCGGTGGCGGTCCCTGATCGCCTCGGTGGGCCTGGTGATCGCCTGCGTGGGCGTGCTGGACCTCTGCGAGCGATGGATCCCCGCCGTCCAGTTGCGCAAGAACAGCGGTCCCAGCCCCGGAGGCGTGCTCGGCCACCAGCTCAACAGCGCCTGGGTCCAGTATTGGGTGGGCCGCATGGGGGCCGCCGTCACCTATGTCCTGATCTACCTGGCGAGCCTCTTCTTCCTCACCGACCACCAGCTCCTCGTGTGGATCCGCCACCTGTGGGTGCGCCTTCCCAGGACCCCGGAGGAGAAGCTCGCCGCCGAGGAGGCCGCGATCGAGAAACGCGCCAAGTCCCTCGAGAAGAAGGCCAGGGAGCTGTCGCGTCAGGCGGCCGCCGAGGCGGAGGAGGCCGCCGCGCCGAAGCCGGTCCGGGCCTCGCGGGCCAAGGCCTCGCCCTTCGCGGCGGATCCCCAGCCGGCCGAGGTCTCCGACGCTCCGGCGCCCTCCGGCCTCGGGGCCGATCTCAGGCCCGTGCCCGAGGTGACCATCCGGGACCTGAGCGTGCCCCAACCGCGTCCGGAGCCGGCCGAGCAGGTGGTTCAGACCGGCGAGGTGATCCGGGCCGACGAGGTCGCGGCCGTTGTCTCGTCGGCGAAATCGTCGTCGGACCCGTCGTCGGAATCGTCGCCCAGATCCGGTGCGGCCGGGGCATCCGGCCCGGCCGGCGAGCCGAGGTCGGTGACCGAGCGCATCCTCGGCCGTCGCCCCGGCTCGGATCTCGAGGCCGCCCCACTCGACCCGGTGCCCGCGGCCGCCGGCCCGGAGGACGACTCGCCGCCGTGGGACCGGCCCGGCGATCCGGCGCTTTCCCAGAATTCCTCCGGCGACAACCCGCTCCCGGTGGCAGTCCCGCGGCCCAGGGCGGTCCTGCAGCCGCGCAAGCCCAAGCCGATCACCGTGGCGGTGGCCCCGGTCATCGGGAACTACCGTCTCCCTTCGATCGACCTCCTGAGCCTCCCGGACACCACTGTCAAGCCGACCGAGACCAAGGAGGAGCTCATGGCCAACGCCCGGCTGATGGTCCAGACGCTGGCCCAGTTCGGCATCGAGGCCGCCCCGGGCGACATCACCAAGGGGCCCACCATCACCCGGTACGAGCTGCACCCGGCCCCGGGCGTGAAGCTCGAGAAGATCGCGGGCCTGACCAACAACATCGCGGCGGCCCTCAAGGCCGAGCGGCTGAACATCCTCGCGCCGGTCCCGGGCAAGTCGTCGGTGGGCGTCGAGGTGCCCAACGCGGTCAAGACCAAGGTCATCATGCGGGACCTCCTCGAGGCCCCGGAGTGGCAGAACACCAAGGCGCGCATCCCGCTCGCCCTCGGCAAGGACGTCTACGGCCATCCGATCATCGCCGACCTGGCCGAGATGCCCCACGTGCTCATCGCCGGCAGCACCGGGTCGGGCAAGTCGGTGTGCATCAACACCATCATCGCCTCGCTGGTCTACCGCTTCAGCCCCGACCAGCTGCGCTTCGTCATGATCGACCCCAAGGTGGTCGAACTGCAGCAGTACAACGCGCTGCCCCACCTGGTCGTGCCCGTGGTCACCGACCCCAAGAAGGTCATCCTCGCGCTGCGCTGGGTGGTCAACGAGATGGAGAAGCGCTACCAGATCTTCGCCCGGGTCGGGGTGCGCAACATCAAGTCGTTCAACGAGCGCCCGAAGGAGAAGCCCCTGCCGCCGCAGGAGCCCGAGCTGCCGTTGACCGCCCGCCGCGAGCGGGTCGAGCCCGGGGCCGACGGGTTCGCCGTGGAGATCGACGAGCAGATCGTCGTCCCGCGCGACGAGGACATCGTCATCCCCGAGAAGCTCTCCTACATCGTGGTGATCATCGACGAGCTGGCCGACCTGATGCTCGTGGCCCCGGCCGACGTCGAGATGGCCATCGCGCGCATCACGCAGATGGCCCGCGCGGCGGGCATCCATTGCATCGTGGCCACACAGCGGCCGTCGGTGGACGTCATCACCGGCGTCATCAAGGCCAACATCCCGGCGCGCATCGCCTTCCAGGTGGCGGCCAAGGTGGACTCGCGCACGATCCTGGACCAGATGGGCGCCGACAAGCTGCTGGGCAAGGGTGACATGCTCTACCTGCCGCCCGGTTCGGGCCGGCTCATCCGGGCCCAGGGAGCCCTCATCACCGACGCCGAGATCGAGGCCGTGATGAACCACATCAGCGTGCAGGGCAAGCCGAGCTACGAGCCCGAGATCCACCAGGCGCTCCAGAAGGCCCAGAGCAGCATGGGCACGCTGCCGCTCGACCCGGACGACGAGGGGGGTGGCGAGGACGACGAGATCCTGCAGAAGTGCATCGATGTCATCCGCTCCGAGAAGAAGGCCAGCGTGTCGCTGCTGCAACGCCGGCTCAAGCTGGGCTACGGCCGGGCGGCCCGGCTCATGGACGAGCTGGAGGACCGCGGGGTGGTGGGCCCCAGCAAGGGGGCCGAGCCGCGGGACATCCTGCTCGACCTCGACGGCGAGGGATACGACGGCGGCGGCCAGCGGCTGGTGTAGGCGCCAAGGGCGGGTCGGCCGGTCCCGGCCGGTGGCCGGGATCGGCCAACCGATGGGGAGGATCTCGCCTTGAGGAATCGCCCTGCGGCCGCTAGTACTTGGGGAAACTCCGGCGCAACCCGTATGCCCATTTCCCGACCCTCCTCGTTCAACGGCAGCACCCTCAGCATCATCATGGGGGGAGGGCAGGGGACGCGGTTGTTCCCGCTGACTCGCGACCGTGCCAAGCCGGCGGTGCCGCTGGCCGGCAAGTACCGCCTGGTGGACATCCCCATCTCCAACTGCATCAACAGCGGGCTGCGCCGAATCTACCTGCTCACGCAGTTCAATTCGGCCTCGCTGCACCGCCACGTCTCCCAGAGCTACAAGTTCGACCACTTCAGCGGCGGCTTCGTGGAGCTGCTGGCGGCCGAGCAGAGCTTCTCGAGCACCAGCTGGTACCAGGGCACGGCCGACGCGGTGCGCAAGAACCTTCAGCACTTCAAGAACAACGACTTCGAGTACGCGCTGATCCTCTCGGGCGACCAGCTGTACCAGATGGACTTCCAGCAGGTCCTCCAGTCCCACATCGATCACTCGGCCGACCTGACCGTGGCGACCATCCCGGTGGCGGCCCGGGAGGCCGGTGCCCTCGGGATCATGCAGGTCAACGCGGAGAACCGCATCACCCGCTTCGTGGAGAAGCCCAAGGATCCCGCGGTGCTGGAGTCGATGAAGCTCGACCGGGCCTCGTACCCCAGGTACGGCATCCGGCGGGACGAGGACCTCTACCTGGCCTCGATGGGCATCTACGTCTTCAACCGGGAGGTGCTCTTCGAGTTGCTGAACAACAACCACACCGACTTCGGCAAGCACATCATCCCCGGGGCCATCGAGAACCGGCGCGTGTACTCCTACATCTTCCAGGGCTACTGGGAGGACATCGGGACCATCCGCAGCTTCTTCGAGGCCAGCCTCGACCAGACCAACGACCGCCCGCAGTTCGACTTCTTCAACCCGCCGGTCTTCACCCGGCCGCGCTACCTGCCGGCCACGCGCATCGAGAGCGCGGCGATCGACCATGCGGTGATCGCCGACGGTTGCACCATCGACCACGCCCAGCTCCGGCATGCGGTGGTGGGCATCCGCTCGATCCTCGACGCCGGAAGTTCGCTGAACCGGGTGGTGATGATGGGCGC
>Ga0172376_10009370_pt1 | contig 10082 bp, 9 predicted proteins | sample Lak35m_FD_121114 | JGI IMG/M metagenome (GOLD analysis project Ga0172376, IMG submission 121114) | Freshwater microbial communities from Kabuno Bay, South-Kivu, Congo - kab_092012_35m | ecosystem: Environmental > Aquatic > Freshwater > Lake | place: Democratic Republic of the Congo: South-Kivu... | reverse complement strand
CTCTTGATGGGGCACGTCAATCCAGCGTGCGAGCATTTCGGCAGTGCCTTGTACACTATGGCAAAGACCGACGAGCTTGATGTGGGTGTCGCGCTCAAGCGCACCACAGAGCATAGCCATGGGATTGGTGTAGTTGAGCAAGGTGGCGTTCGGCGCATAGGTGGCGATGGCTTGCGCAATCTGGCGCATGGCCGGGTACATGCGCAGGAAGCGAAAAATACCCGCAGGGCCACGGGTGTCGCCGATGTTGATGTCGATGCCGTATTCTCCGGGGATTTCGATGTCGTGGCGCCACTGCTCAAAGCGACCCGCAATGGTGCAGATGACCGCATCAGCCCCGCTGATGGCAACAGCGATGTCACTGGTGGCGGTCAGTGTGGCGGCTGACGGACGTGCGTCCATGATGCGCTGTACCCCAAAGCGGGCGTGTTCGAGGCGCTCGGGATCGATGTCGTACAAAACGATGTGGCTATCGGCTAGCAGCGGGAAGCTGAGGATGTCACGAGCAAGGCGCCGGGTAAAGATGTGGCTTCCAGCACCCACAAAGACGACTTTTGGCATAAGCAGACACCTCATGTAGGTAAAAGGCGCCACACACAATCAGTGATTCGGAGGTGGCGCCATGCGACAACGACTAAATGTGGCAGGGCATTTGGGTGGCCCGGGTAATCAGGGCAATCACACGGTCAATGTCGAGATGGGTGGCCACATAGGCGTTTGCTGGTTTGCCAGCGAAGCCGCGCGGGTCGACAGCAGTCATGCCACGGCCAATGTGGCGCCCACAATCGACTTCCATGTAGACGTGCTCAACGGTGGCGCAACTCGGGTCGAGGGCGACTGCCATGGCTTTGGGATCGGCCATCAGCATGCCGGGGCGGTGGCGAGCTTTGCCCCAATTCATCAGGTTGGTGCACATGGGGCGGACAAAGCGCTGGCCCATGTCGCCGGCGTCGAGCAGGGCCTCCCAGCGATCCCAGAGGATGGGGTGCTCGATGGTGTTTTCCCAGGTAATCCAGGTGGACTGCAAATTACCACGGCGCAACACGAGATCGGCCGCTTCTGGGTCGACATAAATATTGAATTCAGCGGTTGCGGTAATATTCCCGGTTGCTTTGGGAGCGCCGCCCATGACGTAGGTTTTGCCGATATAATCGCAGAGGTTGGGCTCAATGGAGAGGGCAATCGCCAAATTGGTCAGCGGGCCGAGTGTAACCAGCGTACAGCCGGGGTGTTTTTTCGCTAATTCGATGATGGCCAACGCCCCGTGGAGCGACTCGAGCGGGCGTGGTGCGCACAACCCAGCATCGCCGAGACCGTCGGCGCCGTGGATGTCGGCGGCATCAGGCGCATCAACGAGCAACGGGCGTGGGGCACCGCGGTAAATGGGAATGGGTCCGGCACCGGCGGCGCTCAAGATGGTGCCCACGTTGCGTTCAACATTGGGGAGCGACACGGTGGCGTTCAACGTGGTAATTCCCACCACGTGAACATCTGGATCAGCCAATGCCATGAGAATGGCAAGTGCGTCGTCAACACCCGCGTCGGTGTCGATAATCATTGGTCGCGGTGGCATGTGTGGATTCCTTTGCAGTATGTGAGTCGTCGATGGACACCCCTATTATAGCCGAGCCGAGAGTGAGGTATGGACATGCAACGATGGCGTGAATGGCAGTGGCTCTGGTATGTGGCAACCATATGGGTGGTTGTATTTGTACTGTTTTGGGAGACGAGGCAGTCGATTGGGCTGACCTGGGATGAGCCGGCTTACATGCGTGCTGCCATCGCGTACACCGAATGGCAGGCCAGAGTTCTAGACAAAAACGGGATGGCCTTCCAACCAGCCGTGATGCGTGTGTACTGGGAGTACAACCACGAACATCCACCGTTGGTCAAAGTGTGGCTGGGGTGGCTAGCACTGTTGGCGCCCTCGTCGTGGTCGTTGATTGACGCATATCGATTTGGCGCCATGACTATTTCAGCGACGCTCGTGACGCTGGTGGCGTGGAGTGTGGCGCGGATGACCGATCGGTGGGGCGGAATGGTTGCTGCCGTTGTGCTCTGCGCCTTGCCGCGCTTTTTCTTTCATGCGCATGTGGCCGCACTTGATGTGCCGGGAGCGTTGGCCTACCTGCTCGTCATTTTGCTCTTTTGGCATCTGCGAATGCGCACCGAATGGTGGCTAGGCATCGCATTCGGCGTCGTGTTTGGCATGGCACTCGCCACCAAAGTGAACGCTGCGTTTGCACTCCCCGTGTTGGGGTTGTGGTGGGTGGCCCGTAGCCGCGCGCCGTATTTGCTGTGGCGCATGGTGGTGATGACGGGTGTTGGTCTGCTCTGCTTTGTGGGGCTGTGGCCTTGGCTGTGGCTGGATCCGGCGCAGCATTTGGCCGAGTACGTGGCATGGTTGACGTTCGCACACTGGCAAATTCCGCAGTGGTGGTTCGGCAAATCCCTGTTACCTCCGCCGTGGTATTTTGCCCCCTTGATGGCGATCATGGTGACCCCGATCGCCGTGCTGGTGGCTGCCATGGGCGGGGTAGTGTGGGGGCTGCGTCACCCGCGTTTGCGCGACTATAGCGTCCTGCTTGCGCTCAGCGGGGTGATGCCCTTGGTGGCGTTGATGCTCAGCGACACGGTGTACGACAACGACCGCCTCTTCATGGCGGTGTTTCCTGTGCTGGCCATGGGAGCAGCGGTCGCCGTGTGGGGACTGGTGGAGCGTGTGCCAGCGCGTTGGCGTTACTTCGCTGTGGTCGGCAGTACGGCGGTGCTCATTGCCAATCCGGTGCGCGACAGTGTGCGTTTGTGGCCGCACTTGTTGTCGTATTACAGCGAAAGCATTGCAGGTCTGCCAGGAGCACAGCGGTTGAGCCTCGACCACACGTATTGGAACGAAACGTACATTACTGCAATGCGCTTCCTTGATCAGGACGCTCCCCAACGTGCCACCGTGTGGGTCGAGCCCTGGAGTCTTGATGTGCCTCACACCTATCAAAAAGCAGGACTTGCCCGCACTGACGTGCAATACGTGAGCGACGATGGCGCCTCTGTTTGGGGTATACCCTTCGCACCAACAGGCGTGGTGGATGCGGATTATGTGATCGTGACGTACCGATTTGCCGGGTGGAATGGGCCGGTGTGGGCCTTGGTTGGTGGCAATAGCACGCCGATATTCACCATTGCGCGTGACGGCGTGGTGTTGTTGGAAATCTACCGCATGCCTTGATGTGGCGCACCTAAACCTAGGAGGTGTCAGGATTGACACCTCCTAGGGAGGAAACCATCGTGGCAATTAAAGTGTGGCTTGGAAGGTGACTACGCCGGCATAATCGGCAATGGCGGTGGTGCGGGCGTGTGGAGCAATGCGTTTGATTAATCCCGATAGCACGGTGCCAGCGCCGATTTCGACGAATTCATCGACCCCTTGGGCGACGAGCGCAGTGATGGTGCCCACCCAGCGTACTGGGGAAATCACCTGTGCGGGGAGTTCTTGCCGAATAGCCGCCACATCCACGAGCGGAGTCGCGGTAATGTTGCCAATGACGGGCACAACCGGGAGTTGCATGGTCGCACGTGCCACATAACTGTCGAGTTGTGTGGCTGCATCGTGCATGAGCGGTGAATGAAAGGCAGCGCTGACGTTGAGCGGCAACACGCGTTTGGCACCGGCCTGCTTGAGCAATTCACTGGCCGTGGCAATGGCGCTACGCGCACCACTAATCACCGTTTGGCCGGGTGAATTGTAGTTGGCCACCACAACGGTCGCTTCGGGGGTGCTCGCCTGTTGGCAGATGGCGTCGATGGTGTCGTCGTCGAGTCCAATCACGGCAGCCATGCCGCCCGCATCAGCTGCAGCCATCAGCTCGCCACGACGGCGCACGAGTGTAATTGCATCGGCAATGCTCAAACTGCCGGCGGCAGCCAACGCACTATATTCGCCGAGGCTATGACCGGCGACTGCCACCGCATGTGCACGGGTGAATTCGGCGATGCGCGTGCTGTCGCCCGCTAACGCGGCCAAGATGGCCAGTGATGTCGCCACGAGGGCTGGTTGCGTGTTTTGTGTGGAGGTGAGGGTCTCGGCCGGGCCGGCAAAGCAGAGTTCGCTCAACGACCAGCCGAGGGCTTGATCGGCAATTGCGAACACGTGCTGTGCTGCTGGGCTCTGTTGGCAGACATCGGCGCCCATGCCGACCACTTGTGATCCTTGACCGGGGAAGACAAATGCACGTGGCATACAGATTAGTGCTCCTTGGCTGGGCGCCCCCAACGAACGACCGCTGAACCCCAGGTCAAACCGCCGCCAAAGGCGGTTAACAGCACGAGGTTGCCGGGGTTGAGTGCCCCCGTAGCAGCCGCTTCGGTAAGCGCAATGGGAATGGTGGCGGCCGAGGTGTTGCCGTAGCGATCGAGGTTGATGAAACAACGCTCCATGGGCACCTTGAGCCGATCGGCCACGGCCTCGATGATGCGTCGATTGGCCTGATGCGGGACTACCAGGTCGATGTCACTGACGGTCAGGTTGAGTTTGGCTAGGGCGGCAAGCGAGGATTCTTCCATGCCACGCACTGCCAACTTGAAGACTTCGCGGCCGTTCATGGCGAGATACTGCTTGCCAGCTGCCATCACGTCGGGATTCAAGGGCATGCAGGTGCCCCCAGCCTCCACAATCAGCAAATCTTCACGTTCACCATCTGCGCCCATCACCGACGAGAGCAATCCGTAGGGCTGATCGGTGGCTTCGAGCACCACTGCGCCAGCACCATCACCAAACAACACACACGTGTTGCGGTCTTGCCAGTTGATGAAGTGACTCAGCACATCGACCGCACAAAAAAGAATGCGCTTGGCCATGCCGCTCTGGATGAGACTTGTTGCAATGGTCAACCCATAGACAAACCCACTACAGGCAGCTGCGATGTCGAAGGCGGCCGCATTGGCGATGCCGAGCTGGGCTTGTACTTTGCATGCGGTAGCAGGGAGTGGTTGATCGGGACAAAACGTCGCCACAATCACCATGTCAATCTCAGCTGGGCTGACACCAGCCATCTGCATGGCATCGCGGCCAGCCTGCGTTGCGAGTGTGGAAGTGCTTTCGTCGCCACTGATGATATGTCGCTCGCGGATGCCGGTGCGGGTGCGTATCCATTCGTCGGTGGTGTCTACGATTTTGGCCAAATCGTCGTTGGTGACCACTTTGACCGGTATCCCCATTCCCCACCCGGTAATGGCAGCATGGATTGTCATAATGACGCTTTCTAAAATACATAATCGGTGCTCGTATGCATGACGCCACGAACACCGATACGCTGGTTCGAAAGTGTGCTTCGTCTTAGGCTTCGGAGTTCGAAGCAGCCTTGACAACCACCTGGCGCCGGCGATAGAATCCGCACGACTTGCAGACGTGATGGGCGCGCATCAGCTCGCCACAGTTGTTGCAGGTGACCAGAGTTGGTGCGGTCAACCGCTGATGTTGTCGGCGATTACCACGGCGATGGCGTGAAACTTTCGTCTTCGGTGCTGCTCCCACGATATGACTCCATTCTTTGCTTACTGCTCAGACGACCGATTCAACAGCGCTTTGAGGGCCGCAAAACGTTCGTCGACTGGCTCTTGTTCACAACGGCATGCTTCCACGTTGAGATCGACTCCACATCCGGCACACAACCCGCGACAATCCACGCGGCAGAGCGGTTGCATCGGCAACTCTAGCAACGTGTATTCACGGATTGCAAGACCAAGATCGAGGAGGTGATGCTCATCGATGGTGAATGCATCATCCTCGGCTTCGGGGTGATTGAGGGCAACTCCGGTGCTGACATCAATCGTGGCGACGTACTGTTCGGTAAACGTGAAGTCTACTGCGACATACGCCGGCGACAAACAGCGCACACACTGGACCCCGACCATCCCTGCGATGGTGGCTGTGACATAGACTCCGACCAACGTACGCGTAAAACGCACAGTGCCCGTGATGTCGGTGAGCACATCGTGCTCGTGCAACAACAGGCGTGGCTCGGTGAATCGATGATCACGTCGCGCACCAATCTCTTCTTGGAGCAATTGCGCCACATTGAACGTAAGTGGAGAGTGTGTATTATGCTTCGCCATACGAGTTACTCACGTGACGCATTCCGAAGTTGAATTATAGGGTATAGAATGGTCAATGTCAACCAATATCTGGTTGCGACGTGTGTTTTCGTTGGATGCGCTCAATTTCCCGCAGGCCGTTTTTGACGCTCAATGCCACGCGTTCAAGACGCTCATCAAGCTCGGTGAGGACCTCGTGCGCATAGTCATTGGCGCCACTGCGGATGTACTCGGCATCTGCATGTGCTTGCTCAATGATGCGTGCTTGCTCGAGGTCGGCGGCACTCAACAACCCTTGTTCGCGCATCTGTTGCGTGACTTCTTGCTGATTGTGCACCGTCATATTCAGTGTGTCGAGTGCGTTCCGCATGCGGTCGATGAGCTCAAAGAGTTGTTGCTCGTCGATGATGACCATGGTCGAAAGCGGCAAGCGGCGTGATTGGTTGATGATGTCTTCGAGTTCGTTGATGAGGTCGTTGAGTGGCATAGTCTATGACCCTCCATGACGACGATCGGCGTAGACCCGTTGTAGCGCAGTCGCAACGTGGTCCGGCACGAGCCACGACACATCGGTGCCGAGTGACGCTAGCTCACGTACACGGGTGGAGCTGAAATAGGTGTATTGGTGGCTGGCCATGAAGTAGACCAAATCAACCTCGGGTGCGAGGCGTTGATTGACTTGTGCCATTTGAAACTCCGCCTCAAAATCATTGGCGGCGCGCAACCCGCGCACGATGGCCTGGGCACCAATGCTCCGCGCATATTCGACCGTCAGCACGCTATAGGTCTCGACGCGGATTTTGGGCATGTGCTGTACGGCTTTGCGCAAAAACGCAACCCGGTCTGCGGTCGAAAAAAGCAGTTTTTTGTCGGGACGGTCAAACACAGCCATGACGATTTCGTCGAAGATGTGAGATGCACGCTCGGCAATGTCGAGATGCCCGTTGGTGACTGGGTCAAAGCTACCCGGGTAGACGGCGATTTTCATGATGCATCTCCTTCTGGCGGTGACTGCTCGTAGAGCGTGAAGCACGAGCCTCCAAAGCGTCGGAACTCACAACGGGTCAGTGTCCCGTATTGAGGTTCGAATTCCACGTGAATCGAGTGCCCGATAATCAAGATACCTCCCGCCACCAACAAATCGGCTTGGGCAATTTGTGTCACGGTGGCGTGAATGTGCGAGTCCGCATAGGGGGGATCCATCATGACGAGTTGGTAGGCCCGTGCCTGTGCATGTTGGGCCACCCACTTGCTGACCGCCTGTTGGTAGACTTTGGCACGTTGATCGAGTTTGGTGTGGACGAGGTTTTCCTTGATGATGCCACACACACTCCGATTTTGCTCCACAAAATCGCACCACTCAACGCCGCGCGACAACCCCTCGATGCCAATTGACCCCGTGCCAGCGTATAAATCGACCATGCGGCCGCGCAATACGCTGTACCCGTCTAAAATCGAAAAAAGCGATCCCTTGACGCTGTCGAGCATGGGGCGCGTTCCTGACCCCTTGGGCGATTTGAGATGATGCCCTTTGGCACTGCCGGTAATGACGCGCATCTGCTATCTCCCCCGCGCTAACCGCTCAATGAGCGCACTGGGGAGGCCGGATTGGCGCATTTGCTGTTGCGTGGCCGCGATATCGTAGGCCACCCGCCCAAATAGCACCGTTTGGGTGTCAGTGTCGAGAATCGCATACCCCGACCGTGGGTCCGCATCGCGCGGTTGCCCGACACTGCCCGGATTGATGAAGTACCGCTCACCCGCTGGGATGGGCATGGGCACGCCAATGACGGGTCGGAACGGACCCTCGGCATGTCCTTGGGCGTTTTGACGCAAAAAAATCTGCACGTGCGAGTGCCCGATGTAGCACAGTTGGTGCGGAATCACCCGCCAGTTGTTTTCGGCTTGGGCATCGTACAACAAGTACTCCCACACAGGGTCTGATGGGCTCCCGTGTACGATGTAATTCTGTGCGTCTATCTCGCGCCACAAGGGCAGCTCGGCTAGGATACGCGTGTATTCGGCGCTGAGTTGTTTGCCGTTCCAAATGTTGGCGGTTTTGGCATCGTAATTGAATTCTTCGATGTTGACTTTGTTGCTACCGATACAGGCCAAATCGTGGTTACCAGCGATGCTGATGGCGCGCAAATCGAGCATGCGTTGCATACACTCGTTGGGGCGTGGCCCATAGCCGATCGTGTCGCCGAGGTTCCAAATGACATCGTATTGCCCTGCTGTCTCAGTCAGGACTGCCTCGAGTGCCACCAGATTGCTGTGAATATCCGAAATGATTAGTGCGCGCATGAATTCGGTCTGCCTCAACATATTGCAAAGAAACGACGCAATGTAGTATATTACTATAGAGGATAGCAATTAGATCGGGAGCAAGCGATGTCTGAAGGAGCGACACATTGTCCATACATCGGATTGAAGCAAAACCGTGCCATCCGCTTTTCGACACCCACCGCTGAGCACCGGTGTTACATAAACGGTGAAGCGACGGAGGTTCCTGTCGATCAGGCGAGTTATTGTTTATCACCGTTTCATACTCAATGTCCATTATACATGGGAAGTTTAGGAGCGCAAAACCGGCGTGACGACGTGCAATCGGTTGCACAGAGCCGTGCCAAAGCCGAGGTGGGCACGCGAGTGCCGGCCAGCCCAGCGGCAACGCCACCGGAGCGCAGTAGTCAGCGACCGTCAGGGACGCCCAAACCAGCGCCGGCCAAGCCGATTGCACCGCCGGTACGTCCAGCACGAGTCGCTGCGGACGATGACGGGTTCGATGGCGGTGATGACGACTACATGGCAGGGCGGCGTCCCGCAGGGTACAAACGCCCGGCGTCTGCACGACCGTCCGCAGCCATACAAACGGGCATCCCGCAGTGGTTGTACGGTGTCGTTGTTGGCGTGCTCTTGGTGGCCGTGGTCGTGTTTGTGTTCGCTGATCAGTTGCTCCAAGGGGGGAGCGTGGCCGAAGTACCTGCGGAGGCGAGCCCGGTCGCGACCACAGCAGCCGAAGCATTTGAACCGTTGCCGACGGCGAGCACGCCACAGGCAACGGCAGTGCCAGTGGCGATCGTGAGCGAGCCGACTGCCACTGAGGCGGCACAGCAGGCAAACGCTCAAGCGCCCACTGCGACCTTCCCGCCGCGTCCGACGGCACGCACCGTGCCAACGTTTACGCCGTCGCCGGTGAGTGCTGGTGGGCAGGCAACTGCCACGGCGGGCGTGGCCACTGTGGTGACCACTGCGACGGTTGCTACTTCCGCAGATGGTGCAGCGGTTGCAACACCGTTGTGGTTGTACTTTGCGGATGCGAGTGGCACCATGTACGTGCCGGTCTATCGCTCGGTGCCGGTGGTTGCCAAGCGGGTAGCGGGTGCTTCGTTGACTGCGCTCATTGATGGGCCACGGAGCGGGATGACTCAACTCATTTTGCCTGAGACGCAACTCAAGTCGTTGGTGGTACGTGATGGAGTGGCCGAAGTTGATTTTGACCGGGCACCAACGGCGGCAGGTGATATTCGGGGGTACGTCTCTATTGTGCACACGCTGACACAATTCGGCACTGTCAAGCGGGTGAAGTTTTTCATCAACGGCGTAGAAGTCCCGGCCACGGGTGGGATCCCGAGCGAGCGCATTCGTATCAACGAATGGAACCCCGACGATTTGAGCATTGACGAAGCAATCGTGTTGCCGCTCTATTTTGTCAGCCCAGACGGCCGTTTCGACATCCCGGTGAGTAAACTTGTGCCCAAGACCGACCAAGTGGCGGCTGCGACTGTGAATGGGCTCATCAAGGGTGCTGGTGTGTATGCCGACAAAGTCAAACAAACCATCCCCAGTGATACGCAAGTCCGCAGTGTGACCCTACAAAACGGCGTCGCGGTGGTCGATGTTTCAACGGCCTTTACGGCGGCGAGTGACCGTGCCGGTGCCATGCGCACGCTGGTTGAATCCCTGACCAGTTGGCCCGCCATCACCGGGGT
>Ga0172376_10009365_pt1 | contig 10086 bp, 9 predicted proteins | sample Lak35m_FD_121114 | JGI IMG/M metagenome (GOLD analysis project Ga0172376, IMG submission 121114) | Freshwater microbial communities from Kabuno Bay, South-Kivu, Congo - kab_092012_35m | ecosystem: Environmental > Aquatic > Freshwater > Lake | place: Democratic Republic of the Congo: South-Kivu... | reverse complement strand
AGGTGGGACTGCGCCCGTTTCAGTGAGGCGGCCGGGCTGATTTCTTCCTTGAACCAGCGTTCCAGTACCGGTTTGGCGGTTTGCCACAAATCCAGTTCGGGATAGAGTTCGCGCCCCAGTCCTTCGATGTTGAGCAGGGTTTTTTGTAACAGCACCAGTTGGGGTTGTACCACCATGTTGAAACGGCGGGCGACCTGAAACAGCCGTAACAGCAGGTGTCCGTAGGAAATATCCTTCAACGGTTTGCCAAAGATGGGTTCGCAGACAGCGCGAATGGCGGATTCAAATTCTTCTACCCGGGTATCTGCCGGAACCCAGCCGGATTCGATGTGCATTTCTGCCACCCGGCGGTAATCCCGGTTGAAAAAGGCCAGAAAGTTTTCGGCGATGTAGCGTTTGTCTTCGCGGGAAATACTGCCGACGATGCCAAAATCCACGGCAATGTAGCGGGCATCCGGGGTGGCAAAAATGTTGCCGGGGTGCATGTCGGCATGAAACAGGTTATCCCGCAGGACCTGGGTAAAAAATATCTCCACGCCGCGTTCGGCCAGCAGTTTGAGATTTACGCCGTCCTGGCGCAGTCGTTCGATATCGCCGATGGGGATGCCGGAAATACGTTCCATCACCAAGACATTGCGCCGGGTATGGGGCCAGTAGATGCGGGGGACGTAGAGAATTTCCGAGTCTTCAAAGCGTCGCCTGATTTCGGTGGCATTGGCTGCCTCCCTGACCAGGTCTAGTTCATCGAGCAGGGTTTTTTCAAACTCCTCCACGACTTCCGGTAAACGCAAGCGTCCGGCTTCCGGCCAGTAACGCTGAGCCAATCCTGCCAGTTCGTGCAGCAAGGCCATATCCTGCTGGATGCGTTGCTCGATACCGGGACGTAATACCTTCACCACTACCGGTTCGCCGTCCGCCAGGCAGGCCGGATGCACCTGGGCCACCGAGGCCGAAGCCAGCGGGGTTTCATCGAATGACAGGAAGGCCTGACTGACCGGCATGCCGAGGGCTTCTTCAATGAGTTGACGGGCCTCATGACCCGGGAACGGAGCCACCCGGTCTTGCAGTTTGACCAGCTCCAGGGCGATGTCGTCGGGCAGCAAATCCCGGCGGGTGGAGAGGGTCTGGCCAAACTTGACGAAAATCGGCCCCAGCTCCTCCAGAGCCAGTCGCAGTCTGGTGCCCAGGGGTCGTCCATCCGCCTCATAGTGACAACCCGGCATCCAGCGGGACAGGTGTCGAAGCGGGCGTAACCGGCCTGATGCAAGCAACGGTTCATCCAGACCGTGCCGGGCCAGCACCTGATGGATATGGCGTATACGTCGCAGGTTATGGGGTTTTATCACGGGAAGAATCGTAATGTGTGAGAGCCGTGGTGCATGCCTGAAACACGCTATCCAGGCGCATCTGTTCTTTTAACCGTTGTAGCAGGTCTTTGGGCAGGTGCATGAGCCAGTCGACGGTTACCGGTTCGGGTCGCATTCCAGTGCCCGCAGCCGCTTTGCAAGGGCTTCGGTGTCGATCTGCAACCGTTCCACCGCCTGAACGAAGGCCTCCATTTCAGCGGGAGCCGGTAATTCCCGGCTTTCCTGCTGCCAGTATTCGGCCAGGTTTTGTTTGAGGGTCGCCAGGATGGGGTGGTTGCGGTTAAACCCGGTCACGGCTTACACCTTGTAGCCCCGGTGTACGGCAACCACACCCTGGGTGAAGTTGAAATACTCGGTACGCTCGAAACCGGCCACCTGCATCATCTGCCGAAGGGTCTCCTGATCGGGATGCATGCGGATGGATTCAGCCAGGTAGCGGTAACTGTCTTCATCGTTGGCCACCAGTTTGCCAATCAGGGGTAACACCTTGAACGAGTACAGGTCGTAGGTTTTTTTCAGCAGTTCGCCCTTGACCTCGGAAAATTCCAGAATGATCACCCGCCCACCCGGTTTGAGTACCCGGTACATGGCTTTCAGGGCTTGCTCCTTGTGGGTCACGTTGCGCAGACCGAACGCGATGCACACGCAGTCAAACTGGTTATCCCGAAATGGCAGGGCTTCGGCATCGATCCGGGCGTAGCGGATTCCTTCGGCAATACCTTCATCGAGTAACCGGTCGCGTCCACGCCGGAGCATTTCGGCATTGATGTCAGACAGCACCACCTGGCCCTGTGTGCCTACCCGCTCATGAAACAGGCGGGTCATGTCACCGGTACCGCCGGCCAGGTCGAGTACCTGTTCACCGGGCCGGACATGGCTGAGTTGCAGGGCCAGGCGTTTCCAGATGCGGTGTATGCCCAGCGACATCAGGTCATTCATGATGTCGTATTTGCCGGCCACCGAATCGAATACGGCCCTGACCAGCCCGGCCTTGTCTTCACTGGCGACCTTGCGAAAACCAAAGTGAGTCGTGTTGTCTGTCATGGGGTCTTGCCCTCCGCTTGAAGGTGAGCAGGAACGGATTGCGCCATTCCCAGTTGATAAAGGTAATCCCAGGTGTAAATGCCCGAATCATGTCCATCGCTGAACACCAGGGCAATGGCGTAGTGGCCTTTGGGGTCGATGCGGTCGATGCTGACATCGGCCTTGCCGGTGGGAACGACCCCCTGACCCGGCCCATGCCCCCGAACCTCTGCCGAGGGCGAGTTGACCCTGAGGTATTCAGCCGACAGTTCAAAGCGGATGCCGGGTTCAAACAAGACTTCGAGGATGCGGGATTTCCGGTGATAACGGAGGTCGGTCGGTGGCGAAACGGTCATGGCTCGATCAAAGGATATAGCGGCTCAGGTCTTCGTTCTGGGCCAGTTCACCGAGATGCTCATCGACATAGGCTGCATCGACCACGACGCGGCTGCCGACTTCATCCGGGGCATTGTAGGAAATTTTTTCCAGCAGGCGTTCTAGCACGGTATGCAGGCGACGGGCACCGATGTTTTCGGTGCGCTCATTGACTTGCCAACTGATTTCCGCGATACGGGCGATGCCATCACGGGCAAATTGCAGGGTCACGCCCTCGGTGGCCAGCAAGGCCGCGTATTGTTCGGTCAGGGAGGCATCCGGTTCGGTCAGGATGCGGACGAAGTCGTCCACCGTCAGGGCATTGAGTTCTACCCGGATCGGAAAACGGCCCTGCATTTCCGGGATGAGGTCTGAAGGTTTCGACAGGTGAAAGGCACCGGAGGCCACGAACAGTACATGATCGGTCTTGACCATGCCGTACTTGGTACTGATGGTGCAGCCCTCTACCAGCGGCAGCAGATCACGCTGTACGCCTTCACGCGATACGTCCGGCCCGCCGTACTCGCCGCGTTTGCAGATCTTGTCGATTTCATCGATGAAGACGATGCCGTTTTGTTCGACCGACTCGATGGCCCTGAGCTTGATGTCTTCTTCGTTCAGCATTTTGCCGGATTCTTCCTCGCGCAATACCTTGAGGGCATCCTTGACCCGGATCTTGCGATGACGGGTACGACCGCTGTGCAGGTTCTGGAACAGGCCCTGGAGCTGGCTGCTCATTTCCTCCATGCCGGGGGGGGCCATGATTTCGACCCCGATGGGCGATGTGCTGACTTCGATCTCGATTTCCTTGTCGTCGAGTTCGCCGTTTCTGAGCTTCTGGCGGAATTTACGGCGGGCTACCGATTCTTCCGGCACATTTTCATCGTCGTCGTCATTCCAGCCCGAGGGGGAAGGCGGCGGAATCAGCACATCCAGTACCCGCTCCTCGGCATTGAGTTCGGCTTTGCCCTGTACCTTGGCCAGTTCGGTTTGGCGGGTCATCTTGACGGCGGCATCGACCAGATCGCGGATGATGGACTCCACATCGCGGCCCACATAACCCACTTCAGTGAACTTGGTGGCTTCTACCTTGATGAAGGGGGCGTTGGCCAAACGGGCCAGACGGCGGGCAATTTCGGTTTTGCCGACACCGGTCGGGCCTATCATCAGGATATTCTTGGGGGTGATCTCATCACGCAGGGTTTCATCCACCTGGGTGCGCCGCCAGCGGTTACGCAGGGCGATGGCCACGGCCCGCTTGGCGGAACCCTGGCCGATGATGTGTTTGTCGAGTTCGTTGACGATTTCTCTGGGGGTCATGGGGGTCATGGTCATTCGTGCGATCCTGAGGCTATCTCCAGCTCTTCCACTACGAGGTTACGGTTGGTGTAGATGCAGATGTCGGCGGCGATGTTCAACGATCTTTCGACGATATCGCGGGCGGTGAGTTCGGTGTTTTCGAGCAGGGCACGGGCTGCCGACTGGGCAAACGGGCCACCGGAGCCTATGGCAATCAAACCGTTTTCCGGTTCCAGCACGTCTCCGTTACCGGAAATGATGAGGGAGGCCTGGGCATCGGCGATGGCCAGCATGGCCTCCAGCCGACGCAACATGCGGTCGGTGCGCCAGTCCTTGACCAGTTCGACGGCAGCGCGGGTCAGGTTGCCCCGCTGTTTTTCCAGTTGGCCCTCGAAACGTTCGAACAGGGTGAATGCATCGGCGGTAGCCCCGGCAAACCCGGCCAGCACCTTGCCGTGATAGAGCCTTCGTACCTTGCGTGCATTGCCTTTCATGACCGTATTGCCCAGTGTGACCTGCCCGTCACCGCCGATGACGACCTGGTTGCCGCGCCTGACGGAGATGATGGTGGTGCCGTGAAATGTTTCCACAGATCTGCCTTTCTCGCTAAAAGGGGCGGATTGTACATCATGGCGGCGGGGACTGCTTGCCTTCCCGTCACCCCGGTTTGCCGAAATCCGGAGAGCGGGCCATAATCGGTGACTTCGGATACGCTGGAAGATTTTGCCATGACCGACATAACCCTGATCGAGGATGAACCGGCCTTGAGGGAAGAACTGGCTGCCTTTTTGACCGGACGAGGTCATCATGTCATGCAGGCGAGCTGCCTTGGTGACTTCTGGCCCTTGCTGTCCAGGACTACCATTGCCGTCATCGATGTCATGTTGCCGGACGGCAATGGCTTTGAAGCAGCCACGACACTCCGGCGGGAGAATGCCCAGGCGGGCATCATTATGTTGACGGCCAGAGGGGCCATCCATGACAAGCTACAGGGTTATGACAACGGGGCCGATCATTACCTGGTCAAGCCGGTGCGGCTGCTCGAACTGGGGGCTGTCATCGATGCCCTGAGGCGGCGGGTTTGTTCGGGTTGGCGACTGGATACCCGCGAATGGCGGCTGGTCAGTCCGGCGGGCCATGAGATGATACTGGGCGAGATGGAGATGAAGCTGTTTGAATTGCTGGCCCTTTCATCCGGCAATGTGGTAACCCGCCAGGAGTTGATCGAGGCACTGGGCATGAAATGGGCCGACTACGACCTGCGGCGACTGGATACCCATATCTGCCGCTTTCGTCAACGTTGGCAGGCCATATCGGGGGAAGTCCTGCCACTCAAAACCGTACACCGCAAGGGATACGGTTTTGGTGACATCATCCATCCGGTTTGAACCCGCCGCTGGTTCAGGCCTTCAATAGCGGGGCATGTAGGGGTGTACCGTGCGTGCCCAGGCTTCCAGCCCGCCGGACAGGTTAATGATGTGCGGATAGCCATGTGACAGCAGGTAATCGGCAACCATCCGGCTACGCATCCCGTGATGACAGATCACCACGGTTTCCCGGTCGGTATCCAGTTCAGCCAGCCGTTGTGGAATCTGGTTCATGGGAATGTGGAGGCTGCCGGCGATGTGGCAAAATGCAAACTCGTGGGGTTCTCTCACATCAAGCAGCAGGGGCGCGGCCACTGTGTCTGCCAGCATCTGCTGTAATTCGTTCGGTGTGATTTCGCGTAAGCGCATAAGGGTATCAGTGCAGGTTCATGGAAGGGGTTTTGAGAACCCGGGTTCATCGTTTATCATCCTTGCTCCTGTTTTTCCACGCATCCCATGTTATCAGTTTCCATCCCGGATTTCCGGTTGCAGCGACTCGTTTCCCGCAAAGGTTTTCGCCTGTCTGTCCTGAAGGGCCTGCGATCCGGTATCGGAATCGGGCTGCTGCTCACGGGTTTTGCCGGTCTGTCGACCCGTCTGTACGCGGCCGAGGGGGTTGCGCCGCATCCTGTCGCAGTGATACCGCAAGACAGTGCCGGTTACTTGCCTTCTCCCGAGACATTCAAGCGTCATCGGGGTTTCTTTCTGACGGTGTTCGCCAGTATCGGACTCCTGCTGGCCGGGTTGGTCAGACTCACCGTGATCTGGCGGACATCCATTCAGGAAAGGCAACGTGCCTTGCAGGGTGAAGCCCGCCTGGCGGCCTTGCTGGACAATGTAGGAAGTTATGTCTATATCAAGGATCAGCATTACCGTTACCGCTTCGGTAACCGGCGGGTGCTGGAACTCTTCGGTATCTCGCAGGAAGAACTGACCGGGGGGGACGACAGCCGGTTTTTTGCGGCAGAAACCTTCGAAGCCACCCGTGCGGTCGACCGGCGAGTGGTCGAGCAGGGCGAAACAGTGGAAAGCATCGAGGTTCACGCCATCCGGTCGGACGGTTCGCACCGTCACTACCTGACGGTCAAAACCCCTCTCCGCAATGGAGACGGTGAGATCACCGGGCTGTGCGGTGTGTCGACCGATGTCACCGAAAGCATGACCGTCAGAGCCCTGTTGCAACAGTGGGAAACCCGCTTCAGCAAGATCGCTTCCCGGTTGCCGGGTGTCATATTCCAGGCCGAATTCCGGGCCGATGACCGTTCCGTGCGAATACCCTGGGTCAGTGAAAACGTGACAACACTGTTTGGTTTGTCACCCGCAGCCCTGGCCACCGGTTTTGGCCCGGTACTGGCTTTGATCCACCCGGACGACAAAGACAGGCTCATCGAGTCGGTTCAGGCCTCCATTGCCTCACTGACACCCGAAGTACACGAATGCAGGATTGACCGAACCGACGGTGAAACCCGCTGGCTGCGGGCCAGTTGGCTGTTTGAGCGAACGGAAGGGGGGTTGCTGACCGCCTATGGTTTTATCAATGATGTCACGATCGAGCACGCTCGGCAGGACATCGCCCAGGAATTACAGTACCGGCTCAACAAGGTGGCACTGCGGGTACCGGGGGCTATCTTTCAACTGGAACGTTCCCCCGCCGGACACCTGTCGATGCCCTATGTCAGCGACGGATTGACCGCCATCCTGGGCGGGATGACTCCCCACCAGTTGAAGGACGATGCCTCACCATTCCTGGCCTTGTGCCATCCGGAAGACCGGCAGGGTTTCAGGTCATCGCTGGCTTATGCCCTCGATCACCTGCACCCTTGGTTTCACGAATTTCGCATCGTCTACCCGGATGGCGATTTTCGCTGGTTGAGAGGCAGTGCTTCACCGGAAGCCCAGGGTAACGGCGCGGTGACCGCCTACGGTTTTCTGACCGACATCACCGAACGGCAACTGGCACAAAGGGCCATCGATGAGTTGCAGGATCGGCTCAGCCGGATTGCCGCCCGGCTACCGGGCATTCTCTTTGAGCTGGAACAGTATCCGGACGGCCACACGCTCATGCCGTATGCCAGTCAGGGTGCCGATACCCTGTTTGCCGTCACCGATACCGCATTGCGCTGTGTGAATGATGCCGCCTTTGCCCGGGTGCATCCCGAAGACAGGCCGGGCGTACTGGCCTCGCTGCACAAATCCGCAACCGGCTTGCAGGCGTGGGTCACGCAATTCAGGGTAACACCGTCCGGGGGGCGTACCCGCTGGCTGCGGGTCGATGCCGTTCCGAGTCCTGCCGGGGCTGCGGTCATCGTCTGGCATGGTTATGCCAGTGACATCACCGAAGAACACCTGACCGGGGCCCGCCTGAGGGAGACTGAAGAAAAGCTCCGGAACCTTTACCGCCTCTCTCCGCTGGGTATTGCCCTGACCGACATGGCCGGTCATTTCATGGACTTCAATCCGGCGTTCCTCAATTTGTTTGGCTATACGGAAAACGAACTCAAAAGTCTGGATTACTGGGATGTCACCCCACGCGAATACGAACAACAGGAAGCCAGCCAACTGGAATCCATTGCCCGCTCGGGAGCCTATGGCCCTTACGAAAAGGAATATATCCGCAAGGATGGGGGCCGGGTGCCGGTTCGGCTCAACGGTGTCATCATTCAGGGGCAGGAGGACGAAGCCTATATCTGGTCCATCATCGAAGACATGACTGCCTCCCGGGCCATACTGGACGAACTCAAACGCTCGAATGCAGAACTCGAGCAGTTTGCCTATGCGGTGTCGCATGACATGCGTCAGCCGTTGCGGATGATCAGCAGTTATCTGCAAATCATCGAGCGGGTACTGACGGATTCCCTGGATGAAAGTACCCGTGCCTATATGGGATACGCCGTGGAAGGGGCCAAACGCATGGAGCAGATGATCCTCTCCCTGCTCGAATATTCCCGGGTGGGGCGCTCGTCAGAGGCACCTGACCTCATCGAAAGTCGTAAACCGCTGGAAGAAGCCCTGCACTATCTGGGGCCGGACATCAGTGCCTGTGAGGGGCAGGTAGACATCAGCGGAAACTGGCCTGCCATCCAGGCCCGTCACGACGAAATGACCCGATTGTTTCACAACCTCATCGGCAATGCCCTGAAATATCACCCGGAAAACGTCACGCCCGTCATCACGGTGGCCGCCCGGGTCGTGGCAGCGAACCGGCTCCGGGTCGAAGTGGGTGACAACGGTATCGGCATCGATCCGACCCAGGTGGATCGCCTGTTCCAGGTTTTTTCCCGTCTCCAGCCGCGGGTGCGTTACGACGGGGTCGGGGTGGGGCTGGCCCTGTGCCGAAAGATCGTCGAACATCACAAGGGTACCATTGGCGTGATCTCGGAAGGTGAAGGCAAGGGCAGTCTTTTCTGGTTCGAAATGCCTATCGTGCGCGACTGAAGTCACATAACTTGAACAAACCGTCCGAACTGAAAGCCATCGAGGCATCCTGTTTCAAAATAGGTGAGCCTGTCCCCTGGAACATTTACGATGCCCACGGCGGGTTGTTGTTGCGCAAGGGGTTCATCATCGCCAATGCCCATCAACTCGCCGTGTTCGGTGACCGGGCACTGTTTGTGGAAAAAGCCGAAGCAGAGCCTCACGTGCAGCGGCTGGCCCTGGCCAATGTCTCGGTGGTGTGCCTGCTGAAGGAGGCCGCCCTGGCCCTGCGGGAAGGCTTCAGACAGATCGGCTCAGGCCAGCCCTGGCCAGACAGTCATGAAAAAATCCATGACATCGTGAAAACCCTGCAACTGGCCATCGACCTGAATACCGACATTTGCCTGGCACATATCTTCTTCAACAAGTTTACTCATGCCGACTACCCCTTGCAGCACAGTCTCGATACCGCCCTGCTTGCCCTGTTGCTGGCTCAGGCCCTGGAAAAACCGGAGCCCGAGCTTCGCTTCACCACCGCAGCGGCCCTGACCATGAACGTCGGCATGCTGACCCTTCAGGAGCAACTGCTCAAACGCTCGGACAAGTTGACACCGACCGAGAAAACCAGAATCCGGCAACACCCCGAAGCCGGCGTGGAGCTGCTGCGCAAGGCCGGGGTCAGCGATGAGGACTGGCTGGCCTGTGTGCTTTGCCATCACGAAAAGATCGATGGCTCCGGTTATCCGGGCGGGTTGGGTGCGGCGGACATTCCGCAGGGTGCCCGCATCGTTTCGCTGGCGGATCGTTACTCGGCCTGTCTTTCGCCCCGGCGGTTCAGGCCCGGTATGCTGGCGACCGGGATCATGCGGGATTTATTCATCCATCAGGCCGCCACCCTCGACGTGGAACTGGCCGGGATGCTGGTCAGGATTCTGGGCATTTATCCGCCCGGCACCTTTGTGCGGTTGCAGAACGGCGAACTGGCCGTGGTGGTGCGGCGGGGCAAGACGGGTACGACCCCCCTGGTCATTTCCTTTGTGGCCCCACGGGGCGGATTCCTGCCGTACCTGATCAAACGGGATACCCGCGAGAAGCTGTTTGCCGTGCGGGGCGGTGTGCACCTCGAGGCCAAAGACATGCCCTACACCATGTCGCAGTTATGGGGCCGCCAGGCCGAACCGGAGCCGTCCCGTGAATCGTAAGCGGGTTTTATATCTTGCAGGTTTTGCCTTGTTGCTGGT
>Ga0172376_10009363_pt1 | contig 10087 bp, 16 predicted proteins | sample Lak35m_FD_121114 | JGI IMG/M metagenome (GOLD analysis project Ga0172376, IMG submission 121114) | Freshwater microbial communities from Kabuno Bay, South-Kivu, Congo - kab_092012_35m | ecosystem: Environmental > Aquatic > Freshwater > Lake | place: Democratic Republic of the Congo: South-Kivu... | reverse complement strand
CAAGAAGGCGATCAGATCAGCACTGGCAGCGGGGTCGGCCAACGGACGGGAGCAGCCCCGACAAAACCGGCACCAGCATGGCCGCGCCAGCTGCCTTGTGCCTGACTTTCAATCGGCCCTGCCCAAGCGCTTGGATCTGTACACGTGGAATTTGTCTTGATGCATCCTTTTCGGGAAGGCAATGGCCGAATCGCTCGACTACTCTCCGACGTCATGGCATTTCAAGCTGACGCAGGGCCACTCGATTACAGCAGTTGGGATTCAAACCCGGAAACTTATTTTTCTGCAGTGCGCGCGGGTGTTTGTGGGGATCTGACACCAATACAAGTTCTATTTAGGCAAGCGTTACCTGGCGTAGCGTCATCGCCTTCAGGGTTGGCGTGAGCAACTGCACCTCAATGGTGGCGATGGAGCGTCCCGTCTCAATGGCTGAAGAACTGGCCACTGAACGAATGATCCGGCGCCTCAATGGTTGGCGTTTGGCCTCGATCCGGATGGCCTCGAGAGATTGATCTGCTTCTGGCATGGCGGAGCTCAACAACCTAATTCTCCATTGTGCCACGGATTCCACTCCTGCCCCCCTTCTCCTGATCGCCTGGCGCCGCCCCCACACCCTGCGCCAGGTGATCAATGCCATCCGCCCGGTGGCTCCGGTGCGTCTTTGTCCCTTACCCTGATGGTCTGAGCCAGGCGGGGCGTTTGCTCCCCCTCACACCCGTTAGACCGGATCGGATGTTGCACCAGCTCCAGCTCACCAACGTGGGCCCGGCGCCCAGCCTGGAGCTGGAGCTGGGCAGCCGACTCAACCTGATCACGGGCGACAACGGCCTGGGTAAGTCGTTTCTGTTGGATGCGGCCTGGTTTGCGCTCACCCGGCGCTGGCCGCAGCAACTCAATCCTCAGATCACCAGTGGACTGATCGCACGACCCATCAACAGGCGGCAAGAGGCCACCATTGCCTTCAGCGTTGATGGGGCCTCGTCTGCAACGCCGCTCAGCTACACCAGTCGTTATGTGTTGGATGACCAGGATTGGGCCGGGCCACCAGGTCGGCCCGTGAATCCGGGTATGGTGATCTACGCCATGGCGGATGGCAGTTTTGCCGTCTGGGATCCTGCGCGCAACTATTGGAAGAAACGCGGTAATCGCGACATACAGGAACGGGTGAGTGGCTACGTGTTCTCACCCCGTGATATCTGGGATGGACTCCAGAACCCCATCCCTGGTAAGGGGCGCCTCTGCAATGGATTGATCGACGATTGGGCCAGCTGGCAACGGGAAGACAGCCAAGCGTTTGCCCTGCTGAAGCAGGTGCTCACTGGATTGGCACCCAGCGAACAGGAGAATCTGAAGCCAGGTCCGCTGGTGCGTCTCAGCCTGGATGATTCGCGTCACTACCCCACCATCGTCACCGGGTATGGCCAACACGTGCCTGTGGTGCAGGCGTCTGCAGGGGTGAGACTCATCCTGGCGCTGGCCTATCTGCTGGTGTGGACCTGGCAAGAGCACCAGCGTGCCGCTGAGCTGCTGGGCCAGGATCTCTCCCCCCGGTTGATCTTTCTGATCGATGAGGTGGAAGCGCATCTCCATCCCTCCTGGCAGCGTCGCGTTCTGGCCGCGTTGCTCGCCGCGGTGAATCAACTGCGGGCGGAAACGGATGTGCAGTTGCTGGTGGTAACCCATTCCCCCCTCGGTGATGGCCTCTGTGGAGCCGATGTTTGAGCCCGCCACGGATCGCTGGTGGGATCTCGATCTGGTGGATGGCACGGTGTCGCTCAGCCAACGCCCATTTGAGCGGCAGGGTGATGCCAACAGCTGGCTGATGAGCCAGGCCTTTGATCTTCCCAGTGCAGGTTCTCTGGATCGCCAGCAGGCTCTGGATCGTGCTCGCCAGCTGATTCGCCAGAAGGATGAAGCCAGCCCGGCTGAGATCCAGGCCTCCGAACAAGCTCTGCAGCATTGTCTCAGTGGAGCAGACCCGTTTTGGAATCAATGGCGCTGGGCAAAGGCCAGATTCAGTTGGCAGGCTGAACCCAAGCCATGATTCCCGTGCAACAGGGCCCAGAACCCCCAGACTTTGATGCAAGGGTGCGGCAGCCTGGTCTGATGGTGCTGGCTGCTGCAGGCATCTCACCGGCTGCCATCGTGAGCCGCCGTGAGCTGATGCGGGCCGGAGGCAGGCTTCACCCGGATTTCTGGCGCAGGATGCGCCAGGAATTACAGGCCGTGTTCAGCGGCTGTTGCGCCTACTCCTGTTTCCGCCTTGAAGACGCTCTCACGCCTTCCAGGGCTGAGCTCTCAGCGAGTGTGGATCATTTTCAGCCAATTTCCAGATCACCAGCTGGCATGGCTTACGAGTGGAGCAACCTCCGCTGGAGCTGGAGCACCATCGATAATCAGTACAAGAAAGATAAACGGGTGTCTCTCGACCCCTGTGCCATGGATTTTTTTCCCTTCGAATTTGATGTTGGAGATTTTGGGCGTTTACTGCCCCGCACAGGACTATCCGCTCAGACCACATCGGGCGCAGTGCAGGCTCTGCAAGACCTGGGCCTCAACCAGCCAGCCTGCATTGTGATTCGGCGGAATTGGGCTGAAGACTTGATGACCCATGCTCAGCGGTATAGGGATCAACTGATGCAGAGCTGGCAGCCATTCCTCTGGCAGGAACTCAAAACCCTTGGAGCTATTCCCTGAGTTTTGATGAATACCCCCTCCTGCTGATCGCCTGGCGCCGCCCACGCGCCTAGTTGTGGCCTGCGACGGCCCCATCCCGACGTTCCCTGTGAGCCAGGCAACCAACCTCGCATCGACCCGGCTTGCGTATTACGATAATCGGATGGACCTCACCACCGTCTCCCCCAAGTACCAGGTCGTGATCCCCAAGCGGGTGCGTGAGCAATTTGGTCTGGCGCCAGGCCAGCAGCTTCAGGTGTTGGCGTTGCCAGGCCGCATCGAATTGGTCCCTAGCCAAACCCCGGCTGCTTTGCCGGGATTTTTACAGGGAGACAACACCTTCCAGCGCGAGCACCATCGTCTGTGACCCAGCAGAGAGCGGTGGTGGACGCGTCCGGATGGATTGAGCTGTTCACCAATGGGCCGCTCGCAGGCCGTTTTCTGGCCTTGCTGGACGTTGAGGACAACCTGGTGGTGCCTGCCATCAGCATCCTTGAGGTGTTCAAGTGGGTGTTGCGGGAACACAGCGAAGCCCAGGCCATTCAGGTTGCTGCAGTGATGCAGCGCGGATTGGTGATTGATCTCGACAGCCGGCTCGCCATCGCCGCTGCCCAACTCAGTCATGCCCTGCGGCTGCCCATGGCCGACAGCATCATCCTGGCCACTGCCCGTGCCCATCAGGCCAGGCTCTACACACTGGATGCCGATTTCAAGGATCTCCACGACGTGGAACTGCTGCAGCGCCCGTGATTGATGACCTCTGATTCCAACCCCGCCGATACCCCCCTGCTCCTGATCGCCTGGCGCCGCCCCCACACCATGCGCCAGGTGATCGATGCCATCCGCCCGGTGGCGCCCACGCGCTTGTATGTGGCCTGCGACGGCCCCAACCCCGAGCGCCCCGGCGAAGCCGAGAAGGTGGCCGCCACCCGTGCGGTGATCGAGCATGAGATCGACTGGCCCTGCCAGATCGAGCGCCTCTATTCCGATGTGAACCAGGGCTGCAGTGTTGGACCAATCCGTGCCATCAGCTGGTTTTTCGAGCAGGTGGAGGAGGGCATCATCCTGGAGGACGACTGCGTTCCCCATCCCGACTTCTTCCCCTACTGCACCACCCTGCTTGAGCACTATCGCCACGACACACGGGTGTGGTGCATCAGCGGCGACAACTTCCAGAACGGCCAGTGGCGCGGCGACGGCAGCTACTACTTCAGCCGCTACAACCACTGCTGGGGCTGGGCCAGCTGGTGCCGCTGCTGGCAGCACTACGACGCCGACCTCAGCCATTGGCCCGCCCTGCGCGATTCTGGTCTGCTGGAGACGATCTTTGAAGACCCACTCGAGCGCAACTACTGGAGTGGAATTTGGCAACGTACACATGCGCAGGCAGTGCCGATCACGTGGTGGGACTATCAATGGACCTTCACCTGCCTCGCCAACAGCGGCCTCACAGCCCTACCCAACCGCAATCTGGTGAGCAATGTGGGTTTTGGGACTGATGGTACTCATACCACTGGCGTTGCCGATCCCACGGTGGCGGATCAGGGTTTGGGAGAGCTGATCCACCCCAGCTTTATACTGAGGGATGCAATGGCTGATCGTTACAGCTTTGATCATCACTTTGGCGGAGCCAACCTGCGCCACCGCCCAAAGCTCTTCTCCCGTGTGAAATCCCGTCTACGCCACTACTGGCATCAACTCCAGCCTGCGATTCGGTGATCGACCTCAATCAATACAGCCTTACCCCAGCCGAGCACTGCGCCATCGAGCAGCAGCTGACCCAGTCGGTCTTCGATCCATGCCTTGAACAACTGTGGGCTCTGATGGATCAGGCCTGGGAACGCTGCGGCTGTGATAATCACAACCCTGATCCCGCTCGTCTGGCCAGCTTCTACAGCGATCCCGTATGGCTGCTCAACGGCATGTTCATCGAGCAGCACGCTGTGTCGATGGGCCACCGACAGGCGATCACGGCAGCTGTGGCAGCTCTGGCTCCTGAGCGGGTACTGGATTTCGGCGGCGGCTTTGGCACCCTCGCTCGCCTACTCGCCGCTGCACTGCCCAACGCTGAGGTGGCCATCTGCGAGCCTTACCCGCCGCGCCATGGCATCGAGAGCTGCAGGCCCTTCGCCAACATTCGCTTCATCCCGGCACTCACAAGCCAGAGCGTCGACGTGCTGGTGAGCACCGATGTGCTGGAGCATGTGCAAGATCCTCTCGCCCTGCTGGCAGCGATGGTGGATGCGGTACGCCCTGGAGGCCATCTATTGATCGCCAATTGCTTCTATCCGGTGATTGCCTGCCACCTGCCTTGCACCTTTCACCTGCGCAACAGTTTTGATGACTTCTGCCAGGCCCTGGGGCTGGAGGTGCTCGGCCCCTGCGAAGGCAGCCACGCCACCATCTATCGCCGTGCTCAGGTGCTGCAGCCCGATTGGCCGCAGTTGCGGGCAATGGAGCGGCGCAGCCAGCGCCGATTCCAAAGGAGTGAATGGCACGCTCGCTCCATCGCCCCTTGGACGCAGCGCGCACACCTTGCGCTGCGGCATCCCCTCCAGTACCTCCGCAAACTGTTGAGCGCTGTCGTCTCCACCCGTTGAACATCCTCCACGTCAACGCTTCCGACATCAGCGGTGGCGCTGCCCGCGCCGCCTATCGCATTCATCGCAGCCTGGTGGATCACGGTGCACCCCATGGCCTGCGATCCCAGATGCGTGTGATCAGCAATCTGGCGGATGATCCAACGGTGATTGCCGGCTGGCCGGCTTCAGGCCTCAGCTTTGCCGATCGACTCGATCGCAAATTTGGCAACCGATTTCGTTCGCCCGAGGGCTTTCATTCAGGTAATCCCATCATTGTCTCGATCGCTTGGCCGCCTACCGGGCTCGGGCGAGAACTGGAGCAACGCCATCAACAGGGATTGCTTGATCTCGTCCATTTCCATTGGCTTGGCGACCGCACGCTTTCCATTGAGGAAATTGGTCGCCTTTCGATGCCCCTTGTCTGGACCCTCCACGACCAGTGGGCGTTCTGCGGCGCCGAGCACTACACCAGTCCGCCCCTGCCTGGCGAAATCGCCAGCAGCGATGAGCGCTTCGCCGTGGCCTACAGCACCACCAGCCGCCCCGCCCATGAAGCCGGGCCCGACCTCAACCGCCGCACTTGGTTGCGCAAGCACCGCGCCTGGGGGAAGCCCATTTATATCGTGTGCCCCAGCCGCTGGTTGGCCGATTGCGCCCGCCGCAGCACGTTGATGGCCGACTGGCCGATCACGGTGATCCCCAATCCGATCGCCCTCAACGTGTGGGCCCCCTGCGATCAAGCCCAGCCGCGAGCGCTCCTGGGTCTGCCTGCCGAGCGTCCGCTGGTGTTGTTCGGCGCCATGGGCGGCAGTGCCGATCCCCGCAAGGGAGCAGATCTGCTGCTGGAAGCGCTGCAGCACCTGCGCAGCCAGGTGGCCGGCACCCCCCTGGAGCAACTGGAGCTGGTGGTGTTCGGCCAGAGCCAGCCGGCCCAGCCGCCCGATCTCGGCTTCCCCATCCACTACACGGGCTCCCTGCACGACGACATCAGCCTGCGCCTGCTCTATGCCGCCGCTGATGTGTTCGTGATCCCCTCCCGCCAGGACAACCTGCCCAACACCGGCCTGGAGGCCCACGCCTGCGGCACCCCCGTGGTGGCCTTCGCCACCGGCGGCCTGGTCGACATCGTTGATCCCCACATCACCGGGGCGCTGGCGCAGCCGTTTGATCCGCTCTCGCTGGCAGCGTCGATCCGCTGGGTGCTGGAGGATCCGCAGCGCCGCCGGCAGTTGGGAACGGCGGCCCGGCAGCGGGCCGAGCGGCTCTGGGATCCGGTGCGGGTGGCGGGGCTCTACGCGGAGGTGTACGGGCAGGCGCAGCAGCGGGGCCTCCAGAACCGCTCTGGATCGCCCTCGCTACGCTGAAGATCTTGCAGGCCTGGGACGATGACCCTCACCAGCAGCCCAGCCACAGCCCACCCCGCATCGGCTGCCGGCTTTGATGCTCTGGCGCCACTACGTTTCCCGCATGAGCTGCGACTCACGCCGGAGCAGTTCGAACTGGTTTGCGCCGAAAACCGCGAGGCAGTGCTTGAGTTGGCAGCCGATGGCCGGGTCATCGCAATGACACCGACTTGCAGCGAAACCGGAGCCCGCAACTCCCGTCTCGAGATGCGTCTGCTGCTCTGGGCTGATCAGCAGGGCGGTTGGAAGGTGTGCGGCAGCTCCAGCGGCTTCCGCTTGCCCGACGGCTCGGTGTTCAGCCCGGATGCCTCCGTGATTCGCCTGGATCGCTGGCAGGCCCTCAGCCCAGAGGAGCGCCGAGGCTTCGCGCCGCTTTGCCCCGATCTGGTGGTGGAACTGGCCAGCCCCAGTGATGAAGGCCCCCGAGGCCTGAGCGCCCTGCGCCAGAAGATGGCCGCCTATCAGGCCAATGGCGCTCGCCTGGGCTGGCTGCTGATTCCCCACGACCAGGCCGTGGAAGTGTGGCCGGCGAGTGGAGCCCCACATCGCCTCGTCGCCGCTGACGTGCTCGATGCTGGCCCTGAGTTCCCCGGGCTGGAGCTGCAGCTCGCTGAGATCTGGGCTGGGTGAGTCTCAGGCAGCCTGAGGCAGCTTGCCGATCACGCCGATCTCCAAGCTTCGCAAGGGGGCGGATATGCTGCTGGCAGCGTTGCAGGGTCTGCGCCGCCAGGTGGCCGGCACGCCCCTGGAGCAGCTCGAGCTGGTGGTGTTCGGCCAGAGCCGGCCGGCCCAGCCCCCCGCTCTCGGCTTCCCCATCCACACCAGCGGCCCCCTGCCCGACGACCTCAGCCTGCGCCTGCTCGATGCCGCCGCCGATGTGTTCGTGATCCCCTCCCGCCAGGACAACCTGCCCAACACCGGCCTGGAAGCCCACGCCTGCGCCACCCCCGTGGTGGCCTTCGCCACCGGCGGCTTGGTCGATATCGTGGATCATCACACCACCGGCGCGCTGGCTGAGCCGTTTGATCCGCGCTCCCTGGCAGCGGCGATCCGCTGGGTGCTGGAGGATCCGCAGCGGCGGCGGAAGCTTGGCGCGGCGGCCCGGCAGCGGGCCGAGCGGCTCTGGGATCCGGTGCGGGTGGCGGGGCTCTACGCGGAGGTGTACGGGCAGGCGCTGGAACGGGGCCTCCAGAACCGCTCTGGATAGCCCTCGCTACTTTGAAACCACAGCAGGTCTGGGACGATGACGCTCACCACCAGCCCAGCCGCAACCCACCCCGCATCGGCCGCCAGCTTTGATGCCCTGGCACCTCTTCGCCTCCCCCCGGACCTGCGCCTCACGCCGGAGCAGTTCGCGCTGGTGTGCGCCGAAAACCGTGAGGCAGTTCTGGAGCTGGCCGCGGATGGCCGTGTCATTGCGATGACGCCAACAGGGGGTGAAACGGGTTCCCGCAACGGGGAGCTGTTTTTTCAACTCAAGTTGTTCGCAAAACGCTCCGGGGAATGGAAAACGTTCGACAGTTCGACGGGTTTTCGCCTCCCAGATGCTTCTGTGGTGAGCCCCGATGGTTCCCTGGTCCACCTCGACCGGTGGCAGTCCCTGACGTCCGAGCAGCGCCGCAGCTTCGTGCCGCTCTGCCCCGATCTGGTGGTGGAACTGGCCAGTCCCAGCGACGAAGGGCCGCGTGGCGTGAGTGCCCTGCGCCAGAAGATGGCCGCCTACCAGGCCAATGGTGCCCGCCTGGGCTGGCTGCTGCTGCCTCACGAGCAAGCCGTGGAGGTCTGGCCCGGCAGCGGGGCCCCGCAACGCCTGGAGCAGATCGGTGTGCTGGAGGCCACGTCGGAGTTCCCCGGCTTGCAGCTGCAGCTGGCTGAGATCTGGGCGGGGTGAATCGGATCAGCCGCCGCCATCGATCTCAGCGCAGGAGCTGAACCTCCAGGTCCAGAGGCAGCTGAGCCCAGGCTCGATCGCAGGTCACCACCGTGAGGCCCAGCCGCAACCCCAGGCTCAGGCAAGCCCGATCCGCCAGCGACAGGCCGTGCTGCCGCGTCAGCGGCCATAACCGGCCAGCCCTCTCGCCATCCACTGGCAAAAAGGGTTCCACACGCATCCCCAGCGCCTGCAGATCCTCCCGCATGCCCTCCACGTCCACCCCTGCGGAAAGCGATGTCTGCACCACTTCAGCCCAGTTCACACTGGCCATGCACGCATCAGCCAACAGCCCATCCACCACCTCGGCGCCAGGCTCCTCGCGGAGATAAGCCAGCAAGGCTGAGGCATCAAGCACAACCGCCATCACACGTTCTCGGGCCGTCCGTCCTCGATGGAGAACTGCTCACGCCGTTCGGCGATCAGTTCGTCCACCAGAGCGCGCTCACTGGGCACCTGGGCAAACCGTGCCTTCAGCCGACTCTTGATCCGGTCCGGCTTCTCCAGCACAAGCCGGTCGGCTTCCTGGCGTGCCACCAGCCGATCACCCTCTGCCAGCTCCAGCGCGCGCCGCAACGGCGCCGGGATCACCAGCCGCCCCTGACGGCCCAGGCTCACTTCCACCGAGGCAGACATCTCGCTCATCACAAACCTCAAAGGAACGCCAAATCATAAATGGCATATAGCCACTTGCGTGGCACTCCTTCCAGCTTATGCCACGTCCAGCTGGGCTGTGCCCCGACCTGGACCTCCCTGCCCTTGCTGTGCCCGGCTACTGCTATGACCCTATGCAGATCGCTTCCGACCGGCCCAGCCCCCCGCTCTCGGCTTCCCCATCCACACCAGCGGCCCCCTGCCCGACGACCTCAGCCTGCACCTACTTGATGCTGCCGCCGATGTGTTCGTGATCCCCTCCCGCCAGGAGAACCTGCCCAACACCGGCCTGGAAGCCCACGCCTGCGGCACCCCGTGGTGGCGCAGCCGTTTGATCCGCTCTCGCTGGCAGACGCGATCCGCTGGGTGCTGGAGGATCTGCAGCGGCGGCGGGAGCTTGGCGCGGCGGCGCGGCAGCAGGCGGAGCGTCTCTGGGATCCGGCGCGGGTGGCGGGGCTTTATGCGGAGGTGGTTGGGCAGGCTGTAGAGTGGGGCCACCAGAACCCCTTTGTAACGCTTTCGCTTCGCTGAAAGCGCCGCAGGCTTGGGTCGATGACGCTCATCACCAGCCCAGCCACAGCCCACGCCGCAGCGGCCGCCAGCTTTGATGCCCTGGCGCCTCTTCGCCTGCCACCCGGATCTACGCCTCACGCAGGACCAGTTCGAACTGGTACGCCGAGAACCGCGAGGCGGTGCTCGAGTTGGCAGCCGATCCGTTCGACCCATCAATGATGGTTCATTTTCGCAAGCGATTCTCGGAAGAGGAGCTCAGCCGGATCAATGAACTCATTGCCGAACGGGGCAAGGCCATGGTGATGGAGGCCGTGGCAGCACGACAAGAT
>Ga0172376_10009362_pt1 | contig 10087 bp, 7 predicted proteins | sample Lak35m_FD_121114 | JGI IMG/M metagenome (GOLD analysis project Ga0172376, IMG submission 121114) | Freshwater microbial communities from Kabuno Bay, South-Kivu, Congo - kab_092012_35m | ecosystem: Environmental > Aquatic > Freshwater > Lake | place: Democratic Republic of the Congo: South-Kivu... | reverse complement strand
CGTGGCGATCGGCGTCAGCAACCAGCCCAGTGACGCGGTGCATCTACTGCCGATGCTGGAGCGGATCCAATCCAACACCGGTCAGTTGCCGCATGCCTTCATTGCAGATGCCGGCTACTGCAGTACCGCCAACCTGGAAGCATGTGAGGTGAAAGGGCTGCAGGCCTACATCTCCACCAGCCGGCAGCAGCACGGCAAGCGACCTCGGCCATCAAGGGGTAGACCACCCAAAGACCTCGATGCCAGAGGCCGGATGGAGCGGAAGCTCAGATCCAAAGCCGGCCAAGCGATCTATGCCGTGCGCAAAACTGTGGTGGAACCAGTCTTTGGGCAGATCAAAGGGGCTAGAGGCCTGGATCGGTTCCGAACGGGGTCTGGAGCTGGTGAACGGGGAATGGGCGCTAATGGCCACCACCCACAACCTGCTCAAGCTGTTCAGGGCATCAATGGCCACGGCCTAATGGCCTGTCGCCACGGCTGCAATCGGATATTCCCGAATCACAGGAGCTCAATCACCGCTTCCTGGCCTCAGTGCAACGTGCGACACGCTCCTAGCTCGCTGCGCCTCACGTAGGAGATGTCGTCAATGACGAGCAGGGCATAGCGGTCCAGCCGTTGCAGCATGGCCGGTAGCTCGTAGCTGGCTTTGGCCTTCTGCAGCAGCTGCACCAGGGTGGTAGCGGGGAAGTGACCTCTACCTCACCTTCTCAGAAAGCCCTACATAGATCTAATAAAAACGAGCTTGATGCTACAATAACCTGACCAAGCCGCAGACCAAAAAATGATTCAATATTATACCTCCAGAGAAGCACTGGCACAGTTAGGACTGCCTAGCAACTACATCTACCTTCTGTTTACTGGCAGCTACGGAGATAAATGGTTTATAGCTTCTATGCTCAGCTCTGTGCTCTTCTATCATTCAGAATCCCGCATAATTGCCGGGGAAGAAGACAAAGATCTTCTGAGAGTCTTTTTAGGCCCATTGATCGGTCGTTGTATCTTTGTTGGCGCCGAAGTCGTTTTAGGCCTTCGCAGTCTTGCAAGATCAACACCAGACTCATACATGCCAGCCCATGGACAAATCAACGAGCTCCCCAATTGCCTGCCCCATGGATGCATTCGCTCACTCCACTTTGTTGATTACCCCTATCTAGCCAACTTATCTTCTCGCGGTGCCGCAAAATATATAGATCTCTTGACCCTCATCACATCCATCCCCCCTGACACAAAACCTGCTCACCCTATCTACTATGATGATGCCGACCAATCGAAAGCCAGAAAAATCTTAAACATGAGCGAAAAATATAGCATTATTAACCCCGTTAACTACTCACATGTGCCGCTATTACCAAATCAGTATGCATACATTGCGCTTCGATTTCTTGCAGATGGAATTTGGCCGATAATCAATACGCATGGTTTAGAGCAAGACTGTATCAATGAAATGAGGAGCCTTGCACCCGGAGCAGTTTTTTGCCCACTGCCAGGTCACCTCTTGAAAATCTTTTATGATCGATCAGTGGCAACTGTTGGGGTGATCGGCGGAGCGATTTCAATTGCATTTTCCTTAACAAGTACAAATATTCTCTGTTTTCAAACGCCCTGCCGTCACTTTTCTGGCATAACCAAACGGATTCTCAACGGTCATTCAGCATTAGAGAGAGATACTTTTTTTGCTGACCCACCACCATCACCTTGTCGACAAACGAAAGTCGTAACAATTGAAGACCCAATAGTTTATAGAACTGAAGATCTTAAGAGCGACATTTGCGGCTTTATGAATAGCATTGCTTAAGGTAGTTTTGCACAATTGAAACTTGTAGCTAGTATCAAAGAAGGTGTTGAGATTTGCCTATACTTTAGGTCGAGTCCATTTCTGTGTACTCGAGTTCGGAGCTGTCAACACTTAAATATCCATTGGTGCATGGCAGCAACGCCCCCCCCTGTCAGACTTGGCATATTGATCAAGATGAGAAACGATATAAGGAAGCGCTGTGTTAAGGCTCAATTCATAATTAGGCCCTTCTATCAATAAATGCTCTATTGGCAAAAAGTGACCACACACCAGGGGGTTCTCTAGGCCTTTCTTGCATTGTCTTGTTATCGTGTTGCCGTCAGAGTAAGCAGAAATGATCTGCGGTTCGGCCGATATTGTAATCGAAGGCAAAGAATAGACCCAGTGCGGAATTGCATCACCAGATCCAAATTGGCTAATGCCATAATCAGCTATTTGATAGGTAGCAACCTTTTCTTCAATCGATGCGCCAGCGAGATCCAGAAAACGGCCCGAATGCCCCCAGCGCTGGTTCGCACAATCCAGAAGCGAGCTGTTTGATGTTGGTATCTGCTTCACTTCACCATGAAAAGCTGTTAGTCCATCAAAGATAAATCCGGCTTTTGGATACCTCTGAAGCAAATAGTCGATAATCTCTAAGACTTGCTGGCCTTGAGATCGCCAACCTTTTCTCCACCATTCACTGGGTCGCAGACCAAATAGTATTATAGGCCAATAGTTGCCTCGGAATTGTCTGAGTGTTAATTGTAAAGGTTGCTTAATTTCTGCAGTTACCTCGTATCGCCAAAAGCGCTCATACTCCTTGCCAATAGAAAATCCAATGGGCACATGCGCACATGTGGAAGTGCTTAAAAGATAATCGCTACAGGATTTAACGCTTTCGCATGATAAGCTTACTTGGCTGATTAATGCTTTTGGCGACAACCAAGAAGTTTGACCAAGCAAGCAATGAGACACCAAGATCGGCGATTCGCCAATTACTGGATAATGGCGAACGGATAGAAAGCCAAGTACATCATTCCAATGAGCATGGCCAAAACTCTTGTTAAAGCCAAATGCAAATGCATGATTGAATACAGGCCGACGCGCAAGCTTTTTCAAATCAAAGCGTTCCTGGATCTGGCGCAAATGATCAATTAATTCGGGGCCACGCTCTTTGATAAAAAATGCACTTGCGACCTCGGCAGGGGCATTCTGATAGATCACGAATGTATCGGTATAGTGTATATATATTCCTAGCTGTTGCTGGAATTCGTTGTATAGCAATAAAGTCAAAAGCTGTGGCTTGCTGCTGTCTGGCAACTCTTCAATGAATGACAGGGCCAAGCAAGGATTAGCTGGCCGACCAGATTGCAAGAAATAGGCTGTCTGAGTAAAAGTAACGTGCTGACTCTGGCTCTCCTTAATCCAATAGCCGCCTGCATATGCAGTTTCAAGACTTGCAGCAGCAATGCGCCGATAAGGCTCCGGGACGTTGGGTTCAAAGGTTGGATCATCCAGCAATTGCTGGCCAATTGATCCATGCACGCGTTCGAACACAAGGCCAACCAAGCCTGAAGGGGGTGGCTCAATCAGCGAATAGAGCTTTAAAGCTTGCTGGTTCATGATGAATTCTATTTTAGAAATGATTGCAAAGTGTTTTCAATCAATGAGGTAGAATAAATCGAAGACCCCAAAGTTGACCCTGGAAGTTGAGATGTATCTTTACCGACTATAAATGTCGAGCGCGACGCAATCAAGTGAGTATAGGGCCACCCCCCCTCTAGATAATGATTATTAATAATGGACTCTGGATCGCATAGTCCAATATAGTGGCAATCATTTGATGCAAACAAGATGAAATTCATGCTTGAGCTACCATCGCCAATGATTAGCGAGGCTTGTCTGAACAATTCCAGTCTTTGTTGAAGCGAGAGAGAGGTTGGATCAACGCTCAGGCCGCCATAGGCTCGCACCAACAGTTGAAGTTCATTCAGGTTTCTGATGCGCTTTTGCTTATGACCTGTGCGTTCAATCAGAATGGGAATTTTCGGCAAAACATTTGACTCTGGCGAAATAGCAATATTTTGATGCAGCCAAGACCTCAAGGTCAGCTGAGATTGCATAACACTCGGCAGCATCGGAATACGAACAGATCCTGGCCTAACAAACATCAACTCACCCGCATGCGGTGATGGCACTTTCACATAATTCAATGGTAAACGCTTCAGATACTCTTTTTGCCAAGCCTGCCAAGGTTCGCAATAGAGTAGCGGAAGAGAACCATTAATACCTACCCAAGCCTTTAAAGCAAGGCAAGGCCCTAAATAATCACACAAGAAGTGACTGTAGTTATGATTCTGCGGCAACCAGCACAAATCCAGGTGAGGCGCATCAATTTGTCGGCCATGGCCAGACAAAACCCATTGATTATCGTTGTTTTTCTTTAAAATCGGAAAATAAGGAAAGAATTGCTCTGACGACTGATCCTCCAACAGATGGCCGTCTGCAGATACCAAAAAATAGCGCAACTCATTGTTCGGCCAACGGTAAATCGCGATCGTCGGCCGCAAAATTCTCCACAAAGCAGGAACCACCTGCTGAGCTAATAGTCGATTCCGTAGATAGTCTTTTTGCATTTTCGACAAGGGATAATTCTTAATCCCTTGCCAACACTGGAGAACGATCTCTTGATTCAGCGGAGTGCCATCCATGAGGTGCTCAGCTCGACCGGCGAGATCCTTGGCTTGAATGCCAAAACTACAAATGGCCAACTCGTTGAGATTCATCGATGACACCATCAAGCAAGTGCTCATGAAAAGCCCCTCATTGGGAATAGCAGAAAATGACCTGTTTCATGTTAAAGTAGAAACATGGTTGTCTACAGTCCGAATCAACAATGAAAGCTGTCATCCTTGCTGGCGGTCTTGGCACAAGAATCAGCGAAGAAACCCATCTTAAACCCAAGCCGATGGTTGAGATTGGCGGCAAACCCATTCTCTGGCATATTCTCAAAACCTATAGCTTTTATGGCATCAACGAGTTTATCGTCTGCTGTGGCTACAAAGGCTATATCATCAAAGAATATTTCGCCAACTATTTTCTCCACACCAGCGATGTGACCTTCCATCTTGATTTGAATCATATGGAAATCCACAAGCGCAAGACTGAGCCCTGGAAAGTCACTTTAGTCGATACCGGTGAAACAACCATGACTGGTGGCCGCTTGCGACGCGTTCGCAGTTTTCTGGATGATCAACCCTTCTGTTTCACCTATGGTGATGGCGTTGCCAACGTGGACGTCACAGCCCTGCTTAACTTTCACCAATCCCACGGTTTACAAGCCACGCTCACGGCCGTTCAACCACCCGGCAGATTTGGTGCGCTGGATTTAGGGCCAGATGAACGCATCCAAGCCTTCCAGGAAAAACCACAGGGCGACGGCAGTTGGATCAATGGCGGCTTCTTTGTGCTCGATCCCTCCGTGATCGAGCGCATCGAAGGTGATCACACCCTCTGGGAGCAGGAACCCCTGGCGTCCCTGGCGCACGACGGTCAGCTGGCCGCCTACAGGCACCACGGCTTCTGGCAGCCCATGGACACCCTGCGCGATCGCCAGCATCTCGAGGAGCTCTGGAGCGCTGGTAAGGCTCCCTGGAAGGTCTGGTGATGCTTGATCCCTCGTTTTGGCCGCAGAAGCGCGTGCTGCTCACCGGCCACACCGGCTTTAAGGGCAGCTGGCTGCTGCTTTGGCTACGTGAACTAGGCGCGCGGATCACGGGATACTCCCTGGCCGCAGAGGCTGTGCCCTGCCTGTTTCGCCAGCTGGCTCCGCAGCTGGCAGGCCAGTTCGAGCACATCGAAGCGGACCTTGCCGATCTGAGCACCCTGCAGGCAGCCGTGGATGCGTGCCAACCCGAGGTGGTGCTGCACCTGGCAGCCCAACCCCTGGTGCGACAGAGCTATGCCGACCCCCTGGGCACTTGGACCACCAACGTGCAGGGCTCCATGCACGTGCTCGAAGCTCTCAAAACCCTGCAGCACCCCTGTGCGGTGGTCATGGTCACCACCGACAAGGTCTATGAGAACCAGGAGTGGACCTACGGCTACCGCGAAAGCGATCGCCTGGGCGGTCACGACCCTTACAGCGCCAGCAAGGCGGCGGCCGAGTTGGCCATTGCCAGCTGGCGCGCCAGCTTTTGTGGCACGGGTGCGCACCAGACGCCTCATCTGCGCATTGCCACTGCCCGCGCCGGCAATGTGATCGGTGGTGGCGACTGGGCTCGCGACCGCATCGTTCCAGATGCCATGCGCGCCCTGGCAAAGGGACATGCCATTGCCGTGCGCAACCCTGCTGCCACCCGCCCCTGGCAGCACGTGCTCGAACCCCTGGGCGGGTACCTACTCCTGGCCCAACAGCTGCTGAGCCTGAACGAGCCCCCCTGCGAAGCCTTTAACTTTGGCCCAAGCCTGAGCAGCAACCGAGCGGTAGCCGAGCTTGTTGCCACCATGCTGGAACACTGGCCTGGCCGCTGGATCGACGCCCGTGACCCCGGCGCACCCCACGAGGCCGGCCTACTGCACCTGCAGATCGACAAGGCCCGCCACCAACTGGGCTGGTGGCCGCGGTGGGACTACCCCACCACAGTGGCCCGCACCGTGCGTTGGTATCGGGAGGTGCATGCGGGCGCGGACCCCTATTCCCGTAGCCTGGCTGACCTACAGGCCTACCAAGCAGCCCTGGCAGCATGACCGGCACTCCAGCGCAGCTCAAGGCTCAGATCCTGGAACTCACCCGCCAGTACTCACGGCAGGTTCATGGGGCATTTCGACCCGCCGCCGACCCCGAGCGCAGCGCCTGGCAGGACTGGCAAACCATCCCCTATGCCGGCCGCGTCTTCACAGAAGACGAGGTTGAGGCTGCGGTGGCCAGCACCCTCGATTTCTGGCTCACCCTTGGCCGCGAAGGGGAAGCGTTTCAACAGGAACTGGCAGCCTTTCTGGGGGTGCGCCACAGCTTGCTGGTGAACTCCGGCTCCAGTGCCAACCTGATCGCCATCTCGGCGCTCACTTCGCCCAAGCTGCCCGCTGAGCGGCGCATCAAACCGGGTGATGAGGTGATCACGGTGGCGGCCGGCTTCCCCACCACCGTGGCGCCGATCGTGCAGGTGGGGGCGGTGCCGGTGTTCGTCGATGCCGACCCTGTAACGGGCAATGCCCGCTGCGACCAGCTGGAGCTGGCCTACAGCCCTGGCAAAACCAAGGCCGTGATGATGGCCCATGCCCTGGGCAATCCCTTTGATCTGGCGGCCACCCTGGCTTTTTGCCGCAAGTACGACCTGTGGCTGGTGGAAGACAACTGCGATGCCCTGGGCTGCAGTTACTCCATGCCCCGGCCCCTGGCCGAGAGCCTGGGCTTCACGGAGAACAGCCCGGGCCTCGATGAGGGGCCCGATCGGGTGGTGCGCTACACCGGCACCTGGGGCGATCTCAGCACCCAGAGCTTCTACCCGCCCCACCACCTCACCATGGGAGAGGGCGGCGCCGTGAACATCGTGCGCGACGCCAAGCTCAAGGTGATCGCCGAAAGCTTCCGCGACTGGGGCCGCGACTGCTGGTGCCCCAGCGGCATCGACAACACCTGCGGCAAGCGCTTCGGCTGGCAGCTGGGTGAACTGCCCGCCGGCTACGGCTATCAGGGATCGCCATGAGAAAGTTGATCAGATCACCAGGAGCAGCAGAATCAGAGCAACGACAGAAGTGGTTTTGGGCATAATATAGGTCAATCCCTTTGACCTAAGCCCAGGCTTGCAGCCCTGGACTTAAGCCTGATCGCACCCTATCTGCATAGTCTCGTCGCGCAATCCACGCTCAATAATCAAGAATTAGAGGGCGTCGCTGATTTCATTCATCCTCACTTTCGGTTCTCATTATGTACAGATTCAAGACATCCGAATTCCTAGAGCAAAATAATCTTTCGTTAGATAAAACTTATTTTCTCTTGGTTGGGAGCTATGCCGACAAGTGGTTTGCCTGCTCAATGCTGGTAAACCTTTTAGACCTAGACCCAAATACATATATAATTTCCTCTATTAACGACGGAGATCTTGTGCGAATATTTTTTGGCGCTGAGAATAGCCGCTGCCTATTTGCCCAGGATAAAGTTATACAAGTTCTTCTTAATCTTTGTCAGCAAGATCCATTAGCCTATCTGCCAGGATCACAAAACTCTGTATCAGGAGAACAGATATCTGCCCCTGTAAAGCCGCCAAGAGCATCAGTTCGCTCATCTCATATAGTCAACTATCCTTATTTTACCAGCATGGTCGTCCATAGATACTTGTCCTACTGCGATGCACTGAAAACAATACTGTTTTTAACACCAGAGACAAAACCACAGATGCCAAGTTTCTATACACAAAGCGACAATTCAAAGTGCGAGATATTTCTCGAGAAAGCAGATCTTCGCGCAAGTAAATCAGCGATAATAAATGTTGTAAATATCTCCCATCAGCGACTTCCGCTTGAATGCTATGCCAATCTTGAACTAGGGCTAGCAAGTCTTGGCTATAATGTAGTTTTTAATGTGGCCGGCGCTAGAGACGTGGAGCTTCTTAACTTCCTAAAAACCAGCATATCTGCGAAGCTTGTCGATGTACCCGGTTATTTAATGAAGATGATATATGATCGTATTTCTTTATGCATTGGTGCCGTAGGTGGCGCGATGTCAATAGCAGACGCATTTTCGTCATGCCATATGATCACCTATCAGACACCTGCCAATTTCTTTCCTCGCCTCAATCTAATTAATGACAATCCATTTGCGAAGGATAACATGTATGCATATCCCCGGCCAAAGGCAAAAAGAATATCAGAATACTACATAACAAGTATGGACGATCTTCGCGAAAACCCCGCTCAAGTAGTCACTCATATTGAAGATTTCAATAATAAGTTGGTTCGAGACCAAAATGACTAGTATTACACAAGGCTTTCATGCAGGGAGAGGTCGTGTGTAACGAGAATGGCAAGCCACAAATGTGAAATCTCCCCAATTCGTTGTGGTAGATCCCGTAAGCGGGTTGGGGCCCGGCGCAGCCTGAGTCAGCAGCCGCTCAGCGATCTGCAGCAAGTTTTTGTCGTGATCCTCGCGACCGGCAACGACAGTCTCTTATAAAGCCGGGGGTGCCGGCCGAGGAGTCGGGATTCCACCAGTTCGATCCAACCTCGGACGATCTGATCCGCCAAGATCGAGAACTCTGAGCTCGGATCAACGCATGCTGGATCTGGCCCGAAAGATGCTGCTCTGAACCCTGAGAGCTTGTATGCAACATGAGCTGCTATAAAAACGTACATCGGGCAGCGGCTTCTGCCCTTGAATGCTCCCAGAAAAATCTGGCGGCTTACCGGAGCGCGAAGACGTGACCACCCCTGCCGATCTCAAGCGACAGATCCTGGAGCTCACCCGCGAATACTCCCGCCAGGTGCACGCCGGCTTCCGCCCCGCCGCCGACCCCGGCCGCAAGCCCTGGCAGGAAGGCACCACCATCCCCTACGCCGGCCGCGTGTTCACGGAAGACGAGGTGGAGGCGGCGGTCGCCAGCACGCTCGACTTCTGGCTCACCCTGGGCAAGGAGGGCGAGGCCTTCCAGCAGGAGCTGGCGGCGTTCCTGGGGGTACGCCACAGCCTGCTGGTGAACTCCGGCTCCAGCGCCAACCTGATCGCCATCTCGGCACTCACCTCCCCCAAGCTGCCGGAGGCGCGACGGATCCAGCCCGGCGATGAGGTGATCACGGTGGCGGCGGGCTTCCCCACCACCGTGGCGCCGATCGTGCAGGTGGGTGCGGTGCCGGTGTTCATCGATGCCGACCCGATCACCGGCAATGCCCGCTGCCAGCAGCTGGAGGCGGCCTACAGCCCGGGCAAAACCAAGGCCGTGATGATGGCCCACGCCCTGGGCAATCCGTTCGACCTGGCCACCACCCTGGCCTTTTGCCGCCAGCACAACCTCTGGCTGGTGGAAGACAACTGCGATGCCCTCGGCTGCAGCTACTCGATGCCCCGCGAGCTGGCCGAGAGCCTGGGCTTCCGCGAAAACAGCCCCGGCCTCGATGAAGGCCCCGATCGGGTGGTGCGCTACACCGGCACCTGGGGCGACCTCAGCACCCAGAGCTTCTACCCGCCCCACCACCTCACCATGGGCGAGGGCGGCGCCGTGAACATCGTGCGCGACGCCAAGCTCAAGGTGATCGCCGAAAGCTTCCGCGACTGGGGCCGCGACTGCTGGTGCCCCAGCGGCATCGACAACACCT
>Ga0172376_10009351_pt1 | contig 10093 bp, 9 predicted proteins | sample Lak35m_FD_121114 | JGI IMG/M metagenome (GOLD analysis project Ga0172376, IMG submission 121114) | Freshwater microbial communities from Kabuno Bay, South-Kivu, Congo - kab_092012_35m | ecosystem: Environmental > Aquatic > Freshwater > Lake | place: Democratic Republic of the Congo: South-Kivu... | reverse complement strand
CCTGAGCGAGGCGGCACTGGAACAACTGCTACACAGACTCACGCAAAACCATGCTGCCTAGTGCATCCGAATCACTGATCGAGGGATTCAGAAAACACCTCGAAAAATTGACAGACCCCTTGCCCGGGGAATTGCCGCCTCAAACCGACCTGTACTCCCTCTTCAGCGAACTGGAGATACTGCGCAACGAAGTCAAAACCGAATCCCGGCTGGTAGGCTCCGCCTTCGAGCAGTTTCGGGACGGGCTGGACATGCTCAGGGGGAGTCATTCGCACCTGGAGCGGGAACTGGAGCGTTCCAGAAACGAAGCCAGTCAACTCAGGAAAGCCGTATTGAAACCGGTTTTGCTGGAACTGCTCGATCTGCACGACCGGCTCACCGCCGGTCAGAACAGCCTGCAGAATTATCGCCCGGTCAAGGGGTGGTTCTGGCGAACCCTCTCCCGTCGTGAAGATCGCCAGTTCATCCTGGGCATTCGGGACGGGCAGGCCATGACCTTGCGCCGTCTGGAAGAAAGTCTGACCCGCCAGCACGTCAGGCCGCTGGAGGTCATCGGACAAAGCGTCGATCCCCATACCATGACAGTGGTGGAACTGGATCATAAACCTGAGCTGGAAAACGGCATCGTCACCCAGGAAATCCGCAAGGGGTTCCTGTGGGGCAATGACGTTCTACGACTCGCAGAAGTAAAGGCAAACAAACCATGAGTGAAATCATTATCGGCATCGATCTGGGTACGACCAACTCGGAAGTCGCCCTTGTTGAAAACGGCAGAAGTACCATCATTGCTGATTCTGAAGGACGCAAGATACTCCCCTCTTTTGTGGGGATAGGAGAAAACGGTGAAATACTGGTCGGCGAGGCTGCCCGCAACCAGTACATGCTGTACCCTGAACGGACGGTCAAATCCATCAAGCGCAGCATGGGTGAAGATATCCGGGTCGATCTGGCCGGACATCTCTACTCGCCGCAGGAAATTTCGGCAGTCATCCTGAAACATCTCAAATCGGTTGCCGAGGAATACCTGGGTCAGCCGGTCAAGAAGGCGGTGATCACGGTACCGGCCTACTTTTCCGATACCCAGCGTCAGGCCACCCGCGAAGCCGGCGAAATTGCCGGTCTGGAGGTGGTACGCATCATCAACGAACCGACAGCAGCGGCACTGGCCTATGAAGCCCGCCACGGGGTGAGCAAGCGCATCCTGGTGTACGATCTTGGTGGCGGTACCTTCGATGTCTCGGTGGTCAGCATGGAAGATGAAGTGGTGGAAGTGCTGGCCAGCCACGGCAACAACAAACTGGGTGGTGATGACTTCGATGCCTGTATCGTCGAACATCTGGTCGATCATATCCGCGCAACCCACGGTATCGATGTCAGCGAATCCCGCCAGACCATGGCTCGCATCAACCGGATTGCCGAGGCAGCCAAACGGGCCCTGTCGGATCAGCCCTACGCCCGCATCGAAGAGGAATATATCGCCGAAAAGGACAATGCACCGGTGCATCTCTCGCTCGAACTGTCCCGGGTCGAATACGAGGAAATGATCGCCGGGTACGTCGACGAAACCTTCGATGCCATACACAAGGCTCTCAGTGGAGCCCATCTGACCACCTCCGATGTTGACGAGATTCTCCTGGTGGGGGGCAGTACCCGAACCCCGGTCATCAGTGAGCGTCTGTTCGAGGAATTCCGGCTGGAACCCCAGCGCAATGTGGATCCCGATCTTTGCGTGGCACTGGGTGCCGCCATACAGGCCGCTTCGATTGCAGGCGACACGGTGTCTTCGGTACTGGTCGATATTACCCCTTACACCTTTGGAACCAGTGCCATGGGGGAATACCAGGGCGATTACTACCCGTATGTCTATGTGCCCATCGTCCGCAAGAACTCTCCCCTGCCGGTCAGCAAGACCGAGGCTTTCTACACCATGATCGACGGGCAGCAGGAAGTACGCTGCTCGATCTATCAGGGTGAGGATGAAGATGCCCTGAGCAACATCAAGATTGGCGAGTTCATGGTGACCGGACTGCGTGACGTACCTTCCGGCAATGTCATTACGGTTCGTCTCGATCTCGACATCAACGGCATCCTGCATGTGTCTGCCACCGAAAAGGAAACCGGACTGGAAAAGTCGATCACCATTGATAATGCCATCGGACGCTTTCAGGCCGACGAACTGGAAAAAGCCCGCCTGCGGGTCAGTGCCCTGTTTGGTGCCAGTGTCGAACAGTTGGCGGGGGGTGAGACGATCGAAGTGGATGCATTGCCGGGTCAGGGTACCGAAAAAACCCAGGCCCTCATCATCAAGGCCCGTCAGTTGATGGAAAAGGCCAGCGAGGAAGACAAGGAAGACATCATCAATTTTCTGGAACAAATCAACGATGCCATGCAGCGAAACGACGGTGAGGCCTTGAAAAAAGCCAGTGATAGCCTGGTCGATGTGTTGTTTTACCTGGAAAACTGATTGATGGATCGCTGCCCGACCTGCCGAGCCCGTATACGGGAAGAGTCCCGCTGTGCACGGTGCGGTACGGAGCTGGCTCGCCTGCTGGCGATCGAGACCCGTGCCGGACTGCATCTGGATCGGGCCATACAGTACCTGCTGGAATCCAGCGACGACCTTGCCTGCGCGGAAATCGAGCATTCACTGCAACTGAAGCGGGATAATCCGCTGGCGCAATATTTGCTTAGTTACCTCATGGCACGTCGCAGGATCCGCCAGGAAACAGGCAACAGACCTGCGACCGACTGGTTCTGGCTGCAGGAGACATCCGGTGACACCCGTTCAGGATACGGTTCTGAACAAGACACCGTTCTACCCTGACGCTCAGTCTGGTACAGACCTGTCGAGGAACGCCGTGAACCCTTTCCCTGCCCGATCCGAAAAGTCGGGAAGTCGTCGTTGACCCTACCCATAATTCACACTTTGTGAGCAGCCGTGCAGGTTCCCATTACATGCCTTTGAGAAAAGACCCCTCCCGTTTGCTGTTGTCTGCCGTTGGCCTGGCCAAAAAGGCAGGGCAGCAGATCATGTGCGTTTATGATTCAGACTTCCGGGTGAGTACCAAGGAGGATGATTCGCCCCTGACGGCCGCTGATCTGGCCTCTCACCATTGCCTGGTCGAGGGACTGGAAGCCATCGAGGGGCGGACTTACCCCGTCATTTCCGAAGAATCCGAGCCCCTGTCCGCCGAGGTGCGTCAACGGTTTGAAACCTTCTGGCTGATCGACCCGCTCGATGGCACCCGGGAGTTCGTCAAGCGCAATGGCGAGTTCACGGTCAACATCGCCCTGGTACACCAAAACCAGCCAGTGCTGGGCGTGGTCTACGCCCCTGCAAAATCCCTGTGTTATTTTGCGGCGGAGGGCTCCGGAGCCTACAGACAAAATGCAGAGGACACACCTGAACGCATACGGGTAACCGCCCGGGCGACGGCCCGGTTACGGGTGGTGGGCAGTCGCTCCCATCAGACAGAAGAAATGGCCACCTATCTGAACCGGTTGGGTGAGCATGCGCTGGTGGCGATTGGCAGTTCCCTCAAGCTGTGCCTGGTGGCCGACGGCAGTGCAGACCTCTACCCCCGTATCGGCCTGACATCGGAATGGGACACGGCAGCGGCCCATGCGGTCGTGCGCGAAGCCGGTGGAGAGGTGACAGACCTTCAAGGTCGTTCGCTCACCTACAATACGAAGCCGTCACTGCTCAATCCTTATTTTCTGGTTTTCGGAGACAAGTCCCGTCGCTGGTGGGATTATGCCCACGGTATCGACGGCTGATTCACCCCAACCCACTGACCGCCCATCCCGAGGTATCCGGTTATGCTGCCTTATCCCGACATCGACCCCGTAGCCATCAGCGTAGGCTCATTCAAGGTACACTGGTATGGCCTGATGTATGTCGTCGGTATCAGTTCGGCCTGGTTGCTGGCGCGAAGAAGGACAGCGCGGGAAACCTTCCCCTGGAGTGTGGCCCAGGTCGAGGATCTCATCTTTTACGCGGCCATGGGGCTGATCGTGGGCGGTCGTCTGGGGTATATCTTTTTCTACAATTTTTCGACCTTTCTGAATGATCCCATGATCATTTTCAGGGTCTGGGAAGGCGGCATGGCATTCCACGGGGGATTGATCGGTGGGCTGGTCGGGATAGGGCTGTTCGCGCATCTGCAAAAGGTTCCCTTTTCCATGCTGACCGATTTCATGGCAGGCTATGTTCCCATCGGACTTTTCGCCGGGCGCATCGGCAATTTCATCAACGGTGAATTGTGGGGCAAGCCGACCGATGTGCCCTGGGCCATGGTGTTTCCCCTCGCCGGTCCCGAACCCCGCCACCCCTCGCAACTCTATGAGGCCTTCCTCGAAGGCATCGTGCTGTTTCTCATCCTGCATTTTCTGGCCCGCACGAACCCGCCCCGCATGGCATTGAGTGGCGCATTCGTATTCCTGTACGGCCTGTTTCGTTTCCTGGTCGAATTTGTCCGCTTACCGGATGCCCACATCGGCTACCTGGCGTTCGACTGGCTGACCATGGGTCAGGTGCTGAGCCTGCCCATGATCGTGCTGGGTGGATTGTTGCTCTTGTGGGCCTATCGTCCGGCAAACCGTCTGATCCGGCCATGAGTCACCCGGAACGGCAATATCTCGATTTGTTGCAGGCCCTCATCGAACAGGGAGAGTTTCGTTCTGATCGCACCGGCATCGGCACCCTGGCCCTTTTTGGCCGCACCTTGCGGTTTGATCTGTCGCAAGGCTTCCCCCTGCTCACCACCAAGCGCGTTTACTGGAAAACCGCCTTCAAGGAAATGTTGTGGATGCTGGCGGGTGAACGCAATATCCGTCCCCTGCTGCAAAAAAACGTACGCATCTGGACGGACTGGCCCTTGCAGCGTTACCGGGATCAAACCGGCGAGGCCCTCAGTCAGGCGGATTTTGAACAACGAATACTGGACGACGAAATTTTTGCCGGTCAGTGGGGCGACCTGGGCCCGGTCTACGGATACCAGTGGCGGCACTGGCCGGATGGCCAGGGCAACGGGATCGATCAGATCCGGAAACTGGTGCATGACCTCAAAACCAGTCCGACCTCCAGACGACTGCTGTTCGAAGGCTGGAATGTGGCCGACCTCGATCAGATGGCCCTGCCGCCGTGTCACAAGACCTATCAGTTTTTTGTCTCGCAAGCCACCGGCAAACTCTCGGCCGCCCTCATGCAGCGATCGGCCGATGCGTTTCTGGGGTTGGGGTGGAACCTTGCCAATCTGGCCTTGCTGACCCACCTCCTGGCTGAACAATGCGGCTACACGCCCGGTGAGATCGTCTGGTTTGGCGGCGATGTTCATCTTTACACCAATCATCTGGAGCAGGCCCGGATACAACTCGCCCGTACACCCGGACCCTGGCCCACTTTGCACATCAAGCGCAAACCCGCTTCCCTGTTCGATTACGATATCAGCGATTTCGAGCTGGAAAATTACGATCCTCATCCCCCCATTCCGGCCGAGGTAGCCGTGTAACCGTGACATCGGGAGGGGGCATGCATGCCTTCCAGGGCTTCAAGACCATTCTGGTGCAGTTTGTGCGCCTGATGCAGGATAACCGGCAGATGCAGAGGGTACAGGTGGCTTGCGGGACGGCACACTAACCCGGGGGCGCGGTAATTGCAGCTAACAGCCGTCATGACTGACCCAATCCGCACAACTCATCATTGCGTATGCCCCTACCCCCACCGCAAAGAATCCTGAAAACCCGAAGGGACTACAACACCTGGGTCGCCAACGAAATGATGGAGGACTACGCCCTCCGCTACACTCCCAAATCCTTCCGTAAATGGTCCGAGTTCCGGGTAGCCGGCACGGCTCTCGGTGCCGTATCGTTCCTTGTCCTGGAGGCCATTGGCGGTACCCTGGTGATCAATTACGGATTCACCAATGCTTTTTGGGCCATCCTGGTTGTTTCTGCCCTCATTTTTCTGACGGGTATCCCCATCGGCTATTACGCCTCCCGCTATCATCTGGACATGGATCTGCTGACCCGGGGGGCCGGGTTTGGTTACATCGGTTCAACCATCACCTCCCTCATCTATGCCTCGTTCACCTTCATTTTCTTTGCCCTTGAAGCCGCCGTCATGGCACTGGCCCTGGAACTGTATTTCAGCATTCCTCTGGCTCTGGGTTATCTGATCAGCTCGCTCGCCATCATTCCCCTGGTGACCCACGGCATCACCTGGATCAGTCGCCTGCAACTCTGGACCCAGCCTCTCTGGCTGGTGTTGATGCTGCTGCCGTTTACCTTCATCCTGTACAAACAGCCTGAATTGTTACGTGACTGGACCACCTTTGCCGGCAAGGCGGAGGAGGGAACCCGTTTCACCCCACTGGCGTTTGGAGCCGCTTGCACCGTGGCTTTCTCACTCATTACCCAGATTGGCGAGCAGGTCGATTTTTTACGGTTTCTGCCGGATGTGGATGAAACAAACCGTAAACGCTGGTGGTTCGCCAGCCTGTCTGCCGGAGCCGGCTGGATCATACCCGGGGCCATCAAGCAGTTTGGCGGAGCCTTCCTCGCGTTCGTGGCAATACAACACGAAATCCCGCTGGACAAGGCCGATGAACCCACCCAGATGTATCTGGCCGGTTTTGGTTATGTATTTGCCGATCCGGCCCAGGCCGCCCTGGCCACGACCGTGTTCGTCGTGCTCTCTCAGACCCGGATCAACGTCACCAATGCCTATGCCGGTTCACTGGCCTGGTCCAATTTCTTTTCACGCTTGACCCACAGTCATCCGGGCCGGGTGGTCTGGCTGGGCTTCAATGTACTGATCGCCTTTTTGCTGATGGAGCTGGGGGTTTTCGGGGCCCTGGAGAACATTCTGGGTCTGTATTCCAATGTAGCGATTGCCTGGGTGGGGGCGTTGGTGGCCGATCTGGTCATCAACAAACCTCTGGGGCTGAGCCCGCCTTTCATCGAATTCAAGCGGGGCCACCTCTATGACATCAACCCGGTCGGTGTCGGGGCGATGATCATCGCCTCCGTGGTGTCCATCACGGCCTATCTGGGTGTTTTCGGGGAGACCCTCAAGGCGTTTTCACCGTTCGTAGCCCTGGCGGTTTCGTTTCTGCTGGCTCCGTTGATCGCGGTGCTGACGGGGGGGCGTTATTATCTGGCCCGCGAACCGGTCGCACCGGAGCACCTGGAAGGGCAGTCGTGTTGCCTCTGTGAGCGGGAGTTCGAAGTACAGGACAAGACCTGGTGTCCGGTTTATGACGGTGTCATCTGCTCGCTGTGCTGTTCGCTCGATGTTCGCTGCCGGGATGCCTGCAAACCCAAGGCCCGCCTCGCCCATCAGATCGACCGGGTACTGGATAGCGTGCTGCCAGGGGCACTGGCCGGTGTCTGGCGTACCCGGGTCAGTCTTTATATTGGCTCATTCCTGCTACTGAGTCTCATCATGACCGCCGCTGTGGGATTGGTATACAGTCAGGTCACCCTCCACCTCACCGCAGTGGATTTCGACATCCGCAGCGGATTGGCCGATGGGTTTTTCAAACTGTATGTCTCGCTGTTGATTTTGATGGGATTGGCAGCCTGGTGGTTGTTGCTGACGGGTGAAAGTCGTCGCACGGCCCAGGACGAATCCAACAAGCAGACGCACCTGTTACTGAAAGAGATAGAGGAACACCGCCAAACCGATGCCAAGCTTCAGGCCGCGATGGAACGGGCCGATCAATCCAACCTGGCAAAAAATTCATTTCTGAGCGGGATGAGCCACGAGTTACGCGGACCCCTGAACAGCGTACTGGGATTTTCCGAGGTACTCATCGCCGATCCCGGCCTCAACCTGCGCCACCGCGAAATCGTCGAGATCATTCGCAGCAGTGGTGAACACCTGTCCAGTCTCATCGATGACATTCTGGATCTGGCCAAGATCGAAGCCCGCAAACTGCAGCTCCTCAGACAGCCCTTCGACCTGCTGGCTCTGCTGGAACAGACCGCCGACTCCATCCGCCTGCAAAGCCGGGAAAAAAACCTGACCTTCACCTGTGATTACGCCAACCCCTTGCCCCGGATGGTCAAGGGGGATGAAAAGCGGGTGCGCCAGATTCTGACCAACCTGCTCAACAATGCCATCAAGTTTACCCCTGCCGGTACGGTGGAACTCCATGTGCGCTATGCCAGTGGCATTGTGCATTTCGAGGTGCGTGACACCGGCATTGGCATTGCCGCCGAAGACATCGAGCGTATCTTTCAACCGTTTCAAAGGGCGAGCGGTTCAGCCAGCCTGCCGGGAGCCGGACTGGGCCTGACGATCACCAAGATGTTCACGGAAATCATGGGCGGCGAATTGACGGTCAGCAGTCAGCCCCGGCAGGGTACGACCTTCCGGGTCAGGTTGTATTTGCCCGCTGTCGCTGCCGCACCAGCCCCGCCCGCCGTGGCATGGGTGAGTGGTTACGAGGGGCCGGAACGAACCATTCTGGTTACCGATGATGATGCAACCCAGCGTGACATGCAGGCCCGTTTGCTGGCCTTGCTCGGGTTCCGGGTGATACAGGCAGAATCGGGTGAAGCCTGCCTGGCCATTCTGGCCCATACCCGGCCTGATCTCGTCCTGCTCGATCTGGCCATGCCCGGCATGGGTGGACTGGAGACACTGCGCCAGGTGCGGGGATCGCTGCACTACGGTGGACCGCTATTGATCGTATCGGCCAATGCCTTTGACGCAGATCGAACCGAAGCCCTCGAAACCGGAGCCAACGGTTATCTGGTCAAGCCCTTGCGCATGGCTGAACTGAAGGATCGTTTGAGGGAGCATCTGGGATTGCACTGGACCTCCACCCGATTGCGGCCCGATCCGGAACCCGGCCTATCGCCCGATCCTCACAGCCCCAGGCCGGATCGTGAAACCCTGGACGGTTTGCTGCATTTTGCCCGCATCGGCTACATTAGCGGCATCGTGGACATTCTGGAAGCATTACGTGAGCAGGATGCCCGCCACGCGCCCTTTGCAGACCAGGGATTACACCTTGCAAGGCAGTTTCGGTTAAGGGATTTACAAGCCCTGTTTGCCGGAGAATGACACCCTGATGAAAGCATTGCCTGACCGGGACATCGTGTTGATCGTCGACGATGTGCCCAATAACCTGAATTTTTTATCGACGGCCCTCGATCAGGCCGGATTTTCCGCCCTGGTGGCCCTGGACGGTCAGATGGCCCTGGAGCAGCTCAGGCTGATACGGCCTCATGTCATCCTGCTGGATGCTGTTATGCCCGGCATGGATGGTTTTGAATTGTGTCGTCGCATTCAGGCTGATCCGGCCATCCGCGACATCCCGGTGATTTTCATGACGGCACTGGACGACACCGAACATGTCATCGAAGGTTTTGGAACCGGTGCGGTCGATTATGTCGTCAAGCCGGTACGACCGGCCGAGGTCATTGCCCGGATTCATGCCCACCTGCGTCGCTCCCGGGGAACCCGGCAGGTGCGCCAGGCACTGGAATCCACCGCGCAGGCCGCCGTCGCCCTGGACGAACACGAGCGGATTCTGTGGATGACGGAAAAGGCCAGAACCGTGCTGGCCAGCCTGGGGGATGCTGAAGAACCTTCCGGGTATGGTTTGCCTCCGGTCGTGGCCCGCTGGGTGAGCGGGATATTGAAGCACGGTGATACCGGAACCGGCCAATGTGGCTTTGCTACCCCGGAGGGAATGGTAAACGCCACACTGGCGGCCGATCCTGTCATCGGTGGCAGCCTGTTACTGCTCAAGCCCGAAACCCGCAAGTTCAACCTGTCCGGTGTCAAGGAACGATTCGGACTGACCAACCGGGAGGCCGAAATTCTGATGTGGGTCGCTTACGGCAAGACCAACCGCCAGATCGGCGAAATTCTCGCCATCAGTCCCCGCACCGTGAACAAACACCTCGATCATGTGTTCGTCAAGCTGGGGGTCGAGACCCGCGCCGCCGCAACGGCGATTGCGATCACCCGGATGCAGGGGGCGCAGGGTTTGTAGGGTGGGAAAGTGATTGCGCGTCTAATGCGAAATCATCCAGGGTCGTTTGCCGGGAAAGCTTTTCGCACCGTTGGCGGCTTGCT
>Ga0172376_10009346_pt1 | contig 10097 bp, 8 predicted proteins | sample Lak35m_FD_121114 | JGI IMG/M metagenome (GOLD analysis project Ga0172376, IMG submission 121114) | Freshwater microbial communities from Kabuno Bay, South-Kivu, Congo - kab_092012_35m | ecosystem: Environmental > Aquatic > Freshwater > Lake | place: Democratic Republic of the Congo: South-Kivu... | reverse complement strand
CATTAGTTCGACTTCCGAAGAAGTTGTCAACAGAAGAGGCATTAGAGGCGTACAAGATAGTCTTGACGTTTCCATTAGTTCGACTTCCGAAGAAGTTGTCAACTGCGGAATTTACCTACTTGACAAAGCAGAGCTGGTGGTTTCCATTAGTTCGACTTCCGAAGAAGTTGTCAACAGTCGTGCAGTTAAAAACTATCTGGAGCAACGATGAGTTTCCATTAGTTCGACTTCCGAAGAAGTTGTCAACTCGGTTAGCAAATGAAATTCTTCGGGCCAGTGATGGCCGTGTTTCCATTAGTTCGACTTCCGAAGAAGTTGTCAACACGCAGCAGCCCTAGCCTTTCCCGGCTTTGCTGAACTGTTTCCATTAGTTCGACTTCCGAAGAAGTTGTCAACCACCTTTACGACAATTACACCACTGCCACATTTAGGTTTCCATTAGTTCGACTTCCGAAGAAGTTGTCAACTAGATTCATTGCCTGAACAGTGTGAGGCACGATGGGCTGAAAGTGTTTCCATTAGTTCGACTTCCGAAGAAGTTGTCAACGCAGTACAACTTGGACAAACGTTCAGGGCGTAGGAGAGTTTCCATTAGTTCGACTTCCGAAGAAGTTGTCAACGCATCCCCAGCATGGCTGGGGCACCTACCTTGATATGAGTTTCCATTAGTTCGACTTCCGAAGAAGTTGTCAACAACCAGCTTAAAGAGCTTGTCAACCGAAGTTACCCGTTTCCATTAGTTCGACTTCCGAAGAAGTTGTCAACTCGATACACCGGTGTTTGACCAAAGCCAGTGAGGCGCGTTTCCATTAGTTCGACTTCCGAAGAAGTTGTCAACAGCTTCATCCAGTCAACTCTCTACGCCCTAGACCGCGGTTTCCATTAGTTCGACTTCCGAAGAAGTTGTCAACTTGGGATCTGATGAGTAAAGACTCAGAGTTTCTTTCGTTTCCATTAGTTCGACTTCCGAAGAAGTTGTCAACCCTACCCCATTAAACCCCATACAGCCAGAGCATCTCAAGCCTCGTTTGCGAGGGATAACCATTTCCCACCCTCCTCACCGCTAAAATCACCCCTGCCAACCCCCTCAAACCCTTGCCCCATCTGCCATCGAGGGATAGAACGAAAAACCGTCTTTCCAGCCATTTTGCCTATCCCTCGCGATCCTGGGGTCGTTACATTCCTTAAGCCACGCCAAAGAAAACCTGAAGCTTGATCGGCCCTGGGTAGGGTTTCGACTAGGTTAAGGTTAACCCCACAAAAAATCTCCGGATATTGCCTATCCAGGCCTGTAAACATAACTACTATAACCGTCCAACTAGATATATTGCTTGAGGTGTGGTTTGGTTCAAACTAACCCAGACGACAACCCAGACTACTATCGCCGTAAACTTTACGCCCTGCTGCAACTACCTCCAGCACTGGAGGGGCTGGAGGGCTGGGGAGAGGCTATTCTATCTCAACTTAACTGCTGGGGTGAGGATAGGGCCCAGACCCTGGCGGCCCTGGGAAGCTGGTGGCAGGGGGGTGGTCAGCTCACCCAGGCGATCGCCGCCGCCAGCGATCGGGTCAACCTACCCACCCGAACCCCCTCTCGGGTCTCCACCTGCCACCCGATCAGTGGCCAATCCCAGGTGCTAGGGTCAGGGTCACCGCCGTGCTTAACCCTAGATCTCTCCGCCATTCAAGCCGAAGAGAACCCCAAAATCGTATTCTGGTGGTTTTGGCGGTTTTACCCCGAGCTATGGGCTAAAACCTACCCCGATGCCCTGCTCTATCCAGCCCACCCCATCCTGCCCGACTGCCCCCTACCCAGCTACCAGAGCACCGTATCGGCCCTCACCGGGGCGCGGTTCCCCACCGCCGCTGACCCGCCCCCAACCCCCTACCTGCTGCTGTTTAGCTTTTCCCCCGTCCAAGACTTTATTAAGGCCTCCCGCAAATTCCTGGATTTTTGGGCGGGGTCCTACCTGCTCCACTACCTCAGCGCCCGCCTCTGCTGGTACGTTGCCGACCAATATGGCCCCGATGCAGTGATTGTGCCATCCCTGTGGAACCAGGAAATCTTTGACGCCCTGATGTTGCAGAATGAGCAGTTCCAGGGGTTTGAGTCGTCCTTTCAGGCGATCGCCGCCGATGGCCCAGAACATAGCACCCCGGTGAAGCGCTTTGAAGACCGAGTCTCCAACAGCCTCAGCACCGCTGGCTTCCCTAACATGATTACGGTGCTGGTGCCCGGTAAGGCGGCGGCGGAGCAGCTAGGGCAGCAGCTAGCTGGGCAGTTAACGGAGATATGGCAAGGCATTAGCAGCCAGGTTCGCGATCACATTCGCAAGGCGGTGATCGACTTCCTAAGCCATGACAAGCACCAGGCCGCCCGGCAGGAACTGTGGCAAACCTTCGTCGCCACCCTGCCCAGCACCACTAAGCCCGACCTCTACGAGCGGGAACTGGAGCTGCTCAAGCAGCAAAACCACTGGGAATGGGGCCACCTCTGGGAGGCCCAGATTAACCACACCTGGGAGCCCTACTGGGCGGCGGTGCCCCTGGGGAATCCAGAGCAGGACTGGTTGATTCAGCCCGATGCCGAACATGTGGAGGACTGGGCTGAGCGGCAAAATGATATCGCCTGGCCCCCCACCGATCTGCCCAGCCCAGCGGAACGAGCCCTTTACCAAACAGAACTCAACGTCGGCACTTGGTGGGGTAGCCTGCAACAACGCCTGCGGACCACCCACATGGCGGTGAAAAACACCCGTCACTGGCAAATCCCCGCCGCTCCGGGGCCCCGCTCTAGTTTGTCGGGGCAGTTTACGGCGGTGCATCCCCGCTGCAATTACCAAAACCGGCAGGTGCGCGATCGCCAGACCCAGACCTACGTCAGCCGCGACTTTCGCGAGGGGGGCGGTCTACCAGAAAGTTCCCTGCGGTTGTTCTGGCTGGTGATGGCCTACACCTACCGGGGCCTATTTAATGGCACAGAAATGCTCAACGCCCTGGAGCTGACTAAACGCATGGCCTGGCAGTTTGGTGGCGTGGCCAAGTTTCTAGGTATTACCGTGACCCAGCCCCAGCCCGTTGGCCTGGATGCTGAGGATGAGGAACTGTTGGGGGTTCAACAGACGAGCCCGGATATTAACGCTGATATTAACTACGATCAGTTAATTCGCTTTCCTAACCTTAGTTCCATTGCGGCGGCCCGTTTCGTCTACGACTCCATTCACAATGCCGAAGCTGCCCAGAGCAATCATCAAACCGGGCCAACTCGCTACGAAGCCAGGGTTTGCCATTATTGGCATGCCCTGGCTAACCAGGTGCGGACAACCCTGCGACCCAGGGATCAAAACGCTACTGACTACGAAGCCCAGCAGCGCCATCTAGCCGCTGTGCGCCGCACCTTTGGCTCTCGCACCCGAGGCAGACCCTTTCAGGTTGCCAAGACGGATCAAAAAATTAATCCACAGGGTCACCCTGGCCACGACTACAACGGGGTGATGTTCTCCGCCAAGTGGCTGGCGGACGACATGAATCTGCAAAAAGCCAGAGGATCTAGTAACAGCCCCGATCAGGTGGCCCTGCTGCGCCAGGCCATTGAGGCCGCCCATGGGCAGGCGGGCTTTGGGGAGGGTAGCCCCGGCGACTGGTGGGTGATTGTGCTGGGGGATGGGGATGACATGGGCCAATACATCTCCGGGGAAAATCTGCAAACCTATCGCCGCTATGTCAACCCTGGGGCCATGGCGACGGCCAATCTGGATCGGCAGAAACAATCAGCACAACGGCAACAACTGGCCGATTTCCTCAAGCACACCCCCAAGCGCATGGGGCCAGCTACCCACGTCGGCCTCAACCGGGCCCTGCTGGATTTCTCTAATCGGTTGGTGCCCTACCTGACTGAACAGCGCTACTGCGGTCGGGTTATCTATAGCGGCGGCGATGATGTAATGGCGGTGCTGCCCCTGGAGGATTTGCCCGGCTATTTGCGATCGCTGCGGGCCGCCTGGTCTGGTAAAACAGATCCTTACAAAGCCGTCGATCCAAACACCCACGACGATCCGGTGGAGTGCTTTGAGGAGGTTGGAGGCTACTGGCAACCCAAGCTTCGAGAGGGCCAAACGGCCACCGTTTTACCCCAGCGGCCCCTTTTCACCATGGGCCAAGCCGCCACCATGAGCCTGGGCATTGTCATTGCCAACAAGGCGGTGCCCCTGCCCACGGTGCTAGAAAGCCTCTGGGATGCGGAGAAAACTGCTAAGGCCATGCCCGGTAAGGATGGCCTCTGTTTCCGGGTGATCTATGGGGGCGGCAACACCCTACAGGCCCTGATGAAGGGCCACCTGCTGGATTCCTGGTCGGCCCTGATCGATCAGCCCACCGCCCGCCAGGGGGGGCAAGATACCCTCAGCCCCCTGCTCTACCGCCTGGCGGAGGAGTTGCCTCAACGGGCCAGGGTCACCGCCCACCATGATCTGTTTGCCGAGGCGGCCCGGGTAATTGTGGGCAACCGCGACGACAGTAAGCAGTTCGACACCTTTGGGGAGTTCTGCGATGGGCTGACGGAGTGGCTAAGGCGGTGGGAGGACTGGGTGAGGGTGGCGGATCCAAAGCAACTAGAGCCAGGCTATACCCCCCGGACCGATCCGCCCTTGTCGGGCACCAGCCCGGAGGAGCTGGGCTACCTGCTGCGCTTCAGCGCCTTCTGGGCCAGCCAGTATGCCCGGCGCTGCGCCTGGGGGCAGCCGGTGGAGGTGAGCCCATGACCTGGTGCCGCATTATCCCCCTGGATGTCTTGCTGTTTCGCGACTCGCGGCCCTTTAGCCCCGCTGATGGGTCCTGGGCCAGGGGGCTGTTTCCCCCCATGCCGATTACGGTGTTCCATGGTCTGCGATCGCTGCTCAGCCAACGCCACGATCGACCAGGGCGCACCAACCGCGACCTGGACTTTCTGGGGCCCTTTCTCTGTGACGCCGAAAACCAGCTCTGGCTGCCCACCCCTAAGGATCTGGTCTGCCTCTATCCCCAATCGGTGGGGGCAAAACAGAGCAGCGATCGCTGGGATGCTGTGCATCGGTTGCAACCCGCCCCCCAGGAGCCGAGCTGGACCCACCTCGCCTTTGATCCCCGCTATCCGGCACCGATGGTGGTGACCCGAGAAATCCACGACCAGGCCAAAAATCATCGCCTGGGGGAACCCCAACCCTGGATCACCGCCAGTAGCCTGGTGGATGATCTGAACAGCCGGGAATTGTCTTGGGAACAATCAAGCCCGCCCCAGTCCCCCCGGTTCCATCGCGACCCCTGGGATTACCAGGTGATGCCCCACATCCAGATGAAAGCGGGGGAGCGCCAGGTAAAAGACGAAGATGGCTACTTTACGGAAGTGGCGGTGCGGCTGTGGCCGGGGTGGCATTTTGTAGCGCGGTTTGACTCACCCGAGGAAACCCTGCCCCAGCGGGGGGTGATTCGGCTGGGGGGTGAGGGGCACCGAGCCCTGGTGGAGCAAATCCCAGAACCCCCGGAGTGGAGTGAACTCAGCAAGTTTGGGCAGAATGACGGCGATCGCCGTCGGGCCTACCTGTTGACCCCAGGGTTGGCCCTGGCCGGGCCAGATACCGCCCGCTATGGTAGCTATCCCGCCGCCTGGCATAACCAGCTAGCAGCCTGCGCCGCCGATAGGCAGCTGATCTGGGGAGGCATATCGGCGATCGGTCGGGGCCAGCAAACCGAACCACAGGAGGCGGCCTACATACCCCAACGGGCCTTTGTGCCACCGGGGACGGTCTATGTGTTTAAGTCACCGCCAGAGTACAAGAGGCTGCTGCCTAAAGACAGCCCAAGCCAGTGGCTGACCACCTTTGAAAAGCTCAACTATGGAACCTTGTTATGGGGATTGTGCTAAGCCATGGATAACTATTTGACCTATTTGTATCTGCTAACCCCCCTGCACACAGGCGGCAGCGCCAACGAAGGGAACCTGATGGGCATTGCCCGCGAAGTGCATACCGAGTTTCCCTACATGCCCGCATCCTCCCTGCGAGGACGCATTCGGGCAGAAATGACTAAAGCCTTCAATCTGGATGGGCTTGATCCAAACTTGAAGGCGGAAGTGGAACTTTTCTTTGGGCGCAAGATTGTTGGAGGATTACAACCAACAGAGGGAGAAGTTTGGTTTAGCGATGCGATGCTTCTTTTTTTCCCCATTGCTTCCCTTAGCCATCACCTGATGTGGATTTCTTGCCCCCTGTGGTTAGAGCGATGGAGCAGATGGCTCTCCGATGACAGGACAAATCCAGTCAAAACATTAGCTCAACAGTGTCGCAATCACTTTAAAGATTCGGAAAAGTCCAAAACAGCTATTTCCAGTTTCCCGCCGGAGCAAACCTATTTACAAACGGCTTTATTGACACAGGAAGAAATTGTTATGCTAAATTTTAGCCCTGTTAAGCAGGAACTCCAAACCCTAGTTGCACAATCTGGAATTATTGCCCAATTACTGGACAAAATTTTGGTTTTAACGGATGAAGACTGCATTGCTTTGGTGGAAACAGGGTTACAGCGAGAAGTTCGAGTCATGCTGGAGAGCAGCTCCAAAACGGTTAAGGGTGGATCATTTCGATCAGAAGAAGCCATTCCTCCAGAAACCGTTATGTTTGTTCCATGGGGAATGAAAGCATTTAATTCTGATGTCATACTAGGGACAGATGAGGGACATAGTCCCTCCCCTCGATCCTCTGTTCACAATCAGCAAGTTAAAGATCAACTCCTCCGTTCACTTCAAGGTCGACTGCAGTTTGGAGGTTTAGAAAGTCTAGGCCGAGGCTGGGTACAACTTGCTACCAGTCGAACTCATGGGGTAAATGCTGAGAGGGAGGTATAAATGAAGTTAGATTCTCGATACTTTAGCCAGGAAGCTCATTCATCCCTTAGTAACCTGCGCAACCTTCTCAAGGAACAGGAGCGTGGAAAAGCTAGTAGCTTGGTGCAAGGGCTGTCAGCTTATATAGCTACTTGGGGATTACATCGATTGGCGGGCGATTGCAAGAAGTTTTCTGGTAAACGCGCAGAAGATACCACCTATAAGGGCAAGGTCTATGGCGCATTTCTAGACAGCTTGAAAAAATTGAATCCGGAATTGTCTGATCCTCAGGACGAGTCAACTTTGCTACACTTGCCTCTGCGGAAATATACCGCTCTCAATCACTTAGCAATTCGCTTAGCCCAAGAATGGTCATTCTGGGCTGTTGCGGTTCTTGGGGAGGAAGAATAATTTTATGGCTAGTGGGAAAAAGAAAATTACTCTTGAGAATTTAGGAGTAGTACTGGGAAGTCAAAGTTCATTCCAAGAGGTTTCTTCATCAGACATTGCTGTTAATCGGTTGGGACCGTTACATAGTCCGCTTCAAATCTTGATTGCGGAGAAATTTCCTAAGGATGATAAAAACAATGAACTTGCAAACCAGGTACTAGCCAGAGCCGTAGAAGCCGAGTCAAAATCTTGTAAGCAACTATATCAACAACTTTGTGATCGGACAGAATCGCTATCTGATGAAGTTATTACAGTGCACTTTCCGTGGCGACTACGAGTAGGTGGCACCCGAAGCTTTAGAGACTTGCTTTTACCGGTATTTCATCCAGTCTATGGCATCCCATACGTGCCCAGTAGCAGCCTAAAGGGCTTTGTGCGTGCCTGGGCACACAAGTCCCAACAGCAGGACCTTAATCAACTACTAGGATTCCTAGAAGGAAGCCAGGCTGCTCTAGCTGCTGTACAAATTTTGGATGCTTTTCCGACTCGTCCCTGCCTAATGTTAGATATGGCTAACCCCCAATGGGCTTGGCAGGATAATCAAGTCATCTACGGTACTGTCCCCCACCCTCTCCTCTCAATGGCAAACGTGACGCTAAAAATCGGCCTTGTCCGTACTAACTTGGGGACAATAGCAGATGTCCAACGAGCCAAAGCCTGGTTAGAGCGTGCTTTTCAGTCGGAAGGATTAGGCTCTCGCGTCAGTGCTGGCTATGGGCAAGCTGATCGGGTGAATGGTACGCCTTTACGCAGGCTTGCTTCAGTAACCCATCCACATAGCAGTGAATATCCGTTTGAATTTTGGTCAGAGGGCATTCACGGCATAGATCCTAAAAATAAAACAGAGTTTCGCCCAGTGGCGGTGCGGGGGTTACTGCGTTACTGGTTTCGAGCTGTGGGTTTAGCACTATATCCGCCCAGTGAGTGCCATCATCTCGAACAACAACTGTTTGGCGACATTGAACCAAAATCGCGGGAAGGAAATTTCCAGTTAATTACTGTGATCGATCAGGAGAACCTGGAAACCCAAACCTCAACACCCCACTCTGGCTTAGGGAAGATCATTCTGCAAACAAAAGATCCTGAGTCTCTGCACTTACTGGAAATGCTCTTAAAACTAGCCTTTCACCTTGGGGGCATTGGTCGAGGTGCCAGGCGACCGCTTCATTCTAATAGTGGGCGACTGCGGGGGTGTTTTTGGCAATCTACTGGGGCTGAAATGCAACTGCCCTATGATCTCCAGTCATGGCAAGACTTCTTTAGAACATTGCTAGATGTATTTAATCAGATTCAACCTGTTACGAGGCTGGCCGACCAATCGTCTCTGACCGTTGCAAAAACTAAACGCCCAACTGTACAGCGCCCGCGTCTGAGAAATGACAAACATAGTCAGGATACTGATGAAAAACGTAGTCAAGACGTTTTGGACGGAAATGCTCGAATTTTTCTAGTACCGTCTCCAAAATTAAAACATCCGCGTCAAGTGCAAAACTGGAATAAAGAGGGACAAAGGTATAACGTACGAGGCGCTGGGCTAGAGTTTTTCTATAGCAGCGGGTTTAAAGGTGTAAACCGAAATAAAGAAGGCAATTCTCATGTAGGTGGTGAGCTAGGGATTCCTTCCTATGTTTGGATACAGGCTAATCGATTGGACAGTCCTACTGATGCCTACCAAGTCCTCACCCTATTTGGCGTTGACCACCGAGAACGGCAGAAGTTTCTAAAAGCCCTAGAGTCCTCTAGCCAACTTCAGGAAAAAATAGAAGTCCCCCTACCCTGGCTATAGGACTTAAATACCCCGTGCAGATCAAATGAATACGAAAAGATATAGCCATCAATCCCAGAGCTTCGAATGGCTCAAGTGGGCCACCCTCATGCTGGAGATCGCCCTTGACCCGTGGGGTCAGTGGGGTCTAGGGCGATCGGCCCATGGATCCGAAGGCTTTAGTATTCCCTCCACCATATAGGGGGCAGATTGAACCGAGCTTTAGTTGGGCGATATGATCAAGACAATCCAAAACCCTCTTAGTTCTATGCCAAAGAACGATCCAGCAGTCTTAAAACAGGTTACCGTTAGCCTTCCCTTTGGAATTGGTTCTGCTTCCTGGGAATCTGACCCGACGGAACGCAAAGCAGCCTGGGAATTGTATGTGGAATTGGTGACCCGAGTCGCGGTGCAGCCTCTGGCATCGGAGCAAGGGTTGATGCGAGAAGCATTAAACTCCCTGTACAGCTTATTTGCTTCAACACGGGAAATTCTCAGGGCGGCGGGTCCTAAGGTCGGGGCCTCAAAAACCTCAGTGGGTGGGATTGCTATTGCCGTGTTAAACAATGGTCTACGCCCGTTCCTGTCTCGCTGGCATCCGATCTTACAAGAGTGGGAAACCCAGAAGGCTCAGGGAGCAAGCCCCAAAGCCCACGAAAAATCCTGGGCTGAAGAACCCATCCTGCGGCAAGAGTTAGAAGCCCTGAGAAAGGATTTGGCAGCCTATGCAAAGGCATTAGCAGAGATTGCTGGAGTGTAGCATTGAAGACCACTGCCTACTTTGAGCAAAAGTTACTGGAGCGACCTGAAATTCAACGCCCCTGGTGTGAGCGAGTCCTGGCCAATCCTCTTAAGGCAGTCACCCAGCCCAATGGACGCATCAGCTATTGGGCGGTGATCCCAGAATATGGCGATCGCGTCCTTCGCGTCATTACGCTAGAAGATGGGGAAACCTTGCATAATGCTTACTTTGACCGTAACTTTAGATCGCGACTAGAGAAGGGGCTAGAACCATGAAAATTCAGT
>Ga0172376_10009340_pt1 | contig 10101 bp, 12 predicted proteins | sample Lak35m_FD_121114 | JGI IMG/M metagenome (GOLD analysis project Ga0172376, IMG submission 121114) | Freshwater microbial communities from Kabuno Bay, South-Kivu, Congo - kab_092012_35m | ecosystem: Environmental > Aquatic > Freshwater > Lake | place: Democratic Republic of the Congo: South-Kivu... | reverse complement strand
TGGTGGGGGCGGGGGCGGTGGCGCTGGAGTTATTGGATCTAACGGTACAAGCACAGCAGGTGGAGCAGGTGGAAATGGCACAGCATCTTCTATTACAGGATCATCTGTAACCTACGCCGGTGGCGGTGGAGGCGGATGTCATTTATCTGGACCAGGAGGCACTGGAGGAACAGGTGGAGGCGGTGCTGGAACTCAATCTGCTCTAACTGCTACAGCAGGAACTGCAAATACAGGCGGTGGAGGTGGAGGTGGCGGCCACTTAAGTGGTGGCGGTAATCAAGGTTTTGGAGGTGCAGGTGGTTCTGGTGTAGTAATATTAAAATATCAACTTCCTGCACAGGGAATAATAATATTTAAAAGTTCACAAAAATGGATTTGTCCAACTGGTGTGTCTAGTGTTGATTACCTAGTGGTTGCTGCTGGCGGTGGGGGAGGTCGTCAATATGCCGGAGGTGGTGGTGCGGGTGGTTTTCTTGAAGGAGCCGGTGTTGCAGTTGTTGCAGGACAGAATTACACCATTACCGTAGGGGGCGGTGGTGCTGGCTCAACAACAACTAACGTAGCTGGATCAAATGGTGGAACATCTTCTATAGCAGGGCCATCTCCTTTTACAACGATAAGTGCCACAGGCGGCGGTGGAGGCGGCAGCTATAACACTGGAAATGCAGGTAATGGTGGAAGCGGTGGTGGGGGCCAATACAATCCTCCAGGCCCAAGAGCTGGAGGCACAGGAACAGCAGGCCCACCGAGACAAGGTTATGACGGTGGCTTATGGCCTTCTGCTCCCGCTGGTGGTGGTGGTGGTGGTGGAGCTTCTGCGGCTGGTTCTAATGGATCAACGTCCGTCGGCGGCGGTAACGGTGGCGATGGACAATCATCAACAATTACAGGTTCGTCTGTAACTTATGCTGGTGGCGGTGGCGGCGGTGCGGGTGACCCACCTGCTACTACTGGTGGCAGCGGTGGTTCTGGTGGTGGCGCTACTGGTGGCAGTAATAACTCTTCTGGATCATCTGCTCCAGCCAATCTAGGTGGCGGTGGAGGCGGCGGGGGTGGTAATGCTACATCAGGAGGCTCAGGCGGCTCCGGTATAGTAATCATAAAAATAAATTAGTTATATACATATAGATTAAATATCTGTATGAACGACTATTCTAATCAACCTAAAATCTATCGTATGGTAGGCATTGACACTGCCATGCACTTACTACGCCCAGGCGCAAGTTGGGAAATATCTAATACTACTTTTACACGGTGGGACGATCCCCGCCCTTGCCCTACTATAGAAGAAGTAATAGAGACAGTGGAAAAAATTAAACAGTTTGAAGATAGTATTGACACAATTTGGCTACCTGAACAAATAGCAGAAATCGAACGTAATAATCCTAATATTAGGGAACAGTGGGACAGAGATGCAACTGCATAACCTATTTCCAATTCCTATTGGTTTTTTCGATATAGGCCGCGAACTAACTGACCTAGAACGTAAGTTTATTGATAAACAAAAAACTAGATCTAATATGGGTAATATTACCAGTGAAGATAATTACATTTTAGAAAATAAAAATTTATCTAAACTGAAAACATTCTTTGACGAAAGTCTAGCAGAATATTTTGCTTCTACTATAAATCCTGCTAACAATGTAAAACTACGCATTACACAAAGTTGGATCAACTATACTAAAAAAGGTGAGTATCATCATAAACACGCTCACCCGAATAGCATAATCAGTGGTGTTTTTTATATACAAAGTGATAATGCCAGTGATAGGATATATTTTTATAACGACAAATATACGCAGATTAAATTCCAACCTAAAGATTTTAATCCATATAATTCAGAAAGTTGGTGGTTTGAATCTATACAGGGTAGATTAATCTTATTTCCTAGCAGTTTAACACATATGGTTGAAAGTAGATCAAGTGATCAGGATACTAGGATCAGTCTTTCATTTAATACATTCCCCGCCGGGCATCTTGGCGTGAATTTGGATCTTACTGAATTAATTCTTAAATAAATACTCCTTATATAGGAGTATATTATGGCACATTTTGCCGAATTAGATAATAATAACACCGTTCTACGTGTAATCGTAGTTGATAATCGTGACACATCTGATGCAAATGGTCAAGAAGATGAATCTATTGGTATTGCATTTTGCCGTAAGTTATTTGGCGGCGTTTGGCGACAAACCAGTTATAATGCAAACTTTCGTAAGAACTATGCAGGCATAGGTTATACCTTCGACCAAGGTCGTGATGCTTTTATTCCACCTAAACCATTTCCTAGTTGGCTATTAGATGAAAATACCTGCCAGTGGGCTGCACCAACACCAATGCCTACAGATGGACAAATGTATTCCTGGGATGAAGATACAGTAAGTTGGGTAGTCACACCTAATGCGCAGTAATGGCAATATATTAGGTAAGGTTAATACGCCTACGAGTTCAGTCGCTTCTGGTAGATGGAATATTGATGATTTATTCCTGTCTACTCTTTCTGGATCTTGGTCCGGTCTACGATATGTTGTGCAAACCTTTACAGCATCCGGAACTTGGACTTGTCCTGCCGGAGTAACTGAAGTAGAGTATTTGGTTATAGCAGGAGGCGGCGGCGCGGGAGGTAGACAGGGCGGTGGTGGAGGTGCCGGTGGATTTAGGGCAGGTACAGGATTTAGTGTAACTCCAGGTGCAGATTACGTAATAACAGTGGGTGCAGGTGGTGCAGGTGGATCAGCTGCGTCGCTGGGATCGCCCGGAACTAACGGTCAAAATAGTATTTTCTCAACAATAACATCTGCAGGAGGCGGCGGAGGCGGGCACACTAATACCAGTGGGTTAAGCGGAGGGTCAGGTGGCGGCGGTGGACATCAATCGCCTGCTGTGTCATCTGGAGGTTCTGGTAATACACCAAGTGCTACGCCAAGTCAAGGAAATAATGGAGGTTCTAGCAATCCAGACGCACCAAATTATTATGCCGGTGGTGGCGGTGGTGCCGGTGAAGCAGGAAACACCGATGGTCAAGGGTTTGGTGGAGATGGATCTGCATCAAGCATTAGCGGTTCATCCGTGACATATGCTGGTGGTGGCGGAACAGGAAGCCGCGGAGGCGCAGTTCCCGAGGCTGGAACAGGTGGCGGTGGTACAGGTACTTCAAATGACGTTACTGGTGCAAGTGGAACAGTAAACACTGGCGGTGGCGGTGGTGGCGGTGGATTCGGAAGTTCAGGTGGAGCGGGCGGCACAGGTGGTTCCGGAATTGTTATATTAAAATATGTTGCTCCGAGCCTAACTGTATTCACCTTTAAGAGTTCTGCACAATGGACTGTGCCTACTGGTGTAAGCACTATAGATTATTTAATTGTAGCAGGCGGCGCTGCTGGAGGGCGATGTGGTGGTGGCGGAGGAGCTGGCGGATACAGAGTTGGCTCTAGTATTTCAGTAACAGCTGGCACAACAATGACAATAACAGTTGGTGCTGGCGGAGCAGGCGGTAGTTCTGGTCTAGGAGCTAGTGGAGGAAATTCTTCAATAGTAGGAGGATCTGGAACCTTTGCATCACCTGGCATAGTTTCAGCAGGTGGAGGTGGGGGAGGAGGTATTAGTCCTGGTGCATCAGAACCTAATGCTGCTGCTGGCGGAAGTGGAGGCGGCGGCGGCCATAGTGGCGGTGGCAAACCTGGAGCAGCAGGCAATACTCCTGCAACTACACCTAGCCAAGGTAATAATGGCGGAAATAATCAAGCAAGCAACCCTTATCCTACTGGAGGAGGAGGAGGTGCTGGCGGAAATGGATCAAGTGGCTCAGGATCATCTAGCGGAAACGGCGGAACAGGAACAGCAAATACGATTACTGGAAGTAGCGTTACTTATGCTGGGGGTGGAGGTGGTGGCGCAAGCAATTATTACCCATCTACAAGAGGTTCTGGTGGATCTGGTGGAGGTGGTGCTGGAGGAGGAGGATCGGGCAGACCTAATAGTGATCCTGGAGTAGACGGAACTGCAAATACTGGTGGAGGTGGCGGTGGCGGAAGCCATCCAGATAATGTCGCAGGCTATGCAGGCAACGGTGGTAGTGGTGGTTCAGGCATAGTAATCATCAAACTTAACCAATAATTCAAATCTCTACTTTATAATAAATATTAGGACGTTAATTCCTAATATATGACCACACAAATACAAGCACCAAATATTGCCACAGGAGCCGTAACAGTAGAAAAAATCTCCGTTGTGGGTATTTCAGAAGGCGGTGTTACCACTGCTACAAACATAGCAGATGGATTGGCCAATCAAATAGCATATCAACAGGCACCTGGTGATACTGGATTTGTCACAGCACCAACCACTGCAACCACTTATCTGCAATGGAATGGAACTGTGTTCACTTGGGCAAGTTCAGTTGGTCCTCAAGGACCTACCGGACCAAGTGGTGCTAATGGCACAATTGGTGTAGATGGTGCTACTGGTCCACAAGGACCCCAAGGAGTCACTGGACCACAAGGACCTCAGGGTACTCAGGGAAATACAGGACCACAAGGACCAAGCGGTGCAAGTGTTACAGGATCTACAGGGCCACAAGGACCTCAAGGAGTTACTGGACCACAAGGACCAAGCGGACCACAGGGACCTAGCGATATCTATGCAGTAAGTGGACAGGCTAACACTGCTACTTCATTTTTGGGATTACCTGCAGGCACCACTGCTCAAAGACCTGTCAGTCCTGCTAATGGTTATATGCGTTATAATACAACTACAGGCTATGGTGAAATTTATAACTCCGGAATAGGTCAATGGTTACAAGTAGGAACAAGTCCTGTGTTAGATGTTGAATATCTTGTAGTAGCAGGTGGTGGTGGAGGCGGTGGAGTTTATGTAGGTGGTGGTGGAGGCGCTGGTGGTTATAGGACTGGAACAGCAAGTTCATTATCTACAAATTTTGCCTATACCGTGACAATAGGAGGTGGAGGATCTGGAGCAGGTAGTGGCAGTCAAGTCAGAGGAGGTAATGGTTCTGATTCTATTTTCAATGCAGTAACTTCTACCGGTGGCGGTGGTGGTGGAACCTACGTCGTTTCAGTTAACGGATTAAATGGAGGGTCAGGTGGCGGTGCTGCATATAACGGTTCTGCAGGTGCAGGAAATACTCCGGCTACAACCCCTAGTCAAGGAAATAATGGAGGAGGACCAGGATCTAATCCAAATCAAGGTGGAGGCGGGGGTGGCGCCGGAGGAATTGGATCTAATACAGCAGGAACTTCAAGCACATCTGGCCCTAAGGGAGGAGATGGAACACAAAACAGTATAACAGGCACAGCGGTATATTATGCAGGAGGTGGTGGTGGCGGTGGCGACCAATATGGAGGACAGGGCGGTTTAGGTAATACAAACGGCTACGGCGGTGGTGGAAATTCAGGAGGACAGGGCGCACCTGGTCCTTCGGGCGGTGCGAGTCCAGGCAGCAGTGCTTCTGCTAATACAGGAGGAGGTGGTGGTGGAGCCGGCGGAAACACCGCTTCTCTTTCAAGTGGAGCAGGAGGATCCGGCGTAGTAATCATTAAGTTTGCAAACGGATATACTGCTTCTTTTAGTGTTGGATTAACTGTAGATCCGGTTATTACTTCTGTAGCCGGGTATAAAATTTATAGAATAACAGCAGGCACCGGCACGGTGACTTTTACAATTTAATAAAATTATGGTAACTAAAATAACATCATTAGCAATAGAAGAAGGTGCAGTAACTAGCGCAACAATCGCTACAGGTGCTGTAACAGTAGAAAAAATCTACGTAGAAGGTATATCAGCAGCGGGCGTAACCACAGCCACTAATCTAGCAGATGGTGGAGCGAATCGTATTGCCTATCAACAAGCAGTGGGGCAAACTACTTTTGTTACAGCACCCATGACTGCTACCACATATCTACAATGGAGCGGTTCTACATTTACTTGGGCGAGTTCAGTTGGTCCACAAGGACCTACTGGACCAAGTGGAGCGAATGGCACGATAGGCGTAGATGGTGCTACCGGACCACAAGGACCTCAAGGACCAACTGGCATAACAGGACCACAAGGCCCTAGTGGAACAATAGGCACAAATGGATCAACGGGACCACAAGGACCACAAGGACCAACTGGCATAACAGGACCACAAGGACCACAAGGTGTATCAGGTCCACAGGGACCAAGTGGACCTAGCGGTTCTGCAAGCAATGCTAGAATATATGGTTTTGCAGTGATGTTTGGTGGATAAACTATAACCTATGACCACTCAAATACAAGCACCAAACATTGCCACAGGCGCAGTAACAGTAGAAAAGATTTCTGTTATAGGTATATCAGAGGGCGGTGTCACTACAGCAACTAATATAGCAGATGGCCTGGCCAATCAAATTGCTTATCAACAGGCACCTGGTGATACTGGATTTGTCACAGCACCGACTACAAGTTCTACTTACCTACAATGGAATGGATCTGCATTTACTTGGGCAAGTTCAGTCGGTCCACAAGGCCCTACCGGACCAAGTGGTGCAAATGGTACAATTGGTGTAAACGGAAGCACCGGACCGCAAGGGCCTCAGGGACCAAGTGGTCCATCAGTTACCGGAGCAACTGGTCCACAAGGCCCACAAGGAGTAACCGGTCCGCAAGGCCCAAGTGGACCACAAGGACCTAGTAGTATTACTGCCGTAAGCGATCAGTCTAATTCTTCTACCGGATATTTAGGAATCCCTGTAGGAACAACAGCACAACGTCCGGGCACACCTGCTAATGGCATGGTTAGGTTTAACACAACAACAGGCGAGCCAGAATGGTATAGCGCAGCTTACGCCACTTGGTATAAGTTTTCACAAACCTTAAGCTACACAATAGAATATCTAGTTGTAGCAGGTGGTGGTGGCGGTGGGGGATCTGATTGTGGAGGTGGTGGCGGCGCAGGTGGCTTATTGTCTTCTTCAGCAACTGTTAATCCTGGATCGGCCTATACTATTACTGTAGGTGGTGGTGGGTCAGTTAACAATGCAAATTACGGCACAAATGGATCAGATTCGGTAATAACAGGCATTGTAACATCTACCGGCGGTGGCGGTGGTGGTAAAGGCAACGTTAATACATCTACTACAGGTGCAGGACAAAACGGTGGTTCAGGTGGTGGTGGTGGATGGGGTGCTCGACCCGGCGGAAATGGAACTGCTGGCCAAGGTAATAATGGCGGAGCTGGCAATGGAAATCAAAGTTCAAGCCAAACTGGTGGAGGTGGAGGTGGTGCTGGAGGAGCAGGTGTAAGCAATAGTGATCCCGGTAACGGCGGCATAGGAACTAATTCTTATTCGACTTGGGCATCTGCTACATCAACTGGAGCAAGTGGGTATTATGCAGGTGGAGGTGGTGCTGGAACAGATACTTCGACTTCATCAGGTGGAGCAGGCGGTGGAGGTGGCGGTGGTAGGGGTAGTCCTGCAACTTCTGCTACAGCAGGAACAACTAATACCGGTGGCGGAGGAGGTGGTGGTAGAGGGTTCAGCGGACCGGGTGGAGCAGCAGGAGGTTCAGGCATTGTTATTGTAAGATATTCAGGAGCACCTAGAGGATCTGGTGGAACTATTGTTCAAAACGGTGGGTATACATATCATACATTTTTGGCTTCGTCAACATTTACTGCTTAAATAATCAAAAATAGAGTATAATGAATAATAAAACTAACTACGAACTATTTCCTACCCTTATTACGAAATATGATCAAATTTTTAACTCTCAACAGTTAACTGATATTTTTGAATATTGCAAAGAACAACCTCAAGATGATTATTTTTTACTGATAGGTGAAGGTAAATCATCATATGATATAAACAGCCAAATATTAGATCTAATAGGATTAGAGGTTCCTAGTTGTAATAAAATTAATGTGTTTATTCAGGGTTTATTAGAGCAATTCGCTTCTGAAATAAATGTTAAAGATATTAAAGTTCAAAACAGTTGGTTTAATATCCAACAACCTAATAGCACCTTGCTACAACATTATCATCCAATGAGCATTGTATCTGCTGCGATATATATCAATGTCGATGAATCTAGCAGTAAAATATATTTTGAAAATCCAAATAACCTTATAAGGCATTTAAATTCTTATAAGGGCGAAGTTAATACATATAATAAGTTTAATAATGAGTTTTTTTGGTTTTCAGTCAAACCTGGAGATATTATTTTTTTTCCAAGTTGGATAAAGCACGGTGGATATTCTGCGCAAAATAGTTCTATAGATAGAATGGTTATAAGTTTAAACGCATTTTAGCGTTGAAGTTTTCAATTTAGGTCTAATAAATACTGGAATATAGATATTCCAAGATATGACCGCCAAAATACTATAAATATCACTATGAGAGCCACCGAAATCATTAGAGGCGTATTGGATTTGATAGACCAAATAGAATGTGACACAGCACAGGACATACAGGCCATCGCCGTACCACAAACACCAGAAGAACCTAAACAGGTGCAGACTGGTGTGGACCAAAATCGGTTCAAACAGATATTTGATATACTATCCGCCAAGAGCACGCAGATGTATAACAATAGCCCGGACCCTGTAGTCACTGGCATAGATTCAGTTACTATACATGCAGGTGGAGGACTAAACGGTCCAAAGAATCCAGCCGATATCAGAGCAGACAGCGTGGCCATGTATCCAAACTATCTGTCAAAGAATTAAGGAAAGACAATGAGCCAATATTATACCATACAGACTTTAGATGGCGTAGATTCAGTTAAATTTCAAACTATAAGCACTAATAACGCCAGTGTACAAAGTACAGCAGTTACTTCAAGACGTATATTGATTACTACAGGATCAATACCCACATTTATTGAGTTCGGAACAAATCCCACTGCCAGTGTAGCAGACTTTGTTGTGCCTGCTAATAGTCAAATGATTTTTAATTTTAAATCTGGTAACAAAGTAGCAGTTTTTACCACAGCACAGAGTTATACAAGTATTTTAGATCTTGATTAATAATGACACAAGGCTACTATGCGAACGTAAGAAGTTACATAGGAAAGACAATGAAAAAACTTATAGCATTATTATTTTTATTACCCTTATTAGCATGGGCACAGAAAACACCACAGGGTGTAATGTATGACGCAAACATCGTTAGAGTAAATGATGGGGATACAGTAGTTATAGCAGCACCATTCTTACCTGCACCATTAAAGCCTGAACTAGCAGTACGCATATACGGCGTTGATACTCCAGAGAAAGGATTTAGAGCACAATGTCCCAGTGAAGATCAACGTGGACAGGCTGCTACACAATTTACTAAAAAAGCAGTAGAACAAAGCCAAAAACGACAGGTAGTCTTATACGGATGGGATAAGTTTGGTGGTCGTGTACTTGGTGATATTATTCTAAATGGACAAAGCCTTAGAGCAGCACTAATTGCTAATGGCTATGCTAGGGAATACTTTGGTGAGGCTAAACAAAGTTGGTGTAATTGATGCCTTGGTATATACATGCTTATAATATAGGATGGTCGTTGATCTTCATAGCAATAACATACTATATAGGTTTTGCCTACATGTTGTTAATGTTATATATTGTGGCAGCAGTATCCCTATACTGGATTGGTTAAATATTAGATCATGAATGAGTCATCAGAAACATTTGTAGAAATATTCAGTAAATTTCTACCCCTAGCAGTGAAAACCTTACAGTTAAAGAGTTTACCTGAATTTGAGTTTTTGCCTAATCTACATCATGATGAACAGCCTACCTTCGGCATGTATGTTAATGAACAAAACAAGATGTATGTGGCTATTGCCAATAGACATCCTAATGACATACTAAGAACTGTAGCACACGAACTAACACATTATAAACAGGATACTGAACATAAACTAGGACACGAAAGCGGAAATACTGGCAGTCCTGAAGAAAATGAAGCGAATGCCAAGGCTGGTATAATCATGCGTCATTTTAATCGCATGTATCCTGAATACCTTAAAAGTAAACCATTTGTAGTTGAATAAAAAACCCCGGAGTTACCCGGGGATAGTATTTACGGCTATGCCTTTATATTATTTTCTTCCGCCTGCTGCATTAACAAATGC
>Ga0172376_10009339_pt1 | contig 10103 bp, 20 predicted proteins | sample Lak35m_FD_121114 | JGI IMG/M metagenome (GOLD analysis project Ga0172376, IMG submission 121114) | Freshwater microbial communities from Kabuno Bay, South-Kivu, Congo - kab_092012_35m | ecosystem: Environmental > Aquatic > Freshwater > Lake | place: Democratic Republic of the Congo: South-Kivu... | reverse complement strand
TGATCGACTAGGATGTGGTAGTTCTCGGTCACTTGGTCAAGAGGAGTTCAATCCAATCGCCAAGGCCAAGCCCTACCAAGATGCCGACCATAAAGACGATGTAGAGTTTTAGGTATTTCATTTAGTCCCTTTCTCCAAGTATTTCCTTGATGGCCGCAATATAGCCTCTTGCATAACCCAGTTTTTCATTTGTCCAGCAAGAGCCAGCCGCCTCTGCTCCAGCCTCAAGGTCTGGGATTTTTGCCTCAACTTCTGCTATGAGTTTACGCATTTGTTTTTTGGTTATTGTTTTTTTAGTTGCTTCGATTGTGTTCATAGGATTTCCTTTCGTTGTTTAGGCTACGGCTTTTTTGTGCCGCCGGATGTGACGGCGAGCCTTGCCATTGTTCTTATTCCTCCACGCATCCTTGCCGTTGATGGTTCGTTTGCAAGTGGAGAAGGGGGTCTTGTCGATGGTGTAAATAAATTTTTCAGTAGTAGCTAAATTCATTTGAGTAACTCCAGTTTATTTTCGGCACAAGGCGCAAACTCAATGGCAGTGTTGGGATTCGGGATAAATTGTGTTCCTTTCCACTGGTCAAGTTCATCCAAAATCTCCTGTTTGGTAAAGCCATAAGTAACAAAACTATTTTCTAGTCGCTTGGAGCATTTGCACTTATCGGAATGAACAACAATTTTTTTCCCTCGCAAAACAACAAATTCGCTTTTCATGTTCATAGGATTTCCTTTCTTGTTGGTTTCTTTTCCTATCCTTAACAAGCTTAATATAGGCTAAAGATATGTAAAGATATTTCTTAAAGTATTTCTCTTTGAATACCAACGACTTACGAAAGGCTAGGCGATTTTGTAGTGGACGATTGAGGAAATTCTGCGCCCGGAGCCATCGAAAACCCGAAAGTCTTTTTTAAGCAAAACGCCAGCGTCCGCCATCGTGTTGAGCAATTTATTTCGTTGGCCTGCGGAGTTGCCCGCATAGCCCATTTTTTTCAAGGCTTCCTCTGCCCTCACCCATCCGGCGGGAACTTCGTCTTGCTGTTTTTCCAAAAAACTTTGAAGCGTCTTTGCCCATTCCCCTGTGAACTTTTTTTTGCTCCATCCCTTGCTGGTCATACGGGGAACCTCCATTCTCCTTGGCTTGTTGGGGAAAGGACATTCACGATACAATCCTTGTCGTTGTATTCTCCCCAAGCGATCCCGTGTTGCCAAGCCAAGGTGGAACGATTGCGCCTTGCATAACCCATCGCATCCACATTGGCTAGGCATCCTATTGACCATCCAATCGGTGCGCCCACGCTACGGCCAGCGGAGCGATCCACCCGGTGAAGATGCCCGAAAACGCAAGGCTTCTTTAGCATCTCAACATGGTCGCGGGTCGCCATCTGGTTAAACATAAAGCCGTGTCCGAATAATGTCCCGCCGTACTCCCGCCAGCCTCTCGCAATATCATATTGCACAATCTCGGTTCTCATATCCTTGCAGGCTTGGTGAATGTCGGCAAGGCAAGAGGTCGCGCAATGGGAAAGAATCGCATTAGGGGAATATTGATGTTCATAGGCGCGGTGTTCGTGGTTCCCTATAAAAAACACATTTGGCTCTAATAAGTGTAAAAAGTTTATGCCCGCACGAAAGTCCTCGGAGATGCTTGCGGCGCGGTCAGCGGAATCGGGGGAGCGCATTGCCCCAGAGCGAAACGCCGCTAGGTCTATGGCATCCCCCAAGTGAAGTGTAGTGTCGGGCTTAAATCTTTTTTTTAGCTCAAGCGCGGCCTTCGTTGCCTTCGCATCAGCCAAGTGGCCGTGAGAACAAGATACCGCCAAGAACTTTTTCCACTTGGTCATTTGTCTGTTCCCGTAATTGTGTACCAGATAGCCCTACAATTATCCCGGCTGGTTGTCGCACAAATCGAATCGTCATTCATGCCTTCGTGTGCAAGCTCCATTATGATTCGCATGGACTGGCGCAATGAAAGCAGGTAGGTCACTTGGTCAATCGTCTCCTCGATGGCGTTCTCCACCATCCTTGCGGCAGGCATTGTCCAGAGCTTTGTGCCTTTATAGGCTTGGACTCCGGCCTTGTATTTGCGATCCAGTAAATCGCAAGTGGCGAGTTTTATTTGTTCCAAATGGTAGCGGTGGGCATCGGTAAATTCAAATTCAAGTTGCTTGGTTTTCCCATCCACAACCTTGTTCGTTGTCATTCTTTTTAACGACTAGACCAAGGACGCTTTTTGAAAACACTTTTCTTTTCTTTTTTCACTTCGGGTTCGCTCTTGTGGAGAACAAGTTCCCGCCATCCTTTCACGCTCGCGTCTTCTAGGTGGGGAGTCTCCCAATCTAAACGCCGTAAGCCTCCCGCGGCCTTGGCGATCTTGTGAGCAATGGCATAAGCCTCGGAGTCATCCCAACTTGCGGAATAGCTTCCAGTTCCACCCTGCCCTAGCGGAACAAAATCAATCGCTCTCGCGCCATCGCCTTGGTCGATATGAAGGGATTGCGGGGGATAGCCCCTTGCGTTTGTTACCTTCGGCCCCGGATGCCCCGGCACTCGCCCTTTCTTATACAATTCTTCTTGCTCCTCTTGCGTCCTTGCCGAGCAGTATATTAGGACATATAGCTTCTTCGCCCAGCAATCATGGAACCACTTTGTGACTGATTTGGCGAAGTTCTTTTCAAGCCTTTTAATATGCCCTTCTGAGCGTTCTAAAGCCTGCTTAAGCGTCATTTGTGTTCAGCCCTAGCCCTCCACCTCTCCCCTTCTGCAATCGCATTGGAAAGCTCCACAAGTGCCTTTGCGTACTGCTCTCGTAGCCTATTATTAAAAATCTTGGTTTCCTTTTCAACCCTATCCCAATCCTCCATAAGTTGAAGGATGTCGTGGGGAGTGGGGTAGGCGTATGTGATTTCTTGCGTGGTAGTGGCGCAACCGCTAACGATCAATCCACCAAGCGTTGCGGTCAATCCCACGAACCCAACCATCAATAGCTTTTTTACGGGCTTCATTCTTTTCTTCTATTTCTTGGTCGGTCTTTTGCAAGCGAGTTTTAGCCCTGTTTTTTAGCCACCACAACCACGCACCCGCCAAGGCTCCCGCGATGGCAAGAGCCGCCTCAATCACTTTCGTGAAAACTTGCTCAGAAAATCCACAACCTTCTGAAGCGTGGCCTCTGGCTCATCACCGGGGATAAGTTGAGCCACGGCAATAACCGCCCCAAGCAGAGCCGTGATTGCGCCCAGCCAAGCGAACAAATCAACCGAGGCAACTAGGGAGAGTAGGTTTTCCATATCCTTTAGCTTATGTCAATCATAGAGGTTGGCCTGTTTGCGTATCGTAAGTTCCGCCATAAGACCACCATTCTTTTGCCCCGATGGTCACGGCAATACTACTTCCCCCTTCCTCAGCCCCAGAATAATAAGGAACAGAAATATTTATCGGCTGAAGGGTAAGATTGCCGATATTTCCGCCCTCTGTATTTGTGGATGCCGCAGTACTCCCTTTAACAAAAAAGTCTGAGAAAATAGACATCTGATAGTTGTCGCCAGACTTGCTAAAAACAGGAAAAAGGAGCAGGCTAAAATCAACCCCAATCTGCCCGTCCTCAGTCGTTGCATCAACAATGGCTGACCTAATGTATATTTTCCCGCAAACAAGCTCCTCCTCTGTCGTTGCGCTGATTGAGCCGAGGTCTTTTTGTCCTTGGTTGAAATTTAATACTCCGATATTTCCGACTATGCTTAGAATCTGCCAAGTCTTTACCCTCCAATAAATAGACATAATGTTTGCCAAACTGCCATTAATAATCCCGCTTGTTCTTGCGGCCCCAATGCACGAGGGAAAATAACCACTATAACTAGCATGGAGAACTTGCCCCATTTTAGGATTTCTTGGCTGTGCCTAATACCCTATGACGGTGATTCGGAAAGTTTGAGCAGACTGAGTTTGGCTTGAGTTTGACCCGTTCACGGCATTAACTTCAACCGTATTGTCCGAAGTTACATGACCAGAAAAAAGAAGCGACGCGCATACGGCGGAAGGAAGACCAAGAAGAACAATGTCGTTTGTTCTTGCGCCAGTTACGGTCACATTAGAAGTCGCGCTAGTGTGGCCGCTAACCGCACCAAAGTTAATTGATGCTGTGGTTGTGAGGGTGTGAATTGACCCCGGCAATACCCCATAGGTGGAGGAAGAGGCAATCAGACCAAGGGAAATAACATTGGAAACTGCGTTGGCTCCAGAAGGCTGAGACACCGCCGCACTATTAAAGAATCCAAGGCCGTTGTCCCATCTTAAATATTCGGATGACCCATCGTAAAGTTTTCTATTTTGCCAATCTATTGAATCTGTTCCTGCCGAATCCTTGACTTTTCTATTGGCCGCATCCACCGATCCAGCCGCCCCCGTGGTTAAATCTTCAACAAATAGGGCATCAGTCTCGGCCTTTGTGTAGTAACTTGCTTGAGCCGCAGGAATCGCAGAGCCTGTGGTAATCAAATCTTTTCTTACCGTTACATCGCCTTGATAGATTGTTTTTGGGGAACCGCTTGAGGTGATTTCAATTTCAAGCGTTGGGGTGATGGTTTCCGTTCCCTCGGTGGCAAAAAGCTCATCCAATTCAGCCGTTGCGAAGGTGACGGTGCTTTGTAGAAACTTGGCAAAGACAATATTGGATGCGTCAAGGGTAAGCCCCGTAGTTACATCAATATTGCCAAGCGCACGGACAAACGAAATGGTATAATCCCCAAGGTTATTTGAGGATTCAACGGAGATATTGTTTGCCCCAATTCCAGTTACCGAAGACAAGGCTTCCTGAAATGAGGTTGCGGTTGCCCCCACCGGGACGGCGGTTGTTGAATTTGCCCCATAGTTAAGGATGATCCCGCCGCCCTCGGCATCCCGCCCAACCGATAGCTTATAGGTTTCATTTTTATCCGTTCCGCCATCTTGAATTTTGGTTAGGGTAACGATGCCGGATGTGGGGGAAGCGGAAAAATTATCCGCATAGACGGCAGGATTGCGGCGAAGCTTGAGAATTTGTTGCGCTTGCACATTGGCGGCTTGGTTCCTTCTTGTGGAAATAAGAACGGCTGAAAGCGGGAAAAGCGTGAAGGAGTCTCCGCCAAAGGACATGGCCGTGTTTGTTCCCGTGGCGGTAAGGACAAAAGAATCAATCTCGCTTCCAAAGGTTGTGACGGTGGAGACATTATTTGAAACTGCATTGTAAATATTAAGAGCAAGTGTGGTTGCCGTTGTCGAATAGGTGATGGCCGAGGATGTGACAGAATTTAGAACAAGCTTAAAAGCCCCTTCTTGCGGGCCATCCTCCAGTTCCCCAACGCCTATTTTTACCGAAGTCCCAACGGTGTCCACATCCCTCAAGAATCCAGAGGTATCCCTTTCTTGGAGCCTTACCCTAAAAGTATAAACATCGTTCCTTGTGAAAGTCGGGATGATTCCAGACGATCCAGACCCGGCGGAAACAAGCTGACCTGTTCCAATATCAATATAAAAGTCAAGGGTTTGAGCCATAAAACATTCTCCTTATGTCAATAGAGCCTATGGGCCGTAAACCGTGATTGTGTCTGGAACCCCGTTCTTGCACACATTGAGGGTAATTTCATTCATCGCGGAACTTATCACAATGCCGTCCGGCTGTTGAGTTAGTTGTATATTGGTTCCAGAAATGGGCTTTGTGCATTCAATCCTTCGAATAAGGGAATTGAAAAAGCCAAGGGCAAGCCTAGAGCTTCCTCTTAATTCTTTTAGTTGTGGTTCAAACATGATTAAGTCTCAGCAGAAAATATTCCCTTAGAAAATCCTCCCGTTGCCCCTCCGATGGAAACCGCATATTCATTAAACGAAATTATTGCAACATTGAATTGCCCCCTACGGGTGGTTTGTATGTTTTGCATCACATAGCCCTCATACCGATATAAAAAGGCAGAGGTAAGCCCTGTGCCAGATTGCTGAAACGGCGGGCGCGGGTTCGATGGCATGGCGGTTCCATTGATAAAGGAGGGCATTCTGTAAATCTTAATTGTGCTGGATGGCTCTGCCGTTGAAAAGGAAGAAAGCTGGCCTTGAAGAAGCTGAAACTCTGTTAAGTCAGTAAGAAATTCTGCCTCAATCACAACGGGCGGGCCGAATATTCCAGAGCCTGTGTTCGGGATAACCCTAACAAGAGCCAAAGGAAGTCCGCTTGAGGAAGTAAGACCGACAAAGGTAACACTTAATTCTGTAAGCCCACCATCCAGTTCGGATGTTGAAATGGATTCAACCGCCATCCTTTGATATTTGGATGTTGCCGTTGAAAATGCTGAGTGTTTTGTGTCTTTTTCTGGAATGATTGTAAGCAGGTTTTGGCTTTGGATGGTATAAGTTTCAACCAAAGTCTCCAAGCCGTTCATGTCCTTTTGGTATTGCTGGCGGCGCAAAACCTTTCCATTGGTTGCCGTGGCCGTGGGAGATGGGGAGCCGATGATGGTTGCGGCCATATTATGCTCCTGCCCCGGAAGTTACTAAAGGAGCGGTTTTAAGTGTGGACGCAAGATTGTTAAATGCGGTTAAAAGCTCTTTCATGGCTGTTTCCATGGGAGTAATTTCTCCTTTGGCACTCTCCGCTCCGCCCCTAGTAGTTGAGGATGGTAGCGATCCACCCTTTGCGGCTTCGGCCTCTGGCGATGGCCTTAATCCAACAACCTCTTCAGCGACCCGCCTTCTCATATCTTCAAGCGTTAGCGGCGGAAGTCCTTGTTCCGCCCTCGTTTTATTTTCTTCTTCAAGTCTTCCTTTAAGATAATCAAGCTCTCTTTTCCTTGCGTCTTGCTCATCTTGTCTTTGCTTCCTTTGCTCCGCCTTGTCTAGCGCGGCTCTTCCCGCCCTTGTCCCGGTTAAAATCCCTCCCTTTTCTTGTCTTTCAATCTTTGCCAAGGATGCCTGCGCCCGAAGCAACACAAGCTCCTGTTTCCTTATTTCCAAAGATAGCTTTTGAATAGTTTCGTCATCTTTCCTAATCCCAGAAATAGAAAGAAGCTCATCTCTTTGATTTTTTAGGTTATCAAAAACATCTTGCTGTTGTTGCAGTTCAAGCTCGCCAAGTTGAAACTGCTCCGACCCAAGCCTTCTTCTTGTTCTTGCAATCGGCCCAGAACGCGCAAAATCAAGCTTTATTAGTTCTTTGGTTTTTGCCTGCTCAATATCAAGCCCCTTGTTGTAGGAGTCTTGTATTTTAAGTGTTTCTTGAAATTTCTTTCTTGCCTCAAATTGTTTTTTAAGAATTTCAATCTGCTTTTCTCCAGCGGCAATCAGTCCTTCTTCGGGCTTTAATCCAATATCAATTCCAGTCAGTTTTTCAATAGCTGTTCCTATTGTTCTCGCAATGCTGAAGCCCTCGGTCTTCGAACGCAATCTTTCAATTTCGGCAGAAATGGACTCTATGGAGGATTTTACCGCATCTGCCGTTGTTGCCGTCAGCCCAGCCTGAAATGCCTTATCCAAGGACTTGCCGCTTGTTTCGGCCTCTTGACCTATTCTTGTAAGCGTATCTCCTAGTGCAATTCCTCCCTTGACTAGCCCTGCTCCGAAAAGACCAACTCCCCCGGTTCTGCCAAGCAATAACAAGGCACGATTTGTTGCGGCGGCTTGGCTGTTTATTGAGAAAAGGGACTTAACAAATCGAGAATTGACCCTAGTTCCCCTATCAAAAGCCTTCGATGTTCTATCAGCTTCTCTTTGTGTTTGACGAAGGGTAACAAGCCCCTTGCGTCCATCAATATCAATTTCGCCTCTTAGTACAAAAGCCATTTTATTTGTTTACCTTGTTAAGATTTTCCTGCTCTTTTCTGGCGATATAGGCTTTCATATCCGCTTCTTCTATTTGTAAAGCCCTTTCAAGAGGTTCTTGGCCTATTTTCTCAACCCCGTCAGCGGCGTTAAAAAATATGGCTCTGACTCGATCCCCTCCTGCAACTGCCGCGATTCCCTTGCCCATGCCTGCGCTACCTTTTAGAGTCTTAAAAAACTTTGAAATCCTTGAATCTGGCGCAAGCTTTTTTCCCATTGCGATAGAAGCAAAATAATAATATGCCTTTAACCATCCTGCGGCAATGTAGCCGGAAGACGATCTGGCTCTTTTAACAAACTTGGAATAAAACGCACTTGCGGTTCCTCCGCTTTTGCCTCTTCCGGGGCCAGCAAAACTTTTTGGAAAGCTTCCATAAAATCCCTTTGCCCCTCCCCTTTTAAGCCTCCAGTTGGCAATGGCAAAAGCCTCTCCCCTTGCCATATATTGAACGGTGGATTTGCCTTGCGTAGTTTTTCCTCCTTTGCCAAGTGCAACATATTGACCGCGTTTTTTTGTTTCTTTTATATAACTTGCCGCAACTGTTTCAATCGCCTTCATATCCTTAACGATTTGCTCAATATCTGCCCTTGGCGTTTCTGATGTTGCTCTAGCACAAACATTTGCCGCCCTTCGATTGACTTCATTTACAAGCTCTTTTTTTGAAAGAGAAATGTATTTATCAATGGTTTGGTTAAATTCTTTTGAATCTAGTCTAAAAATTGTAGGCATAATTAAACCCCAAGAATTGATCGAATCTCAAGTGCCGCTTGAGAGTCACGGGCCATTCTTCTTTTTAACCTAACTCCATTAGCCCACATAAAAACATGATTGGATTGATGTAAAATTGATATAGGTATTTGCCATAAAATATAATCAATTTTCCATCCAGTTTTTTCTGCCAGCAGGAAAACCATTGCGGCCATTCCTGCTGGCGTTATTGGTTTCCCGGTACTGCTCCAATTTGTTTTACGGCCTCAACCTGCCCCTTGTTTGCCTCGTCAATAATCATCGTTACAAGTCCTGTTGCTATGTCTAAATCTTCTTGTGTTTTATTTGTAACCCAATCCATCAGTTTTTCCCTAAATTCAAATTTATCCCAAGCAAGTCGAATTGCGTCTTTTCTGTTTTTTGCAATCTGAATGTGCATAAATACAAAAGACCAAATAAAGTAAATTGGGGAATCTTCTTCTCCCCTTACCTGCATCAACAACAATCTTGAGCCTTCGGTATAAGGAGCAAGCTCCTCCCCCTTGAATTGCCTTGAGGGGGCTATAAAGGCTGAATCTAGTTCTTCGTTTAGGATGTCGCTCATATATGCTTTAGGATGGCCTTCTTTAGCTCTGGGCGGGCATTCTCGGCCACGATGAGGGTTTGCCCGCCTGTTTGTATTACCCGGATAGGCTCGGCTCTTTTAACGAGTCCTAGAAGCGTTTCCCTGTTTTCTAGGGCGGCTCTAACATATCGTATGGGGGCTTCGTCATCACTCTGCATATCCGCCCATTTTCGTTCCATCTCGGCCCTAACCTTGTCCCCTTGCCCATCGGACTGAAACCAGAAGGTAACTTTCTGCGTTCCATCTGGCTGAATGAACCTAGTCACCGGGTCTTGGGTTCTAAGTTTCCCTCCAAAGGCCGCAACGGTAGAGGCAACCTTAATGTTAGTTGTTCCCCAAAAAGCCTCTCCGATCATGTTAGGATTTCATAAGGGATTAGAACCCTTATTAAGTTACATTCGGATAGCCAGTAGCGGAGATGTCCACGGTCACAAAGGCATCGTTTGATTTATTGACCGTGATGCTGTCGATGCGGGTTGTTCCGAGAGTGGCGGCATTGGCAAGAACCGCAAGGGCTGTGCCAGCTTGCACATTGTAGTTACCAGTAACCGCAACGCTCAATGAATAGGCGGTTGTGGCGTTATAGTAAGAAACCCCAACCACATCGCCAGTATTATTTCGAACCTCATTCTTTTCAACATTCCGAGTTTCGCTAAAGGATTGGACAAGGCCAATTCCCTCTGAAGTTAAACCAAACTGAAGCCCAGAAGTTCCGATTGTAGTAGCCGCCATAAGATTATTCCTTTCTTTATGTCAAATTTACTTTAAGGATGTCCAAGAAGCCTGTTTTTCACGATCTCCCAAGCCGCTGCCAGCACGCCAAACACCACCGTGGAAATGAGCCAAACCCTTCCCTTCAGGCCGTGGGCATCCGCCTCGATCCGATCCATCTTTGTTTTATGGTCGGTGAGAACTTCGAGGATGTGGACTTGG
>Ga0172376_10009338_pt1 | contig 10103 bp, 10 predicted proteins | sample Lak35m_FD_121114 | JGI IMG/M metagenome (GOLD analysis project Ga0172376, IMG submission 121114) | Freshwater microbial communities from Kabuno Bay, South-Kivu, Congo - kab_092012_35m | ecosystem: Environmental > Aquatic > Freshwater > Lake | place: Democratic Republic of the Congo: South-Kivu... | reverse complement strand
CCCTGACGCCCCTTCGATCAACCGCTGCACCTTCCCCTCGGCGTCCCCAAGGGCGGCGTTCGCCTCACGCAGCTTGGCGATCCCCTCCTCGAAGAGGCGCAGGGCCTCCTCCAGCGGGAGGTCATCGCGATCGAGGGAGGAGGCGATCTGCTCCAACCGGGCGAGGGTCTGCTCGAAGCTCATGCGCGAGAGGGGAGATGCGGGGCGTCGTCGTGGACGGATTCGGTCCGGGCGCGCACGCGCCCGTCCTGCACCAATAGGTCGAATGTAGCACCGACGGCGAAGGCCGACCGGGTGGCGAGGGTCCGGCCCTCGGCGTCCCGCGCGACGGTGAACCCGCGGGAGAGGGTCGCCACCGGGGAGAGGGCCTCGAGCCGCCCCGCGACCTGCTGCACGCGGGCCCGGCGGCGCTCGACCATCCGGGTCGCCCGGAGGGTGAAGCGCTCCAGCTGGGTGGCCAGGGCCCGACGCTCCGCTGCCACCCGATCCTCGAGGGCGTCGGCCAGCCGTCCGCCGAGCCGACGGAGCTGATCCTGCACCTCGGCGAGGATCGGCACCGCGTGCTCCGCCGCCACCGAGGGCGTCGCGGCCCGGAGGTCCGCCACGAGGTCGGCGATCGTCACGTCGATCTCATGCCCCACCGCGGAGATGATCGGCACGGGGGAGGCGGCGATGGCGCGCGCGACCGACTCGTCGTTGAAGCACCAGAGGTCCTCGCGCGAGCCCCCACCGCGACCGATGATCGCGACGTCGGCACCGCCCCAGCGCGCGAGGCGATCGAGGGCCGCGACGAGGGAGGCGGGCGCCCCCTCCCCCTGTACCACCGCCCCGATGAGCACGAGATCCACCCCGGGGTGCCGACGACGGATCACCGCCTCGATATCCCGGCGCGCCGCGCCATCGAGGCTCGTGATCACCGCCACCGCGCGCGGGAAGCGCGGGAGCCGCCGCTTCCGCGCCGGATCGGTGAGCCCCTCGGCGTCGAGCTTCGCCTTGAGCGCGTCGAACGCCTTCTTCCAGAGCCCTTCCCCCTCGGCCTCGAGGGCGTCGACCATGAACTGCAGCTTCCCCTGTGCGGGGTAGACGGTGAGCTGTCCGCGCGCGAAGACCGCCATCCCCTCGTCGGGGGGCGCGGGTATGCGACGCGTCTCGCGCGCCCAGACCACGCAGGGCAGTTGGCCCGACGCGTCCTTGAGGGAGAAGTACCAGTGCCCGTTGGTGTGCCGCTTGAATCCCGAGACCTCCCCCTTCACCCAGAGCGGGGGGAATCCCCCTTCGAGCGCCTGTTTGACGAGCGTGGTGAGCTCGCCGACGCCGAAGGCTTGGTCCGGCGAACTGCCGGGCGCGTCGAACACGGCCGCGGTCAGCGCCCGTGCGCGAGCCGCGCGGCGCGCACCGTGTTCGCGAGGAGCATCGCGATCGTCATCGGCCCCACCCCACCGGGGACGGGGGTGATCTTCGACGCCACGGCAGCGACCTCGTCGTACTTCACATCGCCGACGATCCGATACCCGCGCGTGGCACTCGGGTCCTCGACGCGATTGATCCCCACGTCGATGACCACGGCGCCCGGCTTCACCATGTCGGCGGTGACCATCTCCGGCTTCCCGATCGCCGCGAACAGGATATCCGCGCGGCGCGTGTGCGCGGCGAGATCCGTGGTGCGCGAATGGCAGATGGTGACGGTGCAGTCGGCGCCCTTCCCCGACTGGATCAGCAACGCCGCCATCGGCTTCCCGACGATCGTGCTCCGCCCGAGGATCACCGCCTCCTTCCCCGAGGTGTCGACGCCACTCTCGACGAGCATCACCTGCACCCCCGCCGGCGTGCAGGGGGCGAAGCCATCGGCATCGCCGATGAGCACCTTCCCCGCATTCACCGGATGGAAGCCATCGACGTCCTTCATCGGGTCGATGCGCCGGATCACCTTCTGTGCATCGATATGCCTCGGCACCGGCATCTGCACGAGGATCCCGTGCACCGCCGGATCGGCGTTGAGGCGATCGATCAGCGCGAGGAGCTCCCCTTCGGGCGTCGTGGCGGCGAGGCGGATGGTCTCGCCGCGCATCCCGGCCTCTTTGCACGCCTTCTCCTTGGAGGCCACGTAGACCGCGCTCGCCGGGTCGTCCCCCACCAGCACGACGGTCAGCCCCGGGACGATCCCCTGCGCGACGAGCGCCGCGGTGTCCGCAGCGACCCGCGCCCGCACCTTGGCCGCGATCGCGACCCCATCGATCCGCTCAGCGGGCAATGTCGGAGGCCCTCGTCTCGCGGATCGCCACGACCTTGATCTGCCCCGGGTACTGCAGCTCGGACTCGACCCGTCGCGCGATCTCGGCCGTGAGCGATTGCATGCGGGCATCGTCGATGCCATCGGGATCGACGATCACGCGCACCTCGCGCCCGGCCTGGATGGCGAAGACGCGATCGACGCCCTTGTACCCCGACGCGATCTTCTCGAGCCCCTCGAGCCGCTTCACGTAGGTCTCGAACGCCTCACGTCGCGCCCCGGGGCGCGACCCCGAGATCGCATCCGCCGCCTGCACGAGCACCGACACCTCGCTCTCGTGCGGCACATCATCGTGGTGGGCCGCGATGCAATTCACGACGAGCGGGTGCTCCCCGTACTTCGTCGCGACCTCGACGCCGAGCTGCACGTGCGTCCCTTCGTGATCGTGCGTGAGCACCTTCCCCACGTCGTGGAGCAACGCGCCGCGCTTCGCCATCGCGACATCGAGCCCGAGCTCCGCCGCCATCATCCCGGCGAGGAAGGCGACCTCCTTGGAATGCGCCAGGATGTTCTGCCCATAGCTCGTCCGCCACTTCATCCGGCCGATCAGCTTGATCACCTCGGGGTGGAGCCCATGCACGCCCACCTCATAGGCCGCCTGCTCCCCCGTCTCGATGATCGAGGCATCCACCTCCTTCCGCGATTTCTCGACGACCTCCTCGATCCGCCCCGGATGGATGCGCCCATCGGCGACGAGCTTCTCGAGGGCCAACCGTGCGACCTCACGCCGCACCGGGTCGAAGCAGCTGACCACCACCGTGTCCGGCGTATCGTCGATGATGACGTCCACCCCGGTCGCGAGCTCGAAGGCGCGGATGTTCCGGCCCTCGCGCCCGATGATGCGCCCCTTCATATCATCCTTCGGCAACGCCACCGCCGAGGCGGTGATCTCCGCCGTATGCTCGGCCGCGATCCGCTGCACCGCGAGCGCGACGATCTTCTTCGCCTCGCGGTCGGCGTTGCGCTTGGCGGTGTCGCGGATCTCGCGGATCCGGTTGGCGGCGTCGGCGTGCGCCTCCTCCTCCATCCGACGGATCAGCTCGGCCTTGGCCTCGGTCGCCGAGAGCCCTGCGAGCTGCTCCAGTCGACGACGCTCCTCGCCGAGCATCCCGTCGAGCTCGACCTGACGCTCCTCGAGCTGCTTCTCCCGGCGGCCCAGTTCGCTCGCGCGGCGGCCGAGGTCGCGGTCCTTCTGCTCGACGATGTCGACCTTCTTGTCGATCTGCTGTTCGCGCTCCGCGACGCGGCGCTCCTCGCGCTCGATCTCCTCGCGGCGCTGGCGGGCCTCCTGCTCCCAGGCCTCGCGCACCTTCATCACCTCTTCCTTGCCGGCGAGGACCGCTTGTTTCCGAGCGGCTTCCGCCTCCCGCTCCGCCTCGCTCCGGATCTTCTTGGCGAGCTGCTCCGCCGACTCTCCGGCGGCCTGCTGCGCCGCTTCGGCGGCGGCACGTCCGGTGCGCTGACCACTGCGCCGACCAAGGACGAAGGTGATGGGAAGGGCCGCGACCAATGCGGCGCCGATGCCCAGCACGAGGGGCAACGAAGGGATCATTTGGACACTCTATCAGCAAGGCGGCCGACCAGCGCCGCAGATCAGAAAGGAAGGCGCCGGCAGCTCGCTGATCTCTGGACCAGACCGCGTGATCGCCGACCGGTCGGGCGCCGACGAAGGGCGCGGGACGGGAGGGGTAACTCGCGGCGGCACAAAGACCTACGGGCGTTCGCGCCTAGTGCTCACCTTCCCAAGGTACCCCGCCGTCCGAAAAATGGCAAACGAGGTGTCGACCACGAGTGTCAGGTCGGGCTGACGGCCAGCAAGCTGCCCGTGCAGGCAGAGCCTACAGCGATTCTCCGCGCTTCCCCGGGGGGAGCCATCGACGAAGCTCCCCCGACAGACTCCGCATCCTCTCGGCCACCGCCCGCTGCGCCTCGCGCTCGCGGAAGAGCTCGTCGGTGATCGCCATCGCAGCCAGGATCGCCGCCTTCCCCGGGTCGGTGATCGTGGGGCTCTCGAGGACCTTCCGGATCGCGGCATCCACATGGGCGGCCACCGCCTCGGTCTGCTCCGGTGGGACGGTCGACCGGATCGTGTACTCCTCTCCCACGATCCTGACCCGCGTCGAGTGCATGGTCATGACTCCCCTCCGATCAGATGTTGCTGGCGCAGGAAGCGCACCCGTTCGAGCATCGCCTTGGTCCGCTGCGTCGCCAGCTCGAGTCGCGCCTGCAGTCGCGCGTTCTCCGCCTCGAGTGCCGCGACCCGCTCCTCGGCGCTCGTGTCACCCGCGGGCGCGGCGCCTAACGCCTTGAGCCGCGCCTCGGCCTGCTGCGCCCGCTTCCGGAAGGTCCCGACCTCCTCGCCCAGGTTGCGGACGAGGTGTTCGAGCTCGCGGAAGGCCGCGGCGACCGGTACGTCAGGCGACACGGGGTCGGACATCGAGTCGGGTCTCCACCGCTGAGAGGAGCTGCTGCCGGCGACCCTCGATCTCCTTCTCCTTCAGGGTCCGCTCCGGATGCCGGAAGGTGAGGCGCCAGGCGAGCGAGCGGAACCCCTCGGCCACCCCGTTCCCCCGAAATTCGTCGAAGAGCACACAACGCTCGAGGAGGGCCCCACCCGCCTCACGCAGCACCGCCTCGACCGACGCGGCCTCGACCGCATCGGGGACGAGGAGCGCGAGATCGAACTCCGCGGCCGGCGTGGTGGGCAAGGTGCGGAAGCGAACCGGAGCCTGCCGCTCCTGCACCGTCGCGGTGCCATGCGCGTGCGACCGCGGCGGCGCGACCGGCGCACTGGGCATCGCCCCGAGCACGAGCTCGATCCCGAACGCAGGCCTGGCCCACACCGGTGCGTCGAGGGCGAGCTGCCGGATCTCACCGACCACCTGCGCATCGGCGACGATCTCCCAGAGTGCACCATTCCCATCCGCCGGCGCTCGGAGCGCGATCACCGCCCGCGGGTGCGCGACGGCCGCCATCCGCTCCCCCAGCGACTTCGCATCCCACGCGTCGTAGGCCGGCGGCTGCGGCTCGGAGAAGTGCACCGGGCGACGCGATCCCATCACGAGCGCCGCCACCCGATGCTCCTCATATGGTAGCGCCTCGCTCGACGGCCGGAAGACCGCGCCGACCTCGAAGAGCCGCACATCCCCCTGCATCCGCGTGAGGTTGTACTCCGCACGCCGCGCGAGCGACTCGAGGAGCGACCGCCGCAGATGCGGCTCATCCTCGGCGAGGGGATTCCGCACCCGCACATGCGTGGTGTCCTCGCCGCGCACGAAGGGGAGCGGGCGCACCTCATGCACTCCCTCGGAAATGAGCACCTCGCGGAGCCGGCGATAGGCGACCCATAGCGGGTGATCGGGGACGGTGCCGGGCCGTGCGCCCTGCAACGCATCGGGGAGGCGATCGAAGCCGCGCAACCGCGCGACTTCCTCGATGCAATCCACCTCCCGATGGACGTCGTGGCGCCACGAGGGGGGCGTGACCGCGAGCGCCCCATTCGCGCCAGCAGCCACCACGCACCCGACGCTCGTGAGCAACGCCGCGATCTCCGCCGACGGGACCGCATCCCCGAGCACCGCAGCGACGCGTGCCGGGCGCACCGTCACGGCAGGCCGCGCCGAAGGCGCCTCACCGAGATGCACCAGCCCCGTGACCTGCCCGCCCCCAACCTGGGCGAGGAGCGCGGCACCGATGCGCAGCAGTTCCTCGAGCGCCCCCCCGTCGATCCCACGCTCGAACCGGTAGCTCGCGTCGGTGGAGAGCCCCACGGCGCGGCGCGTCGCGCGCACCAGCGCCGGCACGAACTCCGCGACCTCGAGCACCACCCGCGTCGTCGACTCGGTGACCTCGCTCCCCTGCCCCCCCATCACGCCGGCGAGCGCCGTCGGCACCGCACCGTCCGCGATGACGAGCATCTGCGGCGTGAGGGGCCGAGACACGCCATCCAACGTGACGAGGGTCTCCCCCGCACGCGCGCGTCGCACCTCGAGCGTCGCCCCGGCGAGCCGCCCCGCGTCGAAGGCATGCACCGGCTGCCCGAAGCCATGCAGCAGATAGTTCGTGGCGTCGACGATGTTGTTGATCGATCGTCCCCCCACCGCCTCGACCGCCGCACGCAACCAGGCCGGGCTCGGCCCGACGGTCACGCCTTCGATGACCGCCGCCGCGTATTGCGGACAGTCGGCACGATCGGGGATGCGCACGGTGATCCCGCCGGCCGCCCCCTCCTGCGTGCCGCGCACAACGGACCATGTGACGGGCGGCAACGCGGCGAGCTCCCCGGGCATCTGGAGCGCGACCCCGGTCAGCGCCGCGACCTCGCGCGCCACCCCGCGATGCGAGAGCAGATCGGGGCGATTCGGGAGCACATCGACGACGATCCGGACATCCCCCGTCGGGAAGACCTCGAGGAAGGGCGTCCCCGGCGCCGCCGACGTCTCGAGCGTGAGGATCCCGTCATGGTCCTCACCCAGTCCGAGCTCGCGCGCCGAGCAGAGCATCCCGTTCGAGGTGAAGCCGCGGATCTTCCGCTTCTCGATCACGAGCCCACCGGGCATCGTCGTCCCCGTGCGCGCGAAGGGGTACTTCGCCCCCACCGTCACATTGGGTGCACCGCAGACCACCTCGAGGAGCGTCCCACTCCCATCGTCCACCTTGTTGTGCGAGAGCTTCGTCTCGGGGATCCTCTCGCTCGCGACCACCTGCCCCACGACGAAGGGGACGAGGTCGGGACGAAGCGATTCAAGCCCCTCCACCGTCGCCACATGCGCGGTGAGGAGATCGCGGATCGCCTCCGGCGAGCGACCGTGCGGGACGAAGCGAGCGAGCCAGGCGTGCGAGACGTTCATGAGACGAACTGATCGAGGACGCGAACGTCCGAGTCATAGAGGATCCGGATATCGGGGATCCCGTGGCGCGAGAGCGCCGTGCGCGCGGGTCCCATCCCGAAGGCCCATCCGGTGTACTGCTCGCTATCGAGCCCCGCTGCCTCGAGCACTGCGGGGTGCACCATCCCAGCGCCAAGGATCTCGATCCACCCCGACTGCTTGCAGACCCCACACCCCGCCCCACGGCAAACCCCGCAACGCACATCCATCTCCGCGCTCGGCTCCGTGAAGGGGAAGAAGCTCGGGCGGAAGCGCGTGGTGGTCTCCGCGCCGAAGAAGCGGCGCGCGAAGTGCGAGAGGGTCGCCTTGAGGTCGGCAAAGGTGACCCCTTCGTCGACGACGAGCCCCTCGACCTGCGCGAACATCGGCGCGTGCGAGGGATCGAAGAAGTCGCGGCGATAGACGTTGCCCGGCGCGAGGATCCGCACCGGCGGCGGATACTGCTGCAGGGTGCGCACCTGCACCGGCGAGGTGTGTGTGCGCAGGACCTGATCGGCGCCGAGGTAGAGCGTGTCGTGCATGTCCATCGCGGGGTGATCCGCGGGGAAGTTCAGCGCGCCGAAGTTGTACCACGCCCCTTCAGCCTCTGGCCCGAGCGCGATGGTGAAGCCGAGCTCACGGAAGATCTCGACCACCTCGTCGATCACCTGCGAGACGGGGTGGACCGCGCCGCGCCAGTGCGCGCGACCGGGCATGGAACGATCGAGGGGAATGGAGGCGCCCTGCGCCGCGGCCTCGAGCTCCCCCTGCCGCGCGTCGAGGGCGGCCTCGATGACCGCCTTGACCGCGTTCACGCGCTGCCCCGCCTCGCGCTTCGCCTCCTTGGGGAGGGCCGCGAGCCCGGTCATCAGATCGGTGATGCGCCCCGCCTGCCGCCCGACGAGGGCGGTGCGCACCGCGGTCCACTCATCGAGGGTCGCAGCAGCCGCGATCTGCGCCGGCGCATCCGCGGCCAACTGCTCGACCGCCGCAAGGAATTCGGAGAGGGTCACGAGAGGGAGGGACGAGGGAACGGGGCCGAGGGAAAGATAGGAACGAATCGAGGGCGGGGGGCGGACCACGCCATCCCCCGCCCTCGGCGCCTCACGACGGACGGCTTACTTCTTCGCGAGCGCCGCCTGCGCCTGCTCGGCGATCTGGGCGAACGCCGCCGCATCCTTCACCGCGAGATCGGCGAGGATCTTGCGATCCACCTCGATCCCCGCGAGCTGCACGCCCGAGATGAAGGTGCTGTAACTCATCCCGTTCAGGCGCGCCGCGGCGTTGATACGCATGATCCAGAGCTTGCGGAAGTCCCGCTTCTTCGCCTTGCGATCCCGATACGCGTAGACCCACCCGCGCTCGACGGTCTCCTTCGCGGCCTTCCAGAGCTTGCTGCGCCCCCCGAAGGCGCCCTTGGCCGCCTTGAGGATCTGCTTCTTGCGCTTCAAGCGCACGACATTGGATTTGACGCGTGGCATGGTTCGGTCTCCTTAGGCCTGCAGCAGGCGCTTGAGGTTCTTCGCCTCACCGTTCGTCGCGACCGTGGTCGGACGACGGAGATTGCGCTTCCGCTTGGCGGTCTTCTTGGTCAGGATGTGGCTCTTGTAGGCCTTCAGACGGCGCACCTTGCCCTTCCCCGTCACGGAGAAGCGCTTCTTGGCGCCCTTGTGGCTCTTCATCTTCGGCATCGTGTGGTCCTATTTCGGCGTGAGGATCATCGTGAGGGCCTTCCCCTCGAGCTTCGCCGCGGTCTCGATCTTCGCCACATCCGCCATCGTCTGCGCCACGCGGTCGACGACCGCCATGCCCAGCTCCGGATGCGCGATCTGTCGACCGCGGAACATCAACGTCACCTTCACCTTGTTGCCGTCCGCGATGAACGCGCGCGCATGATTCACCTTCGTGTCGAAGTCATGCTTCTCGATCCCCGGACGGAACTTCACTTCCTTCAACAAGATCACATGCTGCTTCTTCTTGGCCTGCCGCGCCTGCTTGGCCATCTCGAACTTGTACTTCCCGTAGTCCATGATCCGGACCACCGGAGGCCGCGCCATCGGGGCGACCTCGACGAGGTCTAATCCGGCCTCGACCGCCATGTTCAACGCCACATCCACCTCGAGCACGCCGAGCTGCGCGCCGTCGGCTCCGATCACACGGACCGGGGAGATGCGGATCTGACGATTGATGCGGGGGCCCCGCTTGGCGGTGGTGTCCTGGATACGACGACTCCGGTGGCTGAAACGACGAGACGCGAACCCCGCTGGTCGGAGTCCGCGTCACAGACCGACCCCGCATCCACAGGTGCCGCGGACGGGTCGGGTGCCTCGGGACTCCTGCAGCGCGACGCCTCACGAGGAGACGAAGGCCAGAGGGTGGGGCGAGCGGACGCTCACCCACTTGATCTGAATTGTCCCTAAGCCTAGCCCCGATGGGGGCTTAGGTCAAGGCGCGCGGAGTCCGATCCCCTTCTCCCCGCGCGTCAGCACCCCCCAGGGGGTCGTCGCATCGTGCTCGAAGATCAGGAGCCACCCCCCGGCCTCGGCCTCCGCCCAGAGCGCCCGCTTCGACTCCAGGGTCCGCAGCGGCTCCACATCGTACCCCATGATCCAGGGGAGCGGGACGTGCGCCGCCGTCGGGCAGAGGTCCCCGAGGAAGACCGCGGTCTCCCCCGCGCTGGTGAGCACGATCGACTGGTGATGCGGGGTGTGCCCCGGGGTCGCCCGCATCCCGATCCCCGGGAGGAGCTCCGCCGTCCCATCGACGAGCTCGAGCTGCCCGCTCCGCTGCAACGGTGCCCAGTTCCGGGTGAAGTAGCTCGCCGCCGTCCGCTCGTTGGGATGCGTCGCGTAGGCGAACTCCCCCGCATGCACGAGGTACCGCGCGTTCGGGAAGGTCGGGACCGCCTCGGCGGCATCGGCCGTCGCCGCCCCCGGCGCGCCGGG
>Ga0172376_10009336_pt1 | contig 10104 bp, 4 predicted proteins | sample Lak35m_FD_121114 | JGI IMG/M metagenome (GOLD analysis project Ga0172376, IMG submission 121114) | Freshwater microbial communities from Kabuno Bay, South-Kivu, Congo - kab_092012_35m | ecosystem: Environmental > Aquatic > Freshwater > Lake | place: Democratic Republic of the Congo: South-Kivu... | reverse complement strand
GCACTGGCGTCAGTGGTAGATCAGGCCACGGCCGAGCAGCGAACCATTGGACTGTTCGCCCAAGGCGTAGGGTTGGACTTGGACCGAGTGCTGCTCGGTGGCGTTCGCCGGCGGCGAACCGCCAAGCACGCCCCGCGTGCCTTCGATGAGCGCCGCGAGGATCACCGGGTTGGCCTCGCTGTCCTGGCTCGTCTGCGCGTGCACGCCGTCGATCCTGAACCAGCCGCTTTCGCGCACCCCGAAGGACTCCGTCGGTTCGTCGTTGCTCGCGAGCAGGAACGCGTTCGTGAAGGCGGACGAGTACTGCGCCAAGCCGCGCCGCGTCCAGCAGCGGAACGAAGTGGTCGCGTCGAAGTAGGCGCCATCGTCGTTGAACACGGCGAGGCTCGCGGTGACGTCGAACTCGCGTCCTCCGGTCAGGTTGAGCAGCACGAGGTCGCTCGACGCGGCTGTACCGCCCACTTGGCCGAGGAAGCGCGGGATGTAGACGGAGTCGGGCGCGCGCTCGTACTCGCGGCCATCGAGGTCAAGCAGCTGGTCGCCGTCGACATCGGTCTCGGCATGCGCCGCCATGGGCGAGGTGAAGGCCCACGGCGCGACCTCGTAGTCGTGGAGGGTCAGGGCGTCCTGCACCAGCATGCGACCGACCAGTTGGTTGAAGGCGACGGGTGTCCCGCGGGCTTCCACGCCCCCGGGTTGGCGAATGGCGTAGGCGTAGCACCAACCCTGCCGGGCTCCTTGCGGATGGGCGCCTTGAGGCCCGTACAAGTCCAGGCTGGCGGAGCGCACGGTCGTGTCTCCCGGAGCGAGGCGGACGACGCGCGCGTATTCGCGGCAACCCGCCTCGGACACCCACACCACGCGCACGTCGATGGACTGGGTGGGCGAGATGTTGGTCAGCGTCAAGTAGCTTTGACGCCCGTCGCGCAAGTCGTACACGGGGTTGACGAGCATGCTGGCCGGCGCGGTTCCGGCATGGGCGGCCGTGGCGGAGAGGAGGAAGGCGAGGGCGGCTTGGATGGAGTGCTTCATGGTTTGGTGCGTGGCGTGGTGGTCGGTTGGTGCTTGATCGCGGCGTGGCGCTTGCTCGGCGTCACCAAGCCGTGCCGGTGGTCGTGGTTCCTTCGATGTAGGGCAGCGTCGCGCAGGTGCCCTTTTGGAAGTGCGGTCCGTTGGCTTCGTGCGTGGAACGGCGCTCGACTTGGAGCAGCAGCACCGTGGGCGGCTCCAACCAGGCCGGGGAGTTGGGCGAAGTGGCTTGGATGGTGCTCCAGCTCCACGATCCATGCTCGCGTCCGTCCAGCGCTTCCGACGCGTCGTGCGCGCCGGCGGCGAGCGAGGCCTGGGTCGTGGAGGCCGAGAGGGACGACAAGTCCAAGGCGGCCCAGCAGCCCACGCTTGGTTGCGCCTGGAACGACAAGCCGCGATCGTTGCGACCGACGAAGATGCCGCGCGCCGTCCACGGGCCGCCCGGGCGACGGTAGGTCAGGTTGACCGCGTAGAGGGTCGTGCGCGTCCGCGCGCCGGTCGCACCAGCCGGGGATTGCCCGAGGAACGAAGCGGAGTGCTGGTTGCGCGGCGCGGCTTCGAGCTCGACGCCATCGAGGTCCGGAGCGCCGTTGCCGTTCGCGTCGAGTCGCAGCGGCAGCAAGAGCGGCGAGCGGAAGCTGTGCGGCGCGTACGAGTACTGCTCGAGCGTGTTGCCGTCGACGACGAGCGCGGTGCCGATCAGGGTGTTGTGCGAGACGAGCTCGTTCGTCTCCGGATGGCGGGCGCGCACCAGCAAGTAGCCGCGCGTGCCCGCGTTCGAAGGCAGAGTGCGGCTGTCGACCGTGATGGTGTCGTACGGCGCCAGGGTGCGGATGAAGTTGAACTCGAGGCAGGTGCCTCCATCGATGTAGACGAACTCCGCGCGCACGGTGCGGTTGAAGGAGATGTTGCTGACCGTGTGCAAGGTCGCGATGCCGGGCTGCTTGCTCCAATACGGAAAGACCAGCAGCGTGCTCGGCCTGGGAGCGTCGGCGTGGGCGTGGCCGCCCAGAGTGCCTAGCGCGGCGAGGAGGGTGGCGATCAGGGGAGCGAAGGTGCGGAGCATGGCAGGGTGGGGTGTGGGGTGGGAATCCGGGGGGCCTGGCGGGGCCGTCCCGCCAGTACCCCAATTGCACGGCCCTTGCTCTTCTTCTGAGCAATCACCGAAACCGGGGGCTTTCAATAGAATCGATGCCATAAAATTCTTTGAATCAATGAGTTAAGGCGAACATCGCTGACATCAAACACCTGCATGGTCCGCGAGCTATCATCCTTTCCGGATATCATGATCGGACTCAACGGAACCTCGCGTCTGCTGAAAGCCCTCGCCGACGAAACTCGTCTGCGCATCCTCAACTTGCTAGCCGAGGAGGAGCTCTCCACCGGCGACTTGATGGAGATCCTCAACACGGGCCAAAGCCGCGTGTCGACGCATCTGGCGCTGCTCAAGGAAGTGGGTCTGGTTCAAGACCGCCGCCACGGACGCCGCAGCTTGTACGGCATCGTGCCGGGGGCGCCCGCGACCTTGGCGGAGAGCGCGTTGAAGCAGGCGCGCCAGAGCCCCGAGTTCGAAGCCGACATGGCCGGACTCGAAGCGCTGCGCGATCGGCGGCGCGAGGACGCGCGCGCCTACTTCGATCGCGTGGCGGCGGAGTTCAGCGAACAACCGCTGCCCGGGCGCACATGGGAAGGCTTGGCGCGCGGCTTGTTGCAGTTGGCTCCACGCGGCAGGTATGTCGACCTCGGCGTGGGCGACGGCTTGCTCACCATGATGCTGGCCGAAGTGGCGCGCGAAGTGGTCGCCGTGGACATCAGCGCGCAGATGCTGGCGCAGTTGAAGACGCGCGCGACGCAAAAGGGCATCGCCAACATCGTGGCGCTGGAAAGCGACATCGCGCACCTCGCGCTCGCCGACCAGAGCTTCGATGTCGCCGTGCTGTCGCAGGCGTTGCACCATTGCGACGAACCACTCTCGGCGTTGAAGGAGGCGCAGCGCGTGCTCGTGCGCGGCGGACGACTCTTGGTGCTGGATCTGGTCGCGCACGGCGAGTCGTGGGTCAAGGATCAACTGCAGCACCGGCATTTGGGCTTCGGCGAGGGCGAGCTCGAGCACATGCTGCTCGAGGCGGGCTTCGAGCGGCCTTTCGTGCGCCGCGCGGCGCGCGATCCGCAGCCGCCGCACTTCATGACGCTGGTGGCGAGCGCCACGAAGGGGACGCGCTGACATGGACGCCTCCCCCCTCGCGCGCGCGAGCGCGCTGCGCGCCGCGCTGGATGCGCGCGTACTGCTGCTCGATGGCGCCATGGGCACGCAGATCCACGCCTGCAACCTCGACCTCGAGCGCGACTACCACGGCCACGAGAACTGCGTCGACTACGTCAACCTGACGCGACCCGACGCCATCCGCGGCATCCACGAGCACTACCTCGCGGCCGGGTGCGACATCGTCGAGACCAACACCTTCGGCGCCATGCCGCATGTCTTGGCCGAGTTCGGCATCGCCGAGCAGGCGCGCGCGATCAACCGCGCGGCGGCCAAGGCGGCGCGCGAGGCGTGCGCGACGCATTCCACGCCGGAGAAGCCGCGCTTCTGCCTTGGCTCCATGGGCCCCGGCACCAAGCTGGCGACGCTGGGCCACGCGAGCTACCAGACGCTGAAGGACAGCTACGCGGAACAAGCGCGTGGCCTCGTCGAAGGCGGCGTCGACGGCTTCCTCGTCGAGACTTGCCAAGATCCACTGCAGATCAAGGCCGCGGTCAACGGGATCCTGTTGGCGCGCGCGGAGGCGGGCCTGGACCTGCCGATCTTCGTCTCGGTGACGATGGAGGTGACGGGCACGATGCTCGTCGGCACCGAGATGGCGGCCGCGATCGCGCTACTCGATCCGTATCCGATCGACGTGATCGGCATCAACTGCGCCACGGGACCGCGCGAGATGGGCGAGCACGTGCGGCTGCTGGGCCAGAATTGCCGCAAGAAGATCATGGTGTATCCCAACGCCGGCCTGCCACAGCTGGTCGATGGCAAGACGCACTATCCCCTCGGCCCCGAGGAGCTCGCCGATTGGCTAGTGCGCTTCGTCGACGAGGATGGCCTCAACATCATCGGCGGTTGCTGCGGCACGACCCCCGCGCACCTCGCCGCCGTGGCGCGGAGGTTGGGCGCGCGCGCGCCCAAGGCCCGTCGTCCGGCCCACCAGCCCCAGGTCACGAGCATCTACTCGGCCGTGCCCCTGGTGCAGGACAACTCGATCCTCTTCGTCGGCGAGCGCAGCAACGCCAACGGCTCGAAGGCCTTCCGCGAGCACCTCTTGAAGGGCGACGTCGAGGCGATGGTCGCCATGGGGCGCGAACAGGTGCGCGAAGGCTCGCACGTGCTCGACCTGTGCACGGCCTACGTCGGCCGCGACGAAGTCGCGGACATGACGAAGGTGCTCGTGCGTTACCGCGCCGACGTGCCCGCGCCCTTGATGATCGACAGCACCGAGGCGCCGGTCTTGAAGGCGGCGCTGGAGCTCGCCGGCGGACGCTCGATCGTCAACTCGATCAACCTCGAGGACGGCCTCGAGCGCATGGAGAAGGTGCTGCCGCTGGTCAAGGAGCACGGCGCCGCCGTGATCGCCCTGACCATCGACGAGGATGGCATGGCGAAGACGGCGGAGGACAAGCTGCGCATCGCCAAGCGCATCCACAAGATCTGCGTCGAGGACTGGGGCCTGCGTTCCGAGGACATCCTGTTCGACGTCCTGACCTTCACCATCTGCACCGGCAACGAGGACGATCGGCGCCTCGGCATCGAGACGCTGGAGGGCATTCGCCTGGTGCGCGACGAGCTGCCGGGCGTGGGCCTCTTGCTGGGTCTCTCCAACATCAGCTTCGGCCTGAACCCGGCGGCGCGCCACGTGCTGAACTCGGTGTACCTGCACCACGCGCGCGAACGCGGCTTGACGGCGGCGATCCTGCACTCGGGCCGCATCCAGCCCTTGCACCGGATCGACCCCAAGGCGCGCGAGACAGCGGAAGACTTGATCTTCGACCGCCGCCGCGCAGGCTACGACCCGCTGCAGGCCTTCATCGCCCTGTTCGAAGGCGCGCAGCTGGAGAAGAAGGCCGCGCGCAAGGTGCCCGACGACGTGTTCGCGCGCCTGCAGTGGCGCATCGTCGAAGGCGAGAAGCCCGGGCTGCTCGAAGACCTCGATGCGGCGCTCGCGGCGAAGAAGCCGCTCGACATCATCAACGTCGACCTCCTGGCTGGCATGAAGACCGTCGGCGAGCTGTTCGGCCGCGGCGAGATGCAGCTGCCCTTCGTGCTGCAGTCGGCCGAGACGATGAAGATGGCCGTGGCGCACCTCGAACCGCACATGGAGCGCTCGCAAGGCGAGTCGCGCGGAAAGCTGGTGCTCGCCACCGTGCGCGGCGACGTGCACGACATCGGCAAGAACCTCGTCGACATCATCCTCACCAACAACGGCTACACGGTCTACAACCTCGGCATCAAGCAGCCGATCCAGCACATCCTCGACGTCGTCAACGACGTCAAGCCCGATGCGATCGGGATGAGCGGACTGCTCGTCAAGAGCACCGTGATCATGAAGGAAAATCTTGAGGAGATGAACCGGCGCGGCATCGCGACGCCGGTGATCCTCGGCGGCGCGGCGTTGACGCGCTCTTACGTCGAAGACGACTGCCGACGCTCCTACGACGGCGCGCTGTACTACGCCGCAGACGCCTTCGACGGTCTCTCGGTGATGGAGCGCATCGTCAAGGGCGAGGCCAAGCCCGAGCCGCGCACCGCGCGCGTCGCCGACGCCGCGCACGAAGTCGACTCTGACGCGATGGCGCTGTCGGCGGCGGCCAAAGCCGCGCAGGCGGTGGCAACTCGCTCGGTGCCGCGCGCTGGCAAAGCGTGGAGCAAGTTGATCGAACTGCCGCGCGAGATCGACTACCCCGAACCGCCGTTCCTCGGCGCGCGCATCGTGGAGGACATCAACCTCCAGAGCATTTTGCCCTACGTCAACGAGACGACGCTGTTCCAGTTCCAATGGGGCTACCGCCGCAAGGGCAAGGCGCAGGCCGAGCACGCCAAGTTCATCAGGGACGTGGTGCGCCCGATCTACATCGACCTCGCGCGCCGCTGCGCGAAGGAGAAGATCCTGCTGCCGACCGCGGCCTACGGCTACTGGCGCTGCGTCCCCGAGGGCGACACGCTCGTGCTGCTGCATCCCGAGCACACCGGCCGCGAGGTCGCGCGCTTCTCGTTCCCGCGCCAGAAGGACCGCCAGCGCCGCTGCATCACGGACTTCTTCCACGTGCGCGACGGCAAGCCCGACGTCGTGGCCTTGCAGGTCGTGACCGTCGGCCAGCACGTGTCGGAGGTCGCGCGCGAGTGGTTCGCCGCCAACCGCTACCAGGACTACTTGCACCTGCACGGGCTTTCGGTCGAAGCGGCGGAGGCCTTGGCGGAGTACATCCACCGCCAGATCCGCGGCGAACTCGGCATCGCCGGCGACGATGCGCGCGACATGGGCACCTTGTTCAAGCAAGGCTACCGCGGCTCGCGCTTCAGCTTCGGCTATCCCGCCTGCCCCAACATGGAGGACCAGGCGATCCTGCTCGACCTGCTCGGAGCTTCGAAGCTCGGCATCGACATGAGCGACGAGTTCCAATTGCACCCCGAGCAATCGACCTCGGCGCTCGTCTGCCACCACCCGAGCGCCAAGTACTTCACGATCTGAGCGTTCTGGGCGCAGGTCGTGCGAGGTGCTGCATGCCTGCGCGGCTTTTGGCAAATTAGTGTTCATGCTGTCTAGGCTCCCATCCCTTCGCCGCCTGCTGTTCGCAGGCTTGTGCACACCCGCCCTCGCCCAGACCGAGCTCCCTCCTCGGATCTGGAACGGGGCGCACGCCAGCTCGCGCGGCACCGTGCTGGTCGACATGGAGGCAGCATGGGTGGCGCCGCACGGCGAGCCGGTGCGCAAGCTGGAGGTGGATCTCAAGGACAGCTGGTTCGAAGCTGTTTCCGATGCACATGGCGTGCTTCTCGGAGGCTCATTCGGCCTCATGCACTGGCCATGGGACGGACTCGCCGGACAAGCGACGCTCCATGACACGATCCAGTTCAGTTCTTTCGCCGTCGACCCCGAGCAAGTCGATGGCGCAGGGCTCGCGAGCGAACGCGCGCTCGTCATCGACTCGGAATCGCACGTCTGGAGCATGGGTCTCGATGGTGCGTGGACTCGTCACCCGACCGTCTTGCCCGGCGATGGCAATCTGGGAGGACGCCTATTGCACCGCACGGGTGGTCGCTGGGTCTGCACGTCCCGGATCGCGACGACGGCCGCGAACGACAATCGGTCTCCGATCCCAGGCGCGTACGCCTGCCATTGGTCGGACGACCTCTCGACATGGCACGCAGCCGAACTGCCGGCGGACTTCCTGCCCGAGGGCCAATCCGCGTTTCGGTTGGTCGGCAGCAGGGGCTTGTGGGCCACGTACTTCACAGGCGGCTTGCTCCATGTCTCGCAAGACGGCAAGACTTGGATTCGGGCGAAACCTCCGCCGCTGAACTCCAATTGGATCAAGGAGTTGGTGGCCATCGACGGCAAGCTCCTCGTCCTCGAGCAAGCGTGGCAGAAGCGTGCCAGGTTGCACGGCTGTACGTTCGCAGGCGATTGGAGCACGCGCGAGCTGCCCGAGGGCGCTCTGATCGAGCGCATGTTCGCGTCTTCGGGCCAAGTGCATGTCATCGGGCAGCGCGGGCCATCCGAAGTACCGAAGCTGTTCTCGCTCGAGGAATTCTGCTCGGAATGGACGCCGGAGCCCCTGCCGGCGTGCGCGGTGCTGCGCTATGTGCCGCCGACCGTGCAGATCGCTGGGCTGCGCACGGTCGATGATCGCGTGGTGGCCGACTGCCTGGTCTCGTCGAACGATGCGACTTTGCGCCCATTCATCCTCCAAGAGCCCGGCTGGCAAGAGATCACCGAGCAAGGCGATCCCAAGCTGCATGCGGCGGTGCGAGCCTCCGAGCCGGCCACGGGGCCGCTTGCGCGTGCGTGCGCAGGCGACGTGTGCGCGAGCATCGACGCGGACGGCCGCATCCTGCGTTCGCTGGCAGGCGCACCGGAAGAGATCGTGCAGCTGGACCCTGCGCGTCGCTTCCGCTCGCTCGCGCACGGCACCGGTCAATTCGCCGCCCTCGACGCCGAAGGACGTTTGTGGCTGTCGTCCGATGCGGCCGCATGGCTGCCTGCGACCTCCGCTGCGTTGCGCTTCACGCACTTGGCGGGCAGCGACCACGAGCTGATCGCCATCACGGCGCTGAGTGAGGTGCTCGCATGGCGCTGTCCACCCGGCACCTCCATCGATACCCCGCTGCACGCGGAAGGTGGACATCCAAGCCGCATCGAACGCGTGCCCGACACGCAGCAGGCGGATCTCGGGCCGCTGGCGCGGATCGACGCATTCTGGGGCGCGGATTTCGACGGCGGCACCTTCGCCGCCTTGGTCGACGGCGCGCTGCTCCTTTCGCGCGATGGCAAGGAGTTCCGCCGCAGGGAGATCGTCGATGGTCCGCTGCCCATGCGCCTGCAACTCGCTCGGCATGCGGGCCGCTTGTGGAGCATCGAGTGGCGCAACGAGAGCACGCCCGAGGTCTCGCAGGTCAAGTCGACCGTGCGCTGGCACGAACCGAACGGCGCCGTGGCCGGCTCGCATCCGTTCCTCAACGAAGTGCACCTGGATGCGGCCAGCGACGGGCGCGTCGTCGCCTTGCTCGGCTCGACGCTGGGCACGAGCCGGATCGGCGCGTGGATCAACTGGACCGCGGACAACGGCGCGACGTGGAGCTGGACGCGTCCCGGCGTCGACGTGGCGCCGATCCACAGACGTGATTCGCGCGGCATGCACTCCATCGGCGGCATCGCCCACGGCAACGGCCTGTGGGTCGTCGCCGGCTGGGCGCAGGAGAACCAAAGCCCGCGCGCCGCCGTCGCCGTGTCGCGCGACCTCGTCAAGTGGGAGACGCACCTCTTGCCGGACACGGTCGCGGCTCCGCACACCGTGCGCTTCGCCCACGGGCGCTTCATCGCCTTGTCCGAGGAAGCTAAGAGCGACGGCGTCGATGTGCTGATCTCGACCGATGGAACGAGCTGGACCGCCAAACGGTTGTCCGGCATGCCAGCGGCGCGCCTCGCGATCGGCAAGCAGCGCCTCTACCTGCACGCGGGCGAGGTAGTGCTCGCGAGCGACGACGCAGCCGAGTGGCGCGAGGTCGTGGCGCCGCGCATCGACGCGCGCTGGATGGCCGAGGTCGAGGGCATGCTCTGGTACGCGGCCGCCGAATCGGCACAGGCCGGTTCGCAAGCAGCACGCCTGCGCTTGGTGCGCACGCCCGCGCCCTCCAAGGCGGTGCACGCACAGGCGAGACAGCGCTTCGCCTACGCGGCTCCCTCGATGGCGGTGCAACTCGCGAGCTTCCAGGAGCAAGTCGAGGGGTTGAGCTACGACCGGTTGGTCTACGCAGCCATCGACAAGCACATCGCGGAACTGCCGCCGATCACCGACGCCTACGCGAAGGACTTCGTCCTCGCCATGTTCGCGAAGCGGCGCACGCCCAACATGATCTACCGCCTCGCCGAAGTGGTCGCCTCGCAGCCGATCCGCAAGGCGACCAAGGAGCTGCTGACGCCGCTGGAGCAGTCGACGCTGCGCGAGTACGCGGAGGCGGTGCAGGTGCGCAGAGGCCATCTGGCGGAGTCGATCAAGAAGCTGCCGGCGCCGCCGGAGTCGAACAGGGTCCCGTCGCGGACCATGCCGCTGTACGACTTGCACGCCGCGTACGAGCGCTACCGGGCGGGCAGTGCCGGCGCGGCCTACGACCTCGCCATCGCCTACGCGGAGGGCAAGGGCGTAGCCAAGGACATGAGCCTGGCGCGGATCTACGTCGAGTACGCCGTCGAGCGTCTCGGGGCGCAGCCCGGCATGGACCAGTTGGCGGCGGCCGGTTCGATCACCGGCCTGTACTCCAACGCGATGGACGACTACAAGGCCGGCCGCTACGCCGCATGCGCCGACAAG
>Ga0172376_10009330_pt1 | contig 10108 bp, 9 predicted proteins | sample Lak35m_FD_121114 | JGI IMG/M metagenome (GOLD analysis project Ga0172376, IMG submission 121114) | Freshwater microbial communities from Kabuno Bay, South-Kivu, Congo - kab_092012_35m | ecosystem: Environmental > Aquatic > Freshwater > Lake | place: Democratic Republic of the Congo: South-Kivu... | reverse complement strand
TCTCTGGTATTACGAGCGTTTCGCGGATATCCACGCTGGTATCGTCCTCAGGATCGGCCTCTGCTTTCCAAGTCGTGGCCCGTTCTGGTTCTGTATGACGGAGATAAGCGTGTGACCGCCGTCTATATTGATGGCGTCGAAGTGACTCCTGTCGTGCCTTAGCGAACAAAGCGTTGAACCGGAGTTGCCGAAGACGGTTTCACACATGGCAAGTTGACTGGCGGCAACCCGGTTAACGCAGTCGTTGGACAAATCTGCCCGATTCAATTCGTTCATGTGATTTCTTTCTAAGAATGACACCCGAACAACAAGTCGAGTGGGATAAATACTCTTGCGTAACTCGATGCTTCATCTTTCTGCGACACTTCTTTGGCATTCCAATCACACCAGATGAAGTCATTCAACGGTATTCACATCGGAGTCTTGCGTGGCAGACTTATTTTGGGATGATTTCTGAATATGAACTAATAACTTTCCTGGGCGAAACCGGCCATTTGTCAGGTTTTCAATACCTTCCGACGCCACGGGATTTTCTCGAATATCAAATACGACATCCAACTCCATTTGCCCTGGTTCGATCGAAGTATTCTTTTGAGTCCGAGAAGCAAGAATATTTTGAAAACAATCACTGTGTTCTGTTTGGGGGTTGTAACGAAAACGTGCTCCAAGTAATTCACCCAATCCAAGCCGGTGAAGGTCATCCAGAACCTTGGTTATGGTCCAGTGCCCCTCAACGACAACTCGGATTCTTTTGTCTTCAATCACCAATAACGGCTCTTTTGGCTCCCCAGGGTGAATGTGGCTCATCGCCCATTGATATTCCGGGTCTGTGTCAATTTCTTGGCCCCAATCAGTCTTGAATTTCGGGTATGTGATAGAGGTGTCTTTTATAGGCATGACAACTCCATACAAATACTTTCCTGCCGGGTCTCATCAGATTCCCGCCCAACAAGTCGTTCAAGTGGAGCGGCGGTAACTTCTGTTTCCGATTGTGGGCTGGCTGTCGCCGCCCACTTAACTGGGGAGTTCGCTGGCAATGGGAGGCGGAGTACTGTGCAACCTAGTCCCACTGAACAGCAAACACTTTCACACCGTCGCGTCCAGACACTCCGTTGGATTGCCTTGCGATTGATTGTCCCCTTGGCAATTACCGGCGCGGTGATTCACGTCACGCGTGGCAACCGCTTTTTCGACATCTTTGGCCCGCTCGTTTGGAGCTTGTTTGCGACTCACCTGGTGGCAACGTTCGCTTTCACTCGGACTCATCTTTTGGATACGGGATCATTTTTCTGCCTCATCTTCGCGTCCGGGGCGGCGGCAAATATCAGCGAGCGTGGCCATCTCTACAATCTCAGCTCATGGCTTGGCTTTACCGTCATATTTGTGGTGTACCTGACGCTGTCGATCGTGGGCCGATACCGTGCGGATAGGTTCCGCCCAGTCGGTGGTTCCGTCAGCACACAACAAGTTATTGCCGCACTCATTGTCCTTTTCGTCGGCGTTATTGCATGCGGTACAAGCAAAACTGGTGTGGGCTTCTTGTTCGTGCCGGGAGTGCTTATCATTCCAGTCGTGTTGTTGTGGTCGCTGTTTTCACGTGATCAGCAACCGGAACTACCAGCGAACAATAGCGTGAACCGGAGCGGCGAGTCCGGCGGAATCTGAAATCAGCGCATACCGTCGCCGCCCGGTTAACTTTGTCGTTCGGCTTCTTTGTACGAATCTCCCCGCCATTCTTAGCCAGAAATCGGGAGTAATTCAGATGGGCTATCACAATGACACCTGCGGCTGCCCGAGATGTTTCCACATCAACTACCCGCACCGAGTTAATCCGCATGGTGGCGGCATCAATTATAGGCAGCCTGCGACACGGAATTGCGCGCCGTCTCAGTCATTTCATTCTGCCTCCCATTCAGCAGTATATGGCTACATTTTGTGTTTAATAAATGAAATCAATTCCGCCAAAACCACTAGACGTAAGAGGCAGGAGGCAAAGTAACTGCTTGTTGAGTTTGTTTCACATACCCTCATTGCCAGGCTAATTGGGCGTGATCTAAAAAGTTTATTGGAAGAACTTTCCGAGCCTGATGTGAAGTAAAAACAGTCTTCCGAGGTGCCGCCAAGTCGGTCAACCGGACCCGCCGTTAGGCGCTATGGCTGTTGATGGCCGCTTTGCGGCGGACCAGCCACCTATGTCGTTCTCGCTCCGCACCTTCCGTCTTCATATCTGGAGACTGTTCAAGAGTTGCTCACAAAAACGAACGACCGTAAATCAATCGCCGATCTTCAACAGGCAATCGATTTAATCGATTGAGCGGCGAGAGATAAAACACAGAGAGCATCGTTGCAAAAAACTGTCTTTGGGGTGTGACAGAGCGCTTGCCGAAAACCGATGTGTCTTTCGCCGCAAGAATCGCCGCGAACGATTTGCTCAGACTTGTTGCGAATCCAACTACGCATAGAGTTGGCCTATGAGAATTTACTTCGATATGTGCAGCCTGCAACGACCGCTCGATGACAAGTCGCAGCTTCGTGTCCTGCTCGAAGCGCAAGCCGTTTTGGCTGTTCTGGCACTTTGCGAGTCTGGCAAAGTCGATGCCATTGCGTCGGACGCACTGGCCTATGAAAGCGATGCCAACCCGGACACCGTTCGACATGATTTTGCGGATCAAGCCATTGCGAAGTCGGCACACTTCATTCACACGACTCCACAAATCAAGGCGAAGGCTCAGACTTTCGTTGATGCTGGCATCAAACCATTGGATGCTCTCCACCTTGCATCAGCCATTGCCGCCAAAGCCGATTTTCTCTGCACCTGCGACGATCGCTTCTTGAAAAAGGCGAGATCGCTCGACACAAAGCCGACCAAAATTGTCTCTCCTCTTGAATTGGTCTCTGAGGTTCAAACATGAAAACTCAAACGAAGCCACTCAGCGAAGTCAATTCCCAGGCCATCCGATTGCTTTCTGAAAAGCTTGGCGTCTCTGACACGTTTCGGTTCGTCAACCAATTCACGATTGGTCACGGCAACTACACCGCAGAACGCGACACAATGTTTCGCGACTTGACTCTGGATGACATTGTTTCCGCAATCGAAAAAAATGGCCGCCCAGCAAGCCGCTCAATCGGAGCGGCGGACGGCGCGGTGTGAAGTAGGACTGTCGCTGGCCGCCGCCGGGTTACCTTGGTCGTTAGGTCGACTCAGCCGGTTTCTCCACAGGCCTGGCTTCCGGCTGCTTCTCGTCGGTGGTCCGCGTCTCTTCAATCGATTTCTTGCCGTTAGTTGGAGCATTTGCTGCGGGCTGGTTCTTGGTCTCAAGCTGCTCGTCGGCCTTTTGCACTTCAGGTTGCCACGGATGCTCAGCTTCCCACTGATGCCAGAAGTCGCAGGGCCGCGTCTTGCGCCACATCGCCATCGCGTTGCCCACATGACTGAAGAAGGTGTAGTTGCCGAGGATGTCTTTATAGGCCGTTGTCTTCGTCTTGTTGACGAGCCACTCCGCAGCCTTCTTCACGTTCTCGCGCGGGATGTGAAATTCCTCGGGAGCAATCGCCAGCCATTCCAAGTGATGCCCGGTGGCGATCACATCGCGAAACTTCGGGTTGGTATCAGGTTTGGTGAGTACGTCGGCTCCGTCTGGCCAGTTGTAAGGCCAGTGCCCGTCTTCAAACTGTGTGACCAGCAACAGATCCCGCACGGTCTTCACGAAGTCGACTGTCTTCTGCCGCATCTCGGGCGAGAGGATCTTGTGGTCGTACTGATCGTCAAGCCGCAGCAACACCATCAATGAATAGATGCGATGCGTACCGCCGCAGACACCGAGCTTCTTGTGACCGCGAATCTGTCGCTCGGCGATCATGTCGAAGTTCAACGTCCGACGTTGGCCATTGACCCACTGGTTCTGCGGCGCGAGCCACAACCCAAACGCCATGGCCGACCATTCGGTTTCGCGTTCATCAAGATCGAAGTCATAGATCGCCTGACCGAGCACGTCGCGCATCGTCAGATTGGGTTTGCCGGGAGCACGCACCGGCTGAGTCAGCGGAACGCGCGCTTCCGTCAAGCAGGCCAGCAAGTGGTCGTGATGGACCGACGCCGAATTCGCATGCTCTTTACCCCAGCGCACATAGACGCCAACCGGGCGAGCTTCGAGCAGTGATTCTTCTTTCTCGCCCCAGGACTGCATGAACCGTCCATGATCGAGCAAGAAGTCGCGCATATCTTCGCCGTCGAGCACTTCCGGATCTTGGAATTTCGCGTCGATGTGCCAAGTTCGCAGCGCGTGTTCGATGTAGTTTGGCTTGAGCTTGGCCGGAGCAAACCTCGGTTGCACGATCTTCAAGACGGCGGCGAGATCCTCGTCACTGACCACAGATGGATCGTCATACAGCGGAGTGATGACGAGCGGTTCGGTGCGTTCCACTTGTGGAACTTGATACTGCACCTGGCCCGTAAAGGTCTCCTTGAATTCGGCGACCTGATGGGAACTCATGCGGGCATAAGCTCCCGCGAACGCTCCAGCCGCAACCAATTGAGCGGCGAGGAAACCGACAAGACTCTTGCTGCGTTTCATAGAACACCGTGATGGGTGATGAGTTGATTCAGTCCGACAAGTCGAGGCCTACCACAGTCACACTGCGAATCACTGCTTCGCAGCCTGTTGAATTTCGTGGGGCACGTTTTCAACGTGCCCTGAATTCATGGGGTTTCGAGCACAATCAAATTGTGCTCCACGTGTTTTTCAGCAGGCTGCTTAGATTGGCTTCTTGCGTTTGAAGACCGTGCATTGGTTGTCGCGATACGACACGCGCCAGTCTTCGTTCTCCATCAAGCGGCGAATGATGACTCCGTTGAACTTGTCATCGAGGATGATCGTGTTGACTCCATAACGATCGAAATTCGTGTCCCAACCCGATCGCAATTCGACGGTGTTGATGTAGTCCTCCCAGATCTCTGACGAGATGAACTGCGCGTGCGAAGCCACGAAGACTTGCATGTCTTGAGGACCGGCCCATTGCAGATAGTCACCCCATTCGAATGAGTTGAAGACTTGTCCGACTGGTGGTCTCTGATGCAGATACTTCATCAGCCCATCGTTCGGTGTGTGATCGCTGACCGAATTCGCGAAGCGGTTCGATTCTTTGACCGACTTACCCGCGAGGGCTCGCATCGTGACCATCCCCATGGGCGACCAGGCGAAGACAAACCACAAGAAGAGCAACGAGACGACGGTCCAAAACGACGCCCGAGGAACCGGCGCTTCGTCGTGAGCGGCGGCCTTACGGCGCTGCCAGATGGCTCCGGCATGAATCGCCGCATACAGCGCGACCACGGGAGCCCACCAATTCAGAAAGCGGGCTGATGTCAGCGTCGCAAAGCCGATCCCAAAAATGGTCAGGACTTCTGCCGTGCTCACGCGTCGTGGGCTGACTCGATAAAGGAAGAAGAGCAACGCCATCACCACGGCGGCCACTTGCCCTTGAGGATGCTTGAAGGTCAGCGGCATCCACTCGGTGACTCCCGTCATGTTGGGATTGGCCGAGACCGAAATCACGGTGCTATAGAGCGAAAGCCCATACGGATTGAGCAGCGTGCCCACGACTGCCAATTCCATCATCACGAGATAGCGACGGAAGCGAGCATCACGCAGCGCTCGCGAAATCTTACCCGTGCGGCGCCAGACATCGCAGCCACGCCCCACGGCATACGCTCCCAGCAAGGCGATGCCCATCAAGAACGAGCCATGCAGATTGGCCCATAACGCAAAGGCGATTGGCACACACAGCACGGCTCGCGTGCTGATGCTCCGGCGAGTGAGCACGAACAGCGTGGCGCAGAACAGCACCAGTCCGGCGACTTGTGGTCGCACAACCTGAAGCTGATGCCAGTCGATCCACAAGAACAACCCGGCCGCCACTGCTGCGATCAACGAACTGCGAGTCTTCTCGAACGCACGCCACGTCACCAAACCCACACAGGTAGCAACGCTGACTCCAAACAAGAACTTGATCGCGGCCCGACCCGCAAGCTGATGTGCTCCGAAGCCGATCAACTGCGACAGCCAAGCGGTATCAACAAACGGAATGCCCTTCGAAAGCGGCATCAATGGTTCGTACGTCGGCAATCCTTTTGCATTCCAGAGATAGCGGCCATAGCTCAGATGTCCCCAGATGTCGGTGTGAGCAATCGGCAGCATCGCGAAGAACCAATAGACGACACCGACCAAGATGGCGAAACCACAGGCATATCTCGGCGTGCGGAACCACAGTGGCATTTTATCTTCGAGCAAGCTGACGTCGGGGATCGACGGATCGTGCTCATATTCTGGTTCGGTAACTTGGGGCTCGCTCACAGCGGTGCTCATGAGAAGGACTTCCTCAGCGTCTCCGTCAACACAACGGCGGCCCGATGATCATAGCTGAGATCCCAAGAACTCAGTTGCAGGCGGCGATTGAAACTCGAACACGACCATCGAGTTGTTGAGTCGGCGACGTCTTTCAAGGGAGCAAAAGAGACAAACACGAGACAGGTTCTGCCTCCTGATTGTGCGACGGTGCCAAGCACAGTCAAAGACGGACGTGCGGGGTCACCGGGAATGCTCTGGGTGTGTCGTCGGGACTACCGATTGCTCGAAAGAAGTCGCTCGCGCGAGTCTGTCATACCGCTCATCTCCTGCTGAAGTTGCCGAGACGATGCAATTCAGCAACGTAGGGATGTGTTACGGTCCACACTTTGGCGGCGCGACGGTCGGAAGTTTTAGTGAGCCAACGAGATCCCGAATGCTTGCGCAGCCTTCTTGAGCAACGATCTCCGCCAGTTGGCCCGGCAACTTGCTGGCGAGCGTCGGGTTGTAGAAGTTGGCGGTCCCAATCTGCACCGCGCTTGCACCAGCCACGATGAACTCCATCACGTCGTCGAGCGACTGAATACCGCCGACTCCGATGATCGGCACATTCACCTTTTGCGCCACTTGATAAACCATCCGCAGAACGACGGGCTTAATCGCCGGACCGCTTAGCCCGCCGACGATGTTGCCCAAGATCGGCTTACGCTTCCGCCAGTTGATCGCCATGCCGAGCAGTGTGTTGGTCAATGTGACCGCGTCCGCTCCACCTTCAGCCGCAGCCTGAGCGATCTCGACGATGCTGGTCACATTCGGCGTCAACTTCGCGATGATCGGCAAGTGACAAACTTGCCGTACCGCTCGCATGATCTTCTCGGTGAGTTCCGGCTTGGTCGCAAAGTCGACTCCTCCCGCGACGTTCGGACACGAGATGTTGAGTTCCACACCGGCCAGTTGCGGGAAGTCATTGAGCCGCTGAGTCAGCGTCACGAACTCGTCGGCGCTGTGTCCGGCGACATTGGCGATGATCGACGTGCCGAGTCCGAGCAAATAGTCGAGATGCTTTTCGATGAAAGTTTCGAGTCCGTCATTATCAAGCCCGATCGAATTGAGCATGCCGCAACTGGTCTCGACGGTCCGCGGTGGCGGATTCCCAGCGCGCGGCACAAGCGTGACGGTCTTCGGGATGATACCACCCAGTTGCGAGTAATCGCAGAACGCAACCGCTTCCTTGGCATAACCAAAGGTCCCCGACGCCACGAGGATGGGGTTCTTGAGCTTCAGCCGATTGAGTTCAACACGCAGGTCAGACACGGGGGGCTTTCCAGTTGAGGACGTTGATGCGCAAGGCCGGAAAACGAGGCCGACGAGGGGCGACCACTGCGAGCGTCGCATCCCTCGCCATCCTTGCCTCGAACTGCGACACCATCTTTCGGCTTGGTACTAGATCGGATCCGGCATGCAATTCGGCTCGATGTCCTTCTTCAGCCGTTGATAGAGAGTGAACTCGGGAGCCTGAGCACCGCGTTTCTTCAAGATCGCTTGTCCCAACAAATACCCTAGCAAGCTGGCGGTCATGCCGTACAAGTCTGCCGAGCATGTGAAGAACCACTCAATCAACGTCGCCAAAAAACTGCCGACGCGCGCAGTGCTGAATCGCAACTGCAAGTAGCCCATCTGATCGAGCCCATCGGTCGTCGCGGCTTTGACTTGCTCATCCAACTGATCCGCTGGGACGAACTTGCTGAGATGCTCGCGCGCGTCCTTTTCAACGATCGCTCGGAACTCGGCGATCTTTGCCTCGGAGTACGCCTCGATCTTGGCTTTCTCACGAGCCTCGCGCTTGGCCAAATTCTCCGCAGCCATTATCTCGGAAGTCCGCTGATCGACATGCTTGCGAACAAGCGCAAATGTCGCGTCCTCTCCGCCACAAGACTTCGGAACACTCCAGGTCAACGAGTAGCGAGCATCCTCAGGCAGCACCGCCACACCAACTCCTGGCACGCGCGGCAGAATCATCGGCAGTATCAAAATCACATAGAGAGCGATCGCGGGCTTGCGCGACACTTTCCCTTCGCAGCAGGCCAGCGTCAGAAACAAGATCGCGATCAAGCTCAGCGCATCGAGCCACGTGGCTTTCTCAGGGATGTATCGCAGGAAGAAACTCGAGACGCCAAAGATGATCGCTAAGACCGCACTCAATTCACCGCGTGGCTTGGCATACAGACCCAGTGCGAGCGGCACAAACAAGCCAACTAAAGCGAGCGACAACGACAAATCGAGCAACCCCAACACAGACTCGCCGGAGTACGCCAGTACGACGCCACCCATTGAGATCAAGAACACACACAGTCGCTCCATCATCAGATGGCTGTGCTTGAACCAGCCCAAGCGACCTAACACGTTGTGACCAAGGATCGTCGCCGGCGCCAGCACGGCTCCGGTAGCTGTCGATACGACGATCGAGACAAACGACACCACAAAGATCACCGCCAACGCCGGAGAGAGGTACCGACCGGCCATCAACATCAGAATGCGCACCTGCGAGGCTTCAGGATCCGTAATGTTCGACATCAAGCCCAGTGACACAGGGATCAGACCAAACGCCAAATAAGTCAGTCCCGAGACAATGCAGGCTTGCGCGGCGACCTTCGCACTCTTCGCCGAGAAGATCCGTTGCTGCAAATCTTGGCCAGGGATATTGCCAAAAAGTCCGGTACACCAAGTTCCTGTCCAACCCAAAACGCTGGCCATTAAAGCCGTCCCGGCGAGGTCTTTTGTCTCGGGCATCAATGTGAAGTTCTCTTGTCCTGCGCCGCTCCAAAAATGGGCAAAGAACTTGCTAAACCCCGCGAACATCGAGCCATCACCAAGATGCGTAAATGACGCGTGGCCCAACACCAACAAACCAATGAATGCCACGACAATTTGTAAAGTGTCGGTCAAGGTCACCGACCACATGCCGCCGAACAACGTAATAATCAACGTCACGGCGACGGCATTGAACACGGCGAGATCATGTTGCACTCCGAAGTACGCCTCTTGTACCGAAGCCAGCGCCAAGTACTGACCAGCGATCCAACCGAAGTAGCTCGGCACCTGAATGCAACACTGCACGATTTCGGCTTTGGAGCCATATGTGCGACGGAAGAAGTCCGCGACCGTCAGCAGCCTCATCTTCCACAACGGTTTCGCAAAGACGAGCCCGGCTAAGATCAGTGTGAATGAGCAAGCCCACGGGTCGAGCACCGTACCTCGCAACCCGTCATCGCGCGCCGCTTGAGCCGCCCCGGACATGGACGCGGCGCCGAACCAAGTCGCGATGAGCGATCCCCAAGCCAGAAACAATGGCAGTCTCCGGCCAGCTACCAGAAAGTCTTCCTCGTTCTGCACTTGCCCCGAGGAATAGAAACTCAAGCCCAACAACCCCAACACATAAAACAAGAGGATCGACCCGAGCATGATTAGTGCCCAATCGGGCAGTTCGATGCGATCCTTCGGGATTTGCACCGCGGCTTCCGCCAGCAACGACAACGCCAAGTTCATTCGAACACTCCCCCTTCGAGGATTCGGAGTTTGTGAGACAAGGCCCAGTTCCGGTGAAACGGCAAGGGTGCGGAAATAGACGCGACACCTCTCGGACTCGCAAGCCTTCCGAACATCGCATTCTGAAATCCTTGGACCATTGATTCGTGATAGGAACTCGCCGGCTTGTGGCATCAAACTTGCCATTTAGGCCGCGATGGCCGACGTTGCCCATGATG
>Ga0172376_10009328_pt1 | contig 10109 bp, 17 predicted proteins | sample Lak35m_FD_121114 | JGI IMG/M metagenome (GOLD analysis project Ga0172376, IMG submission 121114) | Freshwater microbial communities from Kabuno Bay, South-Kivu, Congo - kab_092012_35m | ecosystem: Environmental > Aquatic > Freshwater > Lake | place: Democratic Republic of the Congo: South-Kivu... | reverse complement strand
CATCTAACACCCTTCCTTTAGGGATATCTTAAGTTATCTTTGCCTAAAATGCACTCTGCTTAACTTCCCTACGCGCGCGTGCGCGGCGTAAGATATCTCGCGCTCAATCTAAATTGATTCTGGTGTGTAAGAGAATCGAATCGATCTCACGAGTGGGCAGCACTCTTTGATCAGATCCGCGACGAAATCTTCGAATGATCTCATCGTCTTAAAGTTCTGATAGGATTCAGGATCTTCAAACTTAACCTTCTTCACGAGCGACTCTTCAAGAATGTCACACTTTGAGATCACGAGATGTGTTGTTCCTGTCAAGTTGATCGCGCGGATCAGCCTGTCAAGGTTGAGCCAATTGACAGATCTCGCACGACCTGTGGTGACACCTACCTCACCACCCCGATCCTGAAGGAACTTCAGATTCTCATCCACGAGGGGGAGAGGAGGAAAGGTGTTATCAACTCCTGACCTTGTGTCGTAAGCCTTAGCACCGCCCCAGATCTTTCTGATCTTCTGCGGTGGAAATCCGAGGCTGCAAGCTGCATAGGGCAGGGTGTGAGATGAAGTGACAAACGGGTAGTCACCCCAGTCAATGTCCAACCAGACACCCTGCGCGCCCTCGCATAAGATCTTGGCACCCATAGATCCAGGCGCTGACTCAAACTTTTCGTTCCAGAGCAGCTCAGGGGGAAGGTGATCAACAGCTCTGGAACCTACGCGGCGTGACTTGTCAGCATACGCAGGGCCGATCCCTGAGGAGGTCGTGCCTAAGCTCTTGGCGTAGAGCGCTCGATCTTCTGCTTTGTGAGCGTCTGTGACGATGTGCGTCCTGGGTGACACTTTCACGAGGGATGTGTCAAATCCGCTGTCCGAGAGATACTTCAGCTCCTTGAAAAAATCTTCAAGATGAAGCACACAACCCGGGCCGATCACAGATTTTACACCGTGAAAGACACCGGCAGGGACAATGTGTGTCTTAAACACTTTGCCATCAACGTAGATCGTGTGTCCTGCATTTGATCCGCCGGCCCAACGACAGACATAGTCATACTCCTCTGTCTGAACGAGGTGAGAAGTGATCTTGCCTTTACCCTCGTCACCCCAGGTGAGGCCGCAGACGATATCAACGAAGTCAATCATTGACCGAGATTCCTTAGCACAAACTTCTCCAAGTCACCAGCGCCGACCATGACATCCACCCGCTCACCGTCTCTGAAGCAGAGAAAAGTAGGAATGCCGCTGACACGCTGCTCGCGGACAACTTCTGTGCAGTCATCAGCTCCTGCTTCATACTTGACAAACTTGACGCTGTCAGAGCTATGGGCAGTTGCAAGTTTCTCGTAAGTGGGTAGCATGACCCTGCAAGGGCCACACCACTGTGCCCAGAAATCAACAAAAACCGTGCCTTCAAAGGTCAGAACTTCATCCTTAAACGAAGTGTCACTTACATTCATCATCTTTATCATCCTGCATAAAAGGAACTGCATGTCCCTCGTTAATGAGCCACTGATTGACTGACACCGCGTCATCATCAATCACAATATCAGCAAGCCACCTTCCGAACTTCTCTTTCTTGTCTCGAAATGTTTTGATCGTGACATTTTTGTAGATCAGCTTCTTGTGAAGGATGTCTCTGACTTTCTTACCCTCTTCTTTTGTCTTGCCTTTAACTTCTGGTGTATTGATCCCTCGAAGCCTCACTTTCTGTCCTTTGAGAACGACTGAGAAGCCCAGGTCAATATCACACGTGATTGTGTCGCCATCAAAAACTTTTGTCACGAGAGCTTTATAGACATACATTCTTAATCTCACTCTGATTAGATGGTGGGTCCTCCGGGGCTCGAACCCGGAACCGGCGGATTAAAAGTCCGACGCTCTACCATTGAGCTAAGAACCCGCGTGAAGATGGTGGGAGAGGTCAGATTCGAACTGACAGTGTTTACCCTGTGGGAACGGGTTTACAGCCCGTCGCTAGACCACCACCCTAGCAGCTCTCCCGAGATTTGTAAAGAGGAAGTGGTGGGATTCGAACCCACGGTCCCTTTCAGGACTTCGGTTTTCAAGACCGACGCATTAGACCACTCTGCCACACTTCCAGATCAATATTTAATGGCTCCGACAAAGGGACTCGAACCCTTGACCTCATAACGATTTCGTATAGTGCTCTTGCCTTCTGAGCTATGCCGGAAAAATGGTGCCCTGAGCAGGGCTCGAACGGAGATACAATAACATTTAGAAATGACATGTTTCTCCTTAAAGTGGATTCCCACCCCTCAACCCTGCTCGATCGGAACCTAAGCTCCAAACTTTCTGACCATGCTTACGCAGGGTGTCCCCGGTTGCGAGGGATACCGGTTATCCGGAGGTCTGGGGTGGGAAAAATGGCGCCCTGAGCAGGGCTCGGACCTGCGACCAAACAGTTAACAGCCGTTTGCTCTACCAACTGAGCTATCAGGGCAAAAGTATAATATGTATCATATTATAACTTAAGTAGTTCATTTGTATATGAAGTGTCTTGTTTCAAGAGATCTCTTCTTAGGAAGAAAGCATTACGATTCAGAAAGATCAGAGAGAATTTTAAAAGTTTCGATTTCTTTTAAAGATTCTAAAACTAGAATTTTTATATGTTTATGTCTTTCCTTAACAGCAGTCATTTTATGTCTTGTTTCATCTGTCCAGTATCCTTTGACTTCTATATAAAGATTAAAACAAGGGATAAAAAAATCTGGGTAGTATTTGCGCTCTTTTCCTTTGATGTCTATGTAATTAAATCTATGTTTTCCAGTATCTCTCTCCCACCGTATTGAGAGTTCATCTAGCCTTTTTGCTAATGAAAGCTCCCAAGATGAGTCTAACCAAACACCTTTGTAGAGACATCCTTTTCCTCTTCCGCCTTTTTCACGATAGCCGCCAGTTTTACCACAAAGTGAAAGAGAAAGTTTTTGTGAGAGTGATTTTTTTGACTCTACACAACTTGGCACACATACTATCTTAGTTTTTTTATTATCTAATGAGTATGTAGATTTTCCACAATACTTACAATGCTTAGGACGTCTATTCAAAAGAAATGCTTCTGTTTCTCGATTTTTGAGAGATTTTGAAGTTTTTGACTTCTGCTCTTCACTTACAGTGTGACTGTTTGCACAACTTCTGCTACAGAAGCGAGAACTATAAGACTTAAAATCTTTGCCGCATTTTTCACATTGTTTTTGACTTAACAACTCTTTTTCTTCACAAGAAATCTTGTGTTTTTCTAATCGTAAAGCACCGAACTTCTTTTGACATATATCACACTCAATTAGTTTTCTTGTGTGTGTTCTCTTGTGTGAACCAAGCTCATTGCCTGTTTTAAATTCTTTTTGACAGATTTCACATATATGTTTTTGCATATCTTTATGTATGAAGAATAAAAAGAATTTGAACCTAAAAAATCAAATTGATTGTCGAGCTACTTCCGCAAGATGCTCTGTCTTTCCAGAGTGTCAGATCGTTTTTAGGCGATCATTAGAATGTGGAGCCATCTGTGAGATTTGAACTCACGGCCCTTCGCTTACAAGGCGAAAGCTCTACCCCTGAGCTAAGATGGCCTATTTTCAGAGATATCCTACGACTGCTGATCTGATTTGTAAATCAGCCGGATTGCTTGAAGATTTCACCCACTCATTTGCTGCAGCCAGCGCTTCAGTGAGTGTCTTGAACTGTTCGTTTGGGCCAACAGATATTTGAGGGCCGACATTCTTAAACTTCTTAGTATCGAAGATCGTGATCTCAAACACATTGACTCCAATCGTTGTCAGTCCGCAAAGGCCGTGTCATGTTCCTTCCCTTATGTTTCATATCTTATGCTGCTTTTGAAGTTTTTACACACAACTTTTTAAGGAAAATCTCTCAGTAGGGTTCCGGCAAGATTCTCATCTTGTGCCACCGGCCGGTCCAGTCAGTGTATCGAACTCGAGTGACTCCTGCAGCGTGCAGATACTTCTGACAGAATCGACAGGGACGAGCCATCGTGGGAGTTCCATCTCTGAGAAAGCGAGTCACATGGACGATTTCTCCCTGGATGTCTCGAACCTTGTCACACAAGATCATCTCAGCGTGTCCAGTGTAAGCGCAGTTGTTGCAACCACGCTCGTAGAACCTGAGAAACTTGGGAGACGACTTTTGATCGTTGCATGCTGCAATGATCTTATTTCCTCGCTTGACAAAAGCGACGACGTGATAAGCATCACTTTGTCGAGGAGCGATCTTAGTGACAGCGTTGTACTACAGACACCATGTTCATAGCATTACCTCTTAGTAAGCACAGCAAACATCATCATTGAAGCTCCCCGTGTCAAAACACTCTGTTAACTCGTAGGTTTTGACAAGGCTCTGCACTTCGTAGTTAGCATTGAAGACAGGAACAGATTTTGATGTCTGTGACTTTTCTGTTCGTGCTGGCGCGAGAACAGCGAAGAAGACAACGATAGAGAAAGCGATAATGAACAGGGTTGATAGCTTAAACAGATCTTTCATTTATGACTCACAGGTTGATACTATAGATAGGCATCAGACGACCAATCTTCTCTGCCCCCGCTGCAGGTTAGACACCTGCAGCAGAGACACGAGCCACTTCCTGGAAACCTTGCTTGCGCAGGTTGAGGAAGACGATGTGACCGCAACCACCAAAACGGTTCTTTTGGGTCTCAAGAACTCGGCAGCCACGCAGATCCTCATCTTTCTCTTCGACCGAGAGATGAATGTGTGAATCTACCATGTGCTTGAGTTTGTTAGAACCTGCCATCTTACCGTCCTTGGTGACCTGGCCGATGACCAGGATATTGACAGCATGCTCCTTCGCGTAGTTCGTGAGAAGCTGCAAGGCACGCTCGCCAGTTGCAGAAGTCACACGACCTGACTTGAAGTAGCCGTCACTCATGCACTGGAGCGAATCCACAATCAAGAAGAAAGGACGATCGCTGTAAGCAGCACGAACCTTATCACAACCCTTGAGCAACTCCTCGACATTGTCAAGGCCACCCACCATGAAAGGGTTCTTCAAGCGAAGACGATCGGTGGTCATCTTGATCTGGTGAAGAGATTCCTCAGCAGTGTTGAAGATCACCTGCGCGCCGTGTCCTTGAAGGGAGTCAGCGAGCGTGAGCATCATCGTGGTCTTGCCACAACCAGGAGTTCCCGTAAAGAGAGTGACCATGCTCGGGGTGAAGCCCTCACCTCCGATTGCTGCATCGAAGTAGTCAAGGCCAGTGGGAATGCGCTTCTTCAAGACGTCAGGAACGGTGATCGTCTGGATGGAAGTGCCAAAAGGAATGTCATCGATTGCAACATTGATTTTCATTTTTTATCTCCTGTTGTTTGCTTACATATTGTAAAAGGTTTGTTGTGTAAATGCACACTGTGAGTTTATTGGATCTTCTCAAGATGGAAAGTAAAGCTGTCCGATGCGGCACTCACCGAGTCGACCTTGCGGTGAAGGCCTTCAAGTTTCTTAGCAAACCTTGCTTGCTCGCTGAGAAGCACACTTTCGTTCTTGCTGCGTTGAATCGCGGTTCGCACCGGACGAGACATGATCTCTCGGATTCGATTGTCTCGATTGATCATGGTGCTCTCAATCTCTTGATTGACCTTTTTGATCTGCTCGTCAGAGTTATTTGTGTAAGAGCCAAAGAGCGGCGTGCACTTACGCATGCCTTTCGTCTTGTTCATTCTTGACTTTCCACGAGATCCGCTCGCCGGTGCGAAGAAGTCATCAGGAGTGAGACCGTCAAAGAACAAGAAAGCAAAGCTGTCAAAATCTTCATTCGAAAGAATGTAGACATAGTCAATCTTTTCCTTGGTGTTGATTGTCTCCCAATCAGTTCTAAAGTCGAAAGTCATTCGATTACCAAATCGACTGCCCGAAGTGAGCTTGCACTCAAGCTCTGCGTTCAGATCTTCGATGTGGATATCAGGCTTACCTGGTGCCCCATCAGACACCACACGCTTGAACTTTCGCTGGAGAACGCGCGCTGTCTCTGTCTCTTGTGAGAGAGAGACAAGAGCGTTGCGACGGCCGAGATTTTCTCGAAAGTCGTAGTTCCACTTACCGTAGACAGTTCTGAGATCGTTCTCAAATCTCATCATACGCGTAAGGATTTCGACAGCATCATCAGTTGTGATGTAAGGTTTCATTTCTTCTCCTCAGGATTATCATAATACGCTTTTAAGGCTTATGCACTCTAAATGAGATTCCACCTCTTCAAGACCCAAGGTTCAAGCCTTAAGCAGAAAAAGTTTTGATCTTTATTGTCATTTATCTCTTTTAGATCTGAGGGGTGAATGGATGAGATTTGAAGCGAGAAGTCACTGCTCTTGGAGAGAGGACGAACCCAGATCTTGTTCGATCTTAAGATTGATTCTCTGTTTCCAATGTGACAAAAGATGGGAATAAAGTTCTGGTCAGTATACTTGACGTATGCCTGCTGAAGATCTTCAAAGTGTGATAACTCGCCCATCTTCTCGATGCATTTTAAAGTTGTGAATGTGATCTCTCCTGACTTGTCAAGTAGAGACAATTTGTATGAGCTAAACTTCTCGTTCGAGACCCACTGGGACCAGACCAGTCCCAGTGTGCCCTTTGGAGATATTGTTCCTGGGAAAGAGCCTCGGCTCTTTCTTGTGACCATGACTACATCAATTTTTGTTCTTAGTTCGTATAAAGACATCGATGTAACCCATAGGAACCTTGTAAGCCATCACTGTGTATTTATTAAGCTTCATGGGTAAGAATCCCCAGATGTTGTCTCCATCTGTGTCTTTTTCTACTTCGAGATACACTCTGATCTCTCGATCGCTCGTCTTCTCGATGTGAAAGGTTCTTTCCCAGTTATCAACAACAAGCTCTGTTAGATGATCGATCTCTGGTAAAGAGCCCATCAAAACTTCTCAAGCAGAACTTCTAGCTGCTGATCTACCTCTGCATCCTCAGAAGGGGTCAGCTTCTGCTTGATCTTAGAGATACGCAGCGCATACTTAAACGACTTGAGATCAAGTTGATTCTTGTATTCCTCAAAGAGCTGCTTCTCGTAATCTTTTAACTCTTCTTTTTCGTTCTCAAGCTTCTTGATCTTGTCGATAAACTCTTTTAGAACTTGGGTATTTGCCATTTTAACGATCCTCTGGTTTTAGAAACGGAGTTCCGAGTGCTTCGTAAAGAGCCTCTTCACTTTGGTATTGTAGCAAGTTGCCTGTGTTTTTACATTTCAAGCCGTATTGGCTCAGGGAGTAGCCCAGTTTGGTAGCTTTCTGCCGGAGCATCACATTGTGCTGCGACGAGCCTGTCCACATCTGCACAAAAGTGCCTACATTCTGTGGAGACGCCACATAGAACTCTGTCTGAACAGATCGATACAGGCCGTTCTTGGCAGGCTTTCCGCTCTTCTGGTATCCAAAGAGCTTAACAAAGAACGCATCCAATGCTGCTGCAGCAACAGGATCTGACGATGGCACGACCACAATGTCCAGATCACCGCAAGTGGGTTTAAGACGTCTTGCGCTCCCGCAGAGTGTCACACTCTCGACAGGAGGCATCTGACTCAGAAGTTCCTTGTAGATCTCAGTAGCATACTCGCGACTAACTCGTTCTCCACCGTGTGCCTTACCACCCATGTTTTTCTCCTTTGTGTGAGTATCTTATTTCACTTTTTGAGATTATGCACACAAAGGAGTTAAATCTGCTTTCTTAGATCTTTTAGATCTTTCTTGTAGAAATCTTTGGGAGATGTTCTCTCAATCTTATCTCGCTCATCTCGAAGATCTTGCGCTTTCTTTTGCAGCTCTTCCCACTTCTCTTTTGTCAGAGATTGAACTGACATGTCGAGCAGATAGCGATAAGAATCTTCGTGCTGCTGAATGTCGAGTTTCTTTAGATCTTCTTCTACATCTTGAATCTTTCTGTTCCTGAGCTCAAGTGTCTGATCCAAGATTCCTTTGATAAACTTCACCTTGTTGTCAATCACAAAGAGATCACGCTCGATCTTTTCAAGAAGATACTTTTTACGCTTATCGTAGTAAGTCAATCTAAAATTGACAAAGTAAGTGAGCAACTCTTCAGCAGTTTCAAAGATCTTTAGATTACCAAACTCATCCAAAGTGGTGATGTTCTCTGTCTCTCGCTCTTCAAGTTTAAGTGTCGAGAGCAGTTTGTTTTTATCGATCAGATCTTTTAACTTTGTTCTCTGAAACTTGAGCGTGTATCGGACACGATCTGAAGATTCGTCATCATAGCCTGCGATCACATCTTTGTCCTGGAGCGAGTCAAGATACGCTTCGTATTTCTCGTATGTCCAGCCGGGAGGAATCTCCTTGATGATGACTGTTGAAGTGTTCTTGATTTCGATGTCACCTTGAAAGATCCAACTGCGAGGCGTGTCAGGGACAGGAATCACATTGCCGTAAAATCCGTTGATCCAAGGAACAAGTTTCTTGACTTCCTTGCCTGACAGTGCGTCAAGACACGCGTCAATGATATCAGCAGGATTTCTATTCAGAATGTTTGTCGCAAATCCGACCGCGATTCCACTGCCGCCATTTAGGAGCACAGTGGGAACGATAGGCAAGAAGTAGTTGGGCTCAATCTCTTGACCTTCTTCGTATTTTGGAGTCGTTAGTTCAAAATCCTTATAGAGGAGTTTAAAGTTATCGTTGAACTTTACGCCAATGTATCGTGGTGCCCCTGCTTCGGGAGAGCGGAGAGATCCAAACTGTCCTACACCCTGAAAGATTGGCATGGAGTTTTTAAATGTCTGTGTCATGCCAATGATAGTTCCATCAAGTGATCCGTGATGGAAGAATGAGATCGCTGCTGCTTGACCACCGAGCTGGAACACTTTCATCGGCTTTTCCTTGCCTGTCTTCCACAAGCGATTAGCCGCGTAAGCAATCTTGCGCTGGCTCGGTTTAAAGCCGTCAACGAGGCTGGGAATGGCACGATTTTCAACTACATACTTCGCGTAGCCAAGATACTCAGTGTCAAAAAAATCTTGTGCCTTTCTCTTAACTTCGTTCATTGTCCCTCCTCGGTATTTTTGTAATCGATCTTCAAGTTGTCGAAGGCTCCGCAGTTGCACGCGTGCCAGTCATTGTGCCACGAACAGTCTGTTGTGTGAATGCTATCAAATTGACATCCAACACTACAGTATAACTGAAAGTTTGAGTCATAAGTTATGAACTCTTTTTCACAGATCACGCAGTTTGTTTTGACACGAGCCATCAATCAATCCTCAGACACTTCATCAAGTGTTTCTGCAACTTCTTCGTCACTCAGATCTCGACCTAAGATCTTTGCCTTTCGATGCATAGGGTTCTTTGAGAACCAGTGATTCAGAGTCGCATGAAAGTTGTCACCCTTTTCAAGGACGAAGAGCTTAGGCGTCTTGATGATCTCTTTGTATTCTTCATCTTCGAGCGCTGCCAAACCCTTCTTGTATTCGATATCCCAGCCCTTGATCTTTGATTTGTCAGCGACCCACTCGCTAAACTCTTCACTGGTGTAGAATGACTTCTTATCTTTACCCTTCTTAGCGACAACGATAGGCGTCACAACGCGGCACACGACTTCTTGCTCAAAGATCTCTGGCCAGTAGCGACCAAAGAAGTTGATCAGCAGGCCAGCGATTGAATCGCCATCGGGATCTGCGTCAGAGTAGATTAAAATCTTTCCATATCTTAGATCTTTGGCCTCCTCACCCAGCTTTAAACCGACAGCACTTAGCAGTGCAGTGACTTCCTTGTTCTTGACAACCTTAAGTGGGCTTAGATCTGAGACATTGATAAACTTACCTCTGAGCGGGAATGCACCTTGTGTGCGAGGATCACGATACTTTCTAAACGCTGAAGAGGCTGAGTCACCTTCGAATATTGCCAGGGAACATTCATTTCGCTTTGATGACTCTTTTGCATCGATCAACTTCAGAATCTTTGATCTGCCCAGTGTCTTGTTTAGCTGACGAAGTTCTTTCTTCTCTTCAGCGATCGCTTTCTGCTGCGCCCAATCCAAGATTCTCTCAACGATCTCTGAGGTGAGAATCTTCTTAATGATCTGCGGCGTGAACTCGAATGTGGATCCGAACTGCTTG
>Ga0172376_10009326_pt1 | contig 10109 bp, 11 predicted proteins | sample Lak35m_FD_121114 | JGI IMG/M metagenome (GOLD analysis project Ga0172376, IMG submission 121114) | Freshwater microbial communities from Kabuno Bay, South-Kivu, Congo - kab_092012_35m | ecosystem: Environmental > Aquatic > Freshwater > Lake | place: Democratic Republic of the Congo: South-Kivu... | reverse complement strand
CGGCACGGTGGAGTCGAACTAGGGTCGCTTCCAGGGCCGACGTCGGCCTGCACGGCCGCACGAATGCCGCCGCTGCTTCATGACCCGCGTTCTCTCTCCAAAGGATTCTCACCCAAGTCCCTGCGTCGCATTGTCCTGCTCGGTGCGCTCTCGCTCGCCATCGCCTCGTCGGCCGGTGAGTCGTATGCCCAGGGCGGCCTGCTCGCCCGCCTCAACAAGTCGCTCGTGCCCACGGCCCCGGGCATGCCCACGGCCAGCCCGCTCGGCCTGATCGCACCGCGGCTGAGCAACGCCGTGTCGATCTTCCAGAAGGGCGGCATGCGGACGCCCGCCGGCCGGCTCAGCGCGCTGGGCGTGGTGTCGCCGCGGCTCAGCCCGCTCGTGGCCATGTTCCGCATGCCCTCGGCCACGCCCCAGGCCCGCCGATCGTACGGCCTCACGATCCTGTCCCCGCGACTGGCGTCGTTTGCGGGCATGATGCGGGGCTTCCGCGGCATGGCCGCCGGCGTGCGGTGACCGCCGCGCGGGTGCGTCCTGCGGTCGAGAGCTGATCGTCGATCATGGCGTGGATCATGGTCGCGGCATGAAGGGCCGGCATGCGATACTCGCGTGTCCGGCCCCGTGCCTTTTTCCCTCCCGCGGCCGTCGGGATGCTCGAGCCTCCATGCACGCCTCCACCGCACGTCCGTGGACCACCGGGCGACTGGCCGCGCTGGCGGGCCTCGCCGCCGCGGCAGTGGCCGTGAACGTTTTCGCGCCCACGGTCTTCTTCGACGTGCAGCTGATGCTGGGCGCCAGCCTCGGCGTGTATGCGATCCTGGAGTTCGGCTGGGCGGGGCTGGTGGTGGGCGTCGCCGCCCTGATGGTCACGCTCGTGCGCTGGAAGCACCCCTTCGAGCTGCTGATCGGCACCGGCCACCTGATCTGGCTGAAGGTGTTTCTCGACCGCTTCAACGGCGGGCCTGACCGGCAGGGGAATGGTCGGATCGTGCTGGCCTCGATCGCCTACTGGATTGCCGTGGGCCTGCCGTGCGAGCTCCTGCATTTCACGCAGTATTTCGGGCTCGACCTCGTCAAGGCAGCCGGCCTCGGCCTCAAGGAGTGCGTGACCGGCGTGCTCAACGCCTCGCTGGGCCTCGTGCTCTACACGTTGCGGAAAACCATGCTGCCCGGCACCGGCGGTGAGACCATCTCCGCGCGGGGAGCAACCTTTGCCACCGTGCTGATGGCGGTGACGCTGCCGGGCATCCTGATCACGATGATCATCTCCGGTCACCTGCGGGCGGCGGCGCTGGAATCGCATCTCGGTCGGCTCCGGTCCGCCGCCGCACCGCTCGCCGCGCGACTGATCGCCGGCGACCTGCCCGCAAGCGCTCCTCCCGCACCTGCGTGGCGTCGTCGACAAGACGCTGACCTACGAACGACTGGCGACGGTGATCAAAGACATGGTCCGGTCTCGCGGTGCCATTCCGGCCGGTGAACGGTCGGCCTCCCCGGATCCGCGAAGCGTCCTGCGGCCCCGGGAGTTCGAGATCTTCCAGCTCATCGGGCAGGGCCTCAAGACGCTCGAAATCAGCCGCCGGCTCGGCATCTCGGCCAACACCGTCGAGACGCATCGCAAGAACCTGGCCTCCAAGCTCAACGCCAGCGGCGCGGAACTGGTCCGCTTTGCGGCCATCTACAACCAGACCGCGCTGCCGCGGAGCGAGCCGCGGTGAGCCCCGCGGCGCGTGTCGAGGTCAGAGCTGCGGAATCCGCATGAGCGGGGCGATGCGGTCGAAGCGGAGCACGGGGCCGTCGCGGCAGACGAAGTGCGGGCCGAACTGGCAGAGACCGCAGTGGGCCACGGCACAGGCCATGGTTCGCTCGAGCGAGAGAAAGACCTCGGCCGGAAGCACATCCGCGGCAATCGCGGCCTCGGCCACGCCCAGCATCATCGGGTCGGGTCCGCAGCAGAGCAGCGTGGTCGCCGCGGGATCGCGGATCGCATCGCGCAGCAGCGAGGTCACGAGCCCTCGGGGTCCTGGCCAGGCGGGCTCGGCCTCATCCACGATCGTGCGCAGGTCCACGCCGGCGTTTCGCCAGGCTTCGTACTCTCGCGCGTAGAGCAGACCGTCGGGCCGCTTCGCGCCGTGCAGCACGGTCAGCCTGCGGCTGCGGCCCGGCCGCGTGAGGTGCAGGATCGCGGCCCGCTGCGAGGCGAGCCCGAGGCCCCCCGCCACGACCACGACGTCGCGGCCCGCCACCCGCTCGACCGGCCATGGCGTGCCGAACGGGCCGCGACATAGCACCTGATCGCCCACGCCGAGCCGCGCCAATGCGTCGGTGACGTTGCCGACGGCCCGCACCGTGTGCGAGATCGTGGCGCTGACGGCGGGGTCGGAACTCACCGAAATCGCGGCTTCGCCGATGCCGGGCAGGTAGAGCATGTTGAACTGACCGGGCTTGAATCGATAGGCGGCGCGGTGCGCGGCATTCTCGAGTTCGATGTCGTAGGTCCGCACTCCCGGCGTCTCGTCCACGATCGCCGCGATCCGCGCGGCGTGTGACTGCCAGGGGTCGCTCGCCAGGCCGGGCGGCACGGGTGCCAGCGACGTCATGGCAGTGGCTCCGGGGCGGCCGGCGTGGTCCTGGCGTCCGTGGCCCGGATCGCCGCGAGCGCCGCGGTGACGTCGATCCCCACCGGGCACCAGGTGATGCACCGGCCGCAGCCGGTGCAGCCCGACGTGCCGAACTGGTCGAACCACCAGGCAAACTTGTGCGTCGCCCACTGACGGTAGCGCGAGGCGGTCGTGCTCCGCACGGTGTGGCCGTGCATGCGGGAGTGGTCGAGCGAGAAGCAACTCGACCAGTGCCGTTCGCGGTTCACGTGGTCTCCGGAGAGATCGGCCACCTCCTGCACGCTCGCGCAGAAGCACGTCGGGCAGACGAGCGTGCAGTTGGTGCAGGAGAGGCATCGCGAGGCGACGTCGTCCCAGCGCGGATGCTCGGGGTTTGCCATCAGCAGGTCGCGGATGTCGTGCGTGTCGAGGCTGCGGGGCGCAGGGCCCGTGGACGTCGCCTGCCGCGCGTGCATCTCCGCTGCCAGGTCGCGTGGCACCGCCCGGGCCGCGTCGATCTCGCCGATGGTGCATGCGGTGATCAACGCTCCCGCGTCGCCCGCGTCGGCCAGCACGGCGGCCCCACGGGCGGAACCGATCTCGCAGGCGAACCGGCCGGCGATCTCGGTGAGGGCGAGGTCGTAGCCCGGCCCAGCCGCCGGGCCGCATGCCATCGAGTGGCAGAAGCAGGTCGCCGCCGCGCGTCGGCAGTTCACGGCGACGAGAAACAGCGTCTCGCGGCGCGCTCGATAACCTTCGTCCACGGCGCCGCTGCCCAGGAACACGCGGTCCTGCACGGCGAGCGCCGCCAGATCGCAGCCCCGCACGCCGAGCACGGCCAGTGGTGCGTCGGCCTCGGGCCGCGGCGCCTGCGTCCAGCCGCCGCCGTCGCGCGTGAAGGTCGCGAGCGTCTCCCGCGCGGGAAACAGGAAGTTTTTGAGAGAGTGCGGCCCCACCACATGGTCGAAGGTGCCCGCGCCGGGATCGTGCCGCAGCCGGTAGGAGCCGCCGTCCTGCTCGTCGAGCCAGCCGGCCGGCAGGTCGGAGGCTCTCGCCAGGTCGCGGAGCACGATCGCCCCGTCGGCGACCTGCGGGCCCACGACGCGATGCCGCCGCCGCCGCAGGGCGTCGATCAGATGCTGCAACCCGGCGGCGTCGAGCCAGTGCCAGGAGCCGGTCTGCGGTGCGGTCATGGGTGTCTCGCGTCGCTCCACTCTCGGCCCGAGGATCGCAGGATACAACCGCCGCGCCTCCCAGTCGCCCCGGCGGTCTGGTACACCACTGGACATGGACGCCCGCCGGCAGACGATGACGACGCTCTTCGACACTCCTCGGGCGCTGATCGGCATGCTGCACGTGGGCCCCCTCCCGGGCAGCCCCGGCCACCGCTCCTCGGGCACGACGATCGACGCCGAGATTGCCCGGGCCGTGGCCGAGGCCGAGACCTACCGCGCCGCCGGGTTCCACGGGCTCATGATCGAGAACATGTTCGATCGGCCCTACCTGAAGTCGCAGGTGGGGCCGGAGGCGGTGGCCGCGATGGCCGTGATCGGCCGCGAAGTCCGCCGCGCGGTGCCGCTGCCCTTGGGCGTGCAGGTGCTCGCCGCCGCCAATGAGGAAGCGGTCGCGGTGGCCCTCGCCTGCGGCGCGGCGTTCGTCCGCGTCGAGGGCTTCGTGTTCGCGCACGTCGCCGACGAAGGGCTGATCGAGGCCGACGCCGGGCCGCTGCTCCGCTACCGCGCCGCCGTTGGGGCCGAGCACATCCGCGTCTTCGCCGACATCAAGAAGAAGCACTCCTCGCACGCGATCACGGCCGACGTCGACATCGTCGAGACGGCACACGCTGCGGAGTTTGCCCGTGCCGATGGCGTGATCGTGACGGGCGCCGCGACCGGCCGCGCCGCCGAAGCGTCCGAGGTCGCCGCCGTGAGTGGCGCGATGGGCATCCCGGTGTTCGTGGGCTCCGGGATCACACCCGACAACGTGGCGGCGTTTGCCGCCGCCGACGGCCTGATCGTGGGCTCCGCGGTGAAGCAGCGGGGCGACTGGAGCATGCCGCTCGACCCAGGCGCGGTGAGGCGGATGGCCGATGCCTTCCACGCGGCCGCGGGAGCGGGACGATGACCGCCGCCGCGCCCGACGTCGTGCTGCTCGGCAACCTGCTGGTCGACGACATCGTGCTCCGCGACGGCCGCACGCTGATGGGCGAACCCGGCGGCGCGGTGCTCCATGCCGCCCTCGCGGCCGCGCTCTGGGGTGCCCGCGTCGGCATCTGCTCCGTGGCGGGCACCGACTACCCGGCCGAGGCGCTTGCCGCGCTCACCGCCCGCGGCATCGACCTCGCGGCGGTTCGCCGGCTCGACCGCACGGGTGGCCGGGCCTGGCTCCTCTACGAGCCCGCGGTGCGGCGGACCGTGCACCACCTCGACTGCCCGAGCCATGCCGACGTGTCGCCGACGCTCGCCGACGTGCCTCCTGCCTGGCTGGCGGCCCGCGTGTTTCACCTGGCGCCGATGCCGCTCACGCGTCAGCTCGACCTGGCCCACGGCCTGGCGCCGGCGGCGGGCGAGAAGCGGCTCGTGTCGCTCGACCCCTTCGAGCTCGTTCGCGACGGCACCCTCGCCGCCTGGCGGGACGTGCTCACGCACCTCGACCTCTTCTTCGTGAGCGAAGACGAGTGGCGGATCACCGGCGACGCCGAAGACGTGTTCCTCACGTCACTGGCCGGGCCGCGGCTGCGGCACGTCGCCTTCAAGCGGGCGGCCAACGGCGGCCGGCTCCTCGACCTGCATGGGAAGCAGTCGCGGACGTGGCGCTCGCGCAGCCGTGCGGCGGTGGATGCCACGGGCGCCGGCGATGCTTTTGCAGGAGGCTTCCTGGCCGGCCTCGTCACGCATGGCGACGTGAACCGGGCCATCGAGCAGGGCATCGTGTCGGCGAGCTTCGCCATCGAAGACTGGGGCGCGCGGGGACTGATGGCGGCGACGCCCGATCACGCCGCCCAACGCCACGCCGAGTGGTTCGTCACCGCGGAGGCACCGGCATGAGCGGACTATTTCTGGTTTCGCCGGAAGTGGCCGAGGCCGTCGCGGGCCGCAGGCCCGTCGTCGCCCTCGAGACGACGCTCGTAACGCACGGCCTGCCGCGACCCGACGGGGTGCGGGTGGCCGCCGCGCTCGAGGAGACGGTGCGGTCGCGGGGGGCGATCCCGGCCACGATCGGCATCCTTGACGGCGCGGTCCGGGTGGGGATGACGCCGGCGGAACTGGCGCGGCTGGCCGCCGTCGACCGTCCGGTGAAGGTGAACCTCGGCAACCTCGCGGCGGAAGTGGCCGCGGGGGGCTGTGGCTCGACCACGGTGGCAGCCACGATGTTCGCCGCCGCACGAGCCGGCATCCTGGTCTTCGCCACGGGTGGCATCGGGGGCGTGCATCGCGGCTCGACGGAGACGGGCGACGTGTCGGCCGACCTCGCGGCCCTGGCCCGTTACCCGGTCGCCGTGGTGTGTGCGGGGGCCAAGGCGATCCTCGACCTGCCCCGGACCGTCGAGCTGCTCGAGACGCTCGGTGTGCCGGTCCTGGGGTTGGGCACCGACGAGTTTCCGGCGTTCTATCGCCGCGAGAGCGGCCTGCGCATCGACCGCCGCTACGACTGGATCGCCGACGTGGCCCGCGCCGTGCGCACCCACCTCGACCTCGGCTTCACGACCGGGCTCGTGATCGCCAATCCGGTGCCCGAGGCCGACGCGCTGCCCAGGGAGATCCACGACTCCGCGCTCGGCACCGCGCTCCTGGAGGCCGCCGACGTCAGCGGCCGCGACGTCACGCCCTACCTGCTCGACCGGATGCGGGCCCTCACCGGCGGCGCGAGCGTGAAGACGAACGAGGCCTTGCTGCTGAACAACGCCCGCGCGGCCGCCGATGTGGCCGTGGCGCTGGCCGAGCCCGCGACCATGTGACGTGCGTCACTCGGCCACCGTCACTTGACGCCCTGGGGATCAAGGTCGAAGTCGGTCGCCAGGGAGCCCGCCGTAACCTCCACGGTGAGCGTCGACTGGGAGTTGTAGCAGGCGGGCACCATTTCCTTGGCGCCGGGCTTGGCATCCGGATCGCCCTCTCCGATGGAGCCCGAGGTCTTGATCCGGCGATCACGTCTCCGGCCAGCATGGAGTGGCAGTATTCCTTCGACAACTTCGTGACGACCGGCAGCACGCTGACGACGTTCAACCACTTTGGCCGCAACAGCGGCACCGCTCCCGTCCCGCTCGTGCCGTATCAGTGGATGACCATTGACACGGGGAGCCAGTCGAACGGGAACCCCACGCCGGCTCTCGACATCTCGACCGTGTCGGCTCTGCAGAACGTGGCAGGACCTGCCACCGTGAGCTTCAGACTCTATGGCTGGGGCTCCATCAACGGCAACGCGACGACCCCGACCAACACGCTCGCGATCGGTCGCGACACGGGCCCGCTGATCAACGGGTCGATCGTGCCCGAGCCTGCGAGCATCTGCCTGGTGGCGTCGGCGGCGGGGATCGGCGGGCTGATTCGGATCCGTCGCCGCCGCAACGAGAGTTGACTGGATCGGCCACCCGCGTCAGGGAGCGAGCCGCTCGATGACCCACGGGCCGTCGGCCGTGCGGCGGAAGCAGAGGCGGTCGTGCAGCCGGCTCGGCCGCCCCTGCCAGAACTCGATCCGCTCCGGCACCAGCCGGAAGCCCCCCCAGTTCGGCGGCCGAGGGATCGCCGCATCGTCGGGGTGTTCGGCCCGAAACCTTTCGAACAGGGCCTCGAGCGCCGCGCGGCCGGGGATCACCTCGCTCTGCGGCGAACTCCAGGCGCCGATCCGCGACGTGCTCGGCCGGGTGCGGAAGTAGGCGTCGGACTCGGCGGCGGTCGTCCGCTCCACGCGCCCCTCGATGCGGACCTGCCGCTCGAGGTCCGCCCAGTGGAACGTGAGCGCGGCCCAGGGATTGGCCGCCAGTTCGCGTCCCTTGTGGCTCTCGTAGTTGGTGAAGAAGCAGAACCCGCGGGCGTCGAAGCCCCGCAGCAGCACCACGCGGGCCGACGGCCGGCCTTCGGGCGTGGCGGTGGAGAGCGTCATCGCCTCCGGCTCGGGCACGCCGGCGGCCACGGCCGCGTCGTACCAGGCGGCGAACTGCCGGATCGGATCCCGGTCCACCGTCGTCTCATCGAGCGTGCCCTGCTCGTATTCCTTGCGGGCGTGGGTGCTCCGGTGATCCATGTCAGGCACCTGCTCCTCGCGTTGCGACCCAGTGCATCGTCTTCTCCGTGAGCCGGTCGAGCGCCCGGACGGCGAGCGCCAGGTGCTCCGGTCTCGTGTCCTCGATCTTGTTGTGGCTGATGCCGTGCAGGCTCTGCACGAAGAGCATCACCGTGGGCACGCCGGCCATCGCCATCTCGGCGGCGTCGTGCAGCGGCCCCGAGGGGAGGCGGTGCGCCGTGCCGCAGGTCTCGCGAACCGCCGCGTCGGCGAACTCGACGAGGTCGGGGTGGAACGGTGCGGGGGGAATCCGCCAGAGCCGCTCCCACGACACCTCGACATGCCCCTCGGCGGCGAACCGCTCGGCCGCCTCCCGGGCCGCGGCGTGCATCCGCTCGAGTGCCGCCGCGTCGAGGTGCCGCTGGTCGAGCGTGATCCGGCACTCTTCGACCACGCTCGTCACGATCCCCGGCTTCGTGGTGCACGAGCCGATCGTGCAGACGCCGCCGCTGTTGGCCGCGATCGCGTAGATCTCCTGGGCCATCTTTCCGGCCGCGAGGAAGGCGTCGCGGCGGCGGTTCATCGGCGTCGAGCCGGAGTGGGCCGCCTGGCCACGGAACGTGATCGCGTGCCGCTCCACGCCGAAGGTGCCGAGCACCGCCCCCAGGGGCAGGCCGAGATCGATCAGCACCGGGCCCTGCTCGATGTGAAGCTCGAGGTAGGCGGCGGCGGTCGCCCGCTCGCACCTGCTCTCCTTCACCCGTTCGAAGTCGATGCCCACCTCGCGGAGCGCGTCGGGCAGCCGCACGCCCCGCCGGTCGACGAGCCCGCGCGCCTCGTCGAGGTCGAGGTTGCCGGAGCAGGCGGCGGAGCCGAACAGGCTCTTGCCGAACCGGGCCCCCTCCTCGTCGGCCCAGTCGACCACGCGGAGCGTGACCGGCGGCCTGCCCGCGTGCTCCGCCGCCACGCGCCGCAGCACCTCGACGCCCGCGAGGAGCCCGAGGCAGCCGTCGAGCCAGCCGCCGTTGGGCACGGAGTCGATGTGACTGCCGATCACGACGGCCCGGTCGGACCTTCCGGCGAGCGTGGTCCAGACGTTGCCGGCGGCATCGGCATGCGTTTCGACCGGCATGCCGACGAGCCGATCGCGAAACCAGGCCCGAGCCTTGGACCAGGTGGGGGTGAACGCCACCCGCTGGGCCCCGTCGGCATCGCCCGTGAGCGAACGGAGTTCTGCGAGTTCGCGGATCGTGCGCTGCGGGTCCAGGCCGCGTACCATGCGGATATCGTCGCCGGATTCGGGTGGCGTCCGCAAGCGTCCCGAACATATCCTCGTCGCTTCGGGTCACAGGCTCGTCGCCGGTCGCGGAGGTCCACCCGTCGCGGAGGTCTCAGGGATGCCGATCCAGCCGCTGCTCGACGCCGCCACGGCCGCCGCGAACCTCGCGGACATCAGGCCGCCGTTCTCGCCCCAGGAGGCCCGCGTCGAGGCGAATCGCTGCCTGTTCTGCTACGACGCCCCCTGCATCAAGGCCTGCCCGACCGGCATCGACATCCCCACCTTCATCCGCAAGATCACCACCGACAACCTCACGGGCGCCGCCCGCACGATCCTCGAGGCGAACGTGCTCGGAGCGAGCTGCGCCCGCGTCTGCCCGACGCAGGTGCTCTGCGAGGGGGCCTGCGTGATGCTCGATCTGGAGAAGCAGCCGATCCAGATCGGCCGCCTCCAGCGGCACGCCACCGACCACGTGGCCGCGCGGGGGATCGACGTGCTCCAGCCGCCGGGGCCGAAGAACGGCCACAGCGTCGCCGTGCTCGGCGCCGGGCCCGCGGGCCTCGGCTGCGCCGCCGAACTCGCCCGCCTCGGCTACGCCGTCACCGTCTACGACAAGAAGCCCGCCGGCGGCGGCCTGAACACCTACGGCATCGCCTACTACAAGATGCGGCCCGAGGTGAGCCTCGACGAGGTGCGGATGATCGAGCGGCTCGGGGTCACGTTTCGCTACGGAGTCGACGTGCGCCGTGACCTGACGGCCGCCGACCTCCAGCGAGACCACCACGCGGTGTTCGTCGGCATCGGGCTCGGCGGCGCCAACCGTCTCGGCATTCCCGGCGAGGACCTCCCCGAGGTGGTCGACGCCCTCGAGTTCATCGAATGGATCCACACCCGGCCCCTCGCGGATGTGCCCGTCGGCCGCCGTGTGGCCGTGCTCGGCTGCGGCAACACGGCCATCGACGCCGTCACGCAGGCCAAGCGGCTCGGCGCCGAGGAAGCGACGATCG
>Ga0172376_10009325_pt1 | contig 10110 bp, 6 predicted proteins | sample Lak35m_FD_121114 | JGI IMG/M metagenome (GOLD analysis project Ga0172376, IMG submission 121114) | Freshwater microbial communities from Kabuno Bay, South-Kivu, Congo - kab_092012_35m | ecosystem: Environmental > Aquatic > Freshwater > Lake | place: Democratic Republic of the Congo: South-Kivu... | reverse complement strand
GAAGACTGGTGGAAGGCGGGGTTAAGTTCATCAACGTGTATTTCTCGGACACGATTGGCGGGCGATACGCCGGTAAAGGCGGCTGGGATACTCATGGTTTCGACAACACGCGGATGTATCCCGTGTTGAAGAACTGGCAGTTGCCGCTGACCGATCAGACGCTGCCCACCCTGCTGACAGACCTTGATGAACGCGGACTGCTCGACGAAACGCTCGTCGTGTGGATGGGAGAATTCGGACGCACGCCGCGCATCAATGCGAACGTCAGCCGCGATCACTGGCCGCACTGCTTCACGGCACTGCTGGCAGGAGGCGGCACGAAACGTGGCTTTGTGTATGGAGAATCGGATCGATCGGGAGCGTATCCCGCTCGCGATCCTGTCCACATCGGTGATCTGGCCGCCACGATTTATCGAGCGGTCGGAATCGATGCCGCGACCGAGATTCACGATGCGACCGGCCGGCCTTTCCGGGTCGCGACCGGAAATCCCGTGCTGGATGTTTTCGCCTGAAAACAGTTGCTCCCGGAAAAACAGGCGACGGCAGGGACAGCCCTGGAATGTCGTCGCCTTCGAGTGGGACGATGCCGGTGACTGCAGGCCGGCATCGCGCGGATATCGCCTCAGGGTTTCCGCCACTTACGGCCGGATCGTTCCAGCAGTTGATCGGCCGAGGCCGGTCCCCAGGTGCCGACCTGGTAGAAATCCGGCTGATGCGAAGGGGCTTCCCAGGCATCCATGACCGGCTGCACGAACCGCCAGGCGCGTTCCAGTTCGTCGCTACGGGTGAAGAGCGTTGAGTCTCCTCGGATGACATCCAGCAGCAGTCGTTCGTACGCCTCGGCCAGTCCGCCGGGGTACTTGTATTCCAGCCGCTGCGGTTCGAGGTGATAGCCGTGTCCGGGGCGCTTCACGGAACACTGCAGTGTGATGGACTCCTCCGGTTGAATGCGGAAGACCAGCGTATTCGGCCGCGAGCCGACCAGGCCGCACTGATCGCCGACACATTCCACCGTGGAGAACGCCTGGAGCGGCGGCAGTTTGAATGTGATGGCGATCTCAGAAAGACGCTTCGGCATGCGTTTGCCGGTCCGCAGGTAGAAGGGAACTCCGGCCCAGCGCCAGTTGTCGATGCCGACCTCCATCGCCACGAATGTTTCGCGCCGCGAATCCGGCGGGACGCGGTCTTCCTGCCGGTAACCAGGCACGGCCTTGCCGTCGAACATGCCGCCCACGTACTGACCGGACACGGCCCATCGGGAGATGTCGCCGGGATGGCCGGGCCGCAGGGATTCCAGCACTTTCAGCTTCTCGTCGCGGATGGCATTGGCTTCAAAAATCGCTGGCGGTTCCATCGCCACCAGACAGAGCAGTTGCAGAGCGTGATTCTGCAGCACATCGCGCATGGCGCCGGCTTTGTCGTAATAGCCGCCGCGTCCGCTTTCGATGCCCTGCGATTCCGCCACCGTCAACTGCACGTGATCGACGTGATTGCGATTCAGCAGCGGTTCGAAGATCGCATTGCCGAACCGGAACAGCAGAATGTTCTGCACGGTCTCTTTGCCGAGGTAATGGTCGATGCGGTAGATCTGTGATTCGTCCAGCAGGCGGCTGAGGTGATGGGACAATTCCTGAGACGAAGCCAGGTCGTGGCCGAACGGCTTTTCAAAGACGATCCGCAGCTTGTTGTCGGCTTCGCGATCGGGCACGAATCCGGCAGCGGACAGCGATTCCACCGAAGGCAGAAAGAGGCTGGGAGCCGTGGCCAGATAGACGACTCGACTGAGCGCTCCGCCGCCCGTGCAGACCGAGGCCTCCACGGATTCGATGCGCTGCCGCAACGGCCCGAAGGCCGCTGGCGAATCCAGCTCTGTCCGGCAGTAGAACAACCGCTTGGCGAACTTGTCCCACGCTTCCGGAGTGACCTCGGTCCGGGCGAAGCGACCAACAGCTTCTCGGATTTCTTCGCGGAACGATTCGTCCGTGTGATCGCGCCGCGCGACGCCGAAGATCGGGACGTCATCCGGCAGATGCCCCTCCGTGGAGAGCATGAACAGAGCCGGCATCAGCTTGCGGGCCGTGAGGTCTCCGGATGCGCCGAAGATCAGAATGGAATGGTCCTGTCGCGTCATGAAACATCCTGTCGTTTGTCGCGGGGAAAGTCGGAGTCAGATTCGTTGCTCTGAACCGGCGGTGAGGGTGCGCATCAGAAGCGACAGCGTCCGGCGAATCAACACCGCCTCGTTCGAGCGTCGCAGAGACAGCGATCAGATCGACCGGTCACCGATCATTCCACAGAGCGAGCGCATTGCTGGATTCGATGGCGGCGCGCTGGCCTTCGGCCAGTTCCGATTCCTTCAGCTTCAGCAGAGCCGACTCCGGCACAAAGAACGGCGCGTACGTGCCGAACGCGATCCGTTCCAGCGGGACCAGCTTCTGCAGAGATTCCAGGCCGGCGGCGCCTTCCTGCATGCTGATCTCGAACCAGACCCGGCCGGTCAGCGCCAGTTTCGCCAGCGGTTCGCCGGACAGCGTCCGCAGCCCGTTGACGATCATGACGCGCAACGCCGGACGGTCGGCGACCAGTTTCAACAGCGGAGCGGGATTCACGTCCGGAACCGCGACCAGCGGATGCTGAGTCCGGTCGTCTTCCATTCTCAGAGCCATCTGAACGATCAAGCGTTGTTCGGCGGCGTAGTCCAGCAGTTCGATGAAACGCGGATCGCTCAGTTCGTAACGGTGATAATTCGGAGTCAGCCGCAGGCCGCGCATGCCGTGCTGTTCAGCGCAGCGTCGCAGGTCTTCCTTCCAGCCCGGCAGCGCGGGATTGATCGCCCCGAACGGAATCAGGAAGCCTTCGGAATGGCGGCATTCCTCAGCCAGCCGCGCATTGACGCTGCTGATATCGCGATGCAGCAGCATGTCGAAGCTGCCCGCCCAGGCCTGAGTCACCCCGCGCTGCCGCAGCGATTCAATCAACCGTGGAGTTTCATCGAGCGGCAGCCGACGGAACGGCCAGCGCGACAGCCAGACGTTGGTATCGATCATGCGCGGATTCCTTTCTCCCGCAGGATGGGCAGCATCATTCGCCGCAGGTTCTGGCCGAGGATCAATCGCCGCGCCGGTTCCGGGATGTCGGCCCCGGTCACTTTCGCAAGCTGCGAGGAGAAGCTGCGCCCTCCGGCATCGCTGCCGTAGAGGATCCGTTCCGGCCCCAGTTCGCGTAGAGCCATCTCGACGAAGCCGGCCGTCGGGTCCGAGCCGCCGGTATCAATCGACACGTTCGGCAGATGCCGGATGGCGCGGATCCCCTGCTCCCATTCGCCGCCCGTATGACCGCAGATGATCGGGACATCCGGATGCCGCGCGATGAGGGCGACCAGATCATCGGGTGTCGATTCTCCCGGCAGGTTGCCGATCGTCTTGAACCAGGTGTGTTGAAAGATGACGGCTTTGAGTTCCGCTGCGCGACGGATGATGGCGTCAATCGCCTCGTCGGCGCAGCGCCGCGCCACCCACAGTTTGATGCCGACCATCGGTCCGTTCGCGACGCAGCGGTCGATCTCAGCGAGACTCGTCTCAACATGATTCGGGCTGACATACGCGAAGCCGAAGGCCCGGTCGTGCCAGTGCTCCAGCGCCTGCAGCACCTGGTCGTTCTGACTCCGCAGTTGATCCGCCGTCGGATCGGTCAGGAACGGATAGCCCATGAAGACCACCAGCCGTTCGATGCCCATCCGGTCGGCGATCTCAATCAGCCGCGCCATCCGCTCGGCCGGAGTCCGACCGTCCACGCCGCTGAGATGACAATGCAGATCCCAGATCATGAAAGAGCCTCATCGCAGGTGCTTTGGTCCCGATGCCAACGCCCGGAACTTCCTGTCACCGGAAGATGTGTTGTCATGACGCGAACGAACTGCATGGCAAGCCGCGAGCCTTTATACCTCTCGTGGTCATGAATGAGACATTGACAAGCACGCAGCGCCAGCGAGTGCGTCCGGTGTTTTGAACGCACTTGCTGGCGCTGCGTGCTTGTCGAAGTGTCTCGCTGATGCCCGCACACGGTATCGCTCTGCCTCGCTCGACAGGCTGCTCATGCCAGCAGCTTTTCCACGACGTGGCCGCCGACGTCGGTCAGGCGGTAGTCGCGCCCCTGGAAGCGGAAGGTCAGTTTCAAGTGGTCCAGCCCCAGCAGGTGCAGTAGCGTGGCCTGCAGATCATGCACGTGGACCGGATCTTCAACGGCGTAATAACCGAGTTCATCGGTCAGACCGACCGACTGACCACCCTTGATGCCGCCGCCGGCCAGCCACATCGAAAAGCCATCGACGTGATGATCGCGGCCGATCAGGTCGCGCGGCTCACCCTGCGGAGTCCGTCCGAACTCACCGCCCCAGACCACGATCGTGCTGTCGAGCAGTCCGCGTTGCTTGAGATCGCGGACCAGCGCGGCGGAAGGTTGATCGCACTCTTTGCAGCGCGCCTCCAGAGCCGCTCCCAGATCGGTGCCGGGATTGCCGTGGTGATCCCAGTCCGTGTGATAGAGCTGCACGAAGCGACTGCCGCGTTCGATCAGGCGGCGGGCCAGCAGGCAGTTCCTCCCGAAGCTCGGCTTTGCCACGTTGTCGATCCCGTAAGCCGCCAGCGTTTCGGCCGTCTCACCAGACAGGTCCATCAGCTCCGGCGCGCTGCTCTGCATCCGGTAAGCCATCTCGTAGCTGGCGATGCGCGTGGCAATCTCCGGATCGCCAACCTGATCCAGCCGCATCCGGTTGAGGTCCGTCACGGCCTTCACGAACCCGGCCTGCCGTTCGCCTTCAAAACCTTTCGGGCTGGACAAATTCAGAATCGGATCGGCGCCGTTGAGCAGCGGTACGCCCTGATAAGTCGTCGGCAGGAAGCCGCTGGCCCACAGCGGCGTGCCTCCGCGCGGACCGCGCGGGCCGGAGTGCATCACGACGAAACCCGGCAGATCACTGGATTCGCTGCCGATGCCGTAAGTGACCCACGATCCCATGCTGGGCCGGCCCATGAAGCGTTCGAAGCCCGTGTTCATGTAGAGCTTGGCCGGGCCGTGATTGAAGACTTCGGTCTTCATGCTGCGGACCAGGCAGATGTCGTCCGCCATCGAACCGATGTGCGGAATCAGTTCGCCCATGCTGGTGCCACACCGGCCGTATGGTTTGAACTTCCGGATGGAGCCGAGCAGCTTCGCGTCCTGCTTGATGAACGCGAACCGCTTGCCTTCCACATACGACTTCGGGATGACCTGGCCATTCAGTTCGCGGAGCTTCGGCTTTTCGTCGAACAGTTCCAGGTGCGAAGGTCCGCCAGCCATGAAGAGGTAGATCACAGCCTTTGCCTTCGCGGGATGATGGCCATCCTGCGGAGCCAGTGGATTGGTGACTCGAGCACCGCCGGCTTTCACGGCCGCTCCGGCCTGTTCCGCGTGCAGCAGCGAAGCCAGGCCCATCCCGCCGATGGACAGTCCCGCGCGGGAAAAGAACTGCCGCCGGGTCTGTTCGCGAACCACGAATTCTTCAGTCAACGTAGCGGAAGAAGCGGGCGGGCGGGACATCGGCAGGTTCCAGACAGAGGGATTTGGCAGCGAGGCTGGCGGATTCACAGTGCCGTCCGTCAGTCTATCAGCGGAAGCTGCTCTGTCAGCCGCCAGCCTGCTGCTTCGGCGGAGCGGTCATTCGGTCTTCGGCGGACCATCCAGCTTTGTGACGGTGGTCTTCTGCGTCTGCTCCATGCGGAGCGGGATCGACATGCCGCCGATTTCGATGGCCAGATCGCCCTTCATGGTGAGTTCCGACGTGCGCGAAACCAGCTCGCCCTTCTCCGCATCGAACAGGGCCGTGCCCGAACCGGCGGAGGTCGTGAGTTTGCCGGCGAGCTTGTACTGATCGGTTTTCGTATCCAGATCCACGGAGAGATCCGGTGTGAAGTCGATCTGATGGAGCTGTCGTCCGTCGCTGGTTTTGACGCCCGCGTACGTGAACTTTGTTTTTCCTTCGGCCTTGCCGAGCTGTCCCAGCGCCAGCATGACCGGCTTTTCCCACGTGTCACCAGGACTGAGGGCCTTCTCGGGCAGCGGCACGAAGAACTCGGTATACGACATCTTCGCGCCGTCTTCCGAAGCCGCCGCGCCGGCGAACTGAGCCGCCTGGGGATTGCTGGCCAGCGCGCTTTCCAGAACTTCCTTCAGGCCTTTGACGCTCTGCACTTCGCCGCGATTGTCCAGCACAACATCCACCTGAGCGCCGCTCAACGCCTCCATCGTTGGAGTCGCGGCCAGCCCCAGAATGCTCTGGCGGTCATTGTCTTTGGACAGGGAGTCAAACGAGTACTCGGGCAGCGGTCCGGCCTTCATCTTCATCTGCAGACGCAACGTGCGATCGCGGAACTGCGAGCGCCCCTTGTCATCGGGCTGGCGGATTTCCCGCTCGGTGGTCACGGTCTGCTGCATGGCCGTGACAATCTCCATGCCGTTGATGTTCTGAGTCTGATCCATGCTGGTCTCGGTGCGGACATAAACCTTTGAGTCCGGCACGAAGCGGTAACGCAGAGTGACCGGCTCTGCCGCGTGCAGCGCGGAACCGGCAGCGGTCACGATCAGCAGCGATGACAGTAATTTGAAGCGTCGCATGAGACATTCCTGAATGGGAGAGAGCGCGATCGCGCCGCGAAAGAGATATGCTTCCGCCTGGTGAAAACTGTCGCCAACCGGCCGGGTTCATGCCAGTCTCTGAACTCCGCCGCGCTGAGGTTCCCGGAAATGTTCGCCATCAGCATTGACCACGAGCCTGCATGGCGGGGACGGATTCAGGGCGGTCGCGACCAGTTTCATACCAGTTGAAAACTCGCATGGTTTCGCAACGACAGACTTCCAGTCCGGTTCAAAGATGAGACCAGGAATCTTATTTCTGCCCGCTGTGGCGCTGCTGTTGACGGGAGTCGTCTATTACGCGGAGACACGCCCGCCGGCGCCGCGAGTTTCACTGGCGGCAGCGCGAGGGCCAGCCGGTCGTGCTCCGGACCTGCAGGGCCTGAACTCCAGAAACGACTTCTTCCGTCTGCAGCGTTACCTGGGCCGGACCGCTCTGCTGGTCGTCTTCTTTGATCGAGCCACCGGAGCGCAGGCAAACTCGACGCTGCAGTTTCTGCGCGATCACGAAGCGCAGGTCCGCCAGGCGGGATGGCAGATCATCGGCGTCAGCAGCGCGCTGCCGCAGGAGAACCGCGCGGCCGGATATCCGGATTCATTCGAGTTCGTGACGGATGTGGAGCCGATCTATGAAGCGCATCGCCGCTGGGGCTGCTTCGACGAACAGACCGAGCGACCGGTCCCGGCGGTGTTTCACATCGACCGCGCCGGCAACGTCGCGAAGAAAAACGACCTGCCCGTTCCACTGCCTGCCCCGCGCGACGACATGGCCCGACTGCTCGGGCTGACGGAGCCGAAGCCGCGGGATGCTGACGGATCGTAAGCGGAGGCTGCTATCTGGTGCTCTTCAGGAACGCGACCAGATCCGCAAGCTCCTGCACGGTCAACTGTTTTTCCAGACCGGCCGGCATGATGGAGACCCGACCGGGGAGCTGCTCTTCAATGTCCGCGAGGCTGAGACGGACTTCCTGATTGAGTCCCGTGGCCAGCGTGATCTCGGTCGTCGATTCCGTTCGGATGAGACCGTTGTAGACTTTGCCTTCCGCGGTCGTGATGGCCACCGGTTCGTAACTGCGCACGAAGCTGAGGCTCGGATACAGAATGGATTCCAGCAGGTCGCGTTCGGTCCGGATGCCGCCGATGCGGCTGAGGTCCGGGCCGACGTTGCCGCCCAGGTACGCGAGCTTATGACACGCCATGCAGCTCGCCTTCTGGCTTCTGAATACCGCCAGGCCGCGGCGGACATCGCCTTTCGCCATCTCCGGCAGCAGTTCTTCGATCCGCTTCTTCTGTGTGGCCGAGTCGACATTGACCAGCGCGTTCAATTCGTCGATGCCCTTCTGCACGGCGGGGCTGTATTTCGCGAGTCGCTGCCGCAGGGAATCAACGCGCAGCGAGGCCAGTGCTCTGGCTTCCTTCAGCCGGGCCAGCAGCCTCAAACCGATGTTCTCATCGGTGCTGCCTTCATACGGAGTCAGCAGTCGATCCAGTTCGATCGGGCCGGATTCCTGAATGACCGCGGTCAGCGTTTCCAGTTGTGCGGAGCTGAGTCGCGAAGTGGCGATGATGTCGGCCGCCGCAGCTCGTTCGTTGATGTTGAGGTCCGGACTGAGATGCCTGATCGCGAAGACAAACTGCTCGTCTTCCAGGGCGGTAAGACTGGCCGACACAACGGCCAGCGCTCCCAGCCGTACGGACGGCGGCTCGGAGTTGTTCCGGGCAACCGTCAGCAGTGCGGACTGATATCCGGCATGGCCAGACTTCGGCAGCCGCCGCGCCGCAGCCACAGCGGAGCTTCGCAGCCGCGCATCATCCGCGATGATCTTCCCCAGCGATTCCGCCCAGCGGACCGGCAGTTCCTTCGGCCTCGACTGACCGATGACCTTCAGCACCAGTTCCTTCGCGCCGGTTGAGAACGCCGCATCCGTCAGGCTGTTCGCGAACAGTTCCTGAATCGCCGGATTCAGAGCGAACGGTTCCAGCAACCGCTCGAAACGATTGTCGTCTGCCTCTGCCGCGCCGGGCGCTGTACGAGGCTCGCTCATCGCCTGAAGCTGCCGGGAAAAGAATCCAGCCAGCGCCTCACCCCATTCCGGATGATGACTGACAATCCACCGCGCGGTTTCGCTGAGCGACTCATCGCGGGATGTCAGCAGCGGCGTGACCTGCTCCGGCTGCAGACCGCCTCCGGACATCTGATCGAGCGCGATCAGAGCGACCCGCTGCACGTTGCTGTGACTGTTCGTCAGGCCTTCAGCCGTGGCGGCTGGACTGGCCAGCTCTATCAAGGCATAACTGAAAGCATGCTGAAGAGCGCGATCGCCGGCCTGCGTCGCGGCGGCCAGCAGAGCCGCGATGTCCTGAGCGCGGTCGTGCTGTGCCGGGCGATGAACGCGGCCGATGACCTCGGCCGCGCGACGGCGCGTGACGGGCGATGATGACCGCAGCAGTTCGCGGACAAACGGCAGCGCCTCGGAATCCCGTTCCAGGCTGACGATGTGCAGAGCGGTCTGCTGAATCAGCGGATGCGCCGCAGAGTTGAGATGCCCGCGCACGTATGGCAGGGCATCCCTGCCGAGGACGCGGTACGCGCTGAGCAGCATGTCGCTCACCGTGGGCGCGAAGGTTCCGAACGACTGCTGAGCCAGCGGGGGGAACTGCATGGCAATGTGCGTCCGGCCTTCCGGTGGATTTCTCAGGCTGGAGTCGGCGGTGAATTCGAGTCGCGTCCGCTGATCCCGGGCGCGGCGCGAGACGGCTCGACGCCGATCGGCGGTCAATCGCTGGAGCGCGCCGTTCTCCCCCTTGTCTTCTTCCAGATCGGTCAGCGCGGACCAGTCGATCTTCAATCCGCGCGGGTCGTCGATCTCCGGAGCCGCCTGACGCCGCACGCGATAGATCGCGCCGAGGATATCCGGCTTGTGCAGTTGCGAGGTCGGGCAGCAGAGCTTGTACCAGCCGCCGGTATCGACAATCAGCAGGCTGCCGTCCGCATCTTCAAAGACATCGGTCGGATGAAAGTCGATGTTGCTGGAGACCACGAAATCGGAATCGGCGGACTGATAACCGCTGCCATTCTCCGTCAGAGCATGCCGCGAGACTTTGTGTTTGTTGAACTGGCAGCAGAAGAGGTTGTCCCGATAGTCATCGCCGAAAACCTCGCTTTCGTAGCGCGTCAGACCGCAGGGCGCGGCGGCTCCCATGTGGGATAGAACCGGCATCAGCGCGCCGGTTCGCGGATGACCGTCGAGCACTCCGTGTTCCTTGCCGAACACGCTGCCGTAGATCGCATGGATCAGCCCGTCCCGCTCACCGGCCTGACCGCTGCCGGGATGCACGAGGAACGTGTTCGAGACCACGATTTCGCCATTCCGCAGGAAGGCGATATCGACGGGGTTGTCCATACCGCCGGTCATGACCACATCCAGGCCGCTGCCGTCG
>Ga0172376_10009324_pt1 | contig 10110 bp, 7 predicted proteins | sample Lak35m_FD_121114 | JGI IMG/M metagenome (GOLD analysis project Ga0172376, IMG submission 121114) | Freshwater microbial communities from Kabuno Bay, South-Kivu, Congo - kab_092012_35m | ecosystem: Environmental > Aquatic > Freshwater > Lake | place: Democratic Republic of the Congo: South-Kivu... | reverse complement strand
CCCTGGCGGAGGTCATGGTTGCCGTGGAGGAACAGTTCGCACTTTGGCAAGCGCCCAACCAAGCGCTCAGGCGACTCTGCACTGTCGCTTAGATGCGTATTTACTTATGTCGCTGTGTTTAGTGCAGCGACGGCTTCCTCCTTGGTATCCAGAACACCGTCCTGCCGCAATTTGTCGCGCTGCCGCTCGCGGTCGGTGAAGAATTGTTCGACATTGCGCAGGTCGCTGGTCTTGCCGGCCTGCTCACGCAACGCAGCTTCGCGTTGTTGCTGTAACCCGGCCTGTTGGTCGCGAAAATTCTTTTTCCCATCCTGCGCCTTCGTAAAACGCACGGTCGCCTGAGACAATTCGACGTCCAAAGCCTTCTGAAGATGAGCCCCGAGAGCTTCAAGCGATTCGCGTTCAGGCCGCGCCTGTTCCTGTTCACGGCGAATGGTTTCCCGCAAGACGCCGGCCTCAGCTTCCCGGTCGCGAAGTTGGGAAAGCGATTCCGCCAATGAGACCAAGCGCACGGTGCGGTCAGCGCCAGTGACTTCCCGCTCGGCGGACTGGAGGGCGGTTTGCGCTTCGCTCACTTCGAGATGGGCGCGCTTGTGCGTGAAGAAATTGAGGCGACGGCGGACGCTGTCGCGTTGGGAACTCACGCTGCGCTCCTTCTCCGCAAACTCCTTCGTATGTCGCTCGAACTGCTTCAAATCGGCGGCGGCCTGCTGGGCTGCCGCCTGCAATTGAGCCAACATGGTTGCGGCGGTCTCACCCGTGATCTGAGCGCGCGACTCGGTCTCGCGGAACAAACCAAGCTGATCGAGAAAGAGTTTCAACTCCACGAGCAGCCGCTCATTAAAGGCGACCTGACCACGCATGGCTTCGAGGCGGCGGTGTTGCGGCAGAAAATCGCCAAGATTATTGCGAACCTGGGTGGGCGTCTCGGGATCAAGGCCAAGTTCGAGAAAGAGGCGGATGAAATCCTTGTTCTCCTTGAGATCGTTGAAAATCTCGTTCACGCCGCCTTCGTCAAGATTCATCCGCAACTGGTAGGAGAACAGTTCCGGATCAAGGTGGCAGGATTCCAAGTGTGCGCGCCAGTCGCCTTGATTGGTTTCGTGAACGATCTGGAGTTTGGGATGCGCTTTGGCCTGTGCATTCAACCAGTCGTGAAACGCTTCGTAGGATTTGACCGGCTCGCCGAGGCCCGCAACGGGGAGATCGTCAAAGGCCAGATCGCGATTGGGGCGGAAGGTAAAGAAGCGGCGGCGCAAATCGCCGGTGCTGCGGTCAAGCCCCTTCCACGAAAGCACCTGACCGACGACGAGCAATTCACGCGGTTCGTCGGCCAGGAGCGAAGCTGAACCGCGATCGTCGGTAATGTCCCACTCGGTAAGGATGAACGACAAGTCGCGTTCTTGAATGTATTTCTCCAAGTCACGCGCCCCGGCGGCACTATGCAGACCGAGGAACTGTCGTCGGTTCGTCTGGTAGGTGGAGAAGAACAAGGTCAGCAACGAAGATTTGCCGACGCCATTCTCAGCCCAAATGACGGAATCCGCAGGCAGGCCGTTTTGCCCCCGGAAATCGAGCTTCAATGCCGGAAAGCGGGCGTCGTGGTGGCCGATGCCAGCAAAGTGGAGGCGAGTGATGCGAGGCATGGCGTCAATGGGTGGTTGCCGAGGCGGATGCACTCCGCATGAGCGTCAGCAATTCGTGCGCGGCGTGGTATTTAAGGCGGATGCGATAGGCGGTCGTGCCCTGGTAAATGGCGTTATCCTCATCCACTACGCGCATCAAGCCCTGAGATTCCAGGAAGTCGAGCGCATGGCGGCACATGCCCGTCAACGACCGAGTGGATTCCTTGCCGCCCGAGGTTTCCATCGTCATGGCCCGAGCCAAAGCATCCCGCCACGCGCGGCGTTCGGCGGAATCATCAGCTTGGACTTCTGCCGGTGAGTGGGTGGCACTGGCCTCGGCAAATTTACGAATGTATTCCGCCAGCTTCACGGGCGTGATGTGAGCCGGAGCGACGGTGTCATCCTGATCCAACACGTCGGCCTTGGGAAAGCTGAAGGCGGCGATAGCCACCTGAATCACGCCATGCAGGACACGTTCCTGAGCGGACATGTTCTGCTTGTAATCATCGGCGGCGAGACGGAACGGGCTGCCCTCGGTCGCTGTGAGGAAAAGGCCGTTACGGGTGGCATCCACAATCCGCATTCCCAAGCCCTCGGTGACACCATTCACGATGGCGCGAAACTGCGAATCGGTTTCGTAGCGTTGGAGCAGACCCGCATATTCCGAAGAAGTCCACGGCGTCTGCCGAGGACGCAGGGCGTAGGCAATGAGTTTGCCGGCGTCGTGGGCGATGGTGGCGAGGTTGCTCATTGGCGGGAAAGGAGTAAGTCGTCGCCCGTGAAGCCGCCAGCGGCAAAGGTGAGGCCGCCGGGTTCGACACAGAACTGGCGATACTCTGTCGCCGCGCCGAACTGTTGCATGGACAAGAGCACAACTAGGCGGCAAGCAGGATCGGACAGCGATTGATTTCTGGCGGTCATTAAAAGCTCCGACAAGCGACGCGGACTCGTCAGCTCGTTGCGCAAGAATCGAGCAGAGACTTCAAAGTCCTCCCGAGCGAAGGGTGGAGGATACTTGGCCAACTCGGTCGTCGCGGGAAGTTCGGTGTCAGCTTCAACGGGAATCACGATGACCGGTGGCGAAAGAAGTTTGCTCCACAGCGCATCGAGACCGATGACGGAAGGCGCGTGAACACCCGCAGTCAAATTCAAGGCAGTTGCGAAACGATCACGCGCTCCGGCGCTGGGAGAATCGAGCCACGGCAACAGAACGTCGGTTTCGAGATTGGGAAGCAACGCCGCAGACGGACGGCGAAGTCGCTGGCGGGCATGTTCGTCACGGAATTGCTGGTTGGCAGTGAGAAGCAGGCGATGAAGATCAAGGTTGGTGCGTTCGGACTTCTCGATTTCGTTGAGCAGCCGGGTGAGCTTGGCAAGGTCCGGGCCGCTGGCCTGATCGCGCCGGAGTTCGAGGCCACGCCGGAGTTCGCGCTCCTTTTCCATGCGGTTGCCAATAAGCTTGAGGGCTTCATCAATCACCGGGAGAACCTGCCCCACCCAGGCAGCCTGCTCGACATCGCGCCGCGCCACTTCGAGGCGGGTGCGAATGTGCTCGGCATACTGTTTTGCGCGAATCTGCGCCTGATGCGCGGTCTGGATGGCGTCGTCAAGGCGACCGCGTTCCGCCTGATAACGAAGAACGGCGGCATCGGCGATGGAGGCGTCCTCCAAATCCAAGCCCAGCATGGAGGTGTAAAGATTGATCGCCTCCTTGCTGGCGCGGAAGACCCTTCCCTCGCCATCTTCGGTCTGGCGTTCTTCCAAGAGTGCATACTCGAACTCCAACCAACGCACTGCACCACCTTCGAGAGTGGCATAGCGGGAAACGAATCGCTGACGTTGGCGCTTTTCGTTCAACAGGGCGTCGAGAATGATATCCAGGAGCAGGCGCTCGCGCTCAGAGGGCAGATCTGGTTCGCTGGCATAAAGAATTGGGGCAAGGGCGATCTGGATGTCGCGCCGGGTTGCACCAGAGCCAAATCCCATGCGGTCAATCACGGTGTCGAGGGCGATGAGACAAAGCATTCGCAGATCGTGCTTGGACAGATCAACATCGCGCTTGGACTTGTCCGCCTCCAATTCCAGGATTGGTGCGGGAGCAATCAGACTGCGAGTGCGTCGAGCGACCGCGTCGCCGAGTTCGCGAAGCTCGAGGGAAGCAGTTCGCGGGGGCGGCGAGTTTGACGGAGGGCTTCCAAACGAGGATGGGCTGCCCCCGAAGAGGTCGTCCGACGGTATGTTGTTCCCAAGAATCATCGTTCGTGGTCACAGTCTCAGCTTCTTGAACGGCTGTTGACTACCTTGAAGCGGAAGTCGCGGGGAGCAAAGCCGTCTCATTCCAGTGGGCACGGGGCGGAGTTTCACGGATTGCCGGCGACGGCGCGAGCGATTTCCAGCACCTTGGGCTGGGCGGCTTCAAAGAGTTCGCGAATCTCCGGCATTTCCGGCATCCGGGCGCGGGCGAAGGCGGCTTGAAGCTCGCCGGGCGTCAGCGGTTCGCGTGTCATCAGGAAACGGATGTCGGCGAGGTCGTTCGCGTCACCACGCATCATCTTGGTGAGAACGAGGTCCAGCGTGGCAGGGCGGAACACAACCAATTGCTTCAATGGAAGCTGAAGCCGCTCGCGCCGGGCCAGCCAGTCGGGAGTGAGGACAACCTCCAGTTCCCGAAAGAGGTGGGTGATGTAAAGGCCCTCTGGCTCCAGCTCGGTGTTGGTCTTCTCCTGAGCCTGCCAAAAATCGAGGTTCTCATCCTCGGCGGCGAGCCACGGCAGCGGCAGAATGGCGTCCACGTCGTGGCTTGTGGCAAAGGCGGACGGGCTGTCCGCATAGCCAAGGGCCAGCGCCGCGCGCCCGAAGAGGGTGATTTCCGCCGGTTGCGTCAGATGCCGGTCGAGCGTCTGGAGGATGCGCAGCGGGTTATTCATGGCGACGGAGCCAGTCGGTGCGCGGGGGGCCGCCGTTCGCAGTGACGCCGGTGTGGCTGACGAGGCGCGACCAGTGCGGCAGCGCGTCCGAACGCGGGACCGGACGCGGGCGCAGATGCCGGCGCAGGTGCGCCCACGGTTCCAGTTCCGGGGCGAACTTGCCGGCCAGTCCGGCGATGTGCAGCAGCACCGGCTCGACGCGCTCGTGGACGGCCAACTGGCACAGGCGCTTCGCATCCACGCGCGGCGAACTCAGCAACTGCGCGGCAGCACGGAGGGAGTCGAGGTCATAGCGGTGCTGGCCCAAGCACAAGGCCACGCCGATTTCCTCGGCGGGGATGGCGGGATCGTCCGGTGGGAGCGCGGGATCGAAATCGCGCTGGTAGTGGCGGGCTCCGCGCTGGACGGCGACTTTCAGCAGCCACTCGGGCAGCCGTTCACCGGCCCCGCTCACCCGCGCGAGCCGGATGGCCAGCCCGGAGACATGGGTGGTGTCGCCCAGTCTGCGGGCGAGGGTCGGCGCGGCGGATTGTTCCTTCAGTTCCACAGTCGCAGCGTATCACAAGCCCAGCCGTTTGAAGCGCGCGTTCACTTCCTTGAAATGGAAGTCGAGCGAGCAGAGGCTCTCAAGCTCGCCTTTCTTGAAATGCTTGGCGACTTCGGGCGTGCCTTTGAGCACTTCCACAAAGTCGGCGTCGTCGCGGCCGGCGTGTTTGACTTCCCAGGTTTTCATCGCGGCGTCCTGGCAAAGTTTGTAGGCGGCTTCGCGGGTGAGGCCTTTCTTGATGAGCGCGAGCAGCACGGTCTGGCTGTTCCACATGCCGAGCGAGAGGCCGAGGTTCTTCTTCATGTTCGCCGGATAAACGACGATGCCGTCCATCAGGCGCGTGAGCAGGCCGAACATGTAATCGAGCAGCGTGCAACTGTCCGGGAAGATGATGCGCTCGACGCTGCTGTGGCTGATGTCGCGCTCGTGCCAGAGGGCGACGTTTTCCAGCGACGCCATCGCGTTGCCGCGCAACACGCGGGCGAGGCCAGTGAGGCGTTCCCACGTGATGGGGTTGCGCTTGTGCGGCATGGCGCTGCTGCCTTTCTGGCCTGCGGTGAACGGTTCTTCAGCTTCGAGCACTTCGGTGCGTTGCAGATGGCGGAACTCGACCGCCCACCGCTCAATGCTCGCGCCGACGAGCGCCATCGCGAGTTGAAACTCGGCGTGGATGTCGCGCTGCACGACTTGCGTGGCGATGGGCGCGGGTGAGATGCCCAGTTTCTTGCAGACGTAAGCCTCAACGCGCGGCGACAAGTGCGCGCTCGTGCCGACGGCCCCGGAAATTTTGCCGACGGCCACGACCTCGCGGACGGATTCGAGGCGGCGAAGGCCGCGGGTGAACTCGTCGTGCATCAGCGCGAGTTTCAGACCGAAGGTCGTGGGTTCGCCGTGGATGCCGTGACTGCGGCCCATGCACGGCGTGAACTTGTGTTCCTTCGCGCGGCGCTTGATGACGGGCAGCAGCTTCTTCACGTCTGCGATGAGGATGTCCGCACTCTGCATCATCTGCACCGCATAACAAGTGTCGCCGACGTCGCTGCTCGTCAGGCCGAAATGAAACCAGCGGCTCGCGTTGTCGTTGATGGCTTCGGCGACGGCGGTGGTGAAACCGATGACGTCGTGGTTGAGAACTTTTTCCAGTTCGCGCTGGCGGGCGACGAGGCCGGGGAGGTCGGCGAACCATTTGTCGCAGCCGGCTTTGATCTTCTTGAAATCCTTGGCGGGCACGACGCCTTCCTTCACCAGCGCTTCGCTGGCGAGCAGTTCGATCTGCAACCAGATCTTGAGCTTGTTTTCGTCGGTCCAGATGGCCCGCATTTCAGGGCGGGAATAGCGCGTAATCATGCGGGCGCATGAAACCGGAAAACCGGCGGGGGAAAAAGGGGAAACGTGGCGAAGGTTGCCTCTCCCCTCATCCGGCCTCCAGCCACCTTCTCCCCTCGCTCTGCGAAGGGAGAAGGCTTTCTTGTGGTCAGTGCTTGAAGCGGAACTCCGCCGAGGTGAGCAGGCCCCACGCAAGCTCCTGCACGACGGCGGGCTTCTCCTTTTCGCGGGCGGTGAGTTGCTTCTGCACGGCGGCGGTCTCGGCCCCGGTGGGCAGGCGCGTGAGGACGCTGAGGTAAAGCTCCTCGGCCAGCGCGCTTGCGTCGGCGAGCTTGCCGAGGCGGGCGGTTAGGTTCTCGGCGCTCGGCGCAAGCCAGCTTCGCACCATGCTGCCGTTGTTGAGGAACAGCGCCTGGTCGGCGGTCGCGAAAAAGGCGTCCTGCGCCTGGCCCGCGCCCGCGCCGAACAGCGGCGCGAAGCCCGCCGCGCCGCCCTTGAGCTTGTCCCAGGTGTATTGCTCCGCCGCCTTCGCGCGCTCGGCGAGGCGCACGGGGTCGGTCTTGTTCGCGTCCGTGGGCGGCGACTTCTTGTCGAACTCCGCCGCGCCGGCCAGCTCGTGCGCGCCGACCACGCCCGCCGCGCGCATCATGCTCCACGCGAGCTGCTCGGGCGTGAGCGCGGCGAACGCGCCGACAGCGAAGGCGTTTTCCAGGATGGCCGCGAGCTTGTCCGCGGCCTCGACGAGCGACTTCGTGTCGGCGGCGAGCTTGTGTTCCAGCGTGGCGAACTGTTCGGAAGCAGCGGCAGCTGTGCGCTTCGCCAACGCGGCCTTCGTGCGGTCAATCTCCGCCTTGAGCCGGTCGCACTCGGCGAGGGCGCGGGCGGTTTCCAACTGCCGCTCGACGTGCTTCGCGGCGGTCTTGGTGTCCTGCCAGCGGGTCGTGGCGGTAATCAGCTCGGCATCGAGCGCGAGGAGCTTGGCGTCCTCGGCGGCCCAGCGTTCGCGCGCCGGGCCGGCGGTGGCCTCGGCGGGGGCCAGTTTCTCGCGCATGGGCTTGGCGGCGGTGTCCTTCGTCGCCAAGTCCTTCTCGGCGGCCGCGATTTCCTTGTTCAACTCGGTGACGCGCGCCTTGAGCTTGTCCACGCTGGCGGTGAGTTCCTTGTCGCCCGGGAGTTTGGCGAGCGCCTCGTCGAGCTTCGCCTGCGCGTCCTGCACGGACTTGAGGGCGTCGCGCTTCCTGGCCAAGTCCCGCCCGGCGGCCTGATGCGCGAGGATGGCGGGGTCGCAGGCCTTGCGAATTTCGGCGAGGGCGGCGTTGGTCTTCGCGAGTTGATCCACGACGGGCTGCATCGCCTTCCGCTGCGCGGCGATGCGCTCCTGGATTCGCTTAAGTTCCGCTTCGCCTGCGGCAACTTCGTTCGTGAACTGCCGCTGCCGCGATTCGAGCACGGGAATCCACGTCGCCGCGAGGCCGCGCGGCGAACTGACGGCCGACGGCAGTTCGAAGCTGCGGCCATAGACACGGGTCAACGCCAGTTCGCGGAGGAAAGCCCGGGTGTCGTAGCCGCCGGCGGAAAACTCCGTGGCCAGCAAATCCAGCAGCGCGGGATACGCGGCGGGATTCTGCGAGTTCAACTCGTCCACGGGCGCGACGAGCGGCCGGCCCATGAGCAGCGCCCACAGGCGGTTGACGATGTTGCGGTTGAAGGCGCGGTTGTTGGACTCGGTCGCGGCCTTCGCCAGTTCGGCGCGGCGGTTGAACTTGGGCACGGGCCGGAGGTTCTTGTCCTTCGCGTCGGGCGGGACGGTGTATTCCGTGAAGCGCGGGAAGCTCGGCTCGGTCAACTGCGTGCCGCCGGGCAGGCGCGGGCGCGTCGCGCCGGATTCCTTGGTGAAGACGGACGCAAACGTCACGTCGCCCTCGGCCTTCTCGGCGACGAACGCCTTCTTGTCGCGGTCGCGCGTGAAGAGGTAGGTGCGGTTGAAGAAGGCGAAGAGGCCGTGGTAGTCGCGCTGGAGATAGTCCGCCACGTTCGGATGGTCATGGCACTGCGCGCAGGCGAGGTTCATGCCGAAGAAGATGCGGCCCGTGTCGCGCGTGAGCAGGTTCGGATCGGCCTCGCGGTCGAGGTGGAAGCGCGCGGCCACGCGGGTCGCCTCGTCCGCGCCGTCGGCGGCGAGGATTTCGCGCACGAGGTGATGCCACGGCTTGTTGGTGAGGCAGGAGTTGAAGAGGAACTGCTGCCACGCGCCCACGTCCACGTGCTTCTGCGGGCGGCGTTCCATCAGCGTGAGGTCGAAGAAAATCGCGAGATGCCGCGCGTGCTGCGGCGTGGCAAGCAGGCGGTCCACGAGGCGGACGCGTTTGTCAGCGGCAGTGTCGGCGAAGAAGGCGCGCGCCTCGGCGGCGGTGGGAATCATGCCGGTGAGGTCGAGGTAAGCGCGGCGGAGGAAGTCGGCGTCGCTGGCCGGCGGCGTGAGCGGGCCGGCGAACTCGGACTCGATGAGCGAGTCAATGCGCTCGTGCAGCGGCGCGGGGGCGGGCGTTGGCACTGGCTTGGGCGCGGCCCCGGCGGACGCGGCGAGCCAGCACACGGCGGCGACGAGGCCGGCGGTGGCGGCGCGATAGAGGCGATGATTGGAATGGGCGCGCGGCATGGCGGCGTTCAGTGGCAACGCAGTTTTAGAGGCGGGGTTGCGCGGGGCTATTCACGGCCGACCCGAGTTCGACTTGAAGACTTGGTCGTGACAGCCCGTGCCAGCCGGTGGGGCGAGCGTCCCCGCGAGCCTCGGTTCACAAGCTCTGCTCCACGCCGCCGGTCTTGATTGGTGGAAGCGGCTCGCGGGGACGCTCGCCCCACCATGCCAGCGCTGCCCAATCGTTACTTGGTGCCGATGGCGTAGAGTGAGTTGAAGCCGCGCAGGTAGAGGCGACCGCCCGAGATTGCCGGCGACGCGGTGAACTGGTCGGAGAGCTTGTTCTTCCCGAGAATGTCCAACGTCTCGCCGGGCTTCACCACGGTGAACGTGCCGTCCTTCGCGGTGAGGATGAGCTTGCCGTCCGCGATGACCGGCGAGGCGCGATAAGTCTGCGCGTGCGCGCGGTCGGAGAAGAACTGCTTGCCTGTCTTCGCGTCGAGGCAGGTGAGCACGCCGTTCTCGCGGCAGAGGAAGACGCGGCCTTCAAACACGACCGGCGAAGGCACATCCGGCGTGCCGTTCGCGACGCGCCAGACCTCGCCCTTGCCGCCCGCGCTGAGGACGCCGCTCGCGTCCGGCGACACGGCAACGACCGCGCCGTTCTTGGCCGTGGGGATGATGATGAGATCCGCGACCGCGACGGGCGACGTGACGAAACGCAGCGTGGCGTTGTAGCGGTCCTTGGGGTTCAGGTCGCCGAGCCGCCAGACTTCCTTGCCGTCGGCGAGGCTGTGCGCGACCGCGTAGTCGTTGCCGTGCGTGATGAGGCGGGCGTCGTTGCCGCGCACCCAGAGGCAGGGCGTGGCGTAGGAGTTGAGGCACTCGGCCCGGCCGTCGCTGGGGCGGTTGACCTTCCAGACCTCCTTGCCGGTCGCGGCGTCGAGCGCGACGACGGCCTGGAGGCGCGGGTGGATGAACTGGAGATAAAGCCGGCCCTCGTGCAGCACCGGCGTGCTGTGCATCCCGAAGTCGTAGCTGAACTTG
>Ga0172376_10009317_pt1 | contig 10117 bp, 7 predicted proteins | sample Lak35m_FD_121114 | JGI IMG/M metagenome (GOLD analysis project Ga0172376, IMG submission 121114) | Freshwater microbial communities from Kabuno Bay, South-Kivu, Congo - kab_092012_35m | ecosystem: Environmental > Aquatic > Freshwater > Lake | place: Democratic Republic of the Congo: South-Kivu... | reverse complement strand
TTGAGCGCATTATGGCGCGTCTATAATGGAAGCCACTTAACCCATCCTGCAGTGCAATATCGACGTGGGGAGGTGGTGGAGGTGCAAATTGAACACCAAGCCGAGAATTTTGAAGTCGATGGTGAATTGGGGCGGGGACAGTCCGTGCGCTACTCCCTCTTGAAGGATGCCATCCGTTTATTGGTGTCAATAAACAATAAAGGAACTTAATGCATACTTAATATTAAGTTAACACAATGTGGGTTCATCAATAAACAAGAGCTTGTACACTTGATTTGGCTAGGTTAACTAAACCACGAAAACAAAGTCGAGCCAGTGAGTCACTCAAATTCAACACCCTTCCGAATGCCTAAATTAAAGATTAATCAAGTTGTCCTGCAAAACAACATTACAGGGTATCTTTTCGTCTCGCCGGCACTGGTTATCATTTTCATCTTTGGGTTGTTCCCGATTGGCAATGCGGTCTGGATGAGTCTGTATCGGTGGCGGGTGCGGCAAGGCGCGTTTGTTGGCATCAAGAACTATGCCGATGTGGTAGGGGATTGGTGGGGTGCGTTATCGTTTTGCGTGGGGTTGACCGTGTTGATGCTTGCGTATTACGTTTGGAACAACGCCTTCAACCGACTGAGCGAGCGACGTTGGGTGGCTCAACTGGCTTCTGCGGTGGTCTTGATCGGGACGGCGTTCGGTTTGATTGCTTTCGGTTGGTCGCGCATGATGCAGGTGGGCGATGTCGATTACTTGCATGGGTTGATCTACACGGTGTACTATGCGTTTGGCACCGTCCCCATTCAATTGGCACTGGGCTTGCTGCTCTCCTACATTCTTTACCAAAACTTATTCGCCAAAGAATGGTATCGAATGATTTACTTCGTCCCGTACATTACCCCAGTGGTTGCGTCTGCCGTGGTTTTCCGCCAAGTGTTTAGCTCGCGCGAGTCGTCTATTGCGAATCAAGTGGTGGGGTTATTCGGCATCGAGCCACTCAGCTGGATTGCTGAATCAGAGTCGCTCATCAATATTCTGTTCAACCTAAACCTCGAAGGGTTTTGGGCGGGTCCGAGCTTAGCGATGGTCTCGGTGATTCTTTTCAACATTTGGACGTATACCGGCTACTATACCGTTGTGTTTTTGGCGGGGCTAGGCTCTATTCCTGGTGATCTGTATGAAGCGGCGAAGGTGGACGGTGCTAACGATTGGCATTTGTTCCGACGCATCACCCTCCCCTTGCTCTCTCCGGTTACATTTTACCTCTCCGTTTTGGGGTTCATTGGGACGTTCAAGTCCTTCGATAGCATCTATGTGATGCGGGATCGGTTTGCCAAGGGGACAACGGACACCGCCAGCATTGTGATCTTCGATAGCTTTCGTACCGACAACAATTGGAGTTATGCTGCTGCACAAGCCATCATCTTGCTGTTGATTATCTTGGCACTCACTGCTGTTCAGCGTAATGTATTTGAAAGACGGGTGTTCTATGGATGATCTGGCACAACGTCAGCAAGTGCGTAGTCGAAGCGGATGGGGCAGACGTTTCGTCCTCCATGCGATTTTAATCTTCTTTGCCTTCGTGGCAATTGTCCCCCTGTATTGGGCACTGGCTTCGTCTTTCATGACGCTGGGTGAAACAATCAATCGCAGGTGGTTTCCGGATGTCAGCAAGATGGTGTGGGTCAATCCACAATGGACGACAGCTGACGGCACGACCTACACCGTGCCTGTTCCCATTCACGCCAATTACTTTGAGGCATGGGAACGTGGGCGGTTTGAACGCTATTTTTTGAACAGCGTCATCATCACCTTCTTAACCATCGTTGGCATGTTGCTCACTTCCATTCCGGCGGCTTATGCCTTTGCCAAGATTAAATTTTTGGGGCGCGATGTGTTGTTTAGCATCTTGCTGATAACCTTGATGGTGCCCGAGTCAATCACGTTGATTCCGAATTTTCGCATCATTCGAGGGGATGTTCTCCCGTTACCGCTCATCAACACGAGTGCCCCGTATTTTGAGCTAGGGGGAGTCAGTTGGGTGAATAAACTGCCCGCGCTAACGGTTCCCTTCATCGCCAGCGCGTTCAGCATCTTTTTGTTGCGCCAGTTCTTCACCACCATTCCTGATGAACTGTGGGAAGCGGCGCGTATGGACGGGGCAGGACACTTGCGCTTTCTCATTCAAATTGCCACCCCCATTGCTCGCCCTGCCATCACCACTGTTTCGTTGTTGACGTTCATTGGCAGTTGGAATGCGTTCTTGTGGCCTCTTGTGGTGACGACGGAAGAACGCTGGCGACCGATCATGGTGGGGTTGGATGCGTTCATGCAGGACGCAGGACCGGAACTCCATTTGTTGATGGCGGGCTCCATGTTTGCGATCGTTCCAATCTTGGTCGTGTATTTCTTCACACAGAAAACATTTACAGAGGGGGTTGCCACCTCTGGGTTGAAAGGCTAAACAGGGCAATACGGCTCTTCAGTGGTCGAACGGTGCTAGTCGGTGAGGGAGTGGGAACACGGTTGCACCTCATCGTGAAAGATACCAACAACATAATCTATAGGAGAATCTGTACAAATGTCCAAGAAGTTGATTTTCGTTCTCGTATTGGTCGTTGCCGCATTTGTGGCTGTTCCTGCTTTCGCACAAGATGCGATGATGAGCTTTGAAGAAGTTGATCCAACGGGTCAAACGGTTGTTTTCTGGCATCAACACAGCGGTGGGCGTGAAGAACAACTCCAACAAATCGTTGCTGACTTCAACGCTTCTAACGAATTTGGCATCACCGTTGAGGCACTCAACCAAGGTGGTTATGGCGACATCTTCGAAAAGATGTTGGTTTCTATGAATACTGAAGATGCTCCTTCTTTGGTGGTTGCTTACCAAAACCAAGCTGCTACCTATCAACTTGACAATGGTTTGATTGACATGACCGCGTTGGTTGACAGTGCAAAATGGGGTCTCACTGAAGAAGAGAAGGCGGACTTCTTCCCTGGCTTCTACAACTCTGACTTGTTCCCCAGCTTCGGCAACGCACGTTTGGGCTTCCCCCCCAACCGCTCTATGGAAGTGATGTACTTCAACACTGCATGGTTGAACGAACTCTCCGCTTCTGGTGCGATCAGCTTTGAAGGTGCACCCCAAACCCCCGAACAATTCCGTGAAGCAGCTTGTGCCGCCGTTACCAATCCCTTCTCTGGCGCAACCGGCGACACCGCAATCTCTGTTGGGTATCAATTGAGCATTGATGCTTCTCGTTTCGCTTCTTGGACGTTTGGTTTCGGTGGAGACCTCTTCAACTACGAAACTGGCGAATATGACATTGCTAGTGCCGCTGCCGTAGAAGCAATGACCTTCTTGCAAGGTTTGTTCGCTGATGGTTGTGCTCGCGGTCTTGAAGAAGATTACGCCGATCAGACCAACTTTGGTCAAGGCACAACCCTCTTCACCGTTGGTTCTTCCTCTGGCTTGCCCTTCTATGCTTCTGCAGTAACCGATGGTGCTGGCTTTGACTGGTCTGTTGCACCCGTTCCCTATGTAACGGAACAACCTGTCATGAACCTCTACGGTGCTTCCGTTTCCATCCCCGCTACCACCCCCGAAGAAGAACTTGCTGCTTGGTTGTTCGTTAAATACTACACCTCTGCAGAAGTTCAAGCTGAGTGGGCAATTGCTTCTAACTACTTCCCAGTACGTGCTTCTGTAGCAGAAGGCTTAGCTGAATACTTCACCACCAACCCAGCATTCAAGACCGCTTTTGACTTGCTTCAATTCACCAAGGCAGAACCCCCCGTTCCCGGTTATGATTTTGCTCGTACCGCGATCGAAGAGGCTATGGTGACCATTGTTGACGATGCAACTGTGGATGTCGCTGCCACTTTGGCTGCTGTGAATGAACAAGCTAACGCTGACCTCGCTGACTTGCTTGCTCAATAACCGATAGCTCTTCTGAACCTCTAGTCTTTTTGAACAGGGTAATCATACGATTACCCTGTTTTCAATTCCCTTCCTGTATATGCTAAATAGAGACAAGGGTGGCGGGGCTTCTCCTGCTTCATGTTACCAAAAGCAGTTGGTCTGGTTGACAGGCTCAAAGGGAGGTTGAACAGGGATCATGCTGAAGATATTGATTTCACCCGGTGCGTTTAAGCACAGTCTCACCGCCCAACAGGCATCACAGGCGATCAAAGAGGGGCTGACGCGCTCCGGCTTACTTGCTGAAACGGTGTCCATTCCGATTGCCGACGGGGGAAATGGAACACTGGATGTATTTTTAGCCACTTCTCCCAACTCTATGCGCGTCACCATCACCGTCCGCAATCCGTTGGGACAACCCGTGAAGGCATCCTATGGACTGTTACAAGATGGAAAAGTCGCTGTCATTGAGATGGCACAGGCTTCTGGCATTGAACTTATTCCTCATGCTGAGCGCAATCCCCTCAAAGCCTCCAGCTATGGCACTGGACAACTAATGTTAGACGCGCTCAATCGGGGTGCGAAACACTTCATCATTGGGTTGGGGGGAAGTGCGACAGTTGATGCTGGCTTAGGATGTTTGCAGGCGTTAGGTTGGGTTGCTCTTGAGCATGATGGGCGAAAATTAGTGCAACAGGGGGGTGGGGTACTCAACCGTGTCGCCTCGCTTGATCGTGCCGGGGTGGATGCACGCTGGGCAGCGTGTAGGATCACGCTGGTGGTGGATGTTGACAATCCTCCCTACGGTGAAAATGGCGCAGCAAGAGTATTTGGTGGGCAAAAGGGGGCAACTCCAGCACAGATTGAGGTGTTGGATGAGGGGATTCAATCCTTCTTAGGCATACTTTCCCATTCCGCCCAGCGCGATGTTACCGCTTTAGCGGGCGGTGGATCTGCTGGCGCGCTGTCTGCCGGTCTGGTGGGCGCGTTCAATGCGCAAATCGTGCGTGGAATTGATTACATCCTGGACTTCTTGAACTTTGAAGCGTACTTGTCGGAGTGTCAGTTGCTCATTACGGGTGAAGGACACCTGGATAGCCAAACCCTCGAAGGGAAGGGTCCGTTAGGGGTTGCTCAACGTGCAAGGGCGCGCGGACTGATGACGGTTGCATTGGTGGGGGGCATCAGTGTAGATGATGCTGTCCTCAGAGAGATGGGCTTCGATGTCGTTATGCCGATTGTCAGTCAACCGATGGAACTGAACGACGCAATCCTGAATGCCCACGTTCTATTGGAGCGCGCTGCCCTACGATTAGGGTATCTTTTGCGGTCCATTCCGAGCCTTGGTCACGGCAAAAGGCAAGAACATTGAGGAATTAAGTCCCCTCCTAAACAGCGAAATGGCGGCAAACGATGCCACACCGTCGTCCGAATCGAACAACGGGTGGAGGAAGGGTGTGCTCGCCTGCTGTTGCCTTAGAAACAGTCGGGGAGGTGATGCGTTGTCCCCTTTCAACAAGACCGCCCGCCTCAACATTTACACGGACTCACCTGTATTCAATTGTTCTTTAATGGTGAGGGCAAGCGTTTCGCTGATGCCTTTGACGCGCACTAGCTCGTCGATGCTGGCTTGGCGGATGCTGTCAATCGAATTGCCAAACGCTTTTAACAGCAGTTTACGCTTTGCCGGCCCGATGCCCGGAATGGTCTCTAGCTTGCTTGCCATGCCCATGCGTGTGCGCCGAGTGCGGTGCGAGGTGATCGCGTAGCGGTGTGCCTCATCACGCACCCGTTGTATCAGGTATAAGGCCGGGCTTCTGCGCGAAAGCACCAGTGGCGTAGGGTGGTTGGGGAAATAGATTTCCTCAAATTGTTTTGCTAAACCGACTACGGGGACGCGCCCCATCAAGCCAAATTCCCCTAGCACCTCCACCGCCACCCCTAATTGTCCTTTTCCCCCATCAATGATGAGCAAATCTGGGAGAAGTTTCCAAGTTTGTTGTTGATCGTTACCGTCGGGGGGGAGGGCTTCGGGGTTCATGGTGGCATCTTGCCATCGCTTGAACCGTCGGGTGAGGGCTTCGCGCATACTTTGGAAATCATCGCTCCCCTTGTGGGAGACGCTTTGAATATTAAAGCGACGATATTCCGCCTTGCGTGGGATGCCCTGCACAAACACCACACGACTGGCAGTAATGGCCGTGCCTTGTGTGGTAGAAATATCAAAACATTCGATGCGGTTGGGAATGCTGGGCAACGATAACTCGGTCTGTAGATGGTGCAAGCCAGATTCTTGTTTCGTTTTGTCCAGCTCCCACTGTTCCCTCATCATGCGCAAAGACTCGCTGGCGTTTTCTTGCGCCATCTCAATCAACCGCCGCTTGTTACCGCGTTGCGGGATGGTGATGCTCATCTTGTTTCCTGTGCGCTTGTCTTTCAACCACCGCTCAATGATTTTTGTTTCCTCCACTTCGTGGGGCAAAATCACTTCAGCAGGTACTTGGTTATAATCACTGTAAAACTGTGTCAAAAATTGGCTCAACATTTCTTGTTCACTTGCATCTTCCGTGTTGTCCAAACGACGCGCATCACTTCCGATTAGTTTGCCATTGCGAATGAACAGGATTTGCACGATGGCTTCTTTGTCATCACGCGCTAAAGCGATGACATCTTGATCTTCAAAAGTTTCGCTCACGGCTTTGTGGCGTTGTGTGATGAACTCGATCGCTTTAAGTTGGTCACGGAAGGTTGCCGCTTTCTCAAAATGTAATGCGTCTGAAGCAACCAACATCTCGCGCTCGATGCGTGCGATGACATGATCTGCCTTGCCGCTTAGAACATCCATCAATTCTTGAATCATTGCCCGATACTGCGCTTGGTTGACTGCACCAATGCACGGGGCATTACAAAGTTTAATGTCGTAGAACAAGCACGCTCGTTGATCCTGCCCGTTGATGGTACGCTCACAGGTGAGATAGGGGAAGGCACGTCGCAGGGTTCGGAGTGTATTTTGCACTGCCCACATTGCCGTATAGGGACCGAAGTAACGACTGCCATCTTGAACTACCCGTCGTGTGGTTTCGACTTTTGGGAACGGTTGCTGCCAGGTGATCTTGATATATGGATAGTATTTATCATCCTTGAGGGCGATGTTGTAGCGTGGGCGGTGTCGCTTGATGAGGGTCTCTTCTAGGATTAACGCCTTGACATCATTCTCCGTGACGATGATGTCAATATGTGCCACTCGCTCGCGCAGGCGCAACGTCTTGGTGTCTTTCACCCCATCGTGAAAATAGCTTCGCACCCGTTGGCGCAGGTATTTTGCCTTGCCAACGTAGATAATCTCCCCGTGTTCATCTTTCATGAGGTAAACGCCGGGTTTTAGCGGCAGGGTTTTAAGAATGTGCTGAACAGGTTCTGGCGCAATGAATGGCATGGTAGGTTGGGCTGAAGACTAACTGTGTCACTATTGTAATGTTTTTACTGAACTTTGCGAGTGCGTTCACATGAATTCATCATCCTGCTATAATAGAGACCATCGAGTACGGGTGAAGGTGTTTGTTCCAATTGATGACTCCCCATAATTCTGTTTTAGCGCACGAGGTGATGGCGCATTTTCAACCCATTGTGAACCGTCCTGGTGGGGTGGTAGTGGATGGAACGTTGGGAGCGGGCGGGCACAGCGAAGCCTTGCTACGTGCAGGCGTGGCACACATCATTGGAATGGATCAAGACCACCACGCCCTACAACTGGCGCAGGCACGCTTGCACCCTTTTGTTGGGCAGGTAGACTTTGTTCAGGCAAATTTCGTCGATATGCCGCATCACGCCCAACAACTGGGGTATGCCCAGGTGGATGGCATCCTGCTGGATATTGGGGTGTCTTCCATGCAATTGGACGAAAAAGAGCGCGGATTTTCGTTTATGCACGATGGTCAACTGGATATGCGGATGAATCAAGGTCAGACGCTCACCGCCCAAGAAGTGGTTAACACGTGGAACGTGACCGAGCTGGCGGATATTTTCATGCGCTATGGGGAAGAAAAATATAGCCGACACTTGGCGAATGTCATTGTAGAAAACCGTCCTTTTGGCACCACGCGCCAGCTTGCCACCGTCATTGAAGCCCGCAAGCCCGCCCAATGGAAAGAGAAAATCCACCCCGCCACACGCATCTTCCAAGCCCTGCGCATTGCGGTAAACCGTGAGTTGGACGTCTTAGAAGCGACTTTGCCCAAAGCGATTGAGTTGCTTGCGCCCGGTGGGCGGTTGGCGGTGATTACCTTTCATAGCCTTGAAGATCGCATTGTGAAGCAACGATTCAAAGAGGCAACTGTTGACTGTATTTGCCCACCCAAACAACCCGTCTGCACTTGCGACAAACGCGCAACGGTCGAAGCCCTCACACGTAAACCGATTGTACCTACCGCTGACGAGGTTGAGCGCAACCCACGTAGTCGAAGTGCTAAGTTGCGCATTGTGGAGAAGTTGCCATGAACACGCGCAGATGGTTGCAACAGGCGGTTCGCCGAACCGCCGACAAACATGAACAGCAAGTCTTTTATTTGTTGGTGTTGGGCGTGGTGATGGCACTCATCGTCGGGGCGTTGTATCTGGTCAACGTTGCCGGCACGTCCACTATTGGCAGACAACTTGAAGCGTTGTTGCTGGAACGTGAACAACTTGAACACTCCAACGAGCAGTTGCGCATCCAAATTGCGGAATTGCGCAGTGTACCGCGCTTGATTGCACGCGCAGAGGAATTAGGTTTTAGACAGGTCACACAGGGCGAGATTGAATATTTGTTTGTCGAGGGTTATCGCATTGTCGAGCAGCAAACCGTGGCACCGATTGAGCTTTCTCCGCTTCGGTTGCCGGAATATGATGAAACGCTGTGGGGTTGGATTCGCTTGCAAGCTAATGCCATGTTGAGCCAGTTTGAAGCATATAACCAATTGTCAACGGAAGGGTAAGGCGCATGGTTCAAAAAGAAGCACAGGTCACTGACCAACAAGAAAGTCTTCAAACCCGTTTGCCAATTGTGGTTGCCCTCATGTCACTTGTAGCCGCCTATTTGATGGTGCGTCTCATTACGCTACAGTATCAACCCGATACCGTCGTAACCTACTATAACCGACTTGCCAGCTATAACTACAACGAAAACCGACGAATTTTGGCTTCGCGCGGGATGATTTATGACCGCGATGGGCATCCTTTGGCAAGCAACACCATTGAATATGAAATAGGAATTAGTCCCAGCTTGGTTTCGTCCGCACGCACGACAGCGACTAAACTGGCTCCCTTGTTGGGCTTAAATGAGTTGGACATCTTGCGGATTATTCAGTCGGATCAGTCTTGGGCTTCATTGGCTAAGGGAATTCCCCCTGAAATTGCAGAGCAAGTTCGCGCACTCGATATTTTAGGATTGACGATTGATTCACTCCCCAAGCGGTTGTATCCACAGGGAATATTGGGTGCACCCATCTTGGGGTTTATGGGTTGGGATGATAAGATTCTGGCGTATCGGGGCTTTTATGGGGTGGAAGAATATTACGAAGATGAGTTGGCAGGGCGCGTGCGTAATGAAACCGTGAGCAAAATACCCTTTGACCTGCCGGAGAGTCGCGCATCAGAAGATCGTGGGGCAGACTTGGTGTTAACGATTGACCGTGATATTCAGTTTGTTGTTGAAGCGGAGTTGCAGCGGGCGGTGGTGGAATCTGGCTCGACAAGCGGGGTGATAATCGTCATGGATCCGCGCACGGGTGAGATTTTGGCAATGACAAACTATCCGGCTTATGATCCCAACGCCTACTATGATGTTGAAGATCTTGCCTTGTTTCGTAACTCCGCCATTTCGGATGAGTACGAACCGGGCTCGATCATGAAGGTCTTGACGATGGCGGCGGCTTTACAAAAAGGTGTGGTGGTGCCCGGCGATACCTACGTTGACAACGGCTTGTTACAAGTGGGTGGGATTGATATTCTCAATTCAGATCGTCTGCCGCGCGGTGTCGTAGATATCTCCCAGATACTGGTGCAGTCGTTGAACGTGGGGGCGGCAACGCTTAGCACCAAGATGGGACCCAGGCAGTTCTATGAGATGATGGACGCTTTTGGCATTGGACGTGCGACCGGCATTGACCTACAAGGAGAGGCATCTGGGACAATGTTAACTCCGATTGATTCTGACTGGAGCGAGAGTAACCT
>Ga0172376_10009316_pt1 | contig 10118 bp, 7 predicted proteins | sample Lak35m_FD_121114 | JGI IMG/M metagenome (GOLD analysis project Ga0172376, IMG submission 121114) | Freshwater microbial communities from Kabuno Bay, South-Kivu, Congo - kab_092012_35m | ecosystem: Environmental > Aquatic > Freshwater > Lake | place: Democratic Republic of the Congo: South-Kivu... | reverse complement strand
CCATTCGCCAACGAAGCGTTGTTTCCTGCTCCTGCTACCTCTGGTATCAACTGGGACAAAGCGATGTTGTTCTTGAACATGGGTACCGACGATCGTGGCAATCCGCTGATCAACTTGCGCTACAAGCAAGACTTGCTCGGTCAGAGCCTCGAGTTCCGTCGTACGGTTCAAGAGGGTATCACCTCTCCTGAGGCCGGTGCTTCAGCATCTCGTTCGAATGGTAAGGACGGATTCACCGTGGATTTCTACTCATCCATTGGTGTGGAACTCCGTGCTGCCAATAACCACGGGTTGTTGTACGCTGCTTAAACGCAGTGTTTCTACGAAGAGAACCCTCACCGAAAGGTGGGGGTTTTCTTTTTGGAACTAATTTGAACGTTCGGTGTTATAGTGTCATAAATCTAAAACAATGCCAGTAAAACAAAGCGACTTTGAGTTCTTCGTCCTGCAGCCAGGAAACGGAAGCACTTTTCACTTTTCGGAGTACAAAACCCTGGATGGGGTTGTGCATCGCCTCACGGAGACTATCCTTCCGGATGGACGAACACGCTACAAGCGTTTTCATTTCAACATTGATGAACCGATGTTGGTCCACAAAGCCAATAAGGAGTTGATGGATTTCTTTGGGAATCACCCCAACAACCCCGAATCCCCGTGGTTTAACGGAACGTCGTTGTTTAAGAGGCTTCAACCCGAGGTTGAGTCCAAACAGCGTATTGAAGATAAGCTGTTAAACGCTAAAGCGCTCACCTTGGCTTCTGAGCTGAAGGGACGCAGGCTTTTGGAGGTTGCTTCGCTTTGCGGAATGTTCTACGATGAAGAAGACGAGGTTTTGGCCTTTGAAGGCGTTTTAACCTACGCAGAGCGCAATCCTAAGCAGTTCTTGAAGGTTTACAACATCCCGAATCGTGAGGCTCGTATGAGGCACTTGGTGCGTACAGCGGTTGGTAAAGGGGTTATTACCACGGGCGATGGAGTATATCGCTTTGGTAGCTACACCTTGGGGGTAGACGAGAACTCTACGATTGGCAAATTGGTCAACGAAAAAGAGGTTTTGGAGATGATTGAGAGCCGTATTGGTTTCTTGGACTCCGAGAAGGAGGAAGCCAAGGCTCCTGCACAAGAAGCTCCTAAAGAGCAAGAGCCGGAGTTAACGATGGCTGACCTAAACAAGTATACTAAGCCTAAAAGGCCACAGCAGTAATTGTATTTCGTTTGATTGGGATAAGGGGGCTTCGGCTCCCTTTTCTTTTGAACTAAATTAAACGCCTTTTTGTTAAAGATTCAGAACAAATAAAAAGAAATGACCACTTTAGAGCTTTCAGACAGATTTGACTTAATTGCCGATAGGGTCGGTTCTCCTTATTTCACTGTTGCTGAAAAAGAGAACTTTTTTAACACTGCGCAGTATTCAATTATTGACGACATCCTTTATCCTGGCAAAAGACCTGGAGCTAAGGATAACGACGTTTTTGATTTTAGCAAGGACAGGACTTTTGAGCAGGGTATTGGGTCATTGTTTAGGACTGCTACGCTTACCGCTACTGGCGCTGTAACTGACTTTACATTTTCAGAAATAAATACGGCCTTAGGAACTGGAACGGTTTACAAGGTTGTGAACTTCTTGGTTCAAGACAATGCGGCTACTGGGACAACAAACTATAACAGCGCAAAACACGTTCGCTCTATTCGATCTGCAACAGCTCTTTACGGGAAGCTTAGAACATTCAATGCTTTTACAACGGCTGGCAGAAGCGCCATTTACACGATTGGCTCCTATGCCTCGGGAACAACGGGGACGACAAGTTTAAGCAGAATTGAGTTTTTTCCAGCTGCTGCTGCTAGCGGATCCACGTATCTTGCTGAGGTTGTAATAAATCCAAGGCCGATTAACATTTCGACATACGTAAATCCAGAGATTGACGTGATGTTCCATAATGAATTGCTTTTTAGAGCGCTTACGCTTGCGGGAATATCTTCCCGTGATGCTCAGTTAGCTCAGGCTTCTCAACAACAAGAAATAGCCCAATAATGCAAAACCTAGTATCATTAAACAACGTCATCAGTAATGCGATGATTTCTCTCGGAGCAGAGAACGATTCGCAACGTGTCATATTTTACGAATGGGGCAATGATTGTCTCAGAAGTATGGGTTTTGTTGATTTAAACAAGACTACGTTTTACGGCAATATAACGATTGGTAATCCAACTTTATCGATAAGTGGTATAGCCAGCATGTACATTAACAATATATCTGCAACTACTTCCGGCGGAGAGGTTACGTATCCTGCGTTTGACTCAAACTATTGGGGCAATACGGACAACAGATTAGAGGGACTGGTTTACAATGCGTCATACACGGTTACAAGACAAATTACCGCCACTGACGACAGGCTTGTATTTACCACCGGTATGGTAAATGATGGGTATGATACCATTGGTGTTGAGTACTACAAAATGCCCGTTGATTCTAGTGGTAGTCCGTTAATTCAAGAAAGCTTTATTTCTCCAATAGTCGCCTACATTGACTACCGTTTTGCCAAGTGGAGGCAAATTTCAGATAAGAGTAGCAATGTTTCGTCACAAGACATACAATTACTCTACCAAGTTTACGACAAGGAAAAGAACCAAGCTATTCTTAAAAAGAACAGACCCGATAGAATTCTTGTTCCAGGAATGGGCAACGGCTTTGGAACATTTTTAAATCACCCGCTTCTCTAACGGCTATCAAAAAAAGAAATGCCGATAACCAATGAGGTAAGTCTAAACGAAGTCATATCAAGTGCGTGTCTTGCTCTTGGTATGGAAGAAAATGATAGGTATAAAGTCGTTTTCTACGATTGGGCATATCAAGCTTTAACCGAAATTGGGTTAAGCACAGTAAACATTAAGACATCAACTGGCTCCATAAGCACTGGTAATACTTGTGCAATACCAGATGATTGCATCCACATTGACTCGATAGCAATACGAAAGGGTGCATCGGGGGATGTGGCGTATCCTATATTTGATTCCAATTACTGGAGTGATGTTTCGGATGACGACCAAATGCACTACGATCAAGACTATGTTGTAAGTCGTCAGGGTAATAACTTAATATTCAGCGACACTGTTTCAAATAACGGATTTACCGTTGTTTTGTTTCGTTATTATGCTATACCCATTGCCGCAGACACTTCTCCAATTATACCTGAATACTACATGAGGCCAATCATGTGCTATATCGAATATATGCACGTAAAAGCCCAAAGACACAAGGACAGGAATGCTGTTCCGTTAAGTGAACTGCAGTTGTTTTACCAGCAGTGGCTTTCTTTGAAGGCAGATGCCATTTCAAGAAGGAACACTGCGTCCAAGCCAGAGATTGATGCGGCCATTGCATCATGGATAACTATGCTACCAAATCAGAGCAAGCTGCTAAGGGGTTCAAATCGCCAAAGAAGAAATTGGTCTAGTAGCAATGGTTGGACTTCTGGAGGGGGAAGCGGGTCAAATATTCCGGTACTACCAAGTCCATAAAAACACGTTATGTCTCAACTAAAAGAAGCGCAAGCATTCGGCGGTGGGATGAACAAGGACGTGTCTCCTGCATTTCAGCCAGAAAACACCTATCGTGATGCAATGAACATCGAGTTAACTGCATCTGGAGAGCAGTTAATTGTAAATCAAATCAAGTCAGCACTAGCTATTGATAAGGTTACCCTTAATGAGGGTGGTTATCAAGTTGGATATGTGAATATTTTAGGATACACTGTGGCGAAAGCTGTTTCGGGATCTGTTGAAACAGATGGATTTGTGGTGTACAGCTATATCTCTGACACTTCTGATGGAAACTCTTATCGGGGAATATACTTCTTCGAGCAAACTGGTGCGTCAACTTCTGGCTCTTTAATCCTTATTGCGGAAGGAGATTTAGGGTTTACATCAGACACAAGCATTGATTCTTTCTTTACGGAAGAAAAGGGAAACAAGTATGTTTATTTCACAGACAACTTGAATGTGATTCGCAAGATAAGCATGGACAAGTCGAAATGGCCAATACCGCCATCTTCAATGCCGCTTATTTCTCCAGCAATCGACAAGGGCTCTCTATCTATAAATGATTTTTCTGTTACTGGGAATGGAGCGCTCTTAGCTGGAACATATCAATTTGCATTTAGGTTTAAAAACTCAAACCTCAATCAAGTAACAAAGTGGTCTCAGTTTTCTCAGCCTATACCTATAATACCATTAACGTATGCTTCTGGAACGACTGTTTCTTTTTACGGAGGAACTGTTGGTGAGCAAACGGGTCAATCCATAAAGTTTAAGGTTCCTGTTGGCGCTGGAGAAGTAAGTGGATTTTACGATTTGGTTCAGATTGCTGTAATAAAAAACAATGACGGATCAAAGGTTGAGCAAAGCGTTGCCTATGTGTTTTCAGAAACGAATACTCGTTCGACAACAGGAGACATTGATATTCAATACGAAGGAGACGAATCAGAAGATTCTATTCCTGTATCAGAAATTGTCATTGCCGATGCTCCCGTGGAAACAGCAAAGACAATTATTGAAAAAAGAAACAGACTTCTTGCTGGGAACATCAAGTATTTTGACAGAAGAATCAAGGACAGCGAGGTAAAGATTGTTAATGCAATGACAATACGTCGTGAAGTTGACTACGAAAACCCATTAGATTGCGCTAAATATGTTGGATACTTCCGTGATGAGGTTTACAGGTTTGGTGTTACATATCACGATGAATACGGAAACTGGTCGCCAGTAAAGCCGCTTGATTTTACCAATTTCCGCAAACCGATTAGAATTTCAAAAGTAGCGACTGGATATACCGGAACAATAGCGGCTGGAAGTGCTGAGGTTGGAGGCGCTGGGGTTAACTATGCAAAAAATACCATTACAGCCGTTTTTTATTCTACTGTTTTTGCATATGTTGGTCAATCAATAGAAGTTGATATATCTTTATCCGGGAATGGCGAAACAATAAATGCCACGTTTATTACCGAAATAGTTTTAAACTCAACTCCTAGTGGCGATTTAGTTTTTTTATTGCCAGCAGATTTGTTTTCAAAAAACCAAGTTTCCACGGCTTATTCCGGAACGTGCACGATTTATCCGGTTTACGGAAACGCATACAGCAAGTCATCTGACAGCGTTAGCTGGAAGTTCCCAAGAAGGGAAGATTATGGAACTCTTAATACGGGGTCCACCGGAACTTACGGAACATTTGAGTACGGCCCATATTCGTTGCTTACAAGCGACAACAAGGCTCAGGCTTTAGGATTAGGGCTTCAGGTTTCTGGTCACCCATCTTGGGCGAAAGGCATGGCGGTTGTAAGAATGGAGAGAGAGAAAGATATTCTTTATCAAACACCCATAATACCAGCGGCTTTGTATGCCGGAAACTCTACTCCTGGAAGAGACTTGAACAACTCCGCTAGAGTTGACTATGATTCTACGGGTGGCGTTGGAGAGCTAGATTATCTAGGTCCAAAAGTACTACGGCTTGGTGCTGCAAGAAACATGGCAATATCCACCGTTTTTGCTGCTCAATACGGTGGTGGGACTAGTGCTGGTGCCACAACCGGAGAAACTGCCTATCAACTTCTTGTTTACAACGGGATAAGTACAATACCGGAGAACAGGGTTTTGTGGAAAAAGTGTTTTGCTCCAGCGGTAGATTACGTTTACAATGCCAATGGAGTACCTCTTTTCACCGTTCCAGAAATAACGTCTGCAAACGTTGATATTGTTGATGTTTGCGGATTTATTATGTCTGCATCAACACCTATTCACACGACATCAAGCGTTACAAGGGCTTCTGGAATGACAAGGACTAACCCCGTCGTTGACGCAAGGGTTTACTCTTGTCTAGACCACAACCTGCATTGGTATCCGAACACATGGTCTAACATGAAAACCCAAGTTTCTGATGGAACTGGAGGGACTTATCTTGACACATACGCAAGAAGAATACAAACATCGTTTTTGCAAGCAAACGGCCTTGGAATCGGGTCTTTTATCGGACATAATAAGTCGCAAGACTATATAACCGTATCTCAAGCAACAGGCGTAAACCAATATAGCTATACTCCAACAAACCTAAATTTAAACTCTTTGAAAATAACCGAAAAGATAACTCCAATATCTTTGGGTCAAGAGAAGATTCTATTAAATAGCACAGAATATTCTGTAAATGGAGCAGGTAATACAGGAAAAGCCGGAGCAAACTATTTGGTCGCTGGATCCGCATTATCTGCACAGCAAGACAATGCCTCTATAGATAAATCCGAAGAAGCTTCTGCAAAGTTGTTTTCCTCTTCGGTAGAACCACAGCGCTCGTTGGTGCTAACGCTAAACCAAGGACTAGAAGACCCGCTGTACTTAATTACGGCAAATTACTTTCCAAGAAGCGCAGGTCAATTTGGATATATCCCAAGGGATGCTACAAACACGGGAAGAATAAACACTTTCGCTAGTGTTGCTTTTTCAAACTATTTAACTACTGGGAGTCTTTCGGGTGGATCCACAAAGCAATTAAGAAATGGATTAATATACGGGAATCCGTTTATGAACATCACTTGGCTTGGGGCGTCTTTTTCCGGAAATGTTGGAGCAATCCCGTCGTACCCATCAATTACTGCTGCTGGTTCTGGAGACAACCCTCAGTGTTTTTTTGCCCCAATTGAAAACGTTGACGCCGGGGTTGAGTTTGATTACGTAAGTACTGGTACGGGATTTCAGCAATTTGCTAATCCAAATGGTGACATACAGCAAGCGCTGTATGTTGCAAACATAAGAGCCGGGAAAACCGACGAGAGGTACGGCTCAACAAATCAGATACAAGAATACATTGACACTGGAGCTTATTCAAAGATAACATCCACTGGACAAACAGTAACACTTGAAGTTTGGGGTGGAGACTGCTTTATATCAAAATACAGATACAAAGTTCATGATTCGTTTACCATTCCGGCTTATTACACACCGACGGCAAGCGGAATTTATGGCCTTGACGATGATTACAGGACTTACTGTGGAGGACCCACGAGAGCTTTTTCGACAAAGGTTTTTAAGGCTGGTGTAAAAAATTCGCCAGAGTATATTGAGATGTTCTCCGAGGGAGAGGCCAATGCGTTCTATGCTTCTGACAGAGATAGATACCCATACTCGCAATCTATCGCCACCGGATACAGCTTATCCGACTTTCAATCCCCAGCTTTTTACAACTACAATTTTGGATATTCAGCCAAAAATACACTCAGAAAGTTTTACTCTGAAAACAGAAACATTGATGTTCCAATCACATTCCCTTCCAGACTGATATATTCGGATGTAAGGGAATCCGACTTAACCACGGATGGCTTTTCTAGGTTTAGGGCATTCAACACCTACGACATGGAAGAGAAATACGGCAAAATCACCAAGTTGTCTGCTTTAGACAATGCTGATCCCGTTGTATTTCAGGATGACGCTGTGTCAATGATTTTGGTGAACAAGTCGATGACAACCCTTGCCGACGACCAATCTCTGTCCGTTCAATCCTCTGCGTATTTATCTCAATCCACGCCTCCAAGGTATTACTCCACAAAGTACGGTGTGGCTTTAATTCGATGCGTTGTCCCCACTGAATACGGGGTTTTTGGCATTGACACCAAGCGCGGTGCAATGATTAAATTAGGGGAAAACTTCGAGGTAATATCCAAAAAGGGCATGGAGTCATATTTTTCGGATAATTTTTCAAAGACCTATGTCCCTTGGCGTGAACATGAAATTCAGCTTACTTACGATTCATACAGCGAAACTTTACACACTATTGGTATAGTACCTTCTGGTGTTGCATTTAATGGAGAAGACGCATCAATGTGGCTTACATACAATGCACGTGTAAATGCGTTTGAGTCTTTGCTTGACTGGGATATGAAAGATCCAGCCTACGGACTAAAGATTGAAAACAGACCCGTATTTGTTTTTAGCGTTAATGGAACGCCTTATCTTTTGCAGACTACTCGAGACCATGGAAATCAGCATGGCGAATTAACGGTTTGCAAGTGGAAGGGCGGGTCGAATTATTTGAAACTTCTTGATGCATCTCAAATAGACCGTGTTGACGCTCATATTGAATACATTTTCAACAAATCCGTTTCTGAGGCAAAAGTTTTAGACATTGTAGGCATAAACTCTCAGTCAAAGTTTTCTCAATACTCGGTAGCTGGCTACAATGATACAAGTAACCTAGCCGATGCGTACACAGGCGTTATCCCGCAAAATTCTACAAATACACACGTTAGGTACGGCCTTGTCTACACTAATGTAATACGCAGTGTTGCTGTTAGCGGATCCGTGGCTGCAAACAAACGTCTTGTTGGCGTGTACCACAAAATCAAGCTTTGGTTTAGCAATACCACTTCTGCCATCAATCTACGATCAGCTGTCAACACCTTTAGAAAAGTACTACGATGAATCAATCTTACGACCCATTTGGATACGGATCTTATTCTGGGCAACTCCCTGCGTCTAGGGAGATGTTCATTGACCAAGCAGGCGATAGGGCTAAATTAGAGAGTCAAAAGGAGTTTTTGCCTTACACGCAAGGTGCTGGAACGCTTTTGGGAGGATTGCTTGGAAGCATATTCCCTGGGGCTGGTACGGCTATAGGTGCATCTTTAGGCGGGGCTTTGGGTTCTGCTGCAGCGGGGTTATTTGGTGGCAACGAGGAGGAGGAAGCCCAAATTGAGGCTGGAGAACTTTACGACCAACGTGCTGCAGAGCAGCTTTGGAGCCAAAGACAGCAGTCTTCTGAAGAAATGGACAGCAACAGAATGTCTCAAATGCTTTTTGAGATACAAAATATGCGCAAGAATGTTATGCCTAATAGGACTGAATACCTTAAATTTGTTTAGATATGGAAGAAGAAATGACAAACGATCAGCTAACAGGCGATCAGTTAGAGAAATACTATTCTAAAATAATGAAAGCCCGCATGGGCAATCTTTGGGTTTCATTAGGAGCCAACGTGGGGGGCAATCTCATCTCAGCCATAGTGGCCAACCAAGCCCGTAGGAGGGCTCAGGACAGACTTTCTAACCTGACTAGGCCACAGCTACCGAGATTTAGAGAAAACCCTTTCTTAAGCCAAAGAATAGCCCAGCAACAGCAATTAGCGGACCAACCCATGATGGGGTATCAACGTGCTGCTGATGCCGTTTCGGCTAGGCAAATGGAGCGTGGTCGTCAGATTGCTGCAGGGCTAGGTGGCGGAGCAGGATTGGCCTATATGCAGGGATTAAGCGCTAACGCTGCAGACCAAGAGCGAAACGCTGTGTTGCAAGATATGGCTATGCAAAGGCAGAACCGATCCGACCTTGATCAGTTAATTAACATGAGAAATCAAGAAATGCAACAGCAAAGGGCAATGCAGGGTATGGAGTACCAATTGGGATTTCAGGACTATGTCCGTCAAAGGGAAGGATTAGAGGCAGATATAGCTCAACAGCGAGCCAATATTGGAGCCGCAATTGGTGCTTCCGTTGCAGACATCCCGCAATACGTTCAGAACTTTCGGATGTACAATGCTTTGAAGAACCTTCCTAAGCCTCCTGCTGCACCAGCTACGACTAATGGTGTACTTGAGGTTTCAGAACTTGCCCCAGAATTAATGTCTCCTTACGAGAAAATGATGTCAAATATAAATACTCCAGATTTCTCTGCTTCAAGAGGCAAAAACTCAATAGGCTTAATAGACCCGAGATACTCAATGTCTATGGGTATTATGCCAAGATTTTACAGACCTTATGGCCGTTGAACTTACCCCTAAAGTATCCCAAGACACTGGTGGCTTTGGATTTCAGGTACCGGTATTCCGGATGAACCAAGGCGTCAATGCTGCTACAGCTAGCCCGACGTCTAGGGCTGCTATGCAGCCCATGGATATGGTTAGCGAAGGACAATTTGGATTGACCCCGAATGTCTTGGCTATGGCTGATGCGTCTACAAGGGCGCAGTTCTTTGCTGGTGTGGATGAATTGAATCAGTTTGTCAACAAGGCCGCTGAGTTCGGCATTGACCCGAGCAAGGTTGATATGTCCGTACCAGAGAGCTTTGCATTAAACCAAGAGTTT
>Ga0172376_10009306_pt1 | contig 10129 bp, 5 predicted proteins | sample Lak35m_FD_121114 | JGI IMG/M metagenome (GOLD analysis project Ga0172376, IMG submission 121114) | Freshwater microbial communities from Kabuno Bay, South-Kivu, Congo - kab_092012_35m | ecosystem: Environmental > Aquatic > Freshwater > Lake | place: Democratic Republic of the Congo: South-Kivu... | reverse complement strand
GCTCTCCTGGTCCCACCAGATGTAGCCGAGGAACGGGTTCACGAAGAGGTTGCCCTGGTGCATGTGGCAGTTCATGCACTGGCTCGTCGGGATGCTGCGCGTGAACTCGTGCTTGATGGGATGACCGCGCTCGTCCTTGCGGATGGCCGAGTCGCCGCTGAAGGAAAGGCCCTGATGGCCATACTTGGAATACCAGCCGGAGTTCACGGGCGAGCGGTCGTTCGCGTAGATGACGTGGCAGGCGGAACAGCCGGAGGAGCGGTAATCGCCGGGATGGTTGTTGCTGCCCATGAAGTCGAGCAACGGGTCGTGCAGGCGTGTCTTCTGCAAATTGAGATACACCGGGTCAATGCGGTTCAACGTGCCGAGGCCGCGCTCGCTGAGGCGGCGCGCGGGCTTGCCGGGCGGCTCGATGGGGTTCGGGATGTCGAGCTGGTTCTGCTTTTCGCCGCCCTTCTCGAAGATGCGGAGGATGTTGCTCGGCTGGCCGATGGCGAAGCGGGGCAGGGGATCGAGGTAGGGCAAGACACCGTAGCGCTTCGTGTCCTCGGGCGTGACGGGCGTAGGGTTGACGAGGCGCAGCGCGGTGCCGTCGGCGGCGTGGGCCTGGCCGTAAAGCGGGTTCCTCTGCGGGATCGCGCCGTTGTTGTAGAGCGCCGCGCCCCAGAGCATCGCACCGTGGCGCATCATCGAGTGGCCGACGCTGGCGACTTCCGACCGATGGCAGGTGCCGCACGCCTTGTCCGCGACGCGCAGGTCGCCGGGGTTCACGAACTGGATGAACTCGGCGGACTCCTGGTTCAGCAGGATGGTGGAGTTGTTCGGGTTCGCCGAGCCGGGCCACCACTCGCCGTGACGCGGCGCGACGTGGGCCTTGCGCATGAGCAAGCCGGGCGTGGCGTTGCCGCCGTGGCAGTCCGTGCAGCCGAGCACGACGTTGGGCGACTTGTGCATCGTGTGTTCGTCGGTGCCGACGTGGCATTCGAGGCAGCCGCGCGACTTGAGCGCGGCGGCTTCGCGGGACTGGTCAATGAGGTTCGGCGCGGGCAGCGGGCGCGACTCGCGCGGGAGGTCAATGGGGACGGAGATGGCGGGGCCAAAGGCGGGGGAGGAATAGGCAATGACCAATGACCAATGACCAATCAATGACCAAGCCGCAATGAGCAGGGCAATGGTGCGTGCAATGGAACTGCGTCTGGATTCGCTCCCGGAGGGAGCACGGAACTTAGCCGGGGGCAAGGCCGCAGGCCGCCGCCCCCGGAAACCGGCCCCAAGAAGGTCGCACCCCGGCAGGGGTGCCGGAGCCGTTTGAGCAAAGGACATTTCCAGCACCCCTTCAGGGTGCGCTTCGTTATTGCACGCCAACCGGGGGCGGCACTCGCTGGCGCTCGCTTGCCCCCGGCTAAGTTCCGTCAGCCCTCCGGGCTGGGCACCGGTTAGTTCGAGTCGGCGGTGGAAATAACGCTGCGTCTTCATAAGGAGCTGAGATTCGTGGGTTAGTGGCCGAGCAGCAGTTTCGATTTGTCAATGCCGGCCTTTGAAAGGGCTTCGGATAAACCGGCGCGTGGAATCGAGTAGCGTCCGTTCAGTTCAATCTCATAACGGCCATCGTTGTGTCCTGTTCTCAAACTGACGACGTTTGAAGCCCCGTTCGAGTAGAAGAACGTCATGCTGCCAACTGGGGCGCACATATGCGGACGTTCCTTGCGTCCGAGGCTTAACGTCTTGCTCACTGCGACGCAGTCAGCTTGGTTTGTGATACTGGCTTCGTAGTCTTCGGTCGCATTCAAAAAGAGTCCAATCACATGGATATCGATTCTAATTGGCGACTCGGTTGGGATGCCTGTCGGCTTATCCCTCCGCAACAAGACGCTAGTTGCCATCACGACGACCGCAATCGGCACGGCCAACAAGATTTGTGTTCGTTTAGAAACCATTCGGCTAATAGGTCAACGTGAGCGCAATCAAACCGCTGTAGAGAAAGTCATCCACCTTGCCGGCGCGCGAGGTGTCTTCGAGGCCGGGAATCGGGTCGGTGCTGCGGCGGTAAATGTCCTTGTAGCCGCGGCCCGGCAGCAGCACGCCCCAGCCGGCGGAGAGAATCACGTTGTCCGTCAGGAAGGGGCGATACTGGATGCCGAGGCTCAGGTCGAGGCCGAGTTCGCGGTCAATCTTGTCCGTCAGCAGCGCGGTGCGCAGCGGATCGGTCTCGGCGAAGCGGATGTAGTTCAGGTTCACGAACGCCTTCAGCTTCGGCGTCACGTCAATGTCCGTGCCGAGGCCCCAGAGGTAGATGCCGGGGTTCACGAAGTTCGCCTGCCCCTGCGTCTTGCTCGACCGCAGGTTCGGCACGAGCGAGCCGCCTTGCTTCAAGCCCACCGCCGTGCCGCCAAAATTGAAACCCTGCCGCACGTAGTAGCTGAACGGGCCGCCGACAAAGTTCGGGTTGTCGAGAATCGTGTCGAAGCCCGTGGCTTGGCCGTCATCGCTCTTGCTGTCGCCGCTGGCATAGACGAACGACGCCTTGTAGCGCAGCCAGTCGCGGTCGTAGCTGACTTCGAGCGCGGCGAACTGCGCGTTGATGTTCGCCGCCCGGCCCGCGAGGCCGTTGAAGTCGTCGCGGCCGAACGCCTGATAGAACTGGTGCGAGACGTTCCAGCGCCCGACGTGGCCGTCGCCGCCGAAACCGAGGTAATACGCCCGCACGTCATGTGCGCGCACGGTGCCGAGGGGATTTGGCCGGACGACGTTTCCATTGCGGTCGTAGTGGACATCCGAGTCGTCGAGGTTCGCGTGGAAGCTGTAGGTCGTCGTGTAGCCCTTGAAGAACGTGTCCTGGAGAAACGCGTTCGCGATGACCACGCGCTGGTTGCGCTGCTCGAAGGTGTTCAGGCCCGAGTTCGTGTCCTTCTCATGCATGTCGAACACGGTCGCGTTGTATTGAATGCGGTTGTTCGCGTAGTTGCCGAAGAGCCGCCCGCCGAGGTTCGTGTCGTTGAAGAGGAAGCCGCGGAAGTCGGAACTGAACGCCTGGTTGCCGCCCTTGATGGCGATGAAGTCGTAGTTGTCCGACAGGTCGCGCAGGTGCAGCTCGATGAACGCCTCCTGCAACGCCCAGTAGTCCTTCGTCCGCACCGTCGAGCGACGGCCGGCGAGGCTGTCAATCGAAGTGAGCTGCCCTGCGAGCAGCGTGGTGACGTCGGCGGGCGTGGTGACGAAGCCGTTGGCCGGGTTGGCGACGTTGTTGCCCGGTCCGCCGCCGAGGAAGCCGCGCGGGTCGGGCGAGACGCCGCCGGTTTCGTTGACGTGCAGGTGGTTGATGTTGAAGACGGGCGTGAGGCGGATGGCCCACTCGATGGGCTTGAACGCCGTCTCGCCGCGAAACAGTTCGACAGAGAACGCGAGGTTGTTCTGCACTGCCAGCGCCTCGCCCCGGCCGAAAAACTCGTAAGCCCCCGGCCGGGCCGCCGACACACCGGCGGGCGTGGGCACGTTCACGCCGTTGAAGTCCGTCGAGCTGTTGACCGTGACGTTCAGGAAGATGTCCTGGCCGATGACCGGCAGGTCGCCCTTGAGCTTGCTTTGGTAATACGGATGCCACAGGCGCGGCTCGTGATGGTAGAACGGGTCTTCGCCGCTGCCGTTGACGTAGCGCTTCCACGGCAGGAAGCCCACGCGCCACCGGTCGTTCGCCGACTCCGTCCACGCCGGCAGCGCCACGCCGGTGTCGCGCGCGATGCCGCCGCTCTCGAAGTGCGGATGGAAGGGGAGATTGCGCCGCGCGTTCGGGCGCGGGAGGTCGAGCGGCTTGGGCAGCGGGTCGAGTCCGTGCTTCGGCTTCAGCTCCGTGGACTTCGGCTCCAGCCCGACGGTGCGGATCGGCGCGCGCGGCAGCGCGAAGGGCACCGGCTCGGAGCCGTAGCCACTCGGTGCGCGCGGCGGCACGGTGACGACCTCCGCGTCCCGCAGCGGCGAGCGCGGCAAGGCCAGCGGCGGCGGCACTGCCTCGGAACCAAACGCGGGGCCGAGCGTGAACTCCGGCTTGAAGAACGGCTCCTCGACGGGCTTGGCGTTCTTCGCGCCGGGGTCGGGGTTGAACTGCGCGGGCGTTTTCGGCGGCGGGGGCGGCGTGTAAGTCACCTTCAGGCGCAGGCCCGGCGGCTCCTCGAACAGCTCACGCGGCAACGCGGGGCCGGTGCGAGGGTCGGGATTGAACTTGCCCGGCGCGGCGGGCGGCGGGCCGCTGCTCAACGTCACGCGCGGTTCGAGCGTTTCCTCGATGGGCGGGAACAGCAGCGACGCAGGGAAGGGGAGAAAGCGCTTGTCCGGCTCCGGGCTGAACACGCTCGGTGCGGCCGGCGGCGGGCCGGCGGTGAGTTCCTGCAACGGCTTCAGTTGGTCGCGCTCGCGCAGCGCCTCCTCGAACGGCGACAGCGGCGCGGTGCCCGGCGGGACAGCGGGGGCGGACTTGGGTTTGGGCGCGCGCCCGAGGAGGAGCTTGGCCGGCTTGCCCGGCTCGGCGGCCAGGCTCGGCCCGCACGCGAGGCCGACCGCGACCCCGGGTGCGGCGGATCGGAGCAGCCCGCGTAAAAGCGGAGACTTCTTTCCCTGAAGTGACGCCGGCATCCGGGCCAATGAAACGCGAGTTGCAGCGGGGAAAGCAAGCCCGCGCGTGCCAGCGCCCTTCAGGGCAAATTCGCTCGTGCGGCCGGGCGCGGAGTTGCCTATGCTGCGGCCATGCGATTCCATCTTTCCGCCGCCCTGGCGCTGCTCGCCACGCTCTGTCCCGCCGCCGAACCGCTCCCCGGCACCGCCCCGCTCGCGCGCGAGGGTGACTTCTCGGCGCAGATGGTCGCGGGGATCCAGAAGTTCCTGCTGGCCGAGACGGAGAAGTCCGTCGCGGCGCGGGCGCAGTTCTGGCGGCGCGACCTGTCCTCGCCGGAAGCCTACGCGAAGTCCGTCGAGCCGAACCGCCAGCGCCTCGCGCAAATCCTCGGCGTGGTGGACAAGCGCGTGCCGTTCAAGGCGCTGGAGCACGTCGGCACCACGCGCGACTCGGCGGTCGTGGCGGAGACGCCGCAATTCACCGTGTATGCCGTGCGCTGGCCGGTGCTCGACGGCGTGACGGGCGAAGGGCTGCTGCTGGAGCCAAAGTCAGCGCCGCGCGCGCAGATCATCGCGCTGCCGGATGCCGACCAGACCCCGGAGCAACTCGCGGGCGTCGCGCCGGGCAGGAACGCTTGGGCGCGCTCGCTCGCGGCGGCCGGCTGCCGTGTCGTCATCCCGACGCTCATTGACCGGCGCGACGAGTGGTCCGGCAACCCGCGCATCCGCTTCACCAACCAGCCGCATCGCGAGTGGATTTACCGGCAGGCCTTCATGCTGGGCCGCACCGTCATCGGCTACGAAGTGCAGAAAGTGCTGGCGGTCGCCGATTGGTTCACGCACCACGCACCACGCACCACGCCGCTCCCCATCGCCGTCGCTGGCTTTGCCGAAGGCGGACTGCTCGCGCTGCACGCCGCCGCGCTCGACACCCGCGTCTCCGCCGCCCTCGTCAGCGGCTACTTCGATTCGCGGCAGGGACTTTGGCAGGAGCCGATTTACCGCAACTTGTTTGGCATCCTCCGCGAGTTCGGTGACGCGGAACTCGCCAGCCTCATCCATCCGCGCGCGCTGCTCATCGAGCACAGCTCGGGGCCGACCATCACCGGACCGCCCGCCCCACGTCCGCCGCGCGGTGGTGGCGCGGCGCCCGGCAAGTGGAACATGCCCGACTTCGCCTCCGTGCAGGCCGAGGCCGCGCGCGCGGGCAAGCTCACCGGCAAGGCCCCGGAAGTTTTTCACGGCAACGGCGGCGCCACCACCGGCCCCGGCTCCATCCGCACGCTGGAGGCGCTGCTCAAGTCCGTCGGCGCCAGCGCCCGCGTGGACTTTCCGCCCGAGCAGCCGCTCGGCGATGCGCGCAAGGAATTTTCCACTGACGACCGCCAGCGCCGGCAGGTGAAGGAGTTGGAGAGCTTCACGCAGAATCTGCTGCGCGTGGCGACTTACATGAGGGACGAGTCCTTTTGGGCGAAGGCCAAGGTGCCCAACGCCGCCGCGTGGGACACCGCGCGCAAGCCGTGGCAGAGCAACTTCTGGCACGTCGTCAACGGCAAGCTGCCGTCCCCGACCGGGCCAGTGAACGCCCGCTCGAAGGAAGTCCTCAACACCGCCAAGCTCACCGGCTACGACGTGACGCTCGATGTGCTGCCCGACGTGTTCGCGTGGGGCGTTCTGCTCCTGCCCAAAGACCTCAAGCCCGGCGAGCGCCGGCCCGTCGTCGTCTGCCAGCACGGCCTCGAAGGCGTGCCGATGGACACCGTCATCACCGACCGGACCAACCGCGCGTGGGCACCCTACAAGGGCTTCGCCACCGCGCTGGCCGAGCGCGGCTTCATCGTCTTCGCGCCGCACAACCCGTATCGCGGCAAGGACGAGTTCCGCGCCATCCAGCGGCTCGCCAACCCGCTGGGCACGCACCTCTTCTCCGTCATCTTCGCCCAGCACGAGCGGATTCTGGAATGGCTCGGCGCGCAGCCCTTCGTGGACAAGTCACGCATCGGCTTCTACGGCCTGAGCTACGGCGGCAAATCCGCGATGCGCATCCCCGCCGCGTTGGACGGCTATTGCCTGAGCATCTGCTCGGCGGACTTCAACGAGTGGGTCTGGAAAAACGCGACCGTGGACTGGCGCGGCAGCTACATGTTCACCGGCGAATACGAGATCTTCGAGTGGAACCTCGGCCACACGTTCAACTACGCGGAGATGGGCGCGCTCATCGCGCCGCGCCCCTTCATGGTCGAGCGCGGGCACGAGGACGGCGTGGGCATTGACGAGTGGGTCAACTTCGAGTTCGCGAAGATCCGGCGCTTCTACAACAAGCTGGGCATCGGCGACCGCGCGGAGATCGAGCACTTCGACGGCCCGCACACCATCAACGGCCAGGGCACCTACGACTTCCTGCACCGGCACCTGAACTGGCCGAAGCGGTGAGCGAAGCGCCGTCGGCGGCGTGCGCCCGCCGGCATCCGCGCGGGCCGGCTAATCCGCCGCCCGCACGATGTAGCCGCCGGATTTCGCGTCCGGCTCCACCACGATCAGGTTCCGCTTCTGCGCGTCCAGCAGCAGGTCATTGAAGGAGCGGAAACCGTAAGCCCGCTCGTTGAAGCCGGGATTCCGCCGCTTGATGGCCTGCTTGATCATGGAGCCCCAGATCGGGTCGTCCCCCCGGCGCTCCTCGTTGAGCGCCTCCAACGTCACCACCACCAGCTCCAGCGCGTCAATGAGCGGCGGCCCCTTGGGCTCGACGATGGTGGCTTTGGCCGCCGGGGCCGTGGTGCCTGCGGCGGCGGTGCGCGGCTGGGCGCGCAACGGATCCTTGCGGACCAGGTCGTCGTAATAGAGAAACTCGTCGCAGTTGTTGATGAAGAGATCGGAAGTGGAATTCTTCACCCCCACGCCCACCACCGTCTTCGCGTTCTCCCGCAGCTTGCTCACCAGCGGCGAAAAGTCGGAGTCCCCGCTGATGATCGCGAAGGTGTCCACATGGCCCTTCGTGTAGCAGAGGTCCAGCGCGTCCACGACCATGCGGATGTCGGCGGAGTTCTTGCCGGACTGCCGGACATGCGGAATCTCAATCAGCTCGAACGCCGCCCCGTGCAGGCCGCGCTTGAACTCCTTGTAGCGGTCAAAGTCGCAGTAGGCCTTCTTGACCACGATGTGGCCCTTGAGCAGCAGCCGTTCGAGCACCTTCCGGATGTCGAACGCGGGGAAGTGGGCGTCGCGCGCGCCGAGGGCGATGTTCTCCAAGTCGAGGAACACCGCCATCGTGGCGTCGGGATTGGTGGGAATCATGGTGGGGTGGGGCGGTGGCTGGCGGCGGGCGGTGTCGGTTGGCGGAAGGAGTAGGATTCGAACCTACGGATGGGTTGCCCCATCTCCTGATTTCGAGTCAGGTGCCTTTAACCACTCAGCCATCCTTCCAACCGCAGGCGGGAGAATTTAAGGCGCGCGCCGCTTCGGTCGCAAGCGGATTTACTGGCTGACTGGAACGCGTGCTTACGGTTCAGCCCCGAGCGGTAGGTCAATCTCACGAGTTTCTCCCCTCCGCATGAGTTTGAGGCGGACGCTCTGCAATGGCGGTTGCGACAGGCGGAGCCAGGCGAGGAATTCGCTCTCGGTCTTGAAATCGGCGCGGTCGTTGGCGGCGACGACGACGTCGCTGGTGCCGATGCGGCCCCGGAGCGGCGGGCTGGTCACGTAGCGCACGCCCAACGCCATGCCGTCGGCGGGCAGGCCCTGCCGCTGGCGTTCGCCGGCCGAGATGGTCTGCAAGACCAGGCCAGGACGCGCGCCGTTCAATGACTCGCGCCACGGCATGTCGCTCTGTTTCCAGTTGCCCGCGAGGTCGATGGAGCGGGCGAGAAGCTGGCCGTCGCGCCGAAATCCGACGGAAAGTTTGGCCTCCATCGGCGTGTGGTGCAGCACCCATTGAATGTCCGCCTGGGAAATGAGCGGCTGGCCGCCGAGCGAGACGAGCTGGTCGCCGGGTTGCAGACCGAGCCGGGCGGCGGGCGAGTCGGTGCGCACGGTTTTGACCAGCAGGCCGTCATCCACGTCGAGCCGCAGGCCGAGGTTCTCCGGCAACGGGAAGGCCCAGATGTCACTGGCGGTCAGCGTGCCGGCTCGGGTGCGCGCCGTCATTTCCGCTTCGCCAACCATGTGGCAGTGGATGCAGTTCTGCACGGCCTGCTTGCCGGGGAAGGGGCGCATGAACGGCATCGTGTCCGCGAGGATCGGGGAGCCGGGAACGCCCTGCTTGGCGGCGAACTGGGGGCGGTTGCCGGGGAAGGCCGCGTGCAGATCGAGCACGCGCTCCATCGCGCGGAGGAACGATGCGAGCGAGATGTGGGTCATCGCCGTCCGCTGCTGCACGGCGCGTGTGCCGTAGCGGCCATAGACCGTGCCGTCCGCGTTGAGGAAGAGCGCGGCCAGCGAGAGGTCGCGGTCGAACTGAAAGCGCCGCACGTCCACTCCGTTCATTTGGACCACGCGCACGCACACGAACCGGTCGAGCAACTGGTCGAGCGCCGCACCGCCGCGCGTGATCTGCCGGTCAAGTTCGGCCGCGCACTGGCAGGGGACACAACGAAACAGCACCAGCAGCGGCCGACCCGTCCGTCGCGCCTCGGCGGTGGCGGCATCTACGTCCTTGTAAATCCAGCGGCCCGCCAGCCCGGTGTCGTTGAGCACCTCCTGCAACGGAGATTGGGCGAAAGCACGGGAAGGAAACAGCGCGAAGGACAGCACACACAAGAGCCAAGGGAGTTGGCGGGACATGGCGGGAATCTAGCCGTCGGCGGCCGGCTGCCGAGTGAATTATGCGCGGTGAGCGGGCGAGACGTCTCACGCGCCGTTGAGCAGCGCGTGTTCCGCCTTGGTCATGTCCTCGATCATCTGCTTGAAGGTGATGCTCGGCTCCCAGCTCAGGAGGCGGCGGGCCTTGGCGGGGTTGCCCTGGAGGCGCTGCGGCTCGGCGGGGCGCAGGAGGCGGTTGTCCTTCCGGACGTGCTGCCGCCAGTCGAGGTTCAGGGTGGCGAAGGCGGTTTCCACCACGTCCTGCACGCTGTGGAGCTTGCCGGTGGCGAAGATGTAGTCCTCGGCGGTCGCGTGCTGGAGCGAGAGCCACATGCCGCGCACGAAGTCGGGCGCGTAGCCCCAGTCGCGCTTGGCGGAGGTGTCGCCAAGCAGCAAATCCTTCTGCTGGCCGAGCTGGATGGCGGCGGCGGCGCGGCAGATTTTGCGGGTGACGAAGTTTTCGCCACGCCGGGCGGACTCGTGGTTGAACATGATGCCATTGACCGCGAAGTGGCCGAAGGTCTTGCGGTAGATGGCGACCATCTGCGCCGCAAAGGCCTTGGCGCAGCCGTAGGGGTTGACGGGCGAATACGGCGTGGTCTCGTCCTGCGGCATCTGCGCGGGCTGGCCGAAGATTTCCGACGAGGCGGCGTGGAAGAAGCGCGGTTTCTTCCTCATGTCCTGCACCATCTCCAGCAGGCGGAGCGTGCCCATCGCGGTCAGATCG